>Ga0153933_1000064_pt1 | contig 61410 bp, 66 predicted proteins | sample TSNJ017MetaG_FD_102275 | JGI IMG/M metagenome (GOLD analysis project Ga0153933, IMG submission 102275) | Attine ant fungus gardens microbial communities from New Jersey, USA - TSNJ017 MetaG | ecosystem: Host-associated > Fungi > Mycelium > Unclassified | place: USA: New Jersey, Wharton State...
CGCGTCACCGCACTACCCAACGCCTATATCGGCAAGACCAACGAATGGGATTCGGCGCTGTTGACCGCCGGGGTCAGTGCCAGCTTCTACGAGATTCACGAGGAAGCCAACGAGCACAACGTCGTCGATTACCTGTCGTTCGCGCCAAGCAACCCATCCTCGATCCGCAATTGCATCGAGAACGCGCGGCTCAATTCGCGCTCGGTGCGGACCGCGCTGACCTCCGAGATGTGGGACACCATCAACTCGGCCTGGATCGAGTTGCAGGGCGTCTGGACCAAGGGCGGCACCGGCAGCCGCGAGGAGCTGGCCAAGTTCCTGCGCTTCGTGCAGGAGACCTCGCTGCGCTTCGACGGCTCGGCCTACCGGACCATGCTGCGCAACGACGCCTACTGGTTCTCGCGGCTCGGGGTGCATCTCGAGCGCGCCGACAACACCGCGCGGATTCTCGACGTGAAGTATCACGTGCTGCTGCCCGAGGAGGAGCATGTCGGCGGCCCGCTCGACTATTACCAGTGGACCTCGATCCTACGCTCGGTCTCGGCCACCACGGCCTATCACTGGGTCTACCGGGAAACCCTGAAACCCTGGCTGATCGCCGATCTCCTGATTCTCAACGACACGCTGCCGCGGTCGCTGGCGAGCTGTTACAGCAACCTGGTGCGCAATCTCGACCAGATCGGCGTCGCCTATGGCCGCCAGGGGGCGTCCCAGCGTCACGCCCGCGGCATCCGGAATCGGCTTGAGCACAGCCACATGGACGACATCTTCCAGCACGGCGTGCACGAGTTCATCCAGGAGTTCATCGCGGACAATTCGCGGCTCGGTGAGATCGTCACCAAGCAGTACCTGATATAGGGTTAGGGACATACAAGAAGGCAGTCGCGGGCGCCGTCTTCACCTCTCCCGCAGGGAGAGGTCGGATCGCATCATCGATGCGATCCGGGTGAGGGAGTACGGTCCATCGAGGGACCTTAACCCCTCACCCGAATTGCTTCGCAATTCGACCTCTCCCTTCGGGAGAGGTAAGGTGCCCCACGGCAATACCTGACCTGAACGACCGGAACCGTGCCATGCGCCTGCGGATAGCCCATACCACCACCTATCGCTACGAGCCGGCGGCCTCCGGCGTGATCCAGATCCTGCGGATGACGCCCGGCAGCCATGACGGCCAGTATGTTGCGAATTGGCAGATCGACGTCTCGACCGATTCCCGGCTCGACACCCATGAGGACGCCTTCGGAAACGTCACCCATGTGCTGACGCAGGGCCCGATCGCCGATCTCACCATTCACTGCGAAGGCCTGGTCGAGACCCACGACACCGGCGGCGTGCTGCGCGGCACCGACGAGCGGTTTCCGCCGAGCCTGTTCCTGCGCCCCACTGCGCTGACCGACATCAGCCCTTCGATGGCGAGCTTCGTGCGCGATCTGCGCGCGGAAGCGGGTGACGACGTGCTCGGCTTCCTGCACGCGCTGATGGTGCAGATCTACGAGCACATGGCGTTCGACGAGGACCCGACCAACAGCGCGACCTCGGCCTCCGAGGCTTTCGCGCTGAAGCGCGGCGTCTGCCAGGACTACGCGCATATTTTCATCGCCTGCGCGCGCGCAGGCGGCGTGCCGGCGCGATTCGTCTCCGGTCACTTCCTGCGCTCCGACGGCATGGTCAACCAGCAGGCCGGCCACGCCTGGGCGGAAGCCCATGCGCCTGACCTCGGCTGGATCGGCTTCGACGCCGCCAACGGCATCTGCACCACCGACGCCCACGCCCGCGTCGCGATCGGCCTCGACTATCTCGGCGCCGCTCCGGTCCGCGGCACCCGCTATGGCGGCGGCGCCGAGACGCTGTCGGTCGCCGTCAAGGTCGACCAGGCCGGGCGTCCCGGGCAGTGGCAGAGCCAGTCGCAGTCGTAAGGCCAACTTTCTCCGTCGTCATTCCGGGGCGCGCCTCTTGGCGCGAGCCCGGAATCCATTTCTCCGCAGCGTCGGTGGCGCAATGGATTCCGGGTTCTCGCTTCGCGAGCCCCGGAACGACGGCGGTGCTATGATCGCCGCAGCCTCAATCACAACCAGCGAGATCAATCATGGCAACCGTCAAACTGCTTTCCGACGACGAGCTCTCACCTGAAGCGCGCGCCGTGTTCGAGGACATTCGCGCAACGCGGAAGTCGGACTTCGTCAACAATTTCTGGCGCGCGCTCGCGCATGATCCGAAGACGCTGCGCCGCACCTGGGAGAGCATCAAGCAGGTGATGGCGCCGGGTGCGCTCGATCCCAAGGTCAAGGAGATGCTCTACGTCGCGGTCTCGGTGGCGCATGGCTGCAGCTACTGCATCCACTCCCACACCGCGGCCGCGCGGGCGAAGGGCATGACGGAAGCCGAATATCAGGAGATGCTCGCGATCATCGGCATGGCCGCCGAGACCAACCGGCTGGTCACCGCGCTCGGCGTGCCGGTCGACGAGGCGTTCCTCGCCGATGCGAAGGCGGCACGAACGCAGGAATTGTGACCGCCCTGCCCCCCGCGCGATGGGGGGAATTGGGGTTGGATGCGTCGGCGAAATTGGCTACTAGTTCTGCGCCGAGAAACTCGGACCGTTGGGGACTGGAAATGACCTATTGCTGCGGAATCCTGGTGCGAGACGGCCTCGTCATGATCGCGGACACCCGCACCAATGCCGGTCTCGACAACGTCTCGACCTTCCGCAAGCTGCACATCTTCGAGAAGCCCGGCGAGCGCATCATGGCGATCGCGAGCGCTGGCAATCTCGCGATCAGCCAGTCGGTGCTGTCGACCCTGACCGAGGGCATGCAGGATCCGCACACCGGCGAGGTCGAGACGCTGATGAACGCGCCGACCATGTTCCAGGCCGCGCAGCGGATCGGCCGCGCCATCCGCTCCGTCCACGCCACCGAAGGCGAAGCATTGAGATCGGAGGACGTCTCGTTCGACGTCTCGTTCCTGTTCGGCGGCCAGATCAAGGGCTCGCGGATGCGGCTGTTCATGGTCTACACCGCCGGCAACTTCATCGAATGCACCACCGACACGCCCTACTTGCAGATCGGCGAGCACAAATACGGCAAGCCGGTGCTCGACCGCGCCATGCACTACGACGTCGAGCTCTATGAGGCGCTCAAAACCGGGCTGATCTCGATGGATTCCACGATGCGCTCGAATCTCGGCGTCGGCCTGCCGATCGACGTGCTGGTGGTGCGCAGCGATGCCTGTGTCGCCGACCTCAACCACCGCATCGAGGCCGGTGAGCCCTATTTCCACGATCTGCGCTCGCGCTGGTCGGCGGCGCTGCGCGCGGCACATCAGAATATTCCGCGGCCGCCCTACAAGAACGAAACCGAAGCCAAGACAAACTGACAAGACCAACTGACAAGACGACCTAACAAGACCAAATAAGAGGAAACCAGATGACTGAAGCCACCAACAAGATCGCCCTCGTCACCGGTGCCGGCACCGGCGTCGGACGCGCGGCATCGCTCGCTTTGATGAACACAGGCTTCACCGTCGTGCTCGTCGGCCGCCGCCTCGAGATGCTGGAAGAGACCAGCAAGCTCGGCCCCGCCGGCAAGAGCCTGTGCGTCACCGCCGACATGGCCAATCCGGCCGCGATCGCCGCGCTGTTCGACAAGGTGAAGGCGACCTATGGCCGGCTCGACGTGCTGTTCAACAATGCCGGCATGGGTGCGCCGCCGGTCCATTTCGAGGACCTGTCGCTGGAGCAGTGGCAGGCCGTGGTCAACACCAACCTCACCGCCCCGTTCCTGTGCACCCAGCACGCCTTCCGCATCATGAAGGACCAGACCCCGCGCGGCGGCCGCATCATCAATAACGGCTCGATCTCCGCGCACGCGCCGCGGCCGTTCTCTGCCGCCTACACCTCGACCAAACACGCCATCACCGGCCTCACCAAGGCCTCCAACCTCGACGGCCGCATGTACGACATCGCGGTCGGCCAGGTCGACATCGGCAACGCCGCGACCCCGATGACCGACCGCATGGTCAACGGCCCGGGCGTGTTGCAGCCCGACGGCACGTCGAAGCAGGAGCCGCGCATGGACGCCAAAGCGGTCGGCGATGCGGTCGCCTACATGGCCGGCCTGCCGCTCGATGCCAACGTGCTGTTCATGACTGTCATGGCCACGAAGATGCCGTTCGTGGGCCGGGGCTAGTCCCCCTGACGTCGTCCCGGCTTCGCCGGGACGACGCGGTGAGAGCCGCAGCCCTGCTCCAGCCTCTCCACGCGCCGCAGCGCCGTGCGGTCACCTGGCGCCGCAGGGCGCACTGCCGAACATGGAAAAACAACCCCATGCAAAGTAGCGGGGCTGCGGCCTTCCCGGCAACTTGACATGTCGGGCAAATCAGCGGTATCTTCTATTATTCCGAAATCGCGCAATCCAACCTCTCCCCACAAGCCGGCGAGGTGAAGATTGAGCTCGAACCGCAATCCCCGTCATTGCGCGCCCGATGACACGCTCCGCGAAGCAATCCATCTCTCCCCTCGGGGTGAGATGGATTGCTTCGTCGCTGCGCTCCTCGCAATGACGGATAGGGAGAGAGAACGCTCCCTACTCCAGCTTCTCCACGTTCCGCAGCGTCGGGAACAGCTTCATCCACAGCAGTGCGACCGCGATGGTGGCGACGCCGCCGAGCACGGCCGATGGCACGGTGCCGAGCAGTGCTGCGGTAACGCCGCTTTCGAACTGGCCGAGCTGGTTCGAGGCGTTGATGAACAGGAAATTGACCGCGCCGACCCTGCCGCGCATCGCGTCGGGCGTCGCAAGCTGCACCAGCGAGAAGCGGATCACCACGCTGATCGTGTCGGCCGCGCCCAGCACCGCGAGCGCCAGCACCGACAGCCACATCCAGTGCGACACCGCGAACACGACTGTCGCCGCACCGAACACGATGACGGCCTGGAACATCCTCAAACCCACGCGGCGACTGATGGTGTGCCGGGCGAGAACCATGGTCATCAGCAGCGCGCCGACCGCGGGCGCGGCGCGCAGCACGCCGAGGCCGAGCGGGCCGGTCATCAGGATGTCGCGGGCATAGATCGGCAGCAGCGCGGTGACGCCGCCGAACAGCACCGCGAACAGATCGAGCGAGATGGTGCCGAGGATTGCCGGGTTGCTGCGCACGAAGGTGACGCCGGCGAACAGATCGGCGGAGACCGCGTCCTTCGGTGCGGCCTGCTGCAAGCGGCCGATGCCGCCGGTCAGGATCACCCCGAACAGCCAGAACACCACCATCACGGCGTAGGGCGCGCTCGGCATCGCGGCATAGGCAAAGCCGCCGAGCGCGGGTCCCGTGATGGTCGCGATCTGCGCGGCGCCGCTCGAGATCGCGGTCGCCCGTTGCAGCGAGCCTTGTGGGGCGATCAGCGGCAGCAGCGCTGCGGTCGCCGGGCTCTCGAATGCACCGGCGATGCCGAGCACGAAGGTCGCGGCGAAGATCTGCAGTTCCGAGATGGTGCCGGCAAAGGTGCTTGCCGCGAGGAACGCCGCGGTCAACGCCTCGGTGAGCTGGCAGGCCTGCACCACGCGCTTACGCTCGAACCGGTCGGCGGCGTGGCCGGCGACGAACACCAACAGCGCCGTCGGCAGGAACTGGACCAGGCCGACCATGCCGAGGTCGAAGGCGCTGCCGGTCAGATCGTAGATCTGCCAGCCGATCGCCACCGCACCGATCTGGCTGGAGAACCGCGACAGGCTGCGCGACGAGAGGAAGAACAGGAAGGGTCGGTGGCCGAGCAGATCGCGGGCGCCGGCCGACGTGGCTGAGGACATGGCGATGGCGTGGCCGACCGCCTGCAACTTGTCAATGGCAGCGAAGAGAACGCGCAACAGCATTGCGCCGCGCGAAGCCCCTGCCATAATCGCACGAGGGGTTTTCGGGGGCTTGATGCTGCAATTGCAATCGGCGTTCGGCGTGGTGGCGTTGCTTGCGATCGCCTGGGCGCTCGGGGAGAATCGCCACGCGGTGTCGCTGCGGCAGGCCGCGATCGGGCTTGCGGTGACACTCGTCACCGCGCTGGTGCTGATCAAGGTGCCGGTGGTGACGACGGCTTTCGGTGCGATCAACGACGCGGTCGGCGCCATCGCCGCCGCAACGCGCGCCGGCACCGCCTTCGTGTTCGGCTATGTCGGCGGCGGCACGCTGCCGTTCGATCCCAAGGTGCCGGGCTCCGATTTCATCCTCGCCTTCCAGGCGCTGCCGATCGTGCTCGTCATGAGCGTGCTGACGACGTTGCTGTTCTATTGGCGCGTGCTGCCGCCGATCGTGCGCGGCATGGCGTGGCTGCTGGAGCGCACGCTCGGCGTCGGCGGCGCGGTCGGACTGTCGACCGCCGCCAACATCTTCCTCGGCATGGTCGAGGCGCCGCTGTTCATTCGTCCCTATCTGGCGCAACTCACGCGCAGCGAATTGTTTCTGGTGATGACAGGCGGCATGGCCGGCATCGCCGGCACCGTGCTGGTGCTCTACGCCACCTTGCTCGCGCCGCTGATCCCCGATGCGGCCGCGCATTTCGTCATCGCCTCGGTGCTCGGCGCGCCGGCTGCGATCCTGGTCAGCCTGATCATGGTGCCGGAGACATCGGACACGCGCACCGGCGGATCGCTCGAAGACCCGGAGGTCGATGTTCACTCGACGATGGATGCGATCGTCAAGGGCACCGCGGCCGGGCTCGAGCTGCTGCTCAACATCGTGGCGATGCTGCTGGTGCTGGTCGCGCTGGTCTACCTGGTGAATGCGATCATCGGCCTGCTGCCGGAGATCGGCGGCGCGAAGCTCTCGCTGCAACGGCTGCTTGGGCTGGTGATGGCGCCGGTGTGCTGGCTGATGGGCCTGCCCTGGTCGCAGGCGATCACAGCGGGCAGCCTGATGGGCACCAAGACGGTGCTGAACGAGCTGATCGCCTATGTCGATTTTTCGAAGCTCGGCCCCGACGCGCTCGATCCGCGCTCAAAGCTGATCATGCTCTATGCGATGTGCGGCTTCGCCAATTTCGGCAGCCTCGGCATCATGATCGGCGGCCTCGGCACCATGGCGCCGGAGCGGCGCGAGGAGATCAACGCGCTCGGGCTGAAGTCGATCGTGTCAGGCACGCTGACGACCTGCCTGATGGGCGCGATCGTGGGGGTGATGACGTAACTCTCTCCGTCATTCCGGGGCGATGCGAAGCATCGAGCCCGGAATCCATTGGACCACCAATTCTGCGGTGAAATGGATTCCGGGCTCGCGCCAACAGGCGCGCCCCGGAATGACGAACAGAGTTCTGCGAAGCGGGATGGATGGCCGGGTCAAGCCCGGCCATGACGACGCGTGTCTATGCCTTCAGCTCCATCGTCTTGAACTCCGCCGGCAGGATCACCTCCAGCAGCTCGACGTCGTCCGAGTAATCCAGGATCATGTGCTTGATCTTCGGTGGCTGGGTCCAGGCGCTGCCCTCTTGCATCAGCGTTTCGCCCTCGCCTTCCATGTAGGTCCTCACCCAGCCCTTGAGCACATAGACCATCTGGAATTCGACGTCGTGGAAGTGCAGCTTCGACACCTCGGCCGGATTGCACGGACCCTGCAGCCGGATCACATGCGCCTGCGCCAGGCCATGTGAGGCGGCCGATATGCCGAGATCGCGATACTTGGCGTAGGCACGCAGGCCGTCCGCCTTGAAGTCTTCTTCGCGGTGATGGCTGATCGCGACGCGTTGCTTCGGCCGCGCCTTGGACGCCGTCGTCGCAGCAGCTTTCTTGGCCGCCTTCTTGGTCGTCGAGACCCGGCCCTTGGATGTGATGGTCTTGCGTGCGGACGATTTGGCCGCGGTTCGCAGGCCCGTCCATTTCTTCTTCACCGCGGTCTTGGCTGCTGGTCTTGATGCCGTCTTTTGCTTGGCCATGATGACCTCCCGTCTTTTCAATCGGAGGAGGCTAGCACAGGTTGTGCTCCGCAGGGTGGGCAAAGGCGGGCATGCGCTGTGCCCGCCTTCAGGCATTCTGCGTTGGGTGGCGGGCACGCTTGCGCCTTGCCCGCCCTACCGGTCCGTTCTCAATGCAGCCGGAAGACGCCGTCGACGGCGCGCAGCTCCGCCGGCTTGATCAGCTTGGAATGCGCCACCGTCACCGAGAACAGCGGGCCCTCGAGCTTGTCCTGCCAGAAGCCGAGGAAATCCTGTAGCGCCGGGAATTTCGGGAAGAGGTCGTAGTTCTGCCAGACATAGGTCTGCAGCAGCGAGGGATGATCCGGCATCCGATAGAGGATTTGCGCCGTCGTCAGACCATATCCCAGCAACTGCTTCCGGAAATCGTCGGAAACAACCCCACTAACTCGCGAGACCATGCCAACCTCCTGTGACGGAGCGCATATCCCTGGGGTGGCTGACCTGCCGGAGCCACCCGGCAAAAGATGCGCTCACATGAGAGAAATGTGACGCACGCGACTGCCCCATCACAAGCCTAAATGTTTAATGAGTTGTTGAAATTTCACGCGTTAGCAGCAGCTTACCGCACGTGCTAATACGGGGGCGGAGCTTACGGCAGGCGCGTTAAGCATTCCCCGCGATGCTGGCAACCGGTTGATCGGAGTGCCAATTTTTTCTGCTAGAAACCCTTGTCGGCCGCCCTGGCTTGGCATATCTCCTGCTCAGTCGAACTGGCACTCGTTGGGCTCGACTGCTAACACTCCAGAATTCAACAACATCTGCATATGCTTAGGAGGACTGCATGAAATTCCGTCCGCTTCACGACCGCGTCGTGGTCAAGCGCATCGACGCCGAAGAGAAGACCGCTGGCGGCATCATCATTCCGGACACGGCCAAGGAAAAGCCCTCGCAGGGCGAAGTCATCGCCGTCGGTCCGGGCGGCCGCGACGAAGCCGGCAAGCTGATCCCCATCGACCTCAAGGTTGGCGACCGCGTCCTGTTCGGCAAGTGGTCCGGCACCGAGGTCAAGATCGACGGTGAAGACCTGTTGATCATGAAGGAAAGCGACATCATGGGCGTGCTCGACGTCCCCGCCGCCAAGAAGAAGGCCGCTTAAGCCAACGCCGCACACGCTCACCCTGAGGAGCGCCTGCCGGCGCCTCTCGACGGGTGAGACACCAAGATCAACTCAGGGAAAACAATCATGTCATCTAAAGAAGTCAAATTCGGCGTAGATGCGCGCGACAAGATGCTGCGCGGCGTCGATATCCTCGCCAATGCGGTGAAAGTTACTCTCGGTCCGAAGGGCCGCAACGTGGTGCTCGAAAAGTCGTTCGGCGCTCCCCGCATCACCAAGGACGGCGTCACCGTCGCCAAGGAGATCGAGCTCGAGGACAAGTTCGAGAACATGGGCGCGCAGATGGTGCGCGAAGTCGCCTCCAAGTCCGCTGACGCGGCCGGCGACGGCACCACCACCGCCACTGTGCTGGCGGCTGCGATCGTCCGTGAAGGCGCCAAGTCGGTTGCCGCCGGCATGAACCCGATGGACCTGAAGCGCGGTATCGACCTGGCTGTGGAAGCAGTGGTCGCCGACCTCGTCAAGAACTCCAAGAAGGTCACCTCGAACGACGAGATCGCCCAGGTCGGCACCATCTCCGCCAACGGCGACGCCGAAATCGGCAAGTTCCTCTCCGACGCCATGAAGAAGGTCGGCAACGAGGGCGTGATCACGGTCGAGGAAGCCAAGTCGCTCGAGACCGAGCTCGATGTCGTCGAGGGCATGCAGTTCGACCGCGGCTACATCTCGCCCTACTTCGTCACCAACGCCGACAAGATGCGCGTTGAGATGGACGACGCCTACATCCTCATCAACGAGAAGAAGCTCTCCTCGCTGAACGAGCTGCTGCCGCTGCTCGAGGCCGTGGTGCAGACCGGCAAGCCGCTGGTCATCGTCGCTGAAGACGTCGAAGGCGAGGCTTTGGCCACGCTCGTCGTCAACCGCCTGCGCGGCGGCCTGAAGGTCGCGGCCGTCAAGGCTCCGGGTTTCGGCGATCGCCGCAAGGCCATGCTGCAGGACATCGCGATCCTGACCGGTGGCCAGGCGATCTCGGAAGACCTCGGCATCAAGCTCGAGAACGTCACGCTCGCCATGCTCGGTCGTGCCAAGAAGGTGATGATCGACAAGGAGAACACCACGATTGTCAACGGCGCCGGCAAGAAGGCCGACATCGACGCCCGCGTGGCCCAGATCAAGGCGCAGATCGAGGAGACCACCTCGGACTACGACCGTGAGAAGCTCCAGGAGCGTCTGGCCAAGCTCGCAGGCGGCGTCGCGGTGATCCGCGTCGGCGGCGCGACCGAGGTCGAGGTCAAGGAGCGCAAGGATCGCGTGGATGACGCGATGCATGCGACCCGCGCGGCTGTCGAGGAAGGCATCGTCCCGGGCGGCGGCGTCGCCCTGCTCCGTGCCTCCGAGCAGCTCAAGGGCCTGCGCACCAAGAACGACGACCAGAAGACCGGCGTCGAGATCGTCCGCAAGGCGCTGTCGGCTCCCGCTCGCCAGATCGCGATCAACGCCGGTGAAGACGGTTCTGTCATCGTCGGCAAGATCCTGGAGAACAAGTCGTACAATTACGGCTTCGATTCCCAGACCGGCGAATATGCCGACCTCGTCAAGAAGGGCATCATCGACCCGACCAAGGTCGTGCGCACCGCGATCCAGAACGCAGCCTCGGTTGCCGCGCTCCTGATCACCACCGAAGCGATGGTCGCCGAGCTGCCGAAGAAGAACGCCGGCGGCCCCGCAATGCCTCCGGGCGGCGGCATGGGCGGCATGGACTTCTAAGGTCCAGCCACTCCAAGGCTCCACGATATGCAGAACCCCGGCAGCGATGCCGGGGTTTTTGTTTTGAGGAGAAGGCGGCGTTGATTTCGTCCGCTGGCTCGCAATACCATCGCTTGTCATTCCGGGGCACGCGAAGCGTGAGCCCGGAATTCATTCCTCCGCTTGCTCATGGCCTATTACGTCTACCTCATAGCCAGCGACAAATACGGCACGCTCTATCTCGGCGTGACGAACGACATCGTGCGTCGCGTCTACGAACACAAGAGCAAGACGGTTGCGGGTTTCACAAAACGATATGCCGTCGACAAGCTCGTTTGGTTCGATATCTATGATGATGCGTTGACGGCCGTTGCGCGGGAGAAGGAACTGAAGAAGTGGCGACGCGATTGGAAGATCAGGTTGATCGAAGAGAAGAATCCGCAGTGGATCGACTTGTATCCCGAGATCGCCGCCGGACATATTGGATGAATGGATTCCGGGCTCGTGCTGCGCGCGCCCCGGAATGACGATCAGAGATTGCCTCTCACCCGCGCGCGGCGTCCTGGAAGCAGGCGCGCACCCAGTCGATGCTGACGCGCGCGGCGGCGTCGCGCTTGAGATGGTTTTGCACCAGGAGCCAGACGTCGCGCCGCTTCGGCAGCAGCGTCGCGCGCAGCCTTCGGTCGGCGAGCAGCGCTGCACAACTGTGCTCCGGCAGGACGCCGGCCGCGCGATGGGACTGGATCAGCGTGCGGATGACGCGGACATTGTCGGTGACGCAGCGCGCGCGAAGCCGCCGCGCACGCAGGAACTGCATCTCGGGAATCCCCTCGAGCTCGTCCGGATACACGCACGCCACCGGCTCGCGCTCGGCGGCAGCTAGCGGCTCGAAGAAATACAGCCTGACATCGGCGAGCTTCGAGATCGCAAAATCGCCCTTGTCGGGCTTGCGCAAGCGGATCGCAAGATCGGCTTCCCAGCGCGAGAATCTGACGTTCTCGCTCGAGATCAGGAATTGCAGGGTGATGCCGGGATGCGTGTCCAGGAAGTCGGCCGCGCGCGGCGCCAGCACCTCTTCCGCGACCGCTGCGGTCGAGGCGATGCGCAGCCGGCCCACCGGACCCGGCAGGCTGTCGCCGATCCGGCCGATCTCGTCGGCATGGGTGGCCATGGCCTGGACATGCGCCAGCACCATCTCGCATTGCCGGGTCGGCTTGCGCAGCCCGTCGGCGGCCTCGAACAGGCGCAGACCCAGCGCGCGCTCGATCCGCGCCAGCCTGCGGCCCACCGTGGTCTCGTCGATGCGCAGCCGCTCGCTGGCGCCGGCATAGGTGCCCTCGTCCCTGACGGCGGCGATGATGCGAAGGTCGTCCCAGTTCATGCGGGTGAGGCTACATCGCACCGGCAGCGCCTGCAATAACGCAGCCAGCGGCTGCAATATCCCTGCATATCGGCAGGCGGCCGAGGCGCTATGTTTGGCGGACCACATCTCCGGGAGATCCTGAAGACCATGACCGCGGCCAAAACCCTGTTGCAGCTTTCCGGTGCCGATCTGACCCCGCCTCGCCTCGCCGACACCTGCCTGGTGCTGATCGACATCCAGAACGAATATCTCTCAGGCCCTCTCGCGCTGCCCGACGCGGAAGCCGCGGTGGCGCGCGCCACCGCGCTGCTCGGCCGCGCCCGTGAGGCGGGCGCAAAAGTCTTCCACATCGCGCATCGGGGACGGCCCGGCAGCCTGTTCGACCGCTCCGCCGAGCGCGGCGCGATCGTCACCTCGCTGACGCCGCGGCCGGGCGAAGCCGTGATCGAGAAGGAATTGCCGAACGCCTTCGCCGGCACTGACCTCAACGCGCAGCTCGCTGCGACCGGGCGCAAGGAACTCATGCTCGCCGGCTTCATGACCCATATGTGCGTCAGCTCGACGGCCCGCGCCGCGCTCGACCTCGGCTTTCGCACCACCATCGACGCCGACAGCTGCGCCACCCGCGACCTGCCCGATGGGCGCGGCGCAACGCTGGCCGCCAGGGTGATCCACGACGTCGCACTCGCCGAGCTGTCCGATCGTTTTGCGATCATCAGCCGCGGCGATGCACTGGCTTGAGGAGAGCACCATGCTGCAACTCTATTTCTTTCCGATGGCCTGCTCGCTCGCCAGCCGCATCGCGCTGATGGAGGCCGGCATCGAGGCGCGCTATCATCTCGCCCAGATATGGACCAAGAAGGTCGTGGAGGACGACAGCGATTTCCGCAGCGTTACGCCGAAGGGCGCCGTGCCGGTGCTGGTGCTGGAGAACGGCGACCGCCTGACCGAGAGCGCGGCGGTGCTGCAATATATCGCCGATCGCAAGCCCGCGCTCGGCCTCGCGCCGCCGCCCGGCGATCCCGGTCGCTATCGCCTGCAGGAATGGCTGAGTTTTGTCGGCACCGAGATCCACAAGGCGTTCCTGTTTCCGACCTTCTGGTACAAGGACGATGCGTCGCTCGCCAAGCCGCGCGCCAGGATCGGACAGACATTATCGGTGCCGTCAGCGCATCTCGCTGGCCGCAAATTCCTGGTCGGCGACCGCTTCACGGTCGCGGACGCGCATCTCACCTGGGCCTTGCTGCTGCTCCGCGCCGCGGGCGTCGACGTCGCGCAATGGCCCTCTTTGTCGGACTATCTCACCCGCATGCAGACGCGGCCGCAGGTCAAGGCCGCTGTTGGAATCGAGGCTGCATTGCGTAAGACGCTGGCGGTGTAAGCTCGCTTATTGGAACGCGACCTCGGCAAAGCTCCTGAGCTTGCGCGAATGCAGGCGCTCGGATTCCTGCTGCTTGAGCCGCTCCAGCGCCTTGAGGCCGACCTCGAGATGCTGCCCCACCCGCTGCCGGTAGAACTCGCTCGCCATCCCCGCGAGCTTGATCTCGCCGTGCAGCGGCTTGTCGGAGACGCACAGCAGCGTGCCGTAGGGAACGCGGAAGCGGTAGCCATTGGCGGCGATCGCCGCCGATTCCATGTCGAGCGCAATGGCGCGCGATTGCGACATCCGCCGGATCACCTTCGGGCCGCTGATCTCCCAGTTGCGATTGTCGACGCTGGCGACCGTGCCGGTGCGCATCAGCCGCTTCAGCTCGAAGCCGGTGAGGCCTGCGACCTCGCCGACCGCCTCCTCGAGCGCGACCTGCATCTCGGCCAGCGCCGGGATCGGCACCCAGAGCGGCAGCTCGTGATCGAGCACGTGATCCTCGCGGACATAGCCATGCGCCAGCACGTAGTCGCCGAGCCGCTGCGTGTTGCGCAGGCCGGCGCAGTGCCCGATCATCAGCCAGGCATGCGGCCGCAGCACCGCGACGTGATCGGTGATGTTGCGCGCATTCGACGGCCCGATCCCGATATTGATCAGGGTGATGCCGCGATAGCCGGGCTCCACCAGATGAAAGGCCGGCATCTGCGGCACTCGCTCCGGCGCGGTCCCCGTCGTGCCGCCGCCAAGCCGCGCGTTGCGCGTGATCACATTGCCGGGCGCCACGAAGGCCTCGGGGCCGGCCTCGCCCGCGGCGAGGCGCTGCTGGCACATCTGCGCGAAGGCATCGACATAGAACTGGTAGTTGGTGAAGATCACGAAGTTCTGGAAGTGCTCGGGATCGGTGCCGGTGTAGTGATAGAGCCGGCGCAGCGAATAGTCGACGCGCGCCGCGCGGAACAGCGCCAGCGGCTCGGGCGCGCCCGGCACCAGCTCGAAGGTGCCGTCGGCGATCGCATCGTCCATCGCGGCAAGATCGGGCGTATCGAACACGTCGCGCAGCGAGCGGGTGAACGCCGAGCTGTCGGCGATGGTCAGCGCCGCCTCGATGTTGATGTCGCGCCGATAGGCGAAATGGATCGGGATCGGCTCGCTGGACTCGCCGATCTCGACCGGCACCCCGTGGTTCTTGATCAACAGCCCGATCTGCTCGGTGAGGTAGGTGCGGAAGATATCCGGCCGCGTGACGCTGGTCTCGTGCACGCCCGGCCCCGCCACGAAGCCGTAAGCGAGACGTGAATCGAGCCGCGCATGCGACGAGGTCGTGATCCGCACCAGCGGATAGCAGGCGCGCACCCGCGTCGTCAGCGCACCGCCGTTGGCATAGGCCTCGAAGCGATCGCGCAGGAAGCGCGTGTTGCGCTCGTAGATCTCCTCGAGGCGGCTGACCGCGGCATCGGCATCGACGAAGGTCTCGAACGCGAAGGTGGGAGGCGTTTCGAACTGCATTGCGGGACCCATTCGCTTCGCGCCGGAACGGCGCCGACCAGCTCTGTCGATTCCCTTGAATATAGCAATACCGACTTCCAGTTCCAGATCGCGCCGACGCGATGGACGTGACCTTGCGCTGATTCGCACCCTATAAGGGGACGAATCGGATCAGTGGCATGAACGCGCAGGACGCCATCGACTTCATCTCTGGGGATATCGCCGAAGTCGGCAGCCTGATGCGGTCGTTGTCCGGCCGCTATGAGGGCATCTTCGACAATCTCCGCGGCGCCTATGGCGTCGCGCTCGAACGCGCCGACGGCATCGCCGATGCAGCGCGCGACGCCACGGCCATTGCGGACGCCGCAGCCGCAGGCTTTCGCCGCGACATCCCGAACCAGCCGGCGCTGGCCTGCGTGAGCGGCTGCGCGGCCTGTTGCCATCTCTACGTCCAGGTGCCGCCCGGCACGGCCGCCGTGATCGCCGAGCACATCGCCACGCATTTCACGGCAGCCGAGCGCGCGACCTTGCGTGAGAAGCTGGAAGCGGCCGCCGCCGCGGTGCGCGCGGCGCCCGATCCGGCCAGATTGCGCCGGCCTTGTCCGCTGCTCGGCCCCGACGATCACTGCACGGTCTATGCGGTGCGGCCGCTGTCCTGCCGCGCCTTCACGTCGCGCGCAGTGGCGCGCTGCCATGAGGTCGTGTTCGGCGACAATCCCGACGGCAGCGGCGTCGAGCAGAACGCCGCGCATTTCCGCATTCACATGGAAGCGACGTTTGCGCTCGAGCAGGCCGCGCGGCACCGCGGACTGCCGGATCAGCAGAAGGGATTGGCGGAAGCGCTGCTCGAGGCGATGGACGCTCCCACAGCGTAGACGGTGCGAAGCCTACTGAACCCTCGCCAGCACCGCGAGGCGACGGATGCCCTTGTTGCGGTACGCATCGAGGAATGCGTAATAGTCCCTGAACGAGACGCAGCCGTTGGAATCGCCGTTCGGACCGAGCATGAAGGTGTGCGCGAGCAGGCCGGCGCGGTTGAAGATCTTGCCCTCACCGCCGATCGGGTTGAGCCGGAGCGCCGGCACGCCATGGAACAGCGCCTCGCGCGGCTTCAGCTCGTAGATGTGCGGCGGCGTCACGCCGACCATCTTCAGATTCGCCGAACGCGGATCGTCGAGCCGGGAGCCAAGGCCGGAATGCGCCTCGAGCCGGGTGCCGTCAGGCAGGTACACGGTGTGGGCGGAGACGTCGTAGACCGCGGTCTGCCGGTCATAAGGCGGCGAGCCGCCGAGCATCGGATTCTGGTCGAGCGTCGAGGGAATGCTGCCGGTGACATTGGCATCGGCCGACGCGAAGGACAGCAGCCCACCGCTCGACTCTCGCTTGCCCCACAGCTTCTCGACCATGGTCTGGCGTTCGTTCGACGCGATCGACATCACGGCGGCCTTGGCACGCGCGGCCATGTTGCGCATGGTGCTGCCGGATTTTGCGGCCGGCTTCGCCTCGACGGGCTTGGCCTCGACCGAGATGGACACCGGCGCATTGAGCGCGACCTGCAGATTGGCCGCAGCTTCCTTCTTGGCGGCCTCGGCCGTCTTCGGCGCCGCGATCGGCTTGGCAGCTTCGGCAAACTTCGGCGCGGCGGCAGGCTTCGGAGCTTCGGCAACCCTCGGCGCAGCCGCGACCGGCTTGACGGCTGTGGCCTGCGGCGCAGCGTCAGCAACCACGCGCGACGGTTCGCCCTGCGGCGAGGCAGCTGCAAACCTCTCGTTAAACATAAGTGACGGCGTCGCCGTCTCGGCCTTCGCGGTCTCGGCTTTCACGGACGACGATGGCGGCGGCGTCAGCGCGGCGAACACCTCATTGAACGACGGCGGTGCCGGCCGCGCCGCGACGGCGACCGGTTGCCGCGTCACCGGCGCATCGAACGCCGCGCTGTTGACCGACGGAAAGACGCTCGCCGCGAAGATATTGGCATAGACGGTCCAGGCGCAGCCGAGCACGAGGCCTGCGACCGCGGCGCTGCCCAGGAAATGCTGCGGAAGAATCCGACGAGAGGATTTCTTGCGGCTCGACGCCCCAAGATTATACGCAATCGCACTCGTACTCATACGCCCGCCCGAAACAGTTCCACCTAAGTCCCTCGCTCGACTTGGCGCCGAAATGATGTTTCGGCTCAGCGTCTCGCAGGGGCGCGGATGGCCATTAAGGCGACTTTTAGTTAAATGCGACTTAACTGGATGCGATCCCCTGCAACGCCGGAAGTGCCTGCGGCATGGGGCTTTTTTAAGATCACATTACGATCACGTGAGCGGAATTTTGTCCCATCGCGGGACATTCCGCAGGCCGTCGCGGCCAGCCCCGCGATGCGGAGAATTTCATTGCCGGTGACCCCGTGATTCTGCGGGGATTTCGTAATAACAGCCTACTCGAGTTCCGGCGGCGGCGAGCGATCGAACACATCGCCCTTCGGCCCCTCGAGCACATCGAGCAGATAGGTCTCGATCACGAGCGGCCCGCGCATGCGTTTGGCTTCCGCGACGGTCTCGATGCGCGCAAAGTTGTCGCGCACCGACGACGGCACGCTCTGCCCGACCTCGTGCACGTAGAGCAACTTGCCGGAGAGCAGCGCGGGGGCCGGCTCAGGCATGTTGACCCAGCGGATGCGCTGGCCCTGCTGCGCGACGCAGCTTCCCTTCGGCAGATAGAAGGCAAGCCAGGCGGTGGTGCCGTAATCCGGCGCGAGCACGCAAGCCGCGCCGGCGCGAATGCGCGCCGCCTCGATCTCACCGGCAAGCGCGGGCCAGCCGACGCCGACACTGCGCACGGTGGCATCGCGCCGGTAGCCCGAAAGCACGCCGGTGTTGGCCTGCACGATCAGAAGGGCGAACAGCACGACACCCGTGGGCGCGGCCCAGCGCCGGCAGAAATCGACGGTGCGCTGCGCGCGCGGCGTCCATTGCACCTGGATCGCGGCGACCGCAGCCGCGACCGCGAAGGCCGGATAGACCGGCGCGAACCAGTTGGCCTCGACCCGCGCATGCAGCGCGTGCCAGGCGAAATAGGCCACGATGGTCCAGAGCATGGTGTTGACGAGCACCCGCGCGGGCAACGCACCGGCGCGGCGCCGGGAGAGAGCGTAAAGGCCCATCACGCCGAGGATGAAGACCAGCGGCGTTGCGAACGCGAATTGCGTCGGGATCAGCTCGGCGATGAAGGCCGGCCTGAAATCCTCGATCCGGGCGCGACCCATCTGCTTGATGAAGGACACCCATTGATGATCCGCATTCCAGCGGATCACCGGCAGAAACATCGCTAGCGCAACGACACCGCCGAGATAGAGCCAGGGCGAGATGAACCAGCGCCGCAGCTTCGGCACCATCGCAAGCCAGATCAGGATCGCCGGCCCAAAGAACAGCGCGGTGTATTTCGACAGCAGCGCCGCGCCGGCGCTGGCGCCGACCGCCAGCCACCACGCCCCGCGGCCGCTCTCCAGCACCTTCGCCAGCGAGAACAGCAGGAAGCTCGCGGCGACCAAGAGCGGCGCGTCCGGCGTCACGATCAGCGTGCCGACAGCCGCCATCAGCGTGGCATTGAGCAGGATGGTGGCGCTGACGGCGACACGTTGGCCGCCGAACAGGATCGCGGCGGACTGGTAGATCGCCCAGCTCATCGGCAGCGCGAGCAGGATCGAGACCAGCCGCACGCCGAGCGGCGTGTCGCCGGCAATCATCGTGCCGAGCCGGATCACGACCGCCGCCATCGGCGGATGGTCGTAATAGCCGCCGGCCAGCGCCTTCGACCACGTCCAGTAATAGGCTTCGTCGAAGATCAGCGGCGTCCAGGCGGCGGCCGCGAGCCGCAACGCGACCAGCGCACAAACCACCAGAGCGGTGGTGAGGACGGGCCGCGCCTCGTTCGGGTTCATCGCTTGCGCCAGACGAACAGCCCGGACATCGCGTAGTTCCAGACCACGCCCATCAGCGCACCGGCTGCGCCCGCGAGCCACCAGATCGGCTCCTGGTCGTAGACCGAGAACGCGACGCCGACATTGGCAAGCAGGCCGACGCTGCAGACCAGATAGAACAGCAGCAGGCCGCGCACGATCCCAAAGCCCTTCAGCCGCTGATCGCGATAGGTGAGGAAGTTGTTGAGGATGAAGTTGCTGGTCATGGCGCAGATCGCACCGGTCGCCTGCGCCTGCGCGAACGGCGAGCCGAATACTTCCAGCGCGATGAACAGCGCGGCAAAATGCACCAGCAGGCCGAGCGCGCCGACCATCGCGAACAGCAGGAAACGCAACGAGATCACGTCGCGGGTCAACTTCGCCAGCACGAGGCCGAGGAAGTCGAGCGCGACCATGGAATCGAGCTTGCTCTCGCCGTGCTGGCGGGCGCCGAACGTATAGGGGATCTCGACGGAGCGCAGCTTGCCCTGCGCGGTCGCGACCACGTCGAGCAGGATCTTGAAGCCCTGGGTCGAGAGCTGCGGTGCGAGCTGCTCGAAGCGGTCGCGGCGGATCATGAAAAAGCCGCTCATGGGATCCGATATCTCGACCTTGAGTGAGCGGCGCGCGATCTCGGTGGCGAAGGCGCTGGCGCCGGCGCGCTGCTTGTTGAAGCCCTCGGCCTTGTAGCCCTCGATGTAGCGGCTACCGACCACGAGATCGGCCTCGCCGCTCCTAAGCAGCGCCACCATCTTCGGCAGCTGGGTCTCGTCATGCTGCAAATCGGCGTCGATCACGGCGGCATAGGGCGCGCTCGAGGCCAGGATGCCCTCGATGCAGGCCCCCGACAGGCCGCGCCGGCCGACGCGGCGGATACAGCGGACTCGGGAATCCTGCCGCGCCAGGCCGCGCACCACGTCCCAGGTTCCGTCGGGCGAATTGTCGTCGACGAAGATGACTTCCCAGGGCACGTCCTTCAGCGTCGCGTCGAGACGCCGGTACAGCACCGTGACATTGTCGCGTTCGTTGAAGGTCGGGACGACGACCGAAAGTTGCGGCAAACCAGCGGCCTGCGACAGGGTTTCGGGGCCCGGCTTGATGGCGTCATTCATGAGCGCCAGCGTATAGCCGCAGCCTCCCCCGCTGCCAAGGCGGGCAAACCGAAACACCTCCCGGTAAGGCGGGAAAACCGGGGCAAAACGCCCCTAAAATGCCAACGACCACGAACAAGTGGCGCGCGTACATCCGGCGCAGCCGAGTTTGTCGTGGTCGTCCCAGCGTCGGAGCCTCTGGAAGCTGCAACGTCGCCGTTAACAGCCAGATAGGGAGCGCTCGGCCGGTCCGCAAGGGGGCCGACATCAGAGCCCGTCCTGACGCCAGAGCCGGATGAAGCTGCGCCGAATTGTTTTGGCCTCGGGTTCGTTTCACCTCTCCCCGACGGGGCGAGGCGAGCCTCCGACGCCGCTCCGGCCCGACCTGATTTCGGCTAGTTGTTCGGGACCTCGCGGATCACCGGGCCCCGTGGCGTCGGAGCCGGCGCGGGCTCCGCAGCGGGCGCGGGCTGCTGGGCTGCGGCGGGCTGGGGGTTGCGGATCTGGCTGGGCGACGGCCCGTAGATGAACGCCGCTGCCAGCGCGGCGGCCGCGACCAGGGCGCCCAAGAAGCCTGCCATCGATTGTGAATTCATGCCGGACCGTCCCCTCGCCTGTGCCCGGATTGATATCAAGAATCTGACATCAGCAACAGGATTTGGGCGGCCAGAGCTATTTTCGTTCCGATTGAATCGACGCGAACCGGTAGCCAGTCGCTCGAAAACGCTCTATTTGGCCGCAGCCCGGCGCCGGACGAAGGCGGTCACGATGTCCTTCTGCGCCAGTTCGATGGCGCGATTGGCGGTGGTGAGGTGTGCGTCAGCGTCCTCCTTGGGGAATTGCAGCGACAGGAAGTCGATCAGCGAGACCCGAAAATTCTGCCGCTCCGATGGACAGACCGAGGCGATCAGCGAGGTGAACTCCTGGTCGGACATCGTCTTGTTGCTGTCGCGGGGATATTCGCGGGCGAGGCAACTCCAGTAAGCATCGCGGCCGGTGACGGCGAGCTTGTGGGCGTCGTCGACCTCGTCGGCCATTGCCGCCGAAGACGTGATCAAGAGGACGGCCGCAACCAGAGTGCGCATTGTTGTTCTCCCGTTTTTCCGCATCCTAGCCAACATCGACGGACAGGATAAGCACCGCCGCACCGTTCTGGCAAACTGGCCAATCACGATTATTTTGACTACTCTCGATCCCCATTCCCTCCACGCGGTGAGTGCAAACGTGGCCAAAGCTCCAAACAAGAAGACCACAAAGAACGACGCAGGCAACATCTATGTCGGCATCGGCGGCTGGACCTTCGAGCCGTGGCGCGGGGTGTTCTACCCTGAGAAGCTCGCGCAATCGAAGGAGCTTTCCTACGCGGCCTCGAAGCTGACCTCGATCGAGATCAACGGCACCTATTACGGGTCGCAGAAGCCGGAGAGTTTTCGCAAATGGGCGGCCGAGGTGCCTGACGGCTTCATCTTCTCGCTGAAGGGGCCGCGCTTCGCCACCAACCGCCGTGTGCTGGCGGAGGCCGGCGACTCCGTAAAGCGCTTCTATGATTCCGGCGTGCTGGAGCTGAAGGACCGGCTCGGGCCGGTGCTCTGGCAATTCGCGCCGACCAAGAAGTTCGACGGCGCCGATTTCGGCAAGTTCCTCGAGCTGCTGCCGAAGAAGCTCGACGGCCGCGCGCTGCGCCACGTCGTCGAGGTCAGGCACGACAGTTTCTGCGTCCCCGAATTCGTCGCACTGATCCGCGAGTTCGAGACGCCGGTGGTGTTCGCCGAGCATGGCAAATATCCCGCGATCGCCGACGTCGCCAGCGACTTCGTCTACGCGCGACTGCAGAAGGGCAATGACGAGCTTGCGACCTGCTATCCGCCGAAGCAGCTCGATGCCTGGGCCAGGCGCTTCCAGGACTGGGCCGGCGGCGGCGAACCGGACGATCTGCCGCGCGTCGACAACACCAAGCCGAAGAAGGCGCCGCGCGATGTGTTCGCCTATGTGATTCACGAAGGCAAGGTCCGCGCGCCGGCGGGTGCGATGGAATTGATCGAACGCGTGAAATAGAGGGCACGGCGATGGCGAAGGCCACGACGCTGTTCACCATCGGCTACGAGCAGACGCCATCGAAGGCGGTGCTCGACGAGCTCGCGCAGGCCGGCGTCAAGCTGTTGGTCGACGTCCGCGCCATCGCCTCGTCGCGCCGGCCGGGCTTCTCCAAGAGCCAGCTCGCCGCCGGCCTCGACGAGCGCGGCATCGCCTATCTGCACCTGCGCGGCCTCGGCACGCCGAAGAGCGGCCGCGAGGCGGCGCGCAGCGGGCAATATGCGCTGCTGCACAAGATCTATTCGGCGCACCTGAAGACGGTACAGGCCAAGGAAGAGCTCGACGAGCTGTCGGCGCTGGTGAAGAAGTCAGGCCCGGTCTGCATCCTCTGCTACGAGCGCGATCATTCGCACTGCCACCGGCAATGGATCGCCGAGATCATCGAAGATCGCGACGGCGTCAAGGTCGAGAACCTGGTGGCGCCGCAGGTCTAGTTTCTTGTCTTGACGCGTTTTCTTCACGCGAACCGGTGTCCACTTCGCTCGAAAACGCTCTGCCTAGAGCATGATCCGGAAAAGTGTGAAGCGGTTTTCCGAAAAGATCATGCTCAGACAAGAAGCTAGAGCGCGATGACGATTCAACTTGATCTCATCGCGCTCTAGGCTTCGCCCGTGACGTTCAGCGTGCCCTCCATCATCTTCACGCAGGCGCCGCCGACATGGATCGACGTGATGGCACCGCCCTGCTTCTTCACCCGCGTCAGCAGCAGGCTCGGCCGGCCCCTATCGACGCCCTGTCCGATCCGCAGCCGCAATTCACCGTCACGCGTGCCATCGAGATCGGCGAGCAGTGCTGCGGCCGCCGCGGTCGCGCTGCCGGTGGCAGGATCTTCGGAAAGGCCGCTCGCGCCCCGATGGAACATGCGCGCCTGCAGATCGAGCGGCTGCTCGCCTGCGGGAATGTCGCGGGTGTAGAAATAGACGCTGTCGCGGCCGATCCGCGCGGCCAGCCCGGCAAAGCCGGCCGCATCGGGCACGGCGCGGCGCAACGCCTCGCGCGAGGCGATCTCCAGCGCCAGGAACGGCAGACCGACCGAGACGAGCTGCGGCCCGTGGCGATCGGTCTTCACGTCGTCAGCCGACAGCGAGAGCAGTGCGGCCGCCTCGGCCGTGCTGACCTGCTCGGTCCGCTGCAAGGGCTGCGGCGCCGTCAGCTCGGCGCCGATCACCTTGCCGCCCTCGGACAGGATTTCCACGGGCACGAGGCCTGCCTTCTCCTCGAACCGCAAGCGCGCCGGCGCCTTCACCGCCTGCGTTGCCAGCACGAAGGCGGTGCCGACATTAGGATGGCCGGCGAACGGGATTTCCGAGCGGGTCGTGAAGATGCGCACCTGGGCATCGTTCGCGGCGTCCTGCGGCGGCAGCACGAAGGTGGTCTCGGAATAGTTGAACTCGGTTGCGATCGCCTGCATCTGCGCCGTCGACAGGCCTTGGGCGTCGAGCACCACGGCGAGCGGGTTGCCGCCAAAGGCCCGATCGGTGAATACGTCGACAGTGATATAGCGCCGCTGCATCGTGCTCGTCCTCATGCCACACCGGCCGACCTCGACCGGTTCGCATGCATCGTAACACGGCTGCAACGAGGCCCTTCAGAGCACTCGGTGCAATCAGAATCGAAAGAGAGCGCGTGGCGATTCCAGCACGCGCGCGCGTTCGTCGGCGTCGGTCACGAGCTCGTTGAGGAATTTGCGGTTCTTCGCGTAGTTCTGCGTCTTTTCGAATTGCGTGTGCGGCCAATCGCTGCCCCACAACAACCGTTCGACACCATAGGCCTCGCGCAGCAGCGGATAGGCCTGCCTGGCGAACGCTTCGCCATTGGGACCGTTGCGGTACGGCGCCGATATCTTGACCCAGACCGCGCGCGACGCACCCAACTTGAGCACGGACTGGAAGCCGGGATCGGTGACGCCAAGCTTCGGGTCCGGCAAAGCGAAGTGGTCGAGCACGACCTTCACGCCGTGGTCGAGGAGTTTTGGCGCGAGCACGGCTTGATCGCTCGCGTTGCGCTGCACCTCGACCTGCCAGCCCAGCGCCTTGACCTGCGCCAGCAGCGCCTTCCATTCAGGCAGCGCAAGGTCGGGCAGCGGCTGCCCGACCAGATTGAGACGGATGCCGACGATGCCGTCTTGATCGAGCGCATGCAGCTCATCCGGCGTGACAGTGGGATCGACCACGGCAATACCGCGCAGGCGGCCACCCGTCGCCTTCATGCATTCGACCAGATAGGAATTGTCGGTGCCGAGGAAGCTCGGCTGCACCAGCACGCCGTTGGTCATGCCGTTCTGGTCGAGCTGCTTGAGATAGAGATCGAGCGTCGCGTCATAGTCGGGCGCATAGCGCCGGCCCGGCGCGAGCTTCAGCCCGCGATGAAAGACGTGCGAATGGGTGTCGATCGAAAGTCGCGGCACAGCCACCTCAGCAAAGCTCCTGTTCGTCGATCCGATCGCAGAGGCAACGGCGACCAACCCCGCGGCGAACCGGCGCCGCGTCATGGCATTTTCGCGTGACGACATGTTTTTCTCCGGTGATCATTCAGGCGCGCGTGCCGGCAGTGGCATGCTCGAACACCTTGCCGCGGGTCTCCGGCAGCATCAGCACGGCGATCAGCACCAGCGAATAGGCGAAGGCGGCATCGATCCCGATCGCCGGGCCGAGGCCGATACGATCCGAGAGGAAGCCGACCAGGAAGGGAAATGCGGCGGAGACGACGCGGCCGAAATTGTAGCAGAAGCCGACGCCGGTACCGCGCACGCCCGCGGGATAGAGCTCGCTGAACAAGGCGGCCATGCTGGCCGGAATGCCCGCCGAGAAGAAGCCGAGCGGAAAGCCGAGCACCAGCATCTGCGCGTTGGTCAGCGGCGCGAAGATGTAGACCAGCACGGTGGCAACGCAGGCGGCTGCGAACAGCGTCACGTTGGCGCGGCGCCCGATCCGGTCGCTGATAACGCCTGAGGCCACGCAGCCGCAGAAGAAGGCGGCGATGATCACGGCGAGATAGACGCTGGAGCCGAGCACCGAGAGATGCCGCTCCTCGCGCAGGAAGGTCGGCAGGAACGTGGTCAGGGCCGAATAGCCGCCATGGGCGCCGATGCCGAACAGGCCGCCGATCAGCGTCGCGCGCAGGACGTCGCGCTGGAAGATGCCCGCAAGCGTCGCGAAGAACGGCGGCGGCGCTGCCTTCAGCGCGGTTCGCGGCGGCTCGCTCAAGCCGCGGCGGATGTAGAGGATGAGCAGCGCCGGCACCAGGCCCGCCGCAAACAGGATGCGCCAGGCAATGTCCGCCGGTGCATAAGTGAACACCAGCGCCGACAGCAGCACCGCCGCGCCCCAGCCGACCGCCCATGCGCTCTGCACCGCGCCGAGTGCCTTGCCGCGATGCTCGGCGCGGATGATCTCGGCCATCAGCACCGCGCCGCAGGCCCATTCGGCACCGAAGCCGAGGCCCTGGATCGCCTTGAGGACCAGGAGCTGGTTGTAGTTCATGGCGAAGGCTGAGGCGAAGGTCGCGAGCGCGAAGGTCGCGACCGTGATCTGCAACGCCTTCACCCGCCCGACGCGGTCACCAAGCGCGCCGCCGAGCCAGCCGCCGAACGCGCCGAAGAACAGCGTGACCGAGCCGAGCAGGCCCGCATTGGCCTTGCTGATGCCGAACGCCGCGATCAGCGCCGGGATTGCGAGGCTGAACATCTGCACGTCGAGCGCATCGAGCGCCCAGCCGCCGAAGCTTGCCCAGAAGGTGCGTCGCTCGAGCGGCGAGCATTCGCTGTACCAGTTTATCATCATTCCTCCCCGTGATCTTGTTATGTTGTTTTATTCTGCGCCGCGCTCACCTGATCTCGGCGTGGTAGCGGAAGCGATCCGCCGGCCCGCGTGAGCGGCGCCATTCGATCGGTCGCCGCTCGAGATCGAAGGCGAGACGCTCGATCACAATCAGCGGCGCGCTCGCCTCGAGCCGCAGCAGGCGCGCCTGCATCTCGGTCGCGATCTCCACTGTGAGGATCTCGTCGGCCGAGACCACGACCTGGCCGCAGCTGTTCTCGTAAAGCGGGTACAGCAGGTCGCCGAACTCGGCGGTCTCGAGTGCGAGGATCGCCTCGAAGCGCGACCGCTCGAGCCAGATCTCCTCGGCCAGCAGCGGCACGTCGTCGATCAGGCGCAGGCGCGACAGGCTGATGACGGGCTCGCCGACCGGGATGCGCAGCGCGGAGGCGACCGCCGTCGTCGCCGGCATCGATTTGCGGCGCAGGATGCGGCTCTGCGGCACCCGGCGCTCGCCGCTCTCGGACTGGAAGCGGAAGAAGCGGAACAGCGAGGAGTTGAAGCGCGCCCGGCGCACGAAGGTGCCGCGGCCCTGCTGGCGCTCCAGCACATAGTCGGTGACGAGCTGGTCGATGGCCTTGCGCACGGTGCCGATGGCCACGCCGTAATGCGCGCCGAGCTCGGCCTCCGACGGGATCAGATCGCCGGGACGCCACTCATTGCGGTTGATGCGCGCCGCGAGATCGTCGCGGAGACGCTGGTAGCGCGGCAGGCGGTCGTCGACGGCTGAGTTCATCTAGTCATCTATATGACTATACGATCTCAGGTCAATCACTACTAAAATACCTCACTGGTTGGATGCTTATCCCAACTGCCAGACCGGCACCGGGTGATCATAGCCGCGCACCGGCACCTCGCCGCGCGGCACCGCGTCGCTGCCATCGTCGCCCAGCGCGTCGCGCACCGCCGACGAGATCAGGAATTGCGAGCCGAGGTCCTTGTTCAGGGCCTCGAGCCGCGCCGCGAAATTCACAGTGTCGCCGATCACGGTGTACTCCTTGCGCCGCGGCGAGCCGATATTGCCGGCGACGACCTCGCCGATATGGATGCCGATGCCGATCCGCAGCGGCCAGCTCGACGTCGCGTTGACGCGCTCGTTGGCGGCGAGCATTTCGCGCGCGGCGGCGACCGCGTGATGCGCGGCATCGCCGGTCTCGAACGGCGCGCCGAACAGCGCCAGAAAGCCGTCGCCGAGGAACTTGTTCACGATGCCGCCGTGTCGGTCGAGGATGTCGACCAGCACGGCAAAGGCACCGTCGAGTCGGTCGACCACCTCCTGCGGCGAACGGCTGCGCGCGCTCGCGGTGAAGCTGCGGAAGTCGACGAACATCACGGCGACGCGGCGGATATCGCTCTCGGTGCTGGCGCCCTCGGCCATCAGGCGTTCGACCACCTGCGGCGAGACGTGCTGGCCGAACAGATTGGTGATGCGGTCGCGCGCCGTGGCGGCAAGGATGCTCGCGCTGAACTGGCGCCGCAACTGGCTGCCGACCGCGCCGGCGAGGATGCCGCAGATCAGGATGATGAAGCTGCGCGTGGCGTGATAGTACAGATCCGGTGCGGGGCCGACGCGCCCATCGGCGTGATAATACATCGCCATCCAGAACAGCTCCGCGGCGGCGACGAACCCGGTGAAGGCCGACAGCCAGAAATCCAGCCGCAGCGTCGAGGCGATGATGAAGATGAAATAGAGGAACGGCGCCGCGAAGCCGAGCGCCGCCTCAGCGCCCATGCTGTTGATATGCATGGCCAGCACGGCGGTCGGCATCGAGGCTTCGATCAACGCGCCGACATAGCGCCTGACCACCGGAAGGTCGCGGCCCTGCTGCATATGCCGCGTGATCGCCGTATGCACCCACAACTCGAACAGCACGAACGGCACGATGACGAAAAACACGTAACTCGGCGGCAGGTCATGGTGCCAGACCCGCAGCGCCGCCTCGGGCGCGAAAAAATGCAGGCACAGCAGGATGATCGCGAACAGCGCCGCCGTCGCGATCAGCGCCTTGATGCGCAACAACTCGGTGCGCATCACCTCCTCCATCAGCGCGTGATGGAAGTCGGCGGAGACGGTGGACTCGTGTTTCGCCTTGTCGCTGCCCCAGAACCCGGCCATTTCCCCACTCCCGTCATTCCGGGGCGCGAAGCGAACCCGGAATCTCGAAATTCCGGGTTCGGTGCTTCGCACCGCCCCGGAATGACGAACCCGGTTCATTCTGCCTCAATCCAGCGTGCGGCGGAAGCGCGTCACGGCGATGGTCATGGCGAGCAGCATCAGGGCGGCGAGCGCGATGGTGTCGTATTGCAGGTTCGCCATCACCGCGCCCTTCAGCATGATGGCGCGGACGATGCGCACGAAATGGGTCAGCGGCAGGCCCTCGCCGACATATTGCGCCCAGACCGGCATGCCCGCGAACGGAAACATGAAGCCGGAGAGCAGGATGCTCGGCAGGAAGAACATCATCGAGAGCTGCATCGCCTGCAACTGGTTCTGCACGATGGTCGAGAACGTGTAGCCGATCGACAGATTGGTGGTGATGAACAGCGTGGTCAGCGCCGCCAGCAGCGTAAGGCTGCCGAGGATCGGCACCCCGAACAGCAGCGCGCCGATGCCGATGATCAACGCGGCCTGGATGAAGCCGACGATCACATAGGGGATGATCTTGCCGAACATCACCTCGACCGGCTTGATCGGCATCGACAGCAGGCTCTCCATGGTGCCGCGCTCGATCTCGCGCGTCACCGACAGCGCGGTGAAGATCAGCATGGTCATGGTGAGGATGGTCCCGACCAGGCCGGGCACGATGTTGAGCCGGGAATCCGCCGCCGGATTGTAGCGGGCATGGGCGCGGATCTCGAACGGCATCTCCGGCGGATCGCCGACATGGAGGTCGTGCGCCAGCGCGGTCTGCACCAGCGGTCCGAGCGCGCCGAGCGCCGAGCCGGCCGCGACCGGATCGGTGGCGTCGGCCGCAACCAAAAGCGCCGGCTTGTCGCCGCGCCGCACCGCGCGCTCGAAGCCGCGCGGGATCTCGACGCCGAACAGCACCTTGCCGGATTGCAGCAGTTCGTCGAACTCGGCGACGGAGTGGACCTCGCGGGTGAAGCGGAAATAGGCGGTGTTCTGCATCGCCTTGAGGATCGAGCGGCCGAGATCGGAATCCTCCTGCATCAGCACCGCGGTCGGCAGGTTGCGCGGCGTGGTGTTGATGGCGTAGCCGAACAGCGTGAGCTGCATCACCGGCAGCATGATGATCATCGCAAACGAGACGCGGTCGCGGCGAAGCTGGATGAATTCCTTGACCAGCATCGCATAGCTGCGCCGCCAGAAGCCGAAGCGCGGCTCCCTCGTCTCGCGGGCTTGAACGGCATCGGTCGCAGTCATTGGATGTTATCCCTGGAAGTTATCCTTGGAAATTGTCCTTGGAGCGCCCCATCAGGTCGATGAACACGTCCTCAAGCGACGGCTCGCTCGCCTGCCAGTGCCATTTCGTCTCGCTGCGATAGGGCGCGATGGCGGCCTCGAGCGCTGTCTTGTCGCGGCCGGAGACATGCAGGCTGGTGCCGAACGGCGCCACCATGTCGACGCCGGGTTTGCCGGTGAGCTCGGCCATCAGCCCGTTGAAATCCTCGCCCGTGACGGTCCAGGTCGACAGCGCGGAGTTCGCGATCACCTCGTCGACGGTGCCGTGGACCAGCAGATTGCCATAGGCGATGTAGGCGATCTCGTGACAGCGCTCGGCCTCGTCCATGTAATGGGTCGAGACCAGCACGGTGAGGCCTTCGGCGGCGAGCGCGTGGATCTCGTTCCAGAAGTCGCGCCGCGCCTTCGGATCGACGCCGGCGGTCGGCTCGTCCAGCAGCAGCAATTGCGGGTTCGGCAATGTGCAAGCGCCGAGCGCGAGCCGCTGCTTCCAACCGCCGGAGAGATTACCCGCAAGCTGGTCCTCGCGGCCCGCAAGCCCGAGGCGCGCGATCATCTCGCGCGCTGCGCCGTGCGCACCGGGTAGTCCGTAGAGCCGCGCGACGAATTCGAGGTTCTCGCGCACCGACAGATCCTGGTACAGGCTGAAGCGCTGGGTCATGTAGCCGACCTTGCGCTTGATCTTGTCGGCGTCGCGCCTGATGTCGTAGCCGAGGCAAGATCCCTCGCCGCTGTCTGGCGTCAGCAGGCCGCAGAGCATGCGGATCGTCGTGGTCTTGCCGCTGCCGTTGGGCCCGAGGAAGCCGTAGATCGAACCGCGCTTCACCTGCATCGACAGATCATGCACCACCTCGCGCCCGCCGAACGATTTCGACAGGCCCTTCACATCGATGGCGATGCGAGCCGCCTCGGACTGCGCGCTGGTCGGTGCGCCGTTCATCTGCGGTCCGCCAGCGGCGTCTTGGCGTTGAGATAGACGCTGATCGGTTGCCCGACCCGCAAGGCGTCAGGCCGGCTCGGCCGCGCCTGGATCAGATAGACCAGCTTGTTGCGCTCATCGAGGCTGTAGATCACGGGCGGGGTGTATTCCGCGGTGGTGGCGATGAAATAGATCTTTGCGGTGAGATCGGCGGCGCAATTGTCGCAAGCGACCTTCACGTCGTCGCCGAGCGCAAGCTTCGGCAGCTCGGTTTCGGAGACGAAGAAGCGCAGCTTCATGTTGCCGGGCGGCATGATCGACAGCACCGGCCGCTGCGCCTGCACCATCTCGCCTTCGCGGAAATAGATCTGCTGGATCGCGCCCGCGATCGGCGCAAAGCCCTTGCGGCGGTCGAGCCGGGTCTGCGAGGTATTGACGCGCGCTTCCGCGACCCGCAGCGCCGAGACGGCGGAATCCAGGTTGGCCTGGGTCCCGGCGCCGGTGCCCCGCAACGAGGCCGCGCGGTCGTAGGTCTGCTGCGCATTCGCCAGAGTCGCGTTGTTCTGGTTGAGGTCGGCCTTCTGCAGATCGTCGTCGACGGTATAGAGCAGGTCGCCGGGCTTGACCTCGTCGCCCTCGCGCACATTGAGCTTGGTCACGCGGCCGGATTCGTCGGGACTGACGAAGATCATGTCGGCTTCGACCCAGCCCTGGAAGCCCGGATCGCGCTTCTCCTGGCAGCCGGCAAGCGCGGTTGCGAGCACGAGTGCGAGCAATGATGCCATCATGCGCGACGAGGTCATGTCGTCCTCCGGCCGCCGAAGATCAGATCGAGATGAACCCTGAACATCGCGATCGCATCGAGCGGCGCGTGCCTGGCAAACAGGCTTTGCCAGATCACCGCGACGATCGCCGGCGCGACCAAGAGTTGCGGATATTGCGCGAGCCTGGCCTGGCTGATCTCGCCGCGCGCGACGGCGAGCTCGATCAGCGCGCGGATGCCGGTCAGTCCCTTCGACACCACCTCGCGGAAATAGAAGTCGGCGATCGCCGGGAAGCGCGGCCCCTCGGCGACGATCAGCCGGACGATATCGCCGCGCCGGGTCGCGACGATCTCGTGAATGAAGGTCTCGGCAAACCGCTCGATGGCGTCGCGCACCGAGCCGCCGGTCGGCGGCGCCATCGTGATGCTGCCGATCAGCGGCACGATCGCGGTGCGGATCAGCTCCTCGAACATCGATTCCTTGTCGGTGAAGTGCAGGTAGATCGTGCCCTTGGCGACCCCTGCCCGCTTCGCGACGTCGTCGAGCCGGGTGGCGGCAAAGCCGCGCGCGATGAACTCCTCCATCGCCGCCTCCACGATCGCCGCCCGCCGCTCCGCCGATTTCCCGGCGCGGTTCGCGGCAGGCTTCGGGTCGGGCAGCTCTGCCGACGCCAGCGTCGGCACCCTGGCAGCGGCGGCCCGGCTGGTGCTTGCGGACGAATTGCGAGACGAGGCTTTGCTGCGCTTGGTCATACCTGACAATGACTGACTGGTCAGTCATTGTCAAGGACGAACTCGATCACACCGCCAGGCTTGTGGCACCGCCGAGGTCATTGTTGCGGCGAGCAATGATAACGAGCCTTGTCCGGCGTCATCAGCCGCGCATGCGGGTGATCCAGGATTCCAGAGGTGGCTGTGCTTGAACCGAGGGGCCGCGGCGTACCGGATCGCCCGCCTTCGGGCGACCACACTGCCTATTGCGGCTTGACCGCCCAATAATCGCGGCCGTTGGTCTCCGGATCGGTGTTGTCGCTGGACGAGAAGACGAGGATCGAATCCTTGCCGTTCTTCCAATGCGAGAAGCGCCCGTCGCCGAGGGTGGCGATCGTATCGTGGGGCATGCTGTGGGCAGGTCCCAGCGGCTTGCGATCCTCATAGATGACGACCGGCGAGCTCGAATCATACTTGCCGGCCACGTCGGCAACGTCGCCGAACCAGCGGTCTTTCGCGATGACAGCGAAGGCCGAGTTGCCGAAGCGGCTGAACGGGCGGGGAAGCAGATGCTTTTCTCCGCGCACGTCAGGCACGATCCCCGACCCTTTCGGCGGCGGCGGCCTGACCACCCAATAGTCGCGGCCGTTGGTTTCGGGGTCGCTATTGTCGCTGGACGAGAACACGAAGATGGAGGTCGCCGTTCCCTTCCAGTGCGAGAAGCGTCCGTGGCCGAGGGCGCCGATCTGGTCGTGGGGCATGCTGTGGGCTGGCCCAAGCGGCTTGCCGTCCTCGTAGATCATGACGGGCGAGCTCGAGTCGAACTGCCCCGGAATATCAGCCGAGTTGGCGAACCACTCGTCCTTGGCGACGACTGCGAAGGGCGACTTTCCGAACCGGGCGAACGGCCGCTTCAGGAGATATTTTTCTCCCGGCACATCCGGGACGATTCCGGAACCCTTCGCGATCGGCGGTCGCACCGCCCAATAGGTGCGACCGTTGGTGCGGGGGTCGGTGTTGTCGCTGGAAGAGAACACGAAGACGGAAAAGCTGCCCTTCCAGTGCGAGAAGCGTCCATGGCCGAGCCGGGATATTTCGGAATGGGGCGTGCTGTGAGCGGGGCCGAGCGGCTTGTCATCCTCGTAGAGGATGATCGGCGAGCTGGAATCGAACTCCCCGGGAACGTCGGCGAGATCGCCGAACCAGGGATCGACGCTGGTCATGGCGAACGTGGAATTGAACGGGATGAACGGCCGCATCAGTTCGTGCCGCTCGCCGTTCACATCAGGCTTCACGACCGCCGGGCGCGCAGCAAATGACAACCACGCCGCGACGGCAAAGTAGGCCGGCACGGCACAAGCGAACAGGATCCAGTGTTTGCGCCGCATCGTCCCGCGATCAAGCTACCGGCTTTGGCCCAAGTTTTTAGCCCGCCAAAATCAAAGAAAAACAGCTATAGACACAATCTCATAATCAGAAAAGAGCCCGAAAGTCGTCCCCTGTCGTTAATGTTCCGGCTTGATCGACGGTCGCCGGCCGGCAACACGTTTGCCTGATGCGGACCGCTCTCGACCTTTCCGGATCACGCGCTAGCCGTGGAACTTCAGCCCGTCGACGATCTTGTCGACCACCTTGCGCTCGGCGCGGACGGCGATCCCGACGAGATTGAGATCGGCGCGCGCAACCGCCTTGACCACCTCGCGGTTGGCCGCGTCATGCGTTGTCCGGAACATATCCTCGGTGTAGAGCGCGGGCGTCACGTTGCGCGCCAGCGCGCGTTCCAGCGCACGGGACAGCGCAGGCCCGTCGGCGCCATAGATCAGGATCGGTTGTCCGATCAGGGACAGGTACCTGGTTCCCGAGCCATCCTGATAATTCTCACCGATGCATTCGGGAAAGGAAGCTGCGATGCCGCCGGCCAGAAACGATGCGACGTTGAGCTTCTGCCAGGCTTCCAGGTCGACGCGGATCACGACCGCGATCTTGGTGTCGAATTGCATGGCGCAAGTGTAGCGGCAGAACGCCGGCCGAGGCTAGCCCCTGGCGTCGCAGGCCCAGGCGCGGATCACGCATTCCTTGCCGCCATATTCGTAGCACTTCTTGGTCGCGGCATTCAGCGAGCTCGAGATCTTCGGCGCAACCGCATAACCGTGCGCGCCGCAGGGATTGGTGATGTCGACCGAGAACGCGGCGCAGGCGCGCTTCATCGTGACCGTCGTGCAAGCGCCCTTGCACTGCTTCAGTGCGGCGGCGCGTGCGGCGGCTTCCGCCGGATAATCATAGGCCTGGCCATAGGCGCCGCATTGGCCGATCGCGAACGCACCGGCGGCGTGGGCCTCGCGGACAAAATTGTCTGCTGCGAAACGTGTGGCGCCGATCAGCAATGTCAGGACAAGAACGATCAACGCACGGCGCTGCGCAGCGGCAGTCGAAATGATCAAGACGGAAATCCCCCAAAGTCCGGCAGCGAATCTACAAGGGGGTCGTTTCCAGATGGTGAATGACGGGTTGATGGCGCAGCTTCATCCACGCGTCGTCCAGCCCCCGTGCGCAATTGCGCACTAGGCTGGGACGACGGATGGTTTATCCCCGCCGCGCCGCCTCCAGCGCCTGCGGGGTGTCGATGTCGAGGAAGGCGCTGTTGCCTTCGACCGGGACTTCGGCCACCGCCTCGGCGTGCTTGGCGATCAGGTGGCGCGCGCCGATGTCGCCGTCGAGCGTCATCAATTCCCTGAAGAAGCGGCGCGACCACAGCACCGGATTGCCGCGACGGCCCTCGCTGACCGGGACTGCGATCAGGTGACCGCGGTCGGGGGCGAAGGTCTCGATCAGGCGATCGATCAACTGGGCATCGATCAGCGGCATGTCGCCGAGACAGACGATGGCGCCGTCGACCTTGTCGGAGACGGCGGAGATGCCTGCCTTCACCGAGCTTGCCAGGCCACCGGCGAAATCCGGATTGCGGGCGAACGTCACCTTCAGGCCTGCGAGCGCCTGCTCGACCAGATCGGCCTGGTGGCCGGTGACGACAATCACCTCGGAGACTTTCGAGGCCAGCGCCTGCTCGACGGCGATGCGCACCAGCTTTTTGCCGTCGAGTTCGGCGAGCAGCTTGTTGGGGCCGCCCATCCGGGTCGAACGCCCGGCGGCGAGCACGATGGCCGCGACGCTGCGGTTGCCCTCGGTGTCCGGGACGGTGCGCGGCTGCGGCCGGGTCACGATCTCCATCAACAGGCCGCCGACGCCCATGCCGGTGAGATCCGAGCGCGTCACCTTGATGCCGGCGAGCAGCCGCATCAGCACCCAGTCGAAGCCGTTCTCGACCGGCGAGCGCGCGCAGCCCGGCGCGCCCAACACCGGCACGCCGCCGGCGCTGCCGATCAGCAAGAGATTGCCGGGGTCGACCGGCATGCCGAAATGCTCGATCGCGCCGCCGATCTCGGTGATGGCGGCCGGGATCACATCGCGGCGGTCGGCGATCGCGGACGCGCCGAACACGATGACGAGCTCGGCGCCGAGCGAGAGCAATTCCTTGATCGCAGCCGCAAGCACAGTCTCGTCATGCGGCACGCGGCGCTCGGCGATGATGGTGGCGCCTGCCGGCGCCAGCCGCTCCGCGGTGACGCGCAACGTCTTGTCGATCACCTTCGGCGCCAGGCCCGGCAGCAAGGTCGAGACCACGCCGACCTTCTTGATCGTGTAGGGCGCAATGCGCAGCGTGTCCCGGCCGGCGACCGCGACCGCGGCGTCGCGCAGCCGGCCCTCGACGCCGAACGGGATCAGCTTGACGGTCGCGATCATTTCGCCTTCGACCACCGGCTTGAATGCCGCAAGCGTCGCGAAGGTGATGGCCTCGTCGACGCCGTTGATGCGGTCGACCGCTGATCGGTCGACCACCAGCACGCCGGGACGCGCGGCGAACAGATTGGCGCGGCCGGTGAAGGCGCGCTCGACATTGACGCCCTCGCCCGCCACGGCTTGCGCGATGCTGGCGGCGGCGGTGTCCTCGGAGACGTCGCCCTCCTCCAGCCGCACCACGACGACGTCCTTGACGCCGGCCCTGGTCAGCGCCTCGACCTCCGCCGGGCCAATGGACGTGCCCTTCTTGAGCACCAGCGCGCCCTGGCGCAGCGTATGCACGGTGACGCCGCCAATCGCGTCGGCCGGACTGGCGGGACCGAATTTCATGCCGCTTCTTCTTTTGCTTTGGGAGCAAGGCGCAACTGCGCCGTGATCTCGGCCATGATGGAGACCGCGATCTCCGCCGGCGACACCGCGCCGATGTCGAGCCCGATCGGCGCATGGATGCGCGCGACGTCGCTGTCCTTGGCGCCTTGCGCGCGCAACCGCTCGCAGCGCTTGGCATGCGTCTTCCGCGAGCCGAGCGCGCCGATATAGAAGCAGTCGCGATCGAAGGCGTGCATCAGCGCCGGGTCGTCGATCTTCGGATCATGCGTCACCGCGACGAAAGCGGTGTAGTGATCGATGTTGAGCGGCGGCAGCGCGACGTCAGGCCACTCGGCGACCAGCGGCACGTCGGGAAAGCGCTCGGGGCTGGCGAACGCCGTGCGCGGATCGACCACCGTGACGTCATAGTCGAGCGAGCGCGCCAGCGGCGCCAGGGCCTGGCTGATATGCACCGCGCCGATGATCACGAGCTTTGCCGTGGGCGCGTAGACGTTGAGGAACAGCTTCTTGCCGCCGACCTCGACATTGCCGCTCTTGCCCATCCTGAGCTGCTTGGCGAGTTCAGCGCGCAGCGGGTCAGTCGCGATGTCCTTGGCCTTCACCAGGCGCTGCTCGCCATTGGCGGTGTCGGTGACGACGATGACCGGGCGGCGCACGGCACGCTCGGCGTTGAGCTCCTTCAGGGTTTCCAACTTCACGGCTAGCCGACTTTCTCGACGAAGACGCGGATGGTGCCGCCGCAGGACAAACCGACATTCCAGGCGGTCTCGTCGGCGACGCCAAATTCGAGCATCCTGGGCTGGCCGCTCGTGATCACGTCGAGCGCCTCGGTCACCACGGCGCCCTCGACGCAGCCGCCGGAGACGGACCCCAGGAACGTGCCGTCGTCATTGATGACGAGGCTCGAGCCGGCCGGTCGCGGCGCCGAACCCCAGGTCTCGACCACGGTGGCCAGCGCCACGCCGTGGCCCGCCTTCTGCCAGGTCTCGGCGGCCTGAAGGATGTCTTCGTCGCGGTTCAGCATGGTGGCCTCCTGCTTATGGACTCAGGCTTCTTCAGGCTACGGAGCGGATCAGGCTGCGGTGATGCGCCGGCGGCGCGGAAGACAGGGCCTCGATCAACCCCTTGATGGACGTCAAGTTATGCACCGGGCGAAATTCGTCAACGTGGGGCAGCATCATTTTGATGCCCTGCGCCTTGGCCTCGAAGCCGGAATAGCGCAACAGCGGGTTGAGCCAGATCAGACGGCGGCAGGAGCGGTGCAGCCGGTCCATCTCGAACGCCAGCTTGGCATCCGCCTCCCGTTCCAGCCCGTCGGATATCAGGAGCACGATCGCCCCCTGCCCGAGCACCCGGCGGGCCCAGAACTGGTTGAAGGAATGCAGCGAGGTCGCGATCCGTGTGCCGCCGGCCCAGTCCTCGACCGCGGACGAGCAATGCGCCAGCGCCTCGTCGGGATCGCGCTGCCGTAATGCGCGTGTCACGTTGGTCAGGCGGGTGCCGAACAGGAACACCGAGACCCGCTTGCGGGCGTCGGTGATGGCGTGCAGGAAGTGCAGGAACAGGCGGGTGTACTCGCTCATCGAGCCGGAGATATCGAGCAGCGCCACGATCGGCGCCGGCTTCTCGATGCGGCCGAGCTTCCTGATATCGATGATCTCGCCGCCGGTGCGCAGCGAGTTGCGCACCGTGCGGCGCATGTCGAGCCGTAGGCCCCGCGCATCGGGCTGGTAGCGGCGGGTGACGAGCTCGGCCTGAGGCAGCCGCATCAGCGCGATCTCGCGCGTCACCGCGGCGATCTCGGCCGCGGTCATCTGCGCGAAATCCTTCTTCTGCAGGATCTCCTTGTCGGAGACCGAAAGCTTCAGCTCCTGCTCCTGGGCCTGCGGTCGCTCCTCGCGCATCGATGGCTGCGCCAGCGCCTCCTGCACCCGGCGCGAGGCCGGCGGCGGCTTCTTCCTGGCGTGATCGGGCAGCGGCACCGAATCGAGCATGCTCTTCCACTCGTCGGCGGCGCGGAAGAACAGGTCGAAAGCCTGGCGGAAGATCAGCGCATGCTCGTGGCGCTTGACGAAGATCGCTTCCAGCGTGGTGTAGAAATCGGCGCGGTGGCCGACCTCGATCAACTGAATTGCATTGAGCGCATCGATCACCGCGCCAGGGCCGACCGGGAGCCCGGCCGCGCGCAGCGCGCGGGCAAAGCCGATGACATTGTCGGCCATGTGCCCGGTCGGCGGATTGAGGTGGTCGATGGCCATCGGTACATCCTGTCGTTCCGGGGCACGCGCAGCGTGAACCCGGAACCCATTTTTCAGCATCGACGCGGCCAATGGATTCCGGGCTCGCGCCAAGTGGCGCGCCCCGGAATGACAGCGACTACGTCTCGCTCGTCGCATCCTTCAACGTCTTCTGCAACGCATCACCCTGCATGCGCGCGATGTCGTCCTGGTACTTCAAGAGCGCGCCCAGCGTGTCGCCGACCACTTGCGGCGTCAGCGAGCGGGCGTCGAGCTCGGACAGTGCGGTCGCCCAGTCGATGGTCTCGGCGACGCCCGGCGACTTGTAGAAATCCTGGTTGCGCAGCGCCTGCACGAAGCGCACGACCTGCTGCGACAGTTTTGCGGAAATGTTCGGCACCCGCGACTTGACGATCGCAAGCTCGCGCTCGGCCGTGGGATAATCCACCCAGTGATAGAGGCAGCGGCGTTTCAGCGCGTCGTGGATCTCGCGGGTGCGGTTCGAGGTGATGATCACGATCGGCGGCGCCGGCGCCTTCACCGTGCCGAGCTCGGGGATGGTGACCTGGAAGTCGCTGAGGATTTCGAGCAGATACGCCTCGAACGCCTCGTCGGCGCGGTCGAGCTCGTCGATCAGGAGCACCGGCGGGCCGGCGACATCGGGCTCCAGCGCCTGCAGCAGCGGCCGCTTGATCAGGAAGCGCTCGGCGAAGATGTCGCTGGCGAGCTGGTCGCGGTCGGTGTCGCCGGAGGCCTCCGCGAGCCGGATCGCGATCATCTGCGCCGCGCTGCTCCATTCATAGACGGCGGAGGCGACGTCGAGGCCCTCATAGCATTGCAGGCGGATCAGCTTGCGGCCGAGCGCCGATGACAGCACCTTCGCGATCTCGGTCTTGCCGACGCCGGCCTCGCCCTCCAGGAACAGCGGCCGGCCCATGCGCAGCGCCAGATAGGTCACAGTCGCCAGCGACCGCTCGGCGAGATAGCCGCGCGAGGTCAAGAGCTCCAGCAGCGCATCGACGGAAGTGGGTAACGCCGATGCACTCATGGAACAGCCAATCTTGAAGCAGGAGTTAGCAAGGTCACGCCTTGGTATTTAGTCCTTGGCGGTCGCGGCTTCCACCGCCCGGCGTGCCAAGACGCCGATCAGATGCGCGCGATATTCGGCACTGCCGTGCAAATCGCTGTTCAGGCCGTCGGCCGGCACGGTCATGCCGTCGAGCACCTTGTGCGAGAACCGCTTCTTCAGCGCCTCCTCGAACGAGGTGACGCGGAACACGCCGTCGGAGCCCGCACCGGTCACCGCGACCCGCACGTCCGACGGACGCTTGGCCACGAACACACCGACCAACGCATAGCGCGAGGCCTGGTTGCGGAATTTCACGTAAGCGGCCTTCTTCGGCAGCGGGAACATCACCCTGGTGATGATCTCGTCGGCCTCGAGCGCGGTCGAGAACAGGCCCTGGAAATACTCTTCCGCCTTCAGCCGGCGTTTGTTGGTGACGATGGTGGCGCCAAGCGCCAGCACCGCGGCCGGATAGTCCGCGGTCGGATCATTGTTGGCGAGCGAGCCGCCGATGGTGCCGCGGTGACGCACCGCCGGATCGCCGATCAGCCCGGCCAGCTCAGCCAGCGCCGGAATCGCCTCGCCGACGATGGCGGAGGTCGCGACATCGGCATGCTTGGCGGTGGCACCGATCACCAGCGCCCGGCCCTTCATCTCGATGGTGTCGAGACCTTCGATATGGGAGAGGTCGACCAGATGCGGCGGGCTGGCGAGCCGTTGCTTCATGACAGGCACCAGCGTGTGGCCGCCGGCGATCAGCTTGGCGTCCTCGTTCTTGACGAGGATGTTGGCGGCCTGCCGCACGGTGCCGGGGCGATGATATTTGAATTCGTACATTGAAATATCCTGGGAATGTCCTGATCGCGTGTCGCGATGAAACGCTGGCTTAAGCGAGGTCCGACTTGGCCATCGCCTTGGCGCCGGCTGAGATCGAAGCGACGATGTTCTGATAGCCGGTGCAGCGGCACAGATTGCCTTCCAGCTCCTCGCGGATCACCTCGTCGGTGAGGTCGTGGCCCTTGCGATGGACAAGGTCGACCGCAGTCATGATCATGCCCGGCGTGCAGAAGCCGCACTGCAAGCCGTGATGCTCGCGGAATGCCTCCTGCATCGGATGCAGCGGCGCGCCGTCGGCCGCCAGCCCCTCGATGGTCCTGACCTCGTGGCCGTCGGCCATCACCGCGAGCGTGGTGCAGGACTTCACCGCCTTGCCGTCGAGATGCACGACGCAGGCGCCGCATTGTGAGGTATCACAGCCGACATGCGTCCCGGTCAGCCGCAGGTTTTCGCGCAGAAACTGGACCAGAAGGGTACGCGGGTCGACGTTCGCGTTCACGGGGTTGCCGTTCACGATCATGGAAATCTTGGCCATCAGCACTCTCTTATCTGCACCTCCGCATATCGGCGGCGCAGGCGGTTTAAAATCATTCCAGACGGCATAATATGGGCGGGTTTCCCGATGGGCAACCTTTCGAGCCCCCCACTCAGGACATGGCCGGATCAGGACATGGCCGGACCTGATTGATCCGGCCTGGCGTGCGGTTAGCCCCGTGCCGGCGCTAACCCTGCACGGCTTTGGCGAAATTGGCAAAGAACTCGTCGGCCAGTTTCTTGGCGGCGCCGTTGATCAGGCGCTGGCCGAGCTGGGCGAGCTTGCCGCCGATCTGCGCCTCGACATTGTAGCTCAGCAGCGTGCCGCCATCCTTGTCCGCCAGGCCGACCGAGGCGCCGCCCTTGGCGAAGCCGGCGACCCCGCCCTCGCCCTCGCCCGAGATCTTGTAGCCGTTGGGCGGATCGAGATCGCTCAAGGTGACCTTGCCCTTGAAGCGGGCGGAGACGGGTCCGACCTTCATCTTCGCGGTGGCCCGGAAGCCGTGGTCGTCGGTCTTCTCGAGCTCCTCGCAACCGGGGATGCAGGCCTTGAGCACCTCGGGGTCATTGAGCTTGTCCCACACAGCCTGGCGCGGCGCCGCCAGCTGGACTTCGCCGGTCATTGTCATGGCCATGGGGGACCTCCTCGATCACTAAAGCCTGATTCCCAAGTAAAGCAGCCGGCGAGCAAAGGAAAGGGCACCTTCGGAGGATGGGCGATGCATATTCGCAACCGCAGCAAGACCGTCGGCCCGTTCACGAAATCGCGCGGCCGCGTTGTGGTTGAAAGACCGCGCAGGCCGTTGGCGGGCATTGGCATGGGCGCCGCGGAATGGTTAGGTCGCCCGACATGAGCACAGCCCTCTCCCCCCTGCTGGCCCCGATGCTGTCGAGCGCCGCGATGCGCGCGGTGTGCGACGATGCCACGACGCTCCAGCACATGCTCGACTTCGAGGCCGCGCTGGCCCGCGCCGAGGCTGATGTCGGCGTGATCCCCACCACGGCCGCAGGGCCGATCAGCGCCGCCTGTCGCAGCGAATCATTCGACATCGCAGAGCTCGCCGAGACAGCAACCCGGTCCGGCAATCTGGCGATCCCTCTGGTCAAGGCGCTGACATCAGAGGTCGCGAAGGCCGATGTCGAGGCCGCCCGCTATGTGCATTGGGGCGCCACCAGCCAGGACGTCATCGACACCGCGACGATGCTAACCCTGCGCGCCGGCATCGATGCGCTGCTGGCCGACCTCGATCGCGCCGTCGCGGGCTTTGCCGGTCTCGCGCGCGCCCATCGCCACACCGCGGTGGTGGCGCGCACTTGGCTGCAACACGCGCTGCCGATGCCGTTCGGACTGAAACTCGCCGAATATGCCGCAGCTCTGCATCGCTCCCGCAAGCGGCTGTACCGGCTGCGCAGTGAGGGACTGGTGCTGCAATTCGGCGGCGCCGCAGGCACCCTCGCCGCGCTCAGCGAGGAGGGACTGGCGGTCGAAGAGGCGCTGGCCTGGATACTGAAGCTGCCGCGGCCCGACGCGCCCTGGCACACCCATCGCGACCGCATCGCGGAGGCGGCGTCGGTGTTCGCGATCACAGCCGGCAGCTGCGGCAAGATCGCGCGCGATGTCTCGCTGATGATGCAGACCGACGTCGGCGAAGCCTTCGAGCCGGCCGGCGCCGGCCGCGGCGGCTCCTCCACCATGCCGCACAAGCGCAATCCGGTCGCCTCAGCCAGCGCGCTCGGTGCCGCCACCATGGCCCCCAATCTCGCCGCGACCATCTTTGCCGCGCAGGTGCAGGACCACGAGCGCAGCGCCGGCCCCTGGCACGCGGAATGGCCGACACTCCCGGCCCTGATGCTGGTGACATCGGGCGCGCTTGCCGCGATCGTCGATCTCGCTGAAGGGCTGGAGGTCGATGCGGCGCGCATGCGCCTCAATCTCGACGCGACCGGCGGCCTGATCATGGCGGAAGCGGTCACCTTCGCGCTCGCCGAGACCATCGGCAAGAGTGACGCCCATCATCTGGTCGAGGCCGCCAGCAAGCAGGCCGTCGCCGAGAAGAAGCATCTGCGCGACGTGCTCAACGCGGACCCCAAGGTCACCGCGCATCTCGATACGAACGCGATCGCAAAACTGTTCGAGCCGATGGCCTATCAGGGCGCCGCGCAGGCGCTGATCGACCGCCTGTTGGCCTCGCTGAACGAGACATGAGAAACCGGAGTATTGCCCGATGCCCATGATCGACGCCGACGGGTGCCTGCTCAACGTCCAGGTCGATGGCCGCGACGGCGGTCCGACCCTGATGCTGTCGAATTCGCTCGGCTGCACCCTGAAAATGTGGGAGCCGCAGATGCCGGCGCTGACGCAACTGTTCCGCGTCATCCGCTACGACCGCCGCGGCCACGGCAAATCGAACGTGCCGCCCGGCCCTTACTCCATGGAGCGGTTCGGCCGCGACGTGCTCGCGATCCTCGACGATCTCAACATCGCCAAGACGCATTGGTGCGGCCTGTCGATGGGCGGCATGGTCGGGCAATGGTTGGGGGCCAACGCGCCGGAGCGCTTCGGCAAGCTGATCCTCGCCAACACCTCCTGCTATTACCCCGATCCGACCAACTGGCTGAACCGCATCAAGGCGGTGAAGGAAGGCGGCATCGCCGCCGTCGCCGACACCGTGATTGCGGGCTGGCTCACCGCAGACTTCCGCGAACGCGAGCCGCAAACCACCGCAAACATGAAGGCGATGTTGCTGGCCTCGCCGGTCGAGGGCTACCTCGCCTGCTGCGAGGCGCTCTCGACGCTCGACCAGCGCGCGCTGCTGCCGAAGATCAAGAGCCCGACGCTGGTGATCGCGGGACGCCAGGACATGGCCACGCCGGTGTCGGCGGCGGAGCTGATCCGCAGCGGCATCCCCGGCGCCAGCATGACCCTGCTCGACGCCGCGCACATTTCCAATGTCGAGCAGTCGCACGCCTTCACCGAAGCCGTGGTCGGCTTTTTGACGCAACGCTAGTTCCACAACCAAACGCGTCATTGCGAGGAGCGAAGCGACGAAGCAATCCATCTTTCCGCATATGCGGCCCTATGGATTGCTTCGCTTCGCTCGCAATGACGAGGAGGAAACACAATGGACGACAATCAGCGCCGCGACGACGGCATGGTGCAGCGCCGCACGGTGCTGGGCAATGAATGGGTCGACAAGTCGATTCAAAACCGCAACGCGTTCAACACCGACTTCCAGGACCTGATCACGCGCTATGCGTGGGGCGAGATCTGGACGCGGCCGCATTTCGATCACCGCACGCGGCGGGTGCTTGTCATCGGTACCATGGTCGCGCTCGGCCAGTGGGACGAATTCCGCCTGCATGTCCGGGCGGCGCTCGCCGAGGGCGGCTTCACGCCCGACGACATCAAGGAGATCCTGCTGCAGCAGGCGATCTATTGCGGGGTGCCCGCGGCCAATCACGCCGTCAAGGAAGCAGGCGCTGTTATCGCCGAACTAGGACTGCTGAAGCGATAGCTCGCCGGCCGGCGCGGCTGCGCCGGCGACGTCGGCCTCGGCAGCTCGCTTCGGCGAAGTCTCGACCAGCATCACGATCGCGGTGCCGAGCAGCATCAACAGCTCGGCCGCATGCATGCGCAGCGCTTCCATCTCGCCGACCTTCGAGGCCAGCAGCATGCTGGCGAAACTGAGCACGCTGCCGAGGCAGAGCGCCACCGCAAGCGCCTCATCGGCGCTCTTGCGCTTCGAGGGAAACACCGCCATGGCGAGGAACACCGCGAAGAACGCCACCACCGTGATCCGCGCCAGCGCAAGCAGCCAGGCGAGCCGCACCGTCGCCATCTTGGCGAGCTGCATGTGGTCGCTGGCATACAGCGCGATCGACACGCTCGGCCGCTCATAGAGCCCGTGGATCGGCGACACCATGATGCTGAGCGCAATGATGGTCCAGACCGGGATGAAATAGGTCGCGAGCAATGCGCCGTTGAGTGAACTGATCCGCCAATTGCTGGACATGACGCTTCCCAATGCTTGCCGAGGCCCCGGGAGCGGGCAACGGTTTGGGAGCGAGGTAACGCCGTTAAGGCGCCAGCGGCAATTTAAACCCTTTGTTTACCTTAATTGCCCTGGGGATTGTTTTCGGGATCGTCCGGGGACGACGAACGCCGTGTCAAAACGGGGCAAAAGAAAGGTCCCGCCTTGCGGCGAGACCCTTGTGCTCCGCTGCTCCCGACTTCGCTTTCTCCGAACTAGCGGTCTCGGTCGGGCTTCTGGCCCTGGCGGCCTGGATCCTGCTGCTGCTGGCCGGGCTTGGCGCCGCCGCCCTGCTGCTGGCCGGGCTTCTGACCCGGATTCTGGTTCTGCTGGCCCGGGTTCTGGGTTTGCTGACCCGGATTTGGGTTCTGGCTGCTCATTCGGGGCTCTCCCTTGTTGCTTGTTGCATGGAAGCCCGTAACCAACGCGGCCGCACTGCCGGAGGTTGCGCGGGGAACCCCGGTTCCGGCGTGATCATTGCATGGCGAAGCGGTGTCGCCCCTGTGGCCAAGGAACCTCACCGCCAAACTAGCTATGTACAAACCCTACCGGCCCCGCGCGGCGCTGTTGCCGCCGGCGGTATTCCACTGTTAGAAAATGACACGACGCGACGGATCAGGCTGCCGGGGGGCCCTGGTCGCGTCATTCCTCGAGCGACGGCAGCGCATGGATTATTTCGCCCAGCAACTGATCAACGGCCTCGTACTCGGTTCGATCTATGGCCTGATCGCCATCGGCTACACGATGGTCTACGGCATCGTCGGCATGATCAACTTCGCTCATGGCGACATCTTCATGATCGGCGGCTTCATCGCGCTGATCTCATTCCTGATCCTGGTGTCGCTCGGGCTGACCGCGATCCCGGTGATCCTGCTGATCGTCCTGCTGGTCTCGATGGCGATCACCGCGCTCTATGGCTGGACCATCGAGCGGATCGCCTACCGGCCGCTGCGGCATTCGTTCCGCCTCGCGCCGATGCTCTCGGCGATCGGCATGTCGTTCATCCTGAGTAACTTCTCGCAGGTGTCGCAGGGCGCGCGGGTGAAGCCGGTACCGCCGATCATCACCGGCGGCTACACGCTGCATCAAGGCGCGGGGGGCTTTGCGGTGCAGCTCTCCAACGTCCAGATCGTCGTCGTCGTCAGCACGGTCGTGTTGCTCGCAATGTTCACCTGGCTGGTCTCGCGCACCCGGCTCGGCCGCGACATGCGCGCCTGCGAGCAGGACCAGACCATGGCCTCGCTGCTCGGCGTCGACGTCGACCGCACCATCTCGATGACCTTCGTGATCGGCGCGGCGCTGGCCGCCGTCGCCGGCATGATGTACCTGCTCTATTACGGCCTGGTGGATTTCTTCATGGGCTTCGTCGCCGGCATCAAGGCATTCACCGCGGCCGTGCTCGGCGGCATCGGCTCGCTGCCTGGCGCGATGCTGGGCGGGCTCGCGATCGGGCTGATCGAGACGTTCTGGTCGGCCTATTTCTCGGTCGAGTACAAGGACGTCGCCGCGTTCTCGATCCTGATCGTGGTGCTGATCTTCATGCCGACCGGCCTGCTCGGCCGTCCCGAAGTCGAAAAAGTCTGACGGGCAGCCCTCAGTGAGCGTCACCCCGCCAGCCTCGCACACCTCGCCGCCCTCGGGCAGCGCCTTCATCCTCAAGAAAGCCCTGATCAGCGCGCTGGTCGCGCTGGTCTTGTTCTCACTGATGATCGGCATCCGCACCGAAGCCGGCAATCAGGGCGGCCTGATCTACTGGACGCGGTTCGGCGACCTCGCCACCATGGTCGGCCTCGTGTTCGGCGGCAGCATCATCGTCGAGTTGCTGCGGCAATGGTTCGGACCTGTCGACACCGACCGCATCGTGCCGAAGCCGGTGCGGAGGGCGATGTCGTTTGCGGGCGGCTTGGTCGCGCCGGCGCTGCTGGTCTTCGCCCTGTTCGTTCCGGTCATCTTTTACGACCAGCGCTACATTCTCGACCTCGCGATCCTGGTGCTGACCTATGTGATGCTGGGCTGGGGACTGAACGTCGTGGTCGGCCTCGCCGGGCTGCTCGACCTCGGCTACGTCGCCTTCTATGCGGTCGGCGCCTACTCCTACGCGCTGCTCGCTACGGATTTCGGGCTGTCATTCTGGGTCTGCCTGCCGCTCGCCGGCATCCTGGCGGCGTGCTGGGGCGTGCTGCTCGGTTTCCCGGTGCTGCGGCTGCGCGGCGATTATCTTGCGATCGTGACGCTTGCCTTCGGCGAGATCATCCGCCTCGTCATCACCAACTGGCAGAGCCTGACCGGCGGCCCGAATGGCGTGTCCGGCATTCCGCGCCCCACCCTGTTCGGCATTCCGCTCGACAACAGCGATGACGGGCTCGCCGCCAAGCTCGGCATCGAGTTCTCGCCGACCCACCGCCTCGTCTTCCTGTTCTATCTGATCCTGGCGATGGCGCTGCTGACCAATTGGGTGACGATCCGGCTGCGGCGGCTGCCGATCGGCCGCGCCTGGGAGGCGCTGCGCGAGGACGAGGTCGCCTGCCGCGCGCTCGGCATCAACACCACGACCACCAAGCTGACCGCGTTCGCCACCGGTGCCATGTTCGGCGGCCTCGCCGGCGCCTTCTTCGCCACGCGGCAGGGCTTCATCAGCCCGGAATCCTTCACCTTCCAGGAATCGGCGCTGGTGCTTGCGATCGTCGTGCTCGGCGGCATGGGCTCGCAGCTCGGCGTCGCGCTGGCGGCGGTGGCCATGATCGGCGGCTTCGAGCTGTTCCGTGGCTTCGATCAGTACCGCATGCTGGTGTTCGGCATCGCGATGGTGCTCTTGATGATCTGGCGCCCGCGCGGCCTCGTCGGGCATCGCGCGCCGACAGTGTATCTGGAGCGCAGCCAGGCGATCTCGTCCGATCTCGTCAAGGAGGGCCACGGATGAGCGACGCCCCGATCCTCACCGTGGAACATTTGATGATGCGCTTCGGCGGCATCGTCGCCGTCAACGATCTCTCCTTCACCGCCGAACGGCGCAAGATCACGGCGCTGATCGGACCGAACGGCGCCGGCAAGACCACGGTGTTCAACTGCATCACCGGGTTCTATCGCCCGAGCGGCGGCGCGATCCGGCTGAACCGTGATGACGGCCGTACCATCCAGCTCGAGCGGCTGAACGATTTCCGCATCGCCAAGCAGGCCAACGTGGCGCGCACCTTCCAGAACATCCGCCTGTTTCCGGGCATGACTGCGCTGGAGAATCTGATGGTGGCGCAGCACAACGCGCTGATGCGCGCCTCCGGCCTCACTTTGTTGGGCCTGCTCGGCGTGCCGTCATGGCGCAGCGCCGAGCGCAGCGCCATCGAGCTGGCGCGGACCTGGCTCAAGCGCATCGGGCTGCTGGAGCGCGCCGACGACGCCGCCGGCAATTTGCCCTATGGCGACCAGCGCCGACTCGAGATCGCGCGCGCGATGTGCACCGAACCCACCCTGCTCTGTCTCGACGAGCCGGCGGCCGGCCTGAACGCGCGCGAAAGCGGCGCGCTCAACGAATTGCTGCTGTCGATCCGCGCCGAACAGGGCACCTCGATCCTGCTGATCGAGCACGACATGTCGGTCGTGATGGAGATCTCCGATCACGTCGTGGTCATGGACTATGGCGTCAAGATCGCGGAAGGCGCGCCGCAGGCCGTGCGCGACGATCCCAAGGTGATCGCCGCCTATCTCGGCGCCGACGAGGAAGAGGCCATCGCAGTGATGGAGAAGGCCAATTGAGCGCGGCTGCGACGGCAACACCCCTCCTCGCGGTGCGCGGGCTGCGTGCGGCGTATGGCAAGATCGAGGCGCTGAAGGGCGTCGACGTCGAGATCAATCCCGGCGAGATCGTGGCGCTGATCGGCGCCAATGGTGCCGGCAAGTCGACGCTGATGATGACGATCTTCGGCAAGCCGCGCGCCCGCTCGGGGCGGATCGAATACGACGGCCGCGACATCACCGGCGCGCCGACCCACGAGATCGCGCGGATGCGGATAGCTCAGTCGCCGGAGGGACGGCGGATCTTCCCGCGCATGAGCGTGGCCGAGAACCTGCAGATGGGTGCGGATGCGACCGAAAGCAGCGAGGCCGAGCGCGAGGCCGGGCTCGAGCGGGTGTTTGCGCTGTTTCCGCGGCTCAAGGAACGCATTGCGCAGCGCGGCGGCACGTTGTCGGGCGGCGAGCAGCAGATGCTCGCGATCGGCCGCGCCCTGATGAGCCGGCCGCGCCTGTTGATGCTGGACGAGCCCTCGCTCGGCCTTGCACCGCTGATCGCAAAGCAGATCTTCGAGGCGATCCGCACCCTGAACCGGCAGGACGGCCTCACCGTGCTGATCGTCGAGCAGAACGCCAACCATGCGCTGAAGCTCGCCCATCGCGGCTACGTCATGGTCAACGGCCTGATCACGCTGGCTGGGACCGGCGCCGAGTTGTTGCAGCGCCCCGAAATCCGCGCCGCCTATCTGGAGGGTGGCCGGCACGGCTAGCACAAGCGGCCGGGCGCCCTTTTGCCTGAAAATTGCCGGTGACTTCGCGGCGAATTCAGCCGAGAATGCCGCCGGTTTTGGACCCGGCCCGCCGGGTTCTTCCCCAAGAGGCAACGACCACGAGGACTTGTCATGAAATCACTGAAGATCATCGGCCTGGCGTTGGGCGCTTCGTTCGCATTGTCGGCGAGCGCGTTCGCGCAGGACATCACCATCGCAGTGGCCGGCCCGATGACGGGCGACGAAGCCGCCTTCGGCCGGCAGATGCAGAACGGCGCTGAGCAGGCCGTCGCCGACATCAACGCGGCCGGCGGCATCCTTGGCAAGAAGCTCGCGCTGCAAGCCAACGACGATGCCTGCGATCCCAAGCAGGCGCGCTCGATCGCGGAAAAGATCGGCAGCGCGAAGATTCCGTTCGTCGCCGGTCACTTCTGCTCGTCGTCCTCGATCCCGGCGTCCGAGGCCTATGCCGACGCCAACGTCCTGCAGATCACGCCGGCCTCCACCAACCCGCTGTTCACCGAGCGCAAGCTCTGGAACGTGGCGCGCGTCTGCGGCCGCGACGACCAGCAGGGCATCGTCGCCGCCGACTACATCATCAAGAACTTCAAGGGCAAGAACATCGCGATCCTGAACGACAAGACCACCTACGGCAAAGGCCTCGCCGACGAGACCAAGAAGGCGCTGAACAAGGCCGGTGTCCAGGAGAAGCTCAACGAGGCCTACAACAAGGGCGACAAGGACTTCAACGCGATCGTGTCGCGCCTGAAGAGCGAGAAGATCGACCTCGTCTATGTCGGCGGCTATCATCAGGAATCCGGCCTGATCCTGCGCCAGATGCGTGACCAGGGCCTGCAGGCCGTGCTGATGGCGGGCGACGCCTTGAACGACAAGGAGTTCGCCTCGATTGCCGGCCCCGCCGCCGCAGGCACGCTGTTCACCTTCGGCCCGGATCCGCGCAACAAGCCGACCGCGAAGGCGATCGTCGAGAAGTTCAAGGCCAAGAGCATCGATCCCGAAGGCTATACGCTCTACACCTACGCCGCGATCCAGGTCTGGACCCAGGCCGCCGCCAAGGCCGGCACCACCGACCCCAAGAAGGTGATGGCCACCATCAAGGCCGGCGATTGGGACACCGTGCTCGGCAAGCTCGGCTTCGATGCCAAGGGCGACATCAAGCAGATCGACTATGTCGTCTACAAGTGGGACGACAAGGGCAACTACTACGAGATCAACAAGAAGGGGTCCTGATAGGGGCACCTGATCTTGTGACGCTCTCAGTCAAACGCCCCGGCTTGCCGGGGCGTTTTTCGTTGCAAGGACGCTTTGACCGCAGAATGCGCGGTCAGCCTGCGGCGACGGCCATCCTGCGCATGACCGAGCCGCGCGCGCTCTCGATCGCTTGCTGCAACTGGTGCGGCCGGAACGGCTTCTGCAGGCAGACGACGTCGGCGAGGTCGGCCGATCCAGACAGGAAATCGAGCGCCGTCATCCCGGACATCGCAACGATCGGAAGACCCGGCACGCGCGCGCGCAAGGCGACGATGACGTCGACCCCGCTCTTGCCATCCAGGAAGATGTCGACGATGGCGAGATCGCAAGGCGCGACCTCGAAGGCGGCCAGCGCCTCGGCTGCGTTCGACGCCTCCACGACCTCATGACGCTGGACACGCAGCAGGATCGCGATCATGGCCCGAACATCGGCCTGATCGTCGATCACGAGAATTCGGGGCATATGGCCCTCCCAGTGCTTCCGCGCGTCAGGTTAATGGCGGAGATCGGGAATCGAGAGGTAAACCGGCGCATTGTCCTTGGTGTCGGTAAAGGGCGGGTTACCTGCCTTGCTGCATTCCTCGCCGCTGCTATACCGGGATGACCCGGATAACAGGCGACGGAACGCATCGTGAAAAACCTTCTCACCGACATTGCCGGCGTCAGCGTCGGCCACGCCCATGACGGCGCGGTCGGATCGGGCGTCACCGCCATCATCTTCGACAGACCGGCGGTCGCCTCGATCGACGTCCGCGGCGGCGGCCCCGGCACCCGCGAGGAAGCCCTGCTTGCGCCCGAGAACGCCGTCGAGGCGATCGACGCCATCACGCTGTCGGGCGGCTCCGCGCTCGGGCTTGACGCCGCCGGCGGGGTGCAGGCCTGGCTCGCCGAGCGCGGCCGTGGCTTTCAGGTCCGCGGCGCCGTGATCCCGATCGTGCCCGGCGCGATCTGCTTCGATCTGCTCAACGGCGGCGACAAGGCGTGGGGACGTTTTCCGCCCTATCGCGATCTCGGTTATGCCGCGGCCAGTGCTGCGGCCGGCGACTTCCACCTCGGCAGCGTCGGCGCCGGCATGGGCGCAACGACAGCGACGCTGAAGGGCGGCCTCGGCTCGGCGTCGGCGCGAACCGATGACGGCGTGACGGTCGCAGCACTCGCCGTCGTCAACGCGGTCGGCAGCGTTACCGTCGGCACAGGTCCGTGGTTCTGGGCCGCGCCGTTCGAGGTCGGCAGCGAATTCGGCGGACGCGGCCTGCCGTCGTCCTTCACCGAGGACATGCTGGCGGTGCGGCTGAAGGGCGGAGCGCAGGCGACACATGCGGAGAACACCACGCTGGTCGTCGTCGTCACCGACGCGCAACTGACCAAGCCGCAGGCCAAGCGGCTGGCGATGATCGCGCAGACCGGCATGGCGCGCGCGATCTATCCGGTGCACGCGCCGACCGACGGCGACGTGGTGTTTGCCGCAGCAACCGGCGCGAAACCGATCGATCCGATGTTCGGCCTCACCAGGTTAGGTGCGATCGCCGCCAACACGGTGGCGCGCGCGATCGCGCGCGGCGTCTATGCGGCGACCGCCCTGCCCTTCCCGGGAGCACTGCCGAGTTGGCAGGATCGGTTTGGGTAGTTGAGAGAATCCCCTCTCCCCGTTCTTACGGGGAGAGGGTTAGGGTGAGGGGCTGCTGCGGCATAAATGGTGACAGGGGCACGCGCGGGGACCCCTCACCCGTATCGCATCTGCGATGCGATACGGCCTCTCCCCGCAGGCGGGGCGAGGCGAAGGGAAGCCGCTCGCCCGCTACGCGCTCACCGCGACCGACGAGCTGGCCTGTGCGGAAACCTGCTGCGACTGGCGCTGGATCAGCTGCTCGATGAAATTGTAGGACGAGGACGCGCTGTTCGAGTTTGACGAATTGGACGAGGAGGCCGCCGGCGTCGTCATCGTTACCTTGGAGCCGTCGGCGTAGCTCAACGTGGTGGTGGTCGAGCCGTCGGCGTTGGTCACGGTGGTGCTGGTGGTCCCGGAGCTCGAACTGTCGGATCCGCTCGAGCCGCTGGAACCCGTGCTGCCGCTGGCGCCGCTCTGATCGTCCGATCCGCTGTCGGCGTGATGATGGTGATGGCCGCCGGCGCGCTGCGCCCCCTGCTGCAACTCGCTGAGGCTGATCGAGCCGTCGCCATTGGTGTCGAGCTTGGCGAACAGGGAGTCGGCCTGGGTGGTGCTGATGCCGTCGGCGGCAAGCGTGCTCTCGAATTGCGACTTGGAGATCGTGCCGGTGCTGCTGGCCTGGATCTGCGAGAACAGGCTCTGCAGCGGGTTGGAGGAACTGGTCGACGTCGTGCCCGTCGTTCCGCTCGTCGACGACTGGCTTTGCGCTGACAGCAGCGCACTCATCGTCGCCGGCGAGATCTGCGACCAGCCGTTGTTGGAACCGGTGCTGGAGCTGCTGCTGGTCGAGCTCGACGACGTCATCGAGGGGTCGAACAGGCCGGTGGCCTGGGTCGTGCCCTGGCTCGTGCTCGTGGTTTGCGCGGATGCCGATTTCGACGACATCAGCGACTGGAGAAGGTCGACCGCTGACGAAGCGGCGCCAATGGCAAACAACATGGCAAAACTCCAAACAACGCCGCGCGCGGCGGCTCGAACCCTTGTCCTTTGTTGAGCAAGGCGCGTGCCAGCGAAAAAACCCAATGACGTCAGGCGTTCACGCGAAATGGACGAATTGGCGCACCCGGCAAGAGCTGCCGCCGCGGCAGAAATTTCCGCGCCCGGTTCCGGCCCCTCGTCGCATTGCCCGCCCCGCGTCTGCGTGATAGGCGGGGCCATCACCACGGCCGCAACGCCTTTCGGGAAAGCGCTCATGTCCCAGTCCTTCACCCCGCGTCCCCTCGTCATCGCGCCGTCGATCCTGGCGTCGGACTTTTCGAAACTCGGCGAGGAAGTCCGCGCCGTCGACCAAGCGGGCGCCGACTGGATCCATCTCGACGTGATGGACGGGCATTTCGTCCCCAACATCTCCTACGGCCCTGACGTCATCAAGGCGATGCGGCCGCACACCAAGAAGATCTTCGACGCGCATCTGATGATCTCGCCGTGCGACCCGTATCTCGAAGCCTTCGCCAAGGCCGGCTGCGACCACATCACGGTTCATGCCGAGGCCGGCCCGCATCTGCATCGCTCGCTGCAGGCGATCCGGGCGCTGGGCAAGAAGGCCGGCGTCTCGCTCAATCCGGCGACGCCGGTGAGCGCGATCGAATATGTGCTCGACCTCGTCGACCTCGTGCTGGTCATGTCGGTCAATCCGGGCTTCGGAGGACAAGCCTTCATCCGTTCGGCGCTCGGCAAGGTCAGCGAGATCAGGGCGATGACGGCGGGACGGGGGATCGATATCGAGGTCGATGGCGGCGTCGCGCCCGATGTCGCCGGCCAGCTCGCCGCCGCCGGCGCAAACGCTTTCGTCGCAGGCTCCGCGGTGTTCAAGGGCGGCACCGTCGAGAGCTACCGGACCAACATCTCGGCGATCCGCAACGCCGCGGCACTGGCGAGGGGCGAAGCAGTCTAAGGCATGATCCGGAAAAGTGCGGAGCGGTTTTCCGAACAGATCATGCTCTAGCGGCGCGCCCTGCTGCCCGCAAGTGCAGCGCACACCGATCTGTTGCATTGCCACATGCACAACATTTCTGCTGATATCCGTGGTCATTCGGGCTTCACAGACTCATCTGAGTTGATGCACAACATCCCCAATATTCGGGGAAACGCACTCATGACGATGATCCTTTGGGGGAGCGGCTTGGCATTGTGGCTCGGCCTGAACGCAGCCTTCGTGGCGCGACGTATCTACGTGACGTCGCCCCGGGTCGCCGCAGCACGCACCACCTACATTCGCCTGCATCGCGCCTGATCTTTGCTGGAACAGTTCTTGGCTAGAACAGTCCAGGCGGCGTAAGCGTCGCCGTATCGCTCGCGCCCGCCTCGGCTTGCGATGCCAGCCGCGATGGCCGCACGACGGTCACGGTGCATGGCGCTTCGGACGCGACCCGCGCCGAGACACTGCCGAGCAGCGAACGCATCATCGAGTTCTGCCGTGCCCCGATGATGAGATGGTCCACCAGATTGACGGCGGCGAATTCCAGAATGGCGCTGGCGGGATCGATCGCTTCCAGCACGTGAACGGTGAGCCGGCTCTCGTCGAGCCGGAACGGGCGCGCCCAGTGCTGCAATGCCACGATCCGGTCGACATGCTTGTTCTGTCCCTGCTCGTCCAGCGTCCGGTCGATCGCCAGACGGTTCAGCTTCAGCACGTTGACGCAGGCCAGCCGCGCCGACGGCGAGGTCGACAGCACCTGCTCGGCGGTGACGCGGATGGCGTCGTTCAGCGCTTCGAAACCTTCCGATGTATCCAGCGCGACGGCGACGATCGGGCTCGATGCGAGCTGGGCTGCGACATTGGACTTCGGCTGGGGCGGCGCCACGCCGAGATTGAAGCGGCGGCGCCAGACGGTGCTCAGCGGATCGCGCTTGAGGCGTCGCGACCGCGCCGTCAGCCTCACTTTCTCAGGATGGGCGAGATCGAAGGCGAGCTGCGCCGCGGTCGGATAGCGCGCCGCCGGGTCGATCTCCAGGCACCGCAGCACGATCTCCTGCAGCCAGGGCGGATAATCGCTCCTGAGCTTGCGCGGCGGCACGGGATCACGCCACAGCCGCCGCCGCATGCCGTGCATCGTTTCGGCCTCGCCGAACGGCCGCACGCCCGTGGTGAAGAAATAGAGCAGCACCCCGAGCGAGAACAGGTCGCTGCGCGGATCGTCGCGCACGCCGTTGAGGCGCTCCGGCGCCATGTAGGGCGCGGTACCGAACGGCACGCGGAACTCCTCCTGCAACAGGTCAGGCAGATGGTTGTGGTGCGACAGCCCGAAGTCGATCAGCACCGCCTCGCCGTGACGGCGGAACATGATGCTGCTCGGCTTGATGTCGTGATGGATCACGTTCTGGCGGTGCAGATTGGCGAGCGCAGCGGCGACCTTGCCGGCGATCGCCCTCGCCTCGTCATACGGCAGCGGCAACTCCCCGAGCCGCTTGTAGAGCGTTTGCCCGGGGATCTGCTCCATCACCACGAAGGCTTGCCGCTCGAAATCACCGGAGCCGAAGCAGGCCGGCACGTGCGGTCCGGAGAGCCGCGGCAGGATCATCTGCTCCATCTCGAAGCTGACGATTGCCGCCGGATCCTCGCCCTCCGAGATCAGCGGCACCTTCATCAGGAGCGGCACGTCGATGCCCGGATGGGTGACGCTCCACAGAACAGCCATGCCGCCGCGATGGAGCCGCTCGCCGACGGTGAAGCCGTCGATCAGCGCGCCCGGCTCTATCGGCTGAACAGCCACCGCCTCACCTGCCTATCAACAGGCGATCGGCGAGCCAGCGCGGCAGGCCGTTCGCCCTGATCCGCGCCGCCGCGGCGTCGACGTCGTAGGGAACACGAAGATAGGTGATCTCGCGGCTCACGGTGTCGAACATCGCAAACGACGCGGCCGGATCGCCGTCGCGCGGCTGGCCGACCGAGCCGAGCACCGCGAGCCAGCGCCGCCCGGTCAGGAGTTGGACGGGAATGCCTGCGATCGGAACGAAGCTCGTCATCTTGGCGGCCGACGACATCGAATACAGGCCGGGCCGATGGATGTGGCCGCAGAAGGTGATGTGGTGCTCGATCGCCATCATGCTGCGCGCGGCATCCGAGGCGTCGCGGACATAGCGCCACCGCTCCGGATCCGACGCCTCGGAGTGCACGTAGAGGCGGTTGTCCTCCTCGCGCAGGATCGGCAGACCGGCGAGGAAGCGCTTTTGGTCGGCGCTGAGCCGGCCGCGGGTCCAGTCAACGGCGGCCTGCGCGTCGTCATTCATGCTGTCGCTGGGCGCGCCGATCGCATCGTCATGGTTGCCGCGCACTGCAATCGCGCCTTTGGCGACGAGATCCATCACGGTATCGACGGCCCATTCCGGATCGGCGCCATAGCCGACGATGTCGCCGAGGCAGATCAGCCGCTCGGCGCCGCGCGCCCGCGCGGCCTCGAGGCAGGCGGCGAAGGCCGGCCGGTTGGCGTGGATATCGGCAAAGAGCGCGAGCAGCATCGGCGTCCGCCAGTTGGCACCGGGAAAGCTGACCTGACCTTGATCGACATCAAGCACGCGCAGCCCTCGCTCGCAATCGGGCCGCGGATGCGCCGTCCGCCCGCGGCGGCACCTTCACCATCCTGTACGCGGGCGTTCGCCGGCAGATAGACTGGAGCGGCCGGCCGGGACGCGCCGCAAAGTCGAGGAAACCGCAGCGATGAACAAGTGGATCTTGTCGGCATGTCTTTTGGCGCTGATGGCAGTTCCTGCTGCTGCCGCCGACGTGCGCCTCGACTCCTATCGCAACCCGAAGAACGAGAACTTTCGCTTCTTCAATCAGATGTATCTCGATGGCGCAAAGGGCGGCCTGCTGGCGTCCAACGCGTGGTTGAGAAGCCACGGCGGCCGCATGTTGTTCTGCATGCCGGAAAACCTCGCGCTGACCACCGAGCAGACCGAAGAGATCATGCTCAAATCAGCCGACAAGCGGGCGGCGAAAGGTGACTGGTTAGTCGCGTCCCTGCTGCTATGGGGCCTGCAGGACACGTTCCCGTGCGAAAAAACAGGCAGTCAGTGACAGACGCTCCGTTCCGATTCCATGGGAACGAAAATAGCCCTAATGCTTGCACGGCGCTTGCAGGCCGCGCAGCAGCAGCGAGATCAGCGCCTCGATCCGCGCCGGACATTCCGGCTTGGCCCATTCCTCGGCATGCGCCGGATGGTGGTAGCGAACGGTCGAGTCGAACACGGCGCGCGCGGTGGCCTTGAGATCGTCGATCTCGAACACGCCCTGCGCGACACCATCGGACAGGATCTTCACGAGCAGGTCGACCTGCTTGTCCTTGTAGGCCTCCACCACCTCGCGCGCGTCCTGCGCCAGCGCGAGGTAGGTCGCGAACATCTCCGGATCGTCGCAGACCTTCTTCTGCTTGATCGCGAACATGGTGCGCAGCCACTGCTCCAGCCGCTCCGGCGCCGGGCCATCGGCCGCTGCGAGCTTGCACAGCGGCTCGTTGGCCCGGTCGAGCCAACGTTTTGCAACCGCGTCGCGGAGCGAGGCTTTGCTCGGGAAGTGGCGGTAGACGCTGCCGTGGCTGACATCCAGCGCACGGGCGACATCGACAACGGTGGCCTTGGCGAGCCCGTAGCGCCGCAAAACATCCTCGGTTGCTTCGAGGATCCGCTCGGGAGTCAGGACCACCGCCTCGTTCATGCGTTCACCGTCTGATTGTCGGCGTCATGCCCGCGGCTGAATTTGGCGGCCTGGGCGGCCAAATGGCGGGCGACGCGATGGTTGAGCCACTGCTGAATCTGGGCGGTCAGTTGAATGATTTCTATCGTCATTGTCGTAGTCCTTAGAGGTAATCAAGTAAGTCCGGCGCCACGGCAAGAGGCCGGAAAGAGCTGGGGCCCTGAAGTTGCGGCACCCCAGCTCTAGCGCCGGTTCTTATATACATCATCTCGATGACAGATTTCAATATCTGTCATCAAATTTTCTAAGTTCGTCGGTTGGGCGCCGGCGCCAGCGGCTACGTCCCCAAGGGCAGCGAGCCGGCCGCCCTGATCGACGCAATCCGTATCGTGGCGCGCGGCGAGCATGCGATGAGCGACGACGTGGCCCGCGCACTGGCGATGGAGAGCCTGGTGCCGGCGACATCGGCGCTCGACCAACTCGGCGAGCGCGAGATCGAGATCCTGCGCCAGCTGGTGGCAGGCAGCACCAAGGAGCAGATCGCGGAAAATCTCAACCTCTCGACCAAGACCGTGCAGAACTACCACTATCTGATCAAGGCCAAGACGGGCATGCGGACCGACGCACAACTGGTGCGGCTGGCCGTGGAATGCGGGCTCGCGAATCTTTAACCCTCCCTCTCCCCGTTCTTACGGGGAGAGGGTTGGGGTGAGGGTGAGGGGCTGCTTCCGCATATTGCGGCGACAATTGACTCGCGGAGGCTCCCCCTCACCCGGAACGCATCTGACGATGCGTTCCGGCCTCTCCCCGCAAGCGGGGCGAGGCGAAGCCGAGGCTGCCGCTCGACCGGATTTGGCCCCTTTAAACACCCCGTTTTCCTCCCCAAACCGCCCATTTGGGTGGCCTCTTTGGGCCTGATTTGCTAAAGCACGGCGTAAAAAACAATTTGGCTGGGAGTCGGGCCTCGGCGCCCTCCGCCCTCCTTCGGAGTTATCGATGATCCCCCGCTATACCCGCCCGGAAATGGCCTCCATCTGGGAGCCGCAGACGCGTTTCAAGATCTGGTTCGAGATCGAGGCGCATGCCGCCGACGCGCAGGCCGAGCTTGGCGTGATCCCCAAGGAGGCCGCGCGGACGATCTGGGCCAAGGCCAAGGATACCACCTTCGACATCGCGCGGATCGACGAGATCGAGCGCGAGACCAAGCACGACGTCCTCGCCTTCACCACCCACCTCGCCGAAATCATCGGCCCCGAGGCGCGCTTCGTGCACCAGGGCATGACCTCGTCCGATGTGCTCGACACCACCCTCAACGTCCAGCTCAAGCGCGCCGCCGACATCCTGCTCGCCGACCTCGACCGGGTGCTGGCGGCGCTGAAGACCCGCGCTTTCGAGCACAAGATGACGCCGACCATCGGCCGCTCCCATGGCATTCATGCCGAGCCGGTCACATTCGGCCTCAAGCTCGCCTATGCCCATGCCGAGTTCGCCCGCGCCCGCGCCCGCCTGGTCGCCGCGCGCGAGGAGATTTCGACCTGCGCGATCTCGGGCGCGGTCGGCACCTTTGCCCAGATCGATCCCCGCGTCGAAGCGCACGTCGCCAAGGCGATGGGCCTGCGGCCGGAACCGATCTCGACCCAGGTGATCCCGCGCGACCGCTATGCGATGTATTTCGCGACCCTCGGCGTGATCGCCTCCTCGGTCGAGCGGATCGCGGTCGAGATCCGCCATCTGCAGCGCACCGAGGTGCTGGAAGCGGAGGAATTCTTCTCCGAGGGCCAGAAGGGCTCCTCGGCGATGCCGCACAAGCGCAACCCGGTGCTGTCGGAGAACCTCTCGGGTCTCGCACGCATGGTGCGCGCCTATGTGACGCCGGCGCTGGAGAACGTCGTGCTCTGGCACGAGCGCGATATCTCGCACTCCTCGGCCGAGCGCATGATGGCCCCCGACGCCACCGTCACCCTCGACTTCGCGCTGGTGCGCCTCGCCGGCCTGATCGAGAAGCTGCTTGTCTATCCGCAGAACATGCAGAAGAACCTCGACCGCCTCGGCGGCCTCGTGCATTCGCAGCGCATCCTGATTGCCTTGACCCAGAAAGGCGCGAGCCGCGAGGACGCCTACAAATTCGTGCAGCGCAACGCGATGCCGGTGTGGCGCGGCGAAGGCGACTTCCTGACGCTGCTGAAGCAGGATGCCGACGTGAAGAAGTACATGTCGGACGCCGAGCTCGAAGAGAAGTTCGACCTCGGCTACCACTTCAAGCACGTCGACACGATCTTCAAGCGGGTGTTCGGCGAGAGCTGACGCCCGTCATTCCGGGGCGATGCAAGGCATCGAACCCGGAATCTCGAGATTCCCGGTTCGCCCCGGAATGACAGTGAGAAGCCGGCGGGTTACGCTATGCTAACCCGCCCTGCCCACAACAAGAAACGGACCCGCACCATGCCCATCGTCAATCGCGTTGCCGCCCTCTCGGATGAAATGGCCGCCTGGCGCCATGACTTCCACGAGAATCCTGAACTGCTTTATGAGGTCCACCGCACCGCGGGCATTGTCGCCGACAAGCTCCGCGAGTTCGGCTGCGACGAGGTGGTGACCGGCATCGGCCGCACCGGCGTGGTCGGCGTGATCCGCGGCCGCAAGAATACCTCCGGCAAGACCATCGGGCTGCGCGCCGACATGGATGCGCTGCCGATCGAGGAAATCTCGGGCGTGTCCTATGCCTCGAAGGTCCCGGGCAAGATGCACGCCTGCGGCCATGACGGTCACACCGCGATGCTGATGGGCGCGGCGAAATATCTCGCCGAGACCCGCAATTTCGACGGCACCGCGATCGTGATCTTCCAGCCCGCCGAGGAAGGCGGCGCCGGCGGCAAGGCGATGGTCGACGACGGGCTGATGACCCGCTGGGGCATCCAGGAGGTCTACGGCCTGCACAACATGCCGGGCCTACCCGAAGGCCATTTCGCCACCACGCCGGGCCCGATGCTGGCAGCGTCGGACTCAGTGCAGATTTTCGTCCACGGCAAGGGCGGCCACGCCGGCGCCGCGCCGCATGAGGCGGTCGACAGCGTCCTGATCGGCGCCCAGATCATCAATGCGCTGCAGTCAATCGTGTCGCGCAACGTCGATCCGCTCAAATCGGCGGTCATCTCGATCACGATGTTCGAAGCCGGCTCGGCGTTCAATGTGATCCCGGAGACCGTCACGCTGGGTGGCACCGTGCGCACGCTCAATCCCGAGATCCGCGATCTGGTCGAGCGCCGGATCGGCGAAGTCGCCTCCAGCGTCGCCCGCGCCTATGGCGGATCGGCCGAGACCAAATATATCCGCCTCTATCCAGCCACCATCAACCATGAGCGTGAAGCTGGCGTTGCCGTCGAGGTCGCCGGCGACGTTGTCGGCACTGACCGTGTCAACGGGCGCCTGGTGCCGGTGATGGGCGGCGAGGATTTCGCCTTCATGCTGGAAGCACGTCCCGGCGCCATGGTGTTCCTCGGCATGGGCGACGGCCCGATGTGCCACCACCCGGCCTACAAGTTCAACGACAACATCCTCGGCCACGGCGCGTCCTACTGGGTGCGCATGGTCGAGAAGCAGATGCCGGCGGGCTAGAGCATGATCCGGAAAAGTGTGAAGCGGTTTTCCGAAAAGATCATGCTCAAACAAGAAGCTAGAGCACGATGACGATTCAGCTTGATCTCATCGCGC
>Ga0153933_1000065_pt1 | contig 61260 bp, 60 predicted proteins | sample TSNJ017MetaG_FD_102275 | JGI IMG/M metagenome (GOLD analysis project Ga0153933, IMG submission 102275) | Attine ant fungus gardens microbial communities from New Jersey, USA - TSNJ017 MetaG | ecosystem: Host-associated > Fungi > Mycelium > Unclassified | place: USA: New Jersey, Wharton State...
GCATTACAACGAACGCCACCCGCATAAGGCACTGAAGTACCGTTCCCCCCGGGAGTTCCGGCGAACCGCTGCATCATCAACTTAACGGTGTCTGCGTGTCCTGATTTACAGGGGCAACTCCAAATCCTATCCCAACGTCCTGATCGATCCATGCTCCGCTGAAGAGAACTCGGAATGTATGGAGAGACCATGACCGACGTCCACAAAGTCATCTCGACCCGGACGGCCAGTCAATCTCGGTATCAAGGCTCACACGCATGGGCACGGAACCAGGGTAAACGTAACTTTGCATACATCAGATTCTTTATACAATGGCTGGAGTTATCAAATGGCAAAATGTTTTGCCATAAATTAATATCAGCTCGATAGCAATGGAGACGCTGTGCCGACCGACTATCAATCGTTGCGATTCGACTACGAGCGCTCTCGCGATCACGAAGCTGCAACTCCGACTGTTTATCCCGTGGTGGTCATCGGGGCCGGTCCCGTCGGGCTAGCCGCAGCCATCGACCTGGCCCAGCAGGGAGTGTCCACTGTGCTGGTCGACAACGACGATACGCTTTCCAGTGGTTCTCGAGCGATTTGCTTCGCCAAGCGAACGCTAGAAATCTTCGATCGACTTGGGTGCGGCGACCGGATGGTCGAGAAGGGTGTGAGCTGGAACGTCGGTAAAGTGTTCTTTCAGGACGAGCTGATCTATACGTTCAACCTGCTACCTGAAAGCGGCCATGCGCGTCCGGCGTTCATCAATCTTCAGCAGTACTACGTCGAAGGTTATCTGGTCGAGTGTGCCCAGAAAACGGGCAACCTGCAGATGCGGTGGAAGAGCCGCGTCATCGATTTGACGCAGCATGACAACTATGTCGAGCTGCAGGTCGAAACACCGGATGGCGTCTATCCGCTGCGCGCCCGGTATGTAGTGGCCGCTGACGGCGCGCGCAGCGCCGTGCGTAAGGCTTTGGGTCTCGGTAGCCGTGGACTTACGTTCAAAGACCGCTTCCTGATTGCTGACGTGAAGATGACGGCGTCGTTTCCGACAGAGCGCTGGTTCTGGTTTGATCCGCCGTTTCACCGAAACCAGTCGGTTTTGCTGCACCGGCAGCCAGATAACGTGTGGCGGATTGACTTCCAGTTGGGCTGGGATGCCGATCCAGTCGTGGAGAGGCAGCCCGAGCACGTGATTCCGCGTGTGCAGGCGTTGCTTGGTGATGACGTCGAGTTTGAGTTGGAGTGGGTGAGTGTATATACCTTCTCTTGCTTGCGTATGGATGGATTTCGACATGGCCGCGTGCTGTTCGCGGGCGATTCGGCTCATGGTGTGTCGCCGTTCGGCGCACGCGGTGCGAACAGTGGAGTGCAGGACGCGGACAATCTGGCGTGGAAGCTTCGCCTGGTTGTCAACGGCGATGCGCCGGCCGCGTTGCTCGACACGTATGCGTCCGAGCGGGAGTACGCCGCCGATGAAAACATTCTGAACTCAACGCGGGCGACTGATTTCATCACCCCAAAGAGCGCGGTTTCGCGCATGTTCCGCGACGCGACCCTCAAGCTAGCGAAGGACTGCCCGTTTGCGCGACGAATGGTCAATAGCGGCCGGTTGTCGGTGCCCGCCGTGCTGCACGATTCGCGGTTGAACACCCCCGATGCGTCCACCGACTCATTTGCGTGCACGATGGTTCCGGGCGCGGTCTGTGCGGATGCGCCGGTGCATGTCAACGGCAAGGCAGCATGGCTCCTGAATCAGACCGGCAGAGGCACATTCACGGGAATTTATTTTACCGACCACGGCGACGACCTTGCCGCATGTGCAGAAAGGTTGGCGGAGTTCGCGTCGCGTCCGGTTCCGGTCCGTCCGCTGATTGTCGTGCCGCGCGGCGCGGCGATCGCCGCGGTGCCGGGTGTGACGGTCGTCGAAGACATTGAAGGCATGGTCATGCATCGTTTCGATGCTCGGCCAGGCACCTTCTATCTGCTGCGTCCCGACCAGCATATCTGCGCGCGGTGGCGCGATCTCGACACCTCATCGATCAAAGCGGCCCTCAATCGCGCGACCTGCAATGGATAATCGACCATGAACAAGCTCAACATCGAATCGAACATTGCAGATTTCGATACGTTCTACGAGAACCTGATCGATGCGCACAACAGTCTGACGGAAGAGGAAAGTCACTTCATGAACGCCAAACTGGTGCTGCTGCTTGCGAACCATATTGGCGATGCAGAGGTACTGCGCGAGGCCCTTGCATTGGCTCGCCTCGGCGTAAGCAGTGCGAATACCGCCGCGCAGATCCGCTGATTCGACACTTGAAAATTGACGGGGAAACATATGTCGGACACAACACATGGCCTGACAACGGCCAGTGGGTTCGGTTATCAATCTGGGTTCGGGAATGAGTTTGCAACGGAGGCGCTGCCAGGCGTTTTGCCAGTCGGGCGTAATTCGCCACAGCGCGTCACGAGGGGACTTTACGCCGAGCAACTGTCGGGCACTGCGTTTACCGCACCGCGTGCTCACAATCGCCGCTCGTGGCTTTATCGGATTCGTCCGGCCGCAGTTCATATGCCGTTTACTCCTGTGGCGAATGAGCGAATCGTCGGTGACTTTTCGACTGTACCAACTACACCACCCAATCAGCTTCGCTGGGACCCGCTCCCGTTGCCCGACGCGCCGGTCGACTTCGTCGATTCGCTGGTGACGATGGCGGGTAACGGTGCGGTGGCATCGATGAGCGGGTGCGCGATTCACCTGTATGCGGCGACGGTCTCGATGCGTGACCGCTTCTTTTACTCAGCCGACGGCGAATTGCTAATCGTGCCGCAGGAAGGTAGATTGAGGATTGCTACCGAATTGGGTGTCCTCGAACTGGGGCCGTTCGAAATTGCGGTCGTTCCGCGCGGTGTGCGTTTCACAGTGTCGCTGCCGGATGGATGCGCGCGTGGTTACGTCTGTGAAAGCTTTGGCGCCTTGCTTGAATTGCCCGACCTGGGTCCGATAGGATCGAACGGCCTCGCAAACCCTCGCGACTTTCTGACGCCGCAGGCTGCATTCGAGGACCGCGAAGGAAAATTCGAACTTGTTGCGAAGTTCGATGGGCACTTGTGGCGCGCGGACATGAGTCATTCCCCGCTTGATGTCGTTGCATGGCACGGCAACTACGTACCGTATAAGTACGATCTGCGGCGCTTCAACACGATCGGCTCAATCAGCTTCGATCATCCCGATCCTTCGATCTTCCTGGTGCTCCAGTCGCCGAGTGATGCACCCGGTGTCCATTCGCTCGACTTCGTGATTTTTCCTCCGCGCTGGCTCGTCGCGGAAGATACGTTCCGTCCGCCCTGGTTCCATCGCAACGTCGCGAGCGAGTTTATGGGCCTTGTGCATGGTGTATACGACGCCAAGGAAGAAGGGTTTTTGCCGGGAGGCGCGAGCCTTCATAACTGCATGTCTGCGCACGGACCCGATGCCGAGATATTCGGCAAGGCGTCCGCCTCTGATACAAAGAAACCGCACAGGGTCGATGATACCTTGGCCTTCATGTTCGAGACACCGCGCGTCATCAAGCCGACTGCTTACGCCTTGTCGACTTCGCAGTTACAGGCGGAATACTTCGAGTGCTGGCAGGGCTTGGAGAAAAACTTTTCGGTGGACATTAAACCATGAACGACGCCGACCGGATGACATGGTCTGGAACGAATGACCCGGCACGAAAGAGTTGGATCACGTCGGCAAACGAGCCGGAGTGCGACTTTCCGATTCAGAACCTGCCGTTTGGGATCTTCAGCGATAGTCGAAATTCGTCGGCGCGCGTTGGCGTTGCCATAGGCGATGCAATCGTGGATCTGAGCGTTCTGGGCAGGTATGGTCTCTTGACGCAGAACCGCGAGATATTCGAGCGCTCGTCACTAAACGACTTTATCGCCCTTGGGCGAACGCAGTGGCGCGCGTTACGCACGCGGCTTTCGTCGCTGCTTGATGTCGGCAACCCGCAACTACGAGATGACCCGTCGCTGCGACAAAGCGCGTTCGTATCGCAGGCCGACGCACGTTTGCATATGCCAGTGGATATCCCGGGTTACACAGATTTTTACTCTTCAAAAGAGCATGCGACTAACGTCGGGATGATGTTCCGTGACCCTAAGAATGCGCTTTTGCCCAACTGGCTGGAAATCCCGATCGGATATAACGGGCGCGCGTCATCTGTGATCGTTAGCGACACGCCAGTGAGCCGCCCGAGCGGCCAGATCAAGCTGCCAGATGCCGAACGGCCGATATTTGCCCCGAGTCGCAAGTTGGATTTCGAGCTGGAAACCGGGTTCATTGTCGGTACGAATACCACTCTCGGCGCCGCCGTCCCGTGCGAACAGGCAGAGACGCATATCTTCGGCATGGTGCTGCTCAATGACTGGAGCGCACGCGATATTCAGCAATGGGAGTATGTACCGCTCGGCCCCTTCAATGCGAAGGGGTTCGCCACCACAATCTCCCCTTGGGTCGTCACGCTTGACGCGCTTGAGCCCTTCCGGTGTGATCAGCCGGAACAAGCACCTGAGCCGCTGCCATATCTTCGTCACTCGGGTCGTCATGGTTTCGATATCCAGCTTGAGGTCGATCTGCACGGCGTCGGCGAAAGCGCGTCGCTCACGATCTCTCGGACCAATTTCAAGTACATGTATTGGACGATGGCGCAGCAACTTGCGCACCACACGTCCTCGGGTTGTAACGTGCGCGTTGGGGACCTGCTGGGCTCCGGAACGATTAGCGGGCCCACTCCGGATTCCTGCGGCTCGTTGCTTGAATCGACATGGAACGGTCAGCGTGCGTTGGTATTGCCGTCGGGGCGGGAACGCACGTTCATCGAGGACGGTGATGAACTCGTGCTGCGCGGGTGGTGCCAGGGCGACGGCCATCGGGTTGGCTTCGGTTCCTGTTCGGGGCGGATCATGGCCGCGGGGACGACGCATGAGTGATATGACGCTGTATGGCTATTTCCGCAGCTCTGCGTCCTATCGGGTCCGAATCGCGTTGGCCCTGAAGGCGATACCTTTCGACCAGGCGCCAGTGCATCTCGTGCGCGACGGTGGTGAACAATTGCGTGCCGGGTACCGGTCGATCAATCCAGATGCGCTCGTACCGGCGCTCAGTTGCGTGGTGCACGGCGAACCGAACGTGCTGACACAGTCTCTCGCGATCGTGGAGTATCTGGACGAGGTGTATCCGGACCCGCCGTTGCTGCCGCACTTGCCTCATGATCGAGCTTTCGTTCGGTCGGTGGCCCAGCAGCTTGCGTGTGAAATTCATCCGCTGAATAACCTTCGTGTTCTCAAGTATCTGAAGGGGACCCTGGAACTTTCAGAAGAACAAAAGGAGGTGTGGTATCGCCACTGGATCGACGTCGGGTTCAGTTCGCTGGAGTCGCGCCTGTCAGCGGATCCGCGGGTTGGCAATTTCGTGTTCGGCGACGTGCCGACGCTCGCTGATCTCTGCCTTGTCCCGCAGGTCTGGAACGCCCGGCGTTTCAAAATACCACTCGATGCCTATCCGACAATTGTCCGACTGGCCGACCGCGCGATGACTCTTGAATCGTTCGCTGCGGCTGAGCCCTCCCGGCAGCCGGACGCGGAGCCACCTTGGCCATAGCGCGGTGCCCTTAGCCTTTATTTATCCAGCCGAAGCGCCACGACAAATGGCGCGTCGCGGCGAGCAATTGTTGTGCGACTACGCCCTTCGAACTACGGTCGAAGGTTCCCGAAGGTCCGATTACAGCAATCACCAGTCGAATGCTACCGGTGTGGTCGAACACCGGCGCAGCCAACGTACTGATTCCCGGAACCGGCGCATCGATCGCATGATCGATTCCACTTTCACGGATATCGGCGAGACGCTTTCGAAAGCCAGCAGGAGGGGCTTTCGCACCCTGCGCTCCTGCAAGCCTGATCGCCTCCTGAGGCAGCAGACCGCTCAACACGTCGTCGGACACGTGGGCAGCGAACACCCGACCAATCGCAGTGTTGATCAGCGACGTCACCGTTCCCACATGCAAGCTGACGTGCTGCGGCTCGGTGGATTCCTCCAGTCGAATCACAGTGGGTCCCAAGGGGCCGAGCGTCGCAGCCGCCACACTCATGCCTGTGCCGGCGGCGAGTGCGGCGATTTCGGGTTCCGCATCCCGTGTCGGCGACAGGCGCTGTAACGCTATCAAACCGAGCTGCATGCTGAGCGGCCCTGCATTAAAGCACCCAGCGGCGTCGCGGTTCAGCAAACCAATCTTTTGCAAGCTGACAAGGTGTGGAAATGCCTTCGCGGAAAGCATGCCTGAGGCGGCAGCCAGATCGCGCAACGACAGGGGGCACCCAGCCGTTACCAGAGCCAGCAGAAGTTCTCCCGTGCTGTCGAGCGCGTTGATGCCGCGCTGCGCTTTGGCATCGCCAGCCGCGAAGAGTGTGCCATCCTGGTCTATCGGGGATTTGATTTGCATGGCATTAGACAGAATGGGCAAGGGCAGCGGTGACCCTTTCCGCGGCTTTACGCAACTGACGCGCGATTGCACCGTCCCAACGAACATCGATGGAACCGGACGAGCCAATGACCGTCAGTGCGAGTTGAAGCCGATTTTCGGCGTCGAGTACCGGCACACTCAGGCTGCTGATGCCGGGGCTTGGGATATCGATACTCCGCTCCATTCCGCGCTTGCGAATTTCGGCAAGGCGCGTTTGCCATTGCGGAACTATGGTGGTGCCATCGACTGTCATCCGTGGTTCGTCTGTGCCTGGACCAATGGAACTGGCCGTCTGGCTCCGAGCGATGGCGGCGGCCTGCTGGGGAGCCAAAAAGGCGGCGAAAACACGTCCAGTCGACGTCTTCTCGAGAGACATCACCGTGCCGACGTGCAGATTGACGTGCAGGGGGAATCCACCGCGCTCGTAACGGACGATAACCGGCCCCTGGGTGCCTGCGATGCACACTGCGACGCTAAAGCCGATTGCTTCAGCCAGCGCGGCGGCCTGCGGAACGGCTGTCCGATAGGCGGGCTGCTGCTCGATATGCATGAGGCCAAGGCGCAGTGAAAGCGGACCTGGCTCGTAGTTGCCCGTGAGCGCATCGCGCTTGACCAGGCCAAGGCGTGTCAGGCTCACGAGATAGGTGTGGGCCTGCGCAGGCGACAGTTGCGCGGCGACCGCGAGCTCGCTCAACCCTAGCGGCGCGCGATGCCGCGCGAGTGCGTCAAGCAAACGACCACCCACTTCAACGCTCTGAATTCCGCGTTGCTGCTTTGGCGTGAGCGCTTCCCCGAATTCGTTGTCAATCTCGTCGTTGGTACGTGTCTTGGTCAATGGCAGCCCCATAGTCGAAAAGCTAAATGGTAGCCGATCGTTGGCGTCCAGTCGGATACGGGAGTTTACCCTAAATTATCATCAGGCAAATATATTTGCTATTGACAAATATATGCATGAAGTCGACTATGGCGCATCCCTAAGGTTGTCGCAACGGAGACACGCATGGCAAAGGCATTCGCATCGCAGGCTGATCTGGAAGAAAAGAAAGTCACGTGGACGCAGCTATCCGAGAGCGCTTACGCTTACACGGCGGAAGGCGATCCAAACTCGGGCGTGGTAATTGGTGACGACGGCGTGCTGATCGTCGACACCACCGCAACGCCCGCAATGGCACAGGATTTGATCGCGAAGATCCGCAGCGTCACCGACAAGCCCATCAAGTACGTCGTCCTGTCGCATTACCACGCAGTGCGCGTGTTGGGCGCGTCTGCGTATTTCGAGGAAGGCGCGCAGCAGGTGATTGCGAGCCGCGGCACCTACGAAATGATCGTCGAGCGCGGCGAGCAGGACATGAAATCGGAGATCGAGCGTTTCCCGCGCCTGTTCGCAGGAGTCGAAACCGTGCCGGGTCTGACATGGCCAACGCTCGTCTTCGAGAGGGAAATCACGCTGTGGCTCGGCAAGCTCGAAGTGAAAATTGCGCATCTCGGTGCGGGTCACACGAAGGGCGACACGGTTGTCTGGCTTCCGTCCCAGAAAGTGCTGTTCTCGGGCGATCTGGTCGAATATGACGCAGCCTGCTATTGCGGCGACGCGCAGCTTGAGCAATGGCCGGCCACGCTCGAAGCGCTACGTGCGCTGAATGCCGAGAAACTCGTGCCGGGCCGCGGTCCTGCGCTAACGTCGCCCGAAGATGTCAACAAGGGCCTCGACTACACCAAAGACTTCGTGACGACGCTCTTGCAGGCGGGCCGCGATGCCTACGGACAGAAGCTCGATCTGAAAGGTGCGATGGCATTGACCCGCAAATCGATGGATCCGAAGTTCGGAAGCGTGTTCATTTACGAGCACTGTCTGCCGTTTGACGTCTCGCGTGCCTTCGACGAAGCAGGCGGCATCACGCATCCGCGCATCTGGACGGCGCAACGCGATAAGGAAATGTGGGACGCATTGCAGGGCTGACCCGGTAAGCCGATTTGTGAATGGTCGCTGCGGGCCTGTTGCAAATTTGCGCAAAGCTGGGAATATTGACGATACTGCAACCGCGAGGGGCGGCCATGGATCAATTACACAATCTCGTGTCTACCGCAAACGTGTCGCCGGGCGAAAGGCTTCGATTTTGGCGGACACAAGTGGCCAGTGTGTTGACAAATCTGGAATGCTCGTCGGAAGCAGGTGACCGCTTCCAGGGGTCGATAAAGTTCCATTCGACGTGTCCTACAAGCTTGATCGTCGTGCGTGCCTCGACCCACAACATCTCCCGGGCAACGCCGAAGGTGGGCCAGCTTGGTGAGGAGCATATTTTTGTTTGCCTGCAGACTGAGGGAGAGGCGATTGTCGAGCAGGATTGTCGGCAGGCGAAGTTGAATCCGGGAGACATGGCCATGCTTGATACCTCCCAGTCTTTCTCGGCCAGCTTTCCGGGTGACATCGAACAGGTGGTGTTTTCGGTTCCCCGGAAGCTACTTCGTCAGCGAGTGGGGGCGTTGGAGCGTCTCACGGCAATGACGATTTCATCGGAATGCCCTTTGGGTGAGATTGCCGGTCAATTTCTCCGGTCTTTTGCAAATGATTTCGACCGGATTCGGGCACCGGTCTCGCAGCGACTGAGTGATCAAGCGTTGGATCTGGTCTCGATGGTATTTATGTCGTCGCTTGAGGACGGTGAACCGAGGTCGTCTCTTACCCGCTCCGTACTCGCATACCGTGGCCGTGCGTATATCGATGCCAATCTTGGTAACCCGACCTTGTCTCCGCCCGACATAGCGGAACATCTTGGTATCTCGAAGCGTTACCTTAGCGCCGTGTTTGCGGGAGACGGGCTCTCTGTCGAACGCTTCATTCGGGAGCGCCGGCTACAGCGTTGTGCCCGCGACCTATCGGATAGCGCTCAGGCGATTCGTTCGATCGGCGACATCGCTTTCGGCTGGGGATTCAACAATTTGACGCACTTCAGTCAGTCTTTCAAAAGCGCATTCGGCCAACCACCACGCGACTTCCGCAGGCAGGCTCTTATGAACCCGGATAGGAGGGCTGATGCAGATGCAGGTCGACCTGGCGCTGACTTAAAGCTGCGTGCCGTTTCCTGAACGCAGGGGCGAATTTGGACAGATTGACCAGTTTGGGGCTATTTGTAGCGGCCGTTGAAGAAGGGAGCCTCGCCGGAGCTGCACGGCGATTTGGGATTTCGGCTGCGATGGCTGGCAAACACTTGTCAAACCTCGAAGCGAGTCTGAACTCGCGTCTGTTGCAACGAAGCACTCGCAGCCTCAGTCTGACTGAGGTCGGGCACGCATACTATCAGCGAAGTAAGCGTATCCTCGAAATGTTTGAAGACGCGCAGCGGGAGGCTAACGACTCGCAAAACACAGTGCGCGGCATTTTGCGACTTGCGGTACCCGTAACGTTCGGAGCGATGAAGCTTGGCAGAGTCGTCGCGCGTTATCTCAACGATCATCCGAACGTGAGCGTTGAAGTGTCCCTGAATGATCGCTACGTCGATGTGCTAAGCGAGGGAATCGATCTCGCTATACGCATTGGTCGGCTGCGGGACTCCGAACTGGTCGCGCGTCGTTTGGCCTCATGCCGGATGATGCTGTGTGCTGCTCCCGCCTTTCTGGAGCGGAATGGATTTCCATCTACCATCGAGCAGCTTCGGAGAATGCCGCGGCTTGAGTTCAGCGAAGCTGTCTCGGAAGGCGGCTGGACGGTGACGGATGCCACCGGGACCGCCTACATGATTGACGGTCCAAGCAGGATGAGGGCAAACAATATGCAGGCGCTGCTCTCGGCCGCTATAGCAGGCACCGGCATTGCTTATGGGCCTTCGTTCGTGTTTGGCGAGAGCCTGGCACATGGCCGGCTGACCTTACTATTGCCTGAATACAGAACGACCGAACTTGGAATCCACGCTATCTATCCGACAGCGCGGCAAGTTTCGCAGAAGGTCAAACGATTTGTAGACTACTTATCCCAGTTTCGGTTCGACGAATAGCCTCCGCTTCGAAACCTGATCAGCATCGCGTGACGCGAACGGCCTGTGCCCGTAGCGATAACAATAGTCTCCTCCTCACAATAGTCTTCTTGGGGGATGAGGGCGAACATAGCTCCGTGCAACCTTGGACACAGGAAAACTACATGGAAGACTTCAGAACGTTGGCGCTCGAGCAACGCCAATTGCTGCCATTCCTCGCACGCGGGCGACATGGAAACTTCATCGATGGACATACGATCGCACCCTCATCGGGTACCTACCTCGCGGTCGTCGATCCAGCGACCGAAGAAGTCGTATGCGAGGCCCCGGATAGTGGTGCGCAAGACGTCGAAGCGGCGGTTACAAGCGCACGTCGAACCTTCGAAGACTCGGCGTGGTCGCGAGCGCGTCCTGCGGATAGAGAACGTTTGCTAATCCGGCTCGCCGACCTGATTGAACAGCACGGCGACGAATTGAGCGCGCTCGAAACACTTCAAAGCGGTAAGGTACGCGCTGTCGCAAGAATGGTTGATGTGGGTGCTGCCTCGGAGTTTGTGCGCTACATGGCAGGGTGGGCGACGAAACTCGAGGGGCAAACGCTCGACAATTCGATTCCCTTTCCGCCTGGCACCCAATACTTTACTTACACCAAACGCGAACCGATCGGTGTGATCGGTGCAATTGTTCCTTGGAATTTTCCACTGGCCATTGCGCTTTGGAAGGTCGCTCCGGCTTTGGCAGCCGGATGCACTGTCGTTTTGAAGCCCTCAGAAGAAACGCCACTAACGGCGCTGCGCCTTGCTGAACTTGCGATTGAGGCGGGCTTCCCTCCGGGTGTGCTCAACGTGGTGTGCGGACAAGGCGAAACGGCTGGCGCGGCCCTGAGTGCACATCGCGGAACCAACAAGCTTTCCTTTACCGGATCAACGAGTGTGGGCAAGGCAATCGGGAAAGCGTCAGTCGACAATATGACCCGATTCACGCTGGAACTTGGCGGGAAGTCGCCCGCAATTGTTCTCGAAGATGCCGACCCGAAGTTCGCCGGGCTCGGAACGGCGAATGGGATCTTCCTGAACCAAGGGCAAGTGTGCACGAGCGGTTCAAGAATCTACATTCATCGCAAGATATTCGACGACGTCGTCGAGAACTTCGTCAAGGCGGCCAGAAGTCTCAAGATCGGGTCCGGCTTCGATCCGGAGACACAATTAGGCCCGGTAGTTTCGAAGCGCCACTTCGAGCGGGTGATGGGCTTCATTGATGGGGCACGCGCCGATGGGGCTTCGATCGTAACGGGAGGGCAGCGAGCACTGAACGCGGGTTACTTCATCCAGCCGACCTTGTTCACCGACGTTACACCTGACATGCGGATCGTACGTGAAGAAGTGTTTGGCCCTGTCGCAGTGGCTATCCCTTACGACGACCTCGATGACGCAGTGAATCAGGCGAACGACACGCCGTATGGTTTGGCGGCCAGCATCTGGTCGCAGAATCTCAGCCAGGTACATAGGTTGATACCCAGACTGGAGGCGGGCATGGTATGGGTCAACACGAACAACATGCTTGACGCGGCGCTGCCTCTTGGCGGCTATAAGCAATCAGGCTATGGTCGAGACCTGGGGCGGGCGGCTGTGGAGAGTTATACGGAAGTGAAGAGCGTTTGCATGGCTCTGTAGATTTGGCCTGGGAGTCGATACCACGACATTTCGCGTGGCGGCTCCCGGATCAATTGCTGGGCATAACCGTATGGAGTCCTTTTTATGCTGACACCAACCTCAAGATCCGCAAATGCCGATTGGGAAATGTATCTGGCGGCTGCGTTGCGCGGTCATGCTTCTTCATGCGGCTGCAAGACCCAGCGCACGCAATTTCTTCAGATGATCGCGGAATATTCACGGCGTGAACAAAGCGGAAGGCCGCGTTGGACATTTCCCGGACGGTTGATTCACCCGCTGCACTGGACATGCGGCGCCCAAGCCTATCATCCGATAATAGTTGAACAAGGCGCGATGCCCCCAACTTTAGACAGCGCTGTCGTCAATATATTGGCGGCTGCAGGCAACATGAAAAGCCTGGCACCGAACACTGCAGCTGCCCGTGACATGCAACTCCCGGTTGAGGCAATCTCGGGGGACACAGTCTTCGTGAATGCACGAATATTCACCGGAGATCGCAAGCTTCCATGGGTCGAGGCGGTCTCGATACAAGGTGGAAGGATCGCCCTCGTCGGAGATGCGAATGACGTCGCTTCAGCCGCGGGTGCCAACGCGACGATCGTTGATCTGGGTGGCAGAACGGTGATCCCGGGTTTCAACGATGCGCACATGCATCACACGCCAGACCCGAGCGGGATACGGCTCCCGATCGACCCCGTTGCCGATCCGTGTTTTGCCGACATCCGTCCGTTAATTCAGCAGGCGGTTGACGAATCGGAACCGGGAACATGGATCTATGGCGTGATGGGCGAGACACTGATTAACGACAGCACCCTCGATCGGCTGATACTCGACGAAGTCGCACCCAGGCATCCGGTCATCCTTCTCGGGTTGACGAACCATACGAACGTGGTCAACACGCGCGCCATGCGCCGCCTTGACATTGCAGACGACGAACCGGATCCGATGGGTGGCTTTTTTGAGCGGTTCCCACAATCAAACCGGGTATCTGGGCGCATCAACGAATACGCGCAATGGGCACCACAGCGCTGCTTCGCGTCAATGGCGACGGTCGAGGAAGGCGCTGCGAGTGTTTCAGCGCTGGCAGGCGAGTGCGTCAGGTGGGGGATTACGACAATCCAGAACATGTCATGGACGCCGGCTGAACGCTACGTCGAGATGGTCCAGGCCGCAGATGTGCCAATCAGGATTCGCGTTATTCGATTTCCGCCAGCCGGCCCGGAGGGGCGTCTGATCAGCGAGGGCAGACATCTCGAACGTCTTGTAGGAGAGCGTCTCGAGGTGTCCGGCACAAAGTGGATTCTCGATGGAACGACTGTCGAAAGAGCCGCCGCACTCGGCCGGGACTATGCGGACCAGCCGGGAAGCGCCGGCCGAGAGAACTTCAGCGCGGAAGAAGTCCGGGAGATGCTGAAAGAGGGGATCATGTTCGGCGACCAGACCCTCTTGCACGCGATTGGTACTGCCGCAATCGAAACGCTGATCACGGCAGCGGAGGGATTCCTCCCGGAGGTAGACTGGCGTATGGAGAATTTGCGCATCGAACATGCAGATGGACTTGACGAGGTTCAGATCAAGCGACTGCGGGAACTGGGCGCCACGGTCGTGCAAAATCCGACTCATTTTCTGTTCCCGGAGATATACGGCAACAGGTTTGGCAGTGACAGTCTGTTTGCGACATTCAGAACGCTGATTGATGCGGAAATCCCAATGGGTATTGGATCCGACGGTCCGTTGAACCCGTTTCTCGGCTTATACGCGGCCGTTAAGCATCCGGCACGCCCTGAGGAAGCACTCTCTCTGGAGGAGGCGCTTCGTGCCTATACGCATGGAAGTGCCGTTGCCGAAGGGAAAGGGCATCTTAAGGGGAAGCTCTTGCCCGGATTTGTCGCAGATCTTGCCGTGCTTTCCCAAGACATCTTTTCGGTCGAGGAAAAGGATCTCATTCACACGTACAGTGTGCTGACCATGGTGGACGGCAAGGAAGTGTACCGGGCTCCGGAAGTCGCGGCGCTCGAAACGTCCTCTCTTCCCATCTAGCTTTGCCTCGCTCTTTTGGTCGTCGATGCATCATTCCTTTAACGTTCTCATTAGGGAATCAACATGTCGTTGAAAGAACAGATTCAATACGCTGAAGATAAACTTGCCGCCGCTCTTGCGGCCGGTGATAGCGCTGCTGTGGTATCTCGGTACACGAAAGACGCACGCTTGATGCCAAATGGTGCGCCGACGCTCACGGGCCGTGACAAGATAGCCGAATTTTTTCAGGGCGCCATTTCTCAAGGTATTGTTGCCGGGAAGTTCACCGCGCTTGAAGTCGAAGATTTCGGCGACTCGGCTACCGAAATTGGCGCATACGAACTATTCGCGCAAACTCCGAACGGTGAGCGTGTAAGCGCTGAAACGGGGCGTTATTTCGTCCAGTGGAAGAAGATCGACGGAGACTGGTTGCTCCACCGAGACATGTTCAATCAAGATACGCCTGTTGCCTGACTCAGCGCTACCCGCATCGACTCCTCATCGTCTTGTGACGAGGTGCCCCGCACGGCACCTCATCCATATCGCTCCAGCCCGACCTCACACCAAGCTCACCCCCCAAACACGAATTTATGTTCCCTGTGGACAATGCGGACAGTCTTTTGCCTACAGATACTGCTCTTCAGCGCGAAGGCATTTTGCTATCTGAACGCGGGGACGATATCGACCTCGCGTTCCAATACTTGGGGGAGCACGTGATGACGAGGAAGACGGAGATACAGAATAGTTCGGTTGCTGAGGAGAGCGTTCGGGAACGCAAAGAATCGCGCGAGATGTCGCGCCGGGGGTTCCTTGCTACGACGGGTGCGCTGGTCGCAAGCTCCTTTTTTTCACGCCGCGCATTCGCGTCAGACAATGACACCATTCGCATTGGCTTTATCAGTTCGATGTCCGGCGCGTTGGCTCTGTTTGGCGAGTCTGACACATTCGTGATCGAGCAGGTCAGGAAGATATTGGCAAACGGCCTGGATATTGCAGGAAAGCACTACAAGGTCGAAATTCTGCAGCGCGATGATCAGACGAGCGCGGATCGGGCAGCAAGCCTGACTTCGCAATTGATTAATGGCGACAAAATTGACCTGATGCTTGCTCCTGGCGCAATTGGGGTGATTAACATTGCACAACAATGTGAGTTGAACGGTGTCCCTTGCATCACGACCATGACTCCGTGGCAGGCGTGGATGTATCCGCTAAAAGGATCACCGGAAAAAGGATTTAAGTATATCCACCACTTCTTTTGGGGCACGGAAGATATCGCCGCCGTGTATGAGGACATTTGGCATAGCCTGCCAGTGAAGAAGGTCATCGCTTCAGGCTGGCCCAACACGGTACCGGGCAACGCAATGGGTAGCGCCAAGATCGGTCTGCCCGCAACGTGGGCGAAGGACGGCTACCAGATTGTGGACACGGGCCGATTTGAAGCTGGCGCGGCAGATTTCACTTTGCAGATTCAGGCATACAAGAAGGCGGGCGCCGACATCGTCAGTGGACTTTACGCACCCACTGAGTGGTCGACGTTCTGGCGCCAGGCACAGCAATTAGGCTATCGCCCGAAAGTCGCCACCATCGCCATGGCGTTTCTCTTCCCGTCCGGCGTGAAAGCGATGGGGAAGGCCGCCGATGGGATGTCCACGGAGATCTGGTGGTCTCCGTCGTACCCGTTCAAGTCGACGCTGACGGGACAAAGCGCGCGGCAGTTGGCCGAAAGCTATCAGGCCGCGACGAAGCGCGATTGGACGCAACCCCTTGGTGTCGTGCACGCGCTTTGGGAACTCGGGATCAACGCATTGAAAACGTCGGGGGATCCGAAGAATCCTGAAAAGGTCAGTGCCGCGGTTGCCAATACGGACCTCCAGACTGTGATTGGCAGGATTAGCTGGCCGGCAAGTTCGATCAAAAGCGTAGCAAAAATGCGAGTCGTCGGCGGACAGTGGCGCATTTTGCCCGATCATCCGGAAGCCCAGTTGTTCATCACGAACAACGCCACCGCGCCTGAGATTCCGGTGCAGCGCAAATTCGAACTCCTGGGAACATCGTGAGCTCCGGAGCAACGCCGCTATTGCGTCTAGAAGCAGTCAGCAAAGCCTACCGCAATCTTCGTGTGATCGAAGGGCTGTCTCTTGACATTCACAAGGGAGAACTCGTCGGAGTGATTGGCCCTAACGGGGCGGGTAAGACGACGCTGTTTGGTCTTATCGCTGGCGAGCATCGACCTGACTCGGGGCAGATCTATCTTGGTGAACAGAATGTCAGTCACCTTTCGGCCAGCCAGCGTTGCCGGGCAGGCATCGCGAGGACCTTCCAGATTCCCCGGCCGTTCGCTGACCTCACTGTGTTTGAGAACGCACTCGTTGGATCGTGCTTCGGCACCCATCGAGCCGGCGTCGATGCCGAGGATCTTGCCGCTTCGGCACTATCCATGGTGGGCATTCTTGACCGCGCAAACCAAAACGCGAGTTCGCTGACTTTGCTGCAGCGCAAGCAGCTGGAAATCGCCAGAGCGATAGCGACAAACCCGCAAGTCATTCTGCTCGACGAGGTGGCGGGAGGTCTGACTGAGAGGGAAACGGTTCGCCTGGTTGAGCTTGTCCGTTCGCTTAACGACAGCGGAGTAACCGTCATCTGGATTGAACACCTCGTTCATGCCTTAACCAGCGTTGCAAAGCGGCTTGTCGTTCTCGACAAAGGGCAAGTTGTTTGCGACGGTGACGCCCGCTCGGTCATGGAACACGAAACTGTGAAAGAAATCTACCTGGGGACGGATCCGGATGTCGCTGCTTGAGACCAACAACCTGTCAGCAAACTACGGTCTGTTTCAGGCCCTGTTCTCAATCAATCTTCGCGTCGAGGACGGGGAGGCGGTTGCGCTCATCGGTTCCAACGGCGCAGGAAAAACCACCTTGCTCAAGAGCATCGCGGGCGACCTCCTTTCGTACGGAAATGCGGTTTCTCTGGAGGGTACAGCGGTGGGTAAGCTGCCTGCATATGTTCGGGTCAGTAAGGGCATCAGCCTCGTGCCAGAAGGGCGTCGCCTCTTTTCGTCACTGACGGTCGAAGAGAACCTTCTGCTAGGTCAGTCTTCGAAAAGACCGGGGCCGTGGACTCTTGCCCGTGTATATGACGTGTTTCCTGTTCTGTATCAGGTTCGCCGAAACATGGCTACCGCGCTCTCTGGCGGACAACAGCAACTGGTTGCGATTGCCCGGGCGTTGATGGGCAACCCGCGCCTGCTGTTATGCGACGAGATTTCCCTGGGGCTGTCACCCGTTGCTTCGAATCAGGTGCACGACGCGCTAAAAGTTGTTCTTGACGAAGGGGTGGCGGTATTGCTGGTCGAGCAGAACATTCAGAAGGCGCTGAAAACATCCACACGATTTTATTGCATGAGAAAAGGGGAGATCGTGCTAAATGGCAACAGCGCGACAGCCGATCTCGATGAAATAACCCGAGAGTACTTTGGAGTGTACGCATGAGTGCAATTCTCGAAAGCCTTTTGAACGGGATTTTTCTGGGCGCGCTCTACGCGATGATCGGGCTGGGACTGTCCATTGGCTTCGGAGTTATGAATATCGTCAATCTTGCACACGGCGACTTCATGATACTGGCAGCGATGATGTCGTACGGCATATCGGCGTGGTTGAAGATCGACGCTATCACGACGGTCATTTTCGTCTTACCGTTGATGGCTGTACTCGGATATCTGTTGCAGCGATTCGTCATGTCCCGAACGCTCGGTTCGGGTCCGCTCCCGCCGCTGCTCGTTACTTTCGGCATGTCGATCGTGCTCCAGAACACGATGCAGGAGTTATTCACTGCCGACACGCGTGTTTTGCCGTCTTCCGATGCTTTGTCTGGAGGCAGCCTTGGCGTTGGCGGCGTATCGATTGGATTGTTGCCTCTCCTTACTACGGTTGTCACATTAGCAGTCTTTGCATCCCTCGAACTGATGCTACGCAGGACTTCCGCCGGCCGCATCCTCCGGGCCACTTCCGATGACCGATCGACTGTTCGGCTCATGGGCTTGAACGACGGACGGGTCTTCGCATACGCGAGCGCGCTGGTGTTCGCTCTTGTGGGGCTTGCCGCTGTCTTTTATGGCATCCGTTCACCATTTACGCCCGCATCAGGTCCAGAGCGGTTGCTGTTTGCCTTTGAGGCTGTCGTTATGGGCGGCCTGGGGTCCATGTGGGGGACGCTGCTAGGCGGGATTATGCTGGGCCTCGCCCAGATGCTCGGAGAATATATACATACCGGCTACGGCCCGTTCACTGGCCATGTGGCTTTCTTTGTAGCGCTACTCGTGCTGCCAAACGGACTCTTCGGTCGGAGCATTAAATGATGGAGCAAGGAAACGCTGGCGTTGGTATCGGTGACAAGAGTCTTTCCGTGACCCGGTCATCATTTGGATCAAGATACTTGACCGTTGTTCTAGCCGTGCTGGTCTTCGCCATATCCGTGCCTTGGTGGGCAGACTCAGCGACGACGCATCTTTTGGTCGAAATCTTTTCGCTCGTAGCCGTTGCACAGATGTGGAACATGCTCAGTTCGTTCGGTGGCGTGGTTTCGATCGGACAACAGGCCTTTGTAGGAATAGGCGCGTACGCATTTTTCTACGTTGCGAACCAGGGTGCGTGGAACCCCTTTTTGTACCTCCCCGTGGCGGGGATATGTGCAGGTGCGATCGCGGTTGTGTTCGCGCCGCTCTTGTTCAGGTTGAAAGGAGCGCACTTCTCGATAGCAACCTGGGCATTTGCAGAGATGTTCAGGATCGGGATAAATAGCTCCGACTCGCTTGGCGCTGGAGCAGGCTTATCGTTTGATCGCATCACCGAACTAGACCGCTGGGCACGCGGCGCGGCGACATATTGGCTGGGTCTAGCCGTTGTATGTGCTTCACTTCTGACACTTGTTGCTTTACTTCGTAGTTCATACGGTGTGGCGTTACGTGCAATCAAGACAAACGAAGGTGCAGCCGAAAGCCTTGGTGTTCCGGTGGCAATCTTGAAACGGGCGATCTTTGTGCTTAGTGCGATTGTCACGGGCCTGGCGGGCGGTGTCGCCTATCTGAACGCCTTGCAGGTGAGTCCGAATGCTGCGTTCTCCGTGAGTTGGGTCGCTTTCGCAATCTTTGCCGTGGTAATTGGGGGCGCAGGGACGGTGGAAGGACCAATCGTCGGTGTCCTGATCTTTTTCGCGTTGCGCGAAACGCTGTCTAACTACGGTGCGTGGTATCTCATTCTGCTTGGCGTCGCTGCCATTTGCGTGACCTTGTTTGTCCCGGCGGGACTTTTCGGATGGTTCAAGGCCAAAACGGGCAAGGGGTTATTTGATTTGAGTTTTAAGGTCACGCATCGTCAATAAGACGTCGATAAATACGCGGCGTAAATGATGGTCATAAAAACACAGGAATATCCGATGACCAGTAGCGAACTCATCGAAATGAATGCGGTTCAGGCTCTCGCTAAAATGCGTCGAGGCGAGCTCAGCGCGGAGATTTATATTGGTGCACTATTGGAACAGTATGCAATTCATGTCGATGCTTGTGCTTTCGCATCGGTCGATACGAGTGGAGCGCTACAGGCTGCAAGGGACGTAGACATAGCTCGCGCCGCGGGTCGGGATCTACCGCCTCTTGCAGGCTTGCCGTTCGTAGCCAAGGACAACATCAACACCACCGCGTTGCCTACGAGTGGCGGCACGTTGGCTCTGAAGAATTTCCGTCCGCGTGAGAATGCACCGGTATTGCAGAAGCTCATCAGCGCCGGCGCAATCCTGTTCGGGAAAGGAAACATGCATGAGCTGAGCTTTGGGGTGACAACCCAGAACACTACATTCGGAAGCGCGCAAAATCCGTATGATCGTGAGCGGATCGTTGGCGGCTCAAGCGGTGGCTCGGCTGCAGCCGTTGCTCAACGAATTGTTCCCGTTGGACTAGGCACGGACACCGGCGGCTCAGTGCGAATTCCTGCATCCCTTTGCGGGGTTTGCGGGCTGAGGCCGACCGCGCATGGCGATAGTCGGCGCTATTCTGCAGCCGGCGTTATCCCGTTGAGTAGCACCCGGGACACGATTGGTCCGTTAGCGCGCAGCGTCGCCGATATCGCCTTAGTGGACTCGATTGTCACGGGATCCGAGATGGCGCTTGCGGCGCCTTTACGGGGAGCGCGGATCGGGGTTCCACGGAGGTTCTTTTGGAACGACGTGGATGACCAGGTTGTCGAGATCATCAACTCGGCATGTCAAAGGCTAATGGAGCACGGCGTCGCGCTGGTTGAAATCGACGACCTTGACATTGCCGGCTCAACTGAGCGGGCGTCGACGCCGATCGTCCTGTACGAGGCGTTGCGGGAAATCCAGTCTTACCTGGACACATGGAATCCAGGCATGACAGTGGAGGACATTGAGGCAAAGATTGGCGGTAATGATGTACGTGAGCTGTTTGCTCTTTGCCGAAAAATCACAGAGGAATCCTACCAAAATATAATGTCGGTCGACAGGGTCAAGATGCGCAATGCGTATGCAGAGTGCTTTGAAAAATACGGGGTGGAGGCACTCCTGTTCCCGACGACACCCGTGCCTGCAGCGACTCACCGAACTCAACACCTTGAGTTGCTCGATAGCGTGTTCGTCAACGGTGTCGAAGCTAACACGTTCGGAACCTATACAAGAAATACCAATCCGGGCAGCACGGCTGGCCTACCCGGCATCTCAATTCCCGCTGGGCTGACGAAGGAGGGGCTGCCCGTGGGAATCGCATTGGACGCGCCGGAGTTCCACGATCGACGGCTGATTTCCCTCGCGCTCGAGGTGGAGCGTGTGCTCGGTCACATTCGTGGCCCTGAGGCGTAGGGGTGTAACGGCGCTCCGTAGCCGCGCTCCAAGACTCGCTAACTTGGGAGGAACATGAAGCATCAACTTGCAGAATTCGAACTTGGAGACTTCGCACTACAATGCGGAGCGCTCCTTCCGGACGCGAAGATCGTATACAAAACATTCGGTAGTTTGAACGACCGCCGGGATAACGCAGTTGTTTATCCCACGTGGTTCAATGGACAACACACGGACAATGAATGGCTGATTGGCGAAGAGATGGCGCTGGATCCGAGCAGGTACTTTATTGTCGTCCCTAACATGTTCGGAAATGGTCTATCCACATCGCCAAGCAACCGTCCTGATCTGGTCATTGGCTCTGGCTATCCTCTTGTAACCGTATACGATAACGTCGTCGCACAACATCGATTGCTCACCGAAAAACTGGGTGTATCGGAGATCGCGTTAGCAACGGGCTGGTCGATGGGGGCCCAGCAGGCATATCATTGGGGTGCACTATACCCCGATCTGGTTAAGCGACTCATGCCGTTCTGTGGCTCAGCAAGAACTGCTGAGCATAACCGGGTATTTCTGGACGGCGTTAAAGCAGTTCTTTCCCTTGGAATGGCCGTCGACGAGCGATCCGAGCGTTCTCTTCGAGCTGCCGGGAGGGTTTATGCGGGTTGGGCTTTCTCTCAGTCCTTCTATCGCCAGAACTTGTGGTCAACGCTCGGCTTTTCTAGCGTAGAGGAATTCATCGCTGCCTTTTGGGACGGATTCTTTGTGAAGAAGGACAGGCTCGACCTGCTTGGGATGATCGATACCTGGCAAAATGCCGACATCAGCAACAACGAAATCTATAAGGGCGATTTAACGTTTGCGCTTCGATCCATAAAGGCGAAGACAGTGGTGATGCCATCTCGCACAGATCTTTATTTCACGGCCGACGATAGTCGGCTGGAGGTACCACATTTGACCGACGGCCGGCTGAAAGAGATCGATAGTGTGTGGGGACATGCTGCAGGCGTAGGATTGAACAGGGATGACTCGTTGTTCATCAATGTGGCTTTGAGAGATCTCTTGGCGTGCGAAGTTTAGGCGAGGCGGCGCATCAGCCATCACAGAAACGCGCCCGGCCTTGCATCCCATTCATATGGGTCCCCGCACAACTCGAGGAGGATGCCCCACCTGCGTGGTGCATCCTGCCGGCCAACGGTATCGAATTCGTCGATCTCTGGCGGATGTTCGAACGCCGTCAAACGCTTCAGCCTTTCATTCGACGTATTGCCGGGAGCCAGGGGTGACTGATCAGTGAAGGGCGTTCTAGCGTGAACGGACCTTCGATGTCGTGCCGGTCCCGCATCCCTGGCGAAGTCACCTAGACTCCAACCCGGTCCCTTTGAGCTCTATGATCAGCAGTTTAGCGGTCACGTCGGCATTGTTGAAGGCAGTATGTGCGGCGCCTTCCGAGGAAACGCGCGAGTGAAATATCACCCCTTTGGGTAAGCGCCCTCGATTTCCTTCGATCAGCATCTCATCGGCACCGACGAGAACAGTAAGTTGCTCTGCGAACTGCCCTGGAATCGGCTCGACGGTCAGATCGATGTCGGTTAACGCGACGCACAAGTAGTCGCGAGTATGCCGATGTGCCTCTGTGATCTCTTTGGGTGAGAAGTGCTCTTCCCAAACGGCCACCCGATCTGTCTCGAGGTGTAACTTCACACCTTGAAACGGAGCAATGATTGCGATGCCCGGCTTCGCTTCTTTCGCTGAGGATTGCTCAAGGTCTTCAGTCATCGGATTCCTCTCCATTACTGCTGGCAGCGAGTTCGTCACGATCGCCGGTGATCGTAGATTGGGCGTCGTAGGATGCGACGCGTCGACCGAATTATGGCAGAGTGCGTCAATCAGCAGCAGGTGCCGCGCAGCTTAGATTCCATTTCACCAACGTTTAACTTCCTTGATAGGCAATTCGAATAGTAATCCGTGCTCCGCTCAACGCATTACTATGTGGTAACCAGCAGCGCTCATTGCATAACCATCCTCCGGCTATCTGCTGTCCACTAACCGAGTAGCGGAACTAGTCGCATACAGGCATGAATATACCCTGCCACTCGATAGGCGATCATAGACGTCTGGCCAGGCGTCGGCTTCCACGTATGGTGTTTGACTATCTGGAGGGAGGCGCCGACAACGAACTGGGCGTCCATCGCAACAGGTCTGCGTTTGAAGAACTTGAACTGCTCCCGAGTCGTCTAGTCGATGTGACCGTGCGGGACACATCTGTGACGCTGTTCCAGAGGTCCTTGCCAGCCCCCATTCTGATTGCTCCAACAGGGCTTAACTCGGTATTCTGGCCGAGCGGGGACGCGGCGCTTGCGAGGGCAGCCGCTACGGCAGGCGTGCCGTTTGTATTGTCTACGGCGTCGTGCATGTCAATCGAGCAGGTCGCGGCGGTCGCTAGTGGAGATTTGTGGTTCCAGTTGTACGTGGTTCATCACGAGCTTGCCGCGGCGCTTGTCAAACGCGCGCGCTCGGCAGGTTACTCGACGCTGGTTCTGACGGTAGATGTCCCTGTCAATGGAATCAGACACAGGGATTTGCGCAATGGCTTCCAGGTGCCCTTTCGTCCAAGCCTGAAAGCGATCCTGGACGGTATTAGCCACCCGCGATGGCTGCGGGACTATTTGAAGTACGGCCAGCCAAAGCTGGCGAATTTCGAGGCCGACGGAACAACGAGCACGGAATCCCAGGCCGCGTTGCTCCGACGGGAAATGGATGCCAGCTTTGACTGGGACGACCTTAGGCGACTACGGGACATATGGCCGGGCAAGTTGCTCATCAAGGGAATTCTGACAGGTGAGGACGCACGGCGTTGTGTCGCATATGGTGCGGATGGCATTGTTGTTTCAAATCATGGCGGTAGACAGCTTGCCGACTTGCCGACACCCATTAAAGTTCTGGCCGACCTGCGTCACAGCATTCCAGGCAGCGTTGCGTTGCTGGATGGAGGGATACAGCGAGGCGCGGATATCGTGAAAGCTGTAGCGCTTGGTGCGAGTGCTGTCATGATCGGACGTGCCGCGCTTTATGGCCTCGCGCACGGGGGTGAAGCCGGTGTGACTGAGGTGCTTGCAATGCTGAAGATGGAGGTCGACCGAACGCTTGCGCTGATTGGCAAGCCGACGATCAGCCGCCTTTCAGGGGATGACGTATCAAGATATCGCTGAAGTGATCCTTCAGGCCTCTCACTGGGTGACGCGCGTTCATCGTGCCGAATATCGTCGTCTGCAAGCGATTCGATAGTCTCGCGATCGATCGTAAATCAAAAAATCGGATATTCAATCGTCCAGCGAAGGGACAAGATAGATACGGGCAAACACCTTTGCCCGCCACAAAAGTTGTTAAAAGACGCGACCGACAGCCTACTCGCCGGTCTCCGGCCGTGGTCTTCGCTCCGTCGGGATTCGCAGCTATTGGTATTGCGATTGAGTAAACTCTAAAAGGAACAGATAATTGGAAACTGGAACTTCATTCGAGACCGATCTCCCATCCGTCAAGGCACTTCGAGCCGACCTTGCCTCGCGGGCACAAAAACCGTTTAAGGTTGCAATCCTGATCGGTCCAGGATACATCCCCATGGACATGGTTGGCATTCAGACCGTGTTTGGCCTCATGCCTGGTGCCGAAATTTTGCTGGTATGGAAGGATTCGCAACCTGTCGAAGGATTTCCGAACTGGTGGACCGTCCCCAACGCGACGTTTGCCGATATCAAGGAAGTGGATGTCCTTGCTGTTCCTATGCTACCCCCGGAAATCCAGAATGACCCGGAGGTCGTCGAGTTTGTCGCGAGTGTGGCAAAAAAGGCGCAGTACGTTATCGGCATTTGCAATGGAGCCGTTCTGCTTGGCGCCGCGGGCGTTCTGAAGGGTAAGCGCGTAACCTCTAGTTACAACGCACTGTCGATCCTCGAGCAATTGGGGGCCACCGAGGTCGTGCCGGTGGGCGCAGGTGTTGTGGTCGATGGCAACGTTTATACCGCCGGCGCAGGTATCGGAAGCTTTGAGGCGGCGCTGCTCGTCTCTGAACAAGCTTTTGGAAAGCAGGCGGCCCAGCTTGCTGAGCTCATAATCGAATACGATCCGCACCCGCCCTTCAAGACGGGAACGCCTGAAGGAGCGGGCTCTCAACTCGTCGCAATGTTTGAAGGGATGATGGCGAACATGGTACGAGGGTATCGTGAGGGTGCAGTCGCGCACTTCAACAAACTGAAATAACAGAACGGCCAATACGGTCAAAGTGGGCTTCGTCTCTTTGACCGTCTTCTTCCGCCTGACATGTATCGCGAATTCTGGTTTCGAAAGACTTGTATCGTAGTACTACATGATTCGGTGTTATCCCGGAGGTTCCTGTACTGCTAACGACTTGTTCCCGGACAACAAAGATAGACGAATTTTGCGACCGGATCATGCCTGTGCGCTCATCGGCGCGGCAGATCTGCACTACACATTCGTGAAATTTTGATCACATTCGACTCGGGAGTGAAGTTTGATGCTTACGCAATCGTGCGGGAAAATCGTAGCGGGCTGCGCCATTGGCTTTGTGGCATGCGCTGCGCAGGCGCAGTCGCAAGTTACGTTGTACGGTATCGCTGATACCGGGATCTTCTACCAATCGAAATCTACAGGGAACAACGGCGCGATTGTCGGCTCCCTGGATGGCGGGGAGGCCCCTTCATTGTACGGGTTGGAAGGTAAGGAGGACCTCGGGGGTGGTTTAACAGCCAATTTCAAGCTTGAAGGTGGCTTTAACACGACCAGTGGTCAGTTTGGCAACTCAAACGGAAACATGTTTGGTCGCAACGCGTACGTTGGACTGAGTGGCGTTTTTGGTACCGTTCGTGCAGGCCTGCAGTTTTCACCATTCTTTACAGCTGTCGTATTGAATGGTGACCCGCGCGGCGGTCCGAACAACGGCAGCCTGTTGCCGATCTACGCTGACAATTTCGGCATTACCGGATTGTTCGATAGCAACGCCATTGAGTACCTTTCGCCTCAGATCGCCGGGTTTAGTGGCCAGGTTGAATACTCGCCTGGGGGCAATCCGGGCAGCTACCTCACCAACCAGCGCGTCAGCGCCATGATCAGCTACAATCGCGGACCGCTGGCGGGGGACATCGCCTACTATCAGGCCCGAAGCACAACCAACGGGCAGGTGACGATGGAGGGCAGGACCGTCGACATCAGGTACACCTTTAGCACTGTACAAGTCGCTGTGGCTGCCACGAACTTTCGCAACACGTCGCAGAACCCGGGAACCAACGTGTATGTGTTTGACGGGGGCGCGTACTGGCACATAACACCGACGATTGGCCTGAACGGTGCGGTGTACTATTCGTGCGACGAGGCGACCAGGCAGAATCAATCTACCATGGTTGCCATGGGGGTTGATTACTCGCTATCGAAGCGCACGACGCTTTATGGCCAGATTGGCTACGTACAAAATCGAGGCACGATGGGGACTGGGTTGAACGCTAACGCCGATGGGCAGCTCGCAGGGCTTCCGCAAGGCGCCACAACCACCGTGAACTTCGGGATCAAGCACTTTTTCTGAGTATCGGGCGCGTGGGTGCTGATGTCCGATTTTCCGGCTCTGTCTCAGGGGCGCCCGGATGTTTCCAGTAGCACCCGGAGGCTTTGCAGTGTCGCGATAGCCGATTGCCGGACCCTGTCCTTGACAATGCGATAGGGTCTGAAAACAGCAGTCAACACTGCTTGCGACCGCAAAAAAGGCCGCACTGAACTGACCTTTAAGTTTACCGGTCAAGGAAGCGGCCCAGGCGGAGGGAGTCGCGGATCGCCACGAACTCCCGGGGGAGGAAACTAACTCGAACTGTCGAACCCGCTATTCTTCGCTCGGAGCTTCCTCCAACTGCACGGGGGGCTGGACGGGTCCGCCGAACTCCTCGACGCGTTTGGAGCGCTGCCGGTTCAACAGCAGCCGCGTTACGTCGGGACGCGAATAGTGTCCTGCTGGATCGGCGGCATTCTTCGCGATCGATATCAACCCGAGGTCGAGTTCTGCGTAAAGAAGTCCTTCAAAGTCGTCCGCTATTGCCGGTGTGAGGAGCATGCCGTCCGGACCAAAGATGGCGGCATGTCCGCCACCCGCTCGGATTAATTCGCGTTTGTCTGGCGTGTCACACAGTGCCTCAATCATGCTGTCGGAGATCGTCGCACAGGGGGCGAGGAAAAAGCACTGACCCTCGACAGAGTAGACCTTACTCACAGACATATTCACGTCAGAACTTAGGGCGTTTGCGAACGGCTGATACAACGAGAAACTTGGCCACGCGCCGATGTGAATCTGCTCGTCCTGTGAATACATCGCGTAGCGTGTAAGCGGCTGCAGATGCTCCCAGCAGCACAGCGATCCGATGCGGCCGAGCGTAGTGTCGTGAACAGACAGATCGCTGCCATCTCCCTCTCCAAATACGGTGCGTTCGACATGGGTGGGCTTGAGCTTGCGCCGGCGCGAGATTGATTCACCGTCAGGCCCGATTAGCCACTGCGAAATGTAAAGCGTACCTGCATCGCGTTCCGAAAATCCGAGCGAGACAGTGATTTGATGGCGGGCAGCTGCTTGACGAATGCGCTCCGCCTGCGGTGTGTCGTACTGAAGTGCGTTGTCGAAGTACCTTTGGACAAATCCGCGCCCGATTGCCCAAGCCGGGCTTCCTAGCCAGATCCACCATGGATAGCCGGGGAGCCAGGTCTCAGGGAAAGCGACCAGCCTGGCGCCGGCGGCGCTCGCTTCAGCGATCAGGTCTACAGCCCTTTCTACTGCACCATCAAGGTCAAGAAAAACTGGGGCCGCCTGGACTACTGCAGCTTTGAACTTAGGATGTGTGATGCCCATGCACGTATCTCCAATGAACTTACGATTGAGTTATCTCCCGGAAGGGATAGCGCGATCTTAAGGTCCGCCAAAATTGCGACCTTTATCCGTTTACGCATTGATGTGTGCTGGTTATCTCATTCCATCCTCTCCAAGGGTAAACACGATATTTTTCCGGATCCACCGATAGCTGCTCTCCACAAGCGTATGCCGCCAAACCGGCAATTCAAGCTGCCAGCCCTGAGAGTCCTGCTGGTACAACGACTTGTTCCCGCATGGAAAAGACGGCGTGTTTATGACCGTGGACTATGAGGCCGACAGGCAGGTTAATCTGCACGAGTTCGATACAGAGTGATCCGCCGCCATTTTTTGAGCTGTACAGACCGCAAACAAACTAGACGACAACAAGTGAGGTGAACATGCGTAAATCTGCTTTTCGATCGACGATAACCGTGGCCGCGATGCTCGGGCTGTTTTTGACGTCCAATGCTTTTGCACAAACCAGTGGGCCCGTCGGAGACGCATCCACCCCTCTGACCAAGCAGCAGCTCAAGGCGAAACGCAAGGCGGACCGGGCGGCGGCTCGCGCGAAGAATAAGGCAGAACTTAAAACCTTGGAGAAAAACGGTTACGATCCGAATCAAAATGCAGCTCGTTACCCCGAAAATCTTCAGAATGCCGAAAAGAAGGCTGGGTCAAATTGACGTCTTCGTTTCAAGGACCGGTGTTACTTGAAATGAAAGCGTGACATAGCTGAAAGGCTTACCTGACCCACCGGCCGGGTAGGCCGCTATGCAAGGTCGATGCCTCGACGTTTCTGAATCGCCTAGGGTCTGGCAGAGGCTCAAGGCTTTTGAAGCAGGCGATCATGGAAATCTTTGCTACTAGGTCGCAGACGCCCCCCAAAGAACGCATCGATGACTGGTTGGATGTGCTTTCTCGATTGTTTGTGAAGCTTGAGTATGTTTCAGTAGGGGAGTCACACGACGCACAACTGTTTGGTCACGTCGAGCATCGTCGGCTGCCTGGCCTTGCTATAAACACTGTTACGTCGAACCGTCAGCGGGTGGAAAGACGACTGCGTCGCATGGGGCAATCCGACGATGACTATTTCCTTTTCGCAATGCAGTTGGAGGGCGTTGGTGAAGTCCGTCAGGACGGACGGCGTGCTGTTCTCCGGCCTGGTGACTTCGCGCATTACGACACCACAAGACCTTACGAGCTCGAGTTTGAGAGCAACTTCCGGCAGTTGGTGATCACTGTTCCGCGCGCGCAACTGCGTATGCACGTGCCGGCGGCGGAGAAGATCACGGCGCAGGTAATGTCAAGCAACTATGGCGCAGGATCTATCTTAAGAGGCGTACTCGAATCTCTGCCGGCGGCGATGGATCAGAGTACGCCAGATGTGCAGAGTGCACTGTCGTCCGCGGTGCTTCATCTGATTGCGGCAACTCTGAGTGAGGTTTCTGTGCGCAGCGACGTACAGCCATCAAAACTGAAGCGGTACCATCTGGACCGTATCAAGGCCTACGTAATCCAACATTTATCGGATCCAGAGTTGAGTGTGGCGGCAATCGCTGAGGCTCTCGATATGGCGGTAAGCTCGCTTTATCGGGCATTCGATAGCGAGCCGCGATCCTTGGCGCAACTCATCTGGGATCAGAGATTGGCGGGTGCAAAGGCCACACTCAGTGACCCGTCATGTAGCCGAAAAAGCATCAAGGAGATTGCCCTCGAATGGGGGTTTTCTGATCCGGCCCATTTCAGTAAAGTGTTCCGTCAACGCTTTGGTGCGAGCCCTCGCGAGCTTCGAGGTATGCGAATATCAGTGTGGAGTGAGTCGTGAAACCACGACCTGGACCTTCCGGCGGATAGTCCCGGTCGTGGCATACACCGCTTGTCTTTTTCTTTTAGTTCAGGCCTAGGGGGTTTGACACCCGAAGACGCCAAACAGAATCAGCGCCACGTTGCATCACTTGCGTAGCGGTGCCTTTCTCGACATGCTTTTCGCCCGTTGGCAGCGCAACGGTCAGCGTCCAGTCAAGGAGGAGCAGAGCGAAATCGCCGCTCTGGAGTGTGCGACGAACTTCATTACGGATGTGCAGCGGATTCTGCAGCATGCCGGCAAAGTAATCGCGCATGGAGTTACGCCCGGTGAACACGGTACCGTTGGTCATTCGCATCGTCGCGTCTTCTGTCAGGCATTCGAGAACGCCGTCGATGTCTTTGGCGTTGAAAGCCGTGTCGAACGCGACCGGAAACTGTTCGAGCGCCTTCGGTCCATTGGTATGTGCGTCAACTTCGCGCGCGAACGCGTCGATCAGCCCAGCGACTTCTTTGGGTGCCTCGAGTGGGGATAAGTGGCCTGTTGCCGGCAGTACGTGGATGACTGAATTCGCAATACGAGTCAGGACCTCTGCCTTATGGAGTTCGACGCTATCCACGCGGTCCAGTTCGCCCGCGATGACGATAGTGGGAACGCGAATCGATGCGACTTCCCTGGTGATATCTTCATGGCTCGTGGATGTCGGCCACGCGAGTTTAGCCTGCGGTGCGCCACGAAGGCTGTCTTCGATCACCTGCTCACGGTGACCTGAGGTCAAAGCCTTCGCCGTGAGCATATGATCGATCGACAACTCTATGGACTGACGCGACTCGTATGCCCGGCGCATTTCGGCCTGGACTTCCGGGGGGAGTGTTAGCGGTACCGGCGGAGATGGTGCGACCAGTACGAGCCCGATCAGACCGCGCGGCTGGCGGGAGGCGAAGAGTTGTGCGATCTTGCCACCCATTGAATGGCCAACAAGAATGTAGTTTTGGATGTCGAGAGCAGTGATGACTTCCGCAACATCATTGGCGAAGTCAGCAAGGGCATAACCTGATGCCGGTGCTTCGGAAGCTCCCCAGCCACGGAGATCGGGAGCCACCGTGTGGTAGTTGTTGGGCAGTGCGGCAATCACGTCATCCCAAGTGCGGGAAGAGCCGCCCCAGTAGTGCAGGAAGATCAGGGTCGGGGAGCCGCTACCTTGCTCCTTGACGTTAATGCGGATGCCGCTCGATGCAACAAACATGGGAATCTCCAAAGATTGGAAGGCTAGGATCGCCGGTTAAAAGCGCGTGACGAGATAGTAGTCATCGTTTCCCCGCTTGATAATTCCGGTTTTTTATCATCGCCTGGTAGCGAAACTATCGAATAGGGTGGGGTGGTGGATCAATTCACGAGCATCGCGTTGTTCGTTGCAGCGGTCGAGGAGGGGAGCCTCGTCGCTGCGGGACGTCGCTTCGGCCTCTCGTCCTCAATGGCCGGGAAGCATGTGAAAGCTCTTGAGGCTTCCCTCGACGTCAGTCTTCTGCAGCGTAGCACGCGGCACTTGAACCTGACCGACGCGGGGCGCGCTTATTACGAGCGCTGTAAGCTCATTCTGGCGGACCTGGCGGACGCCAATCGGGAAGCGAGTGACTCAAATACCGCAATCAGAGGAGCACTGAAGGTGGCCGCGCCGGTAAGCTTCGGCGCCATGTATCTGGGGGATGTCGTGGCTCGATATCTAGATGCACACCCCCTTACGACCGTTGAACTGCTACTGAGTGACGAATGCGTTGATTTATTGAGTCAGAGCGTCGATGTTTCGGTCCAAATCGGACGGATGCCCGGCGCTGAGGCGATATGGAAAGACATCGGACATTGTGCAATGGTTCTATGTGCCTCGCCCGCGTTCATTGAGCGTCATGGAATGCCGCGAACCATTGATGACGTCAGAAGGGAGCCTAAGTTATCTTTCAACGAGGCCTCAGTTGCCGGAAAATGGGCGATCATAGACGCGGGGGGCACTGCGCACGAAGTTAGTGGGCCGTTTCGAATGGTGGCTAACAATGCACAAATGCTTCTTGCGTCGGCACTCGAAAGTGCCGGAGTAGCGTACGGCCCAGATTTCTTGTTTCGCGCCGCAATAGCAAGCGGTGATTTGGTGCAGATTCTGGCTAACTGTCGGATGCTCGACCTAGGAATTCATGCCGTATATCCTGCTGCTCGGCATGTATCAGCCAAAGTTTACGGTTTTATTGAATATCTATCACAGGAATTCGCGCAATCACCCCCTTGGGAAAAGGCGCGTTGAGAATGCGGGGTCATTTTTACATCGGCGCTAACAAACTGAAGAGCTGCCACTCAATCGCGATCACGATCGTGCGCTTGGCGATTCATCGATCATGGCTGGGGCGGTGTATGACCACTCCATACCACCCAAGACCTTTGTAGTTTTCATATCCGGGCGTTGCAGCGAAAGAAATCGTTTCGCCACCGGTCGTGCGGTAGAAGCCAGTGGACCTCCCGCCGGCGTTTAGGTTGCAACTTTCCTCCAGAATCCCTTTGTCATCCGAGCTGGCAATGACTCGGAAGGTCGAATCAACGATTATGCAGCGTGTATGCTTCCACTCTTCCGGGCTTAGACGTACGCCTTTGACGACGGCAGCGGATTGCTTTGACCAGTCGAAGAAGGCCATGAGCACGCCAAGTGGCCGCCCGTCAGGTGCACCGTGCTCGCGGATTGCTGTCGCGTACGTCGCAACGCGAGCGCTCTTCAGCCACGGTGACACCTCAATGTCCGATGTCACAAAGTCTGCCCCAGAGGTCGTTTCTAGGGCGCTCCGAAAACATGGCAGTGACGAGACGTCCGTCCCGCTTATTGGATAGGTGTTCGGCCTTCCGTTTGCTAGAACCCTGCCGGATTTGTCTACAATCCACAGATCCAGATAGACGGTGTAGCTGTCCAGGATGACAGACATCCTCTGTGCTGCGTGTTGCCGTGTCGTGTTGGTACCGGCGGACGTGCACTCGACCACCGCTGAATCCGTTGCCCACCATCGTATGTCGCAAGAGCGCTCGTAAAGGTTCCTGTCGATGATGTCTATCATATTAAGAGCAAGGTCGGCGAAGCGCCGACCTTCCTGCGACTGCATCTTTTCGATCATTGTGTCACCAAGATCGGTGAGTCTTGACAAAGAGCCAGCAAGCTCTTTGTTAAGTACTGTGGTGATTTCTGAGATCCGGGACGAGACGTGTTTCACTTGATTGGCGACGACGGCAAATCCTCTACCGGCGTCACCGGCCCGAGCTGCCTCGATGAGAGCGTTGAGAGCGAGGAATGTGGTTTCGCGATTGATATCGTTGATGTCGGATATCTTGCTGATTGCAAGCTTGCGAACCTCGTGCGTCAAATCGACAATTTCAAACGGGTTGACCATACGTCCGCCGATGGTAATCTTGGGTCTTGGGTGCGCGACTCCCCTGGAGTTTGCCGGTTGATGTGGGAGAATACTTTTCTCTGCGCGCACATTCCCTTTGTCGTGGAGTTGCAGTTGAGGCCCCGGCCGCCGACATTGGCTTGCGGATCGTCTTTTCCCAATTGGCTGTGCAAGAGCCGACGTACGAGCGAAGGCAGTCCCAGATGGTTCGCGATTGATGATGGTGGCTGGTTCTTAATGGCTTGAATATCTGCGTCGATGGTGGTGTGACGGCCAGAACGAAGGGCTCGGCCAGCTGATCGCCATTTCTAGGATGGGATGGAGAAGTGAGTCCGTGGACAAGTTCGCCTCGCACGAAGAGTTTGTCGCGGAGGGGTGTCTCGTGTCCTGAGAATCGAGGGGCTACTCCAACGCTATCCGACGGTCGCAGGGCCGTCGAGGCTTTGGCGTGATAGGACACTCCGCTCGGCGAGACCCAAGCGAATCAGCGTGCACGTCCAAGGATAGCCGACGTCGCTCGTCGGTCCCGCTTCTGGGTGTGAGCCAATTCGATCCTCGCACGATCAACTATCGATAGCAACGCGACGGTTATCAAAAAGCGTGAATGAATCTATGATGGCTTGTGGACTTTGTCGCCGCTCAAGTTGGTCTCAGTCTTGCAGCGAGCACGTTACGTGAGGGAGCATCACATGCACCAGACACGCGGAGCCAAGGATCCCCGTTCATGGAGAACGACGCGCAAGACGTCATCGAAGCGTTGAATCCGTGGCACTACGTGTCGGTCGGTCAATCAATGGTTGGAAAGGTGGTTCAGCTGCTCGCTTCGCGTCGACTGTCTGGATTGAAAGGCGTTGTCCTGTCGTGTCCGGCTTTAGCGTTTATCCAAACGAGATCGAGCGGGTGGTCGCTGGGCATCGCGATGTTTGTGAGTACGCTTGTATCGGCGTGCAAGATTCCAGAACGGGTGAGGTGTTGAAGGTCTTTGCGGTTGCCAGGGATGGCACGTTTAAGCGCTGACGTGCTTCAGGCGTATTGTCGCGAATGCCTGACAGCCTACAAGATACCGCCAATTCGAGTTCCGGGAAACGTACTCAAGTATGCGGTAGGGATGGTATTGGTGAGAGCGTTGCGCTAGCGTCCGGCGGAGCGTGCATCACGGGCGGAGGCTGCGTTTTTCCACCGACCAGAGGTGCCATTTTTCGTCGGTCGCAATTTTGAGCGCTTCACGTGGTGGGGCGTCATCATCCCACTTTGCTTCGAGATCAAATTTGTTGATGCATTTGAAGGGTCGTATTCACTTATCAGCAACTCAAATGAAGGAACTTCCCAATGAACGTGGAACAGATCAAGCAGGCAATGGTCGGCGAATGGGTCAGCATCGCGCCCGAAATCAGGCCTGGTGCAGTAAAAAACGCGGACGGCACCCTCAAGCCCTTCTACTTGCAACGTGATTTCAGTTACCTGGAGGGCGACGGCTTCGTACTCACTATCGTCAACTTTGCCGATCCCTACGCTAAGGTGCCGCTCACGCGCATCTTGATCAAAGGCCACGTGCAATGGCGTGGGGAACATCCGATCGCGCCCGGCGCGCAGAAAGTTGACTTTGTGGCCGACGAGGCCTACGAAGTGACTCCGCTTATGCAGGGCTTTGCGGACGTACTTAACAAAGTGGCATCAGGCGGTTATCCCACGTGGGAAGTGGGCAAAACGGAGAGCGTGTTTGGCAAGGCCTTCGCGCCCTTCGGTCTGACCGAGGGTAAAAACTTCATGGAATACGACTTGATCCACCTTGCCGACAACATGCTGTTTTGGGGCGCGCGCAATGTAGATGGGCGGGGTTTCGATAGCGAAGAGAACCGACCTACGAACCTGCAGATTCCGTTGGTACGCAAATAAGGACAACCCCGAGGTTAAGTCGGGGCTCACCGCGCAGCGTCACGAACACTTCGTCGAGGTGCCAGGTCGAAGCCAGCTTGCGACGTGCAGCCTTAACGCGATGCGCGAAGTCCGCGCCGAACTTGTCGCACCACGGCCGAACGGTTTCAAAACTGACAGGTAGCCCGCTCTCGAGCAGCAACTCTTCAGTGTCATGAAGGCGGCGGTCTACTGGACAGCCGAGGGCAGGTAGCCAAAGCGTTCCCGGAAACGTTCCGCAAAGCGGGCGCGTGATTTGTAGCCGCAGGCTTCGGCAATGCGCGGGATGCTCCAGGTGGTGGTTTGTACCAGCATCATCGCGTGATGCATGCGGACGTCGATCAGCAGGTCTTCGAAGCGCACGTGCTCGTCTGCAAGCCGCCGCCGCAGTGTGGCTGCGCTCATCGCAAGTTCACGCCCCGCTTCCCCCGCCGTCCAGTGACGCTCCGGTGCTTCCGCGATCACAGTGCGGAGGCGCTCAGATGTGCCGTGCCGGCCGATCCTGCTAAAGCGATAACCACGTTCGGCGAGGGTCGCGAGCAGATCAAGCAAACGATAGCGAAGCCGCTCGTCACTCACGCGCTGTACATCGATACTATTAAGTACCTGCCGCAGCGTTGACGCGAGGTCGTCATCGAGCGGCACTAGGCGGAACGATACAGGACTGGTTTCGTCCGTCAAAGCAGGGAGGCGACTGCGGTGAAACGCATCCAGCAAGTCTGGCGAGAGTGTCAGGAAAATGGATCGGAAGAGTCGCTCTTCGCCATCCGGCGTTTTCAGCAGGTCGGCGCAGGTATTTGACTCTACCAGCAACAGCGATGTGGGAGCATCAACAGTTGCCCGATCGACCCCGTCGTCGAGACCAATCCGGCCGGACGCAATGATCAGCAAGGTCGCCTCGCGAAACATGAACCGCGGAGTGTGCTGCTGTTGCTTCAGACAAGGCTGCGCCAGACTGCAAAGGGTTCGCCTGAGCACCGGCGCACCCGAAGGCAATTGCCAGTGCGGGTGGCAGTCGGACTCCCCAGGTCGGGAGAGTCTTGACGCGTCGAGGGCAGATTGCGGCCGGCCCATACTCGATTCTCGTGCGCTGGGTGCTTAATTGATCGATACTTTGGGGTTCAGGCTGTAGAGGCCGGTAATGCTTGCTTGTCCGAGCACGTGGGTAGAGTCAAGCGCTGCCCGTACGGTTGCACCGGTCAGCGGACCTGTGACCTCGAGCGCCGGTGTGGCGAGCGCATAGACGGTGAATACGTAGCGGTGAACTATTGCATCGTTCCACGGCGGGCACGGGCCGTCATAGCCGTAGTAGTCGCCCTTCATCTGTTCGTCATTGGCGAACCACCCGGTATAGTCGTTGATGCCGTGGCGTAGGCCTTCGGGCGTGGCAGGGCCGGATTTGCCGCGAGGCGTGACGCCGTTCGAATGCGACCCGGCTGAAATCTCTGTGGTACTGGCCGGAATGTCGAGCAGCAGCCAATGAAAGAAATCTGCACGCGGCAGCGACGCGGGCACGATACGGCCCTCCTGGTTCACGTCGTCACCTCGGCTGGGCACATCGGGATCATGGCAAACCACCACGAACGATCGCGTCCCTTCGGGCACGTCGCTCCACGCGAGATGTGGGTTCTGGTTTGCGGAGAGTGCGACGTGCGATGCCGCATCGGGTACCGCGAACGCAAATTCCCCGGGAATATTCTGGCCGTCCCGGAAGCTTTGGCTGATGAGTTGCATTTTATATCTCGTCCTGCATCGGTGAAAAATCTGGCTGCGTACACATGTACGGCCCGGGAATTGTAGAGGCACGAGATCCAAAAAAGTTGACAAATCCAGTCAAATTACGGGACATAGCCAATCAATTTGATTGCATCTAGTATGTCGCGCAACCCGTTGGGGATGGAATTGCGAACGCCCCACTTAGACGTCACGTCAACGTGGCATGGGCACGGGTCGTAAACATACACCCCTCGTCCGCTCTTCCTGCCATGTTTCCCCGCCGCCATTTCTCGCAAGAGTGGACAGGCGCGATACTTGGAATCTCCGAGGTTGTTCAGTAACACATCCATCACAGATAGGCAGACATCGAGACCGATCAGGTCCGCCAGGGCTAGCGGACCAAGCGGCTGATTCGCACTTAATTGCATCCCGGCATCGATTTCCGCGGCTGTCGCGACATTTTCCGTCAGAACGAAGAAGGCTTCGTTGATCATCGGGATGAGGATGCGGTTGGCGGTCCAGATGGCGCTGCTGCCCGGCTACGCCCCTGACCTGAATCCGGTCGAATACCTGTGGGCCTGGCTCAAGCGGCACGCCCTGGCCAACTTCTGCCCCGACAACCTGGCCGAACTGAAGCATAGCGCTCGATGCAAGCTCAAGAGCGGCCAGAAGCGCAAATCGATCATCGCTGCTTTCTGGAAGCAAGCCGAGCTTTGGTGGTGTCATGGCTTACGTAAGTCTCAATAAATTCGGGCTGAAACTGGCTTGAACGAGCATTGTTGGAGACAAGCAAAAGTTGAATTCACTTACGGCAAACGACGTGAGTTTTGCAGGCCACAGAACATCCGGCCCTGTGGCCACGACGCGGTAGCGCCGATTGGCCGGGACATCCGTTGCCGTTTCCGGCAGGTGTCCCGGCCATGTTTCAGTGCGCGCCTGCGGCTGCGTCACTCGAACCACCGGCCTTGCTAGGCTTGGTGATCCAGATCAGCGGGATAATGATGATCATGATGATCGCCGACCCGTAGAACACGTCGTTTAGCCCCAGCATGGCGGCCTGCGACTGCACCGCTTGATCGAACAACGCATACGATGCCTGCTGGCCGAGGCCCAGCACCGAGTGGTAGGCGCTCATCTGCGCATGGAACAGCGGATTGGTCGGACTCGACTGCTGCGTCAGGATTTCATGGTGCATGATCGTCCGGTTATTCCACGCAACGCCCGCCAGGGAGGTGCCGATGCCACCGAAGAACATGCGACCGAAGGTCGACAGGCCGGCCGCGGCTGGCACCTTTTCGGGGGGCTGGCCCGACAGGATGATCACGGTCAGCGGCGCGAAGAACAGCGCCATCGGAATACCTTGGAGCAGGGTCGGCAAGACAATGTAGCCCTCGCTCAGATCCGTGTAGAAATACGAGCGCATGTAATAGACGATCGCGAAGGTGATGAAAGCACCCGTCCCGAGAAGGCGCGCATCAGTACGTGGCAGGATTTTCCCCATGATGGGCGCGCCGATCACCGCAAAGATACCTAGCGGTGCGGTTGCGAGCCCCGCATCAACGGCCCGATAACCGAGGTATTCCTGCATCCACTGCGGAAGCAGCACGAGCGTTCCGAAAAAGATCGCATACGCGACAGCAATCGAAACCGTGCCGCCAAGGAAGTTACGCTGCTTGAACAACGTCAGGTCGACGATCGGGTTCTTGTCCGTCAGCTCCCAGATAACAAATGCCGCGAGACCGACCGCTGCCACGATAGCCAGCACGACGATCGTGTTCGACGAGAACCAGTCAAGGTCCTTGCCCTTGTCCAGCATCACCTGGAGCGACGCGACCCAGACAATCAGCAGGACCAGCCCGACCACGTCGATGGGCAGCTTTCTGGCCGGTGTATCGCGCTTGCGGTAGAGAAACCAGACCATCGCGGCAGCGAACAGCCCGACCGGGATGTTGAGATAGAAGATCCATGACCAGCTGTAGCTGTCAGTCACCCAGCCGCCGAGTGCCGGCCCCACAATCGGCCCGGTCACCACGATCATCGAGAATAGCGAGAGTGCCAGCGAGGATTTCGCCTTTGGCCACGAACTGAGCAGCAGTGCCTGCGACATAGGGATGAGCGGCCCGGCGACGGCCCCCTGCAGCACGCGCGCCAGCAACAGGATAGGCAAGGTCGGTGCAATGCCGCACAGCCAGGACGCGAACACGAACAGCAATATCGAGCCGATGAACAGCCGGACCTGTCCCAGCCTCTGGGTGAGCCAGCCTGTCAAAGGGATCGCGATAGCATTCGCGGCAGCGAAGACGGTGATAACCCATGTGCCTTCATCGACCGAGACTCCGAGGTTTCCCGAGATGGTCGGAATGGCAACGTTGGCGATCGATGAGTCGAGCACGGTCATGAAACCCGCGAGGCCCACGCTTAGCGAGCCCAGCGCGAGTGTCGCCCCCGTAAGCGGGGGGTGATTCGGATGGTTGGTGGTCATGGTAAAGATCCGGCGATTGTGTGTCTGGAAGAGGGGCACGGCGTCTTGCACATGCCCCTGACCAGTGGAGGACGCTCATTCGTTGTCGGCGATGATGCGTGCGATCGCAGCGTCTGCGTCGTCGCCATACTTTGCGAATACGTCGGTTTTGTAGGTCGAGGTCGGATCGGTACCGAGCTCTGCGCCATTGGAGTCTTTGATGTCGACATCCACGGTCATGGAAAGACCTACGCGCAACGGATGCTTTGCCAGTTCTGCGGGTGGAATCTCGATGCGCACCGGCAACCGTTGCACTACCTTGATCCAGTTACCTGTCGCATTCTGAGCCGGCAATAGCGCCAGTGCCGATCCGGTGCCCGGAGTAAAGCCCACCACCTTGCCGTGATAGACGACGGAGGAGCCGTAGACGTCGGCCGTCAGATCAACCGGTTGTCCCACCCGGATGTGACGAAGCTGCCATTCTTTGAAGTTCGCATCGACCCACACCTGTTCGAGCGGCACCACGGACATGAGTGGCGCGCCGGGAGACACTCGTTGCCCGACCTGAACCGTACGCTGCGCGATATAGCCTGTCACCGGAGCCGGCAACGTGGTGCGTGCGTAGGCTAGGTACGCGTCGCGAACGTGGGCCGCGCTTGCCATCACGTCCGGATGGTTTGCAACCGACGTATTGGCCGTCAGCGCGCGATTGGCGCCAAGCTGTTGCCGGGCAGCGTCAAGCGCAGCTTGGGCCGAGCGGAGCGCGTCGCGTGCGTGCGAGATTTCTTCGGCCGACACGGCCCCGGTCATGCCGGTGGAAAGCCGGCGCTGCAGATCGTCCTGTGCCTTCGAAAGGTCCGACTGGCGCTGTGCGATATCTGCACGATATTTGTCATCGTCTACATACAGGCCATGTATCTGGCGCACGGTCTGCCCCAGGTTGGCCTCGGCCTGTTGCAGCGCGATCTTTGCATCGGCCGGGTCGATCTGGACAACCGGGTCGCCCTCTTTCACGATCTGCGTGTTGTCGGCATTGACCGCGATTACGGTGCCCGTAACCTGGGGTGTGATTTGTACGACGTTGCCGTTGACGTAGGCATCGTCGGTATCCACGTGGTAACGGGCGTCGAGGAAATAATAAGCGCCATACGCAGCGCCTACGATGCTAAGGGAGGCGATAAGCAGCGCAAGCAGGGCCTTGCGCTTTCCGGGTTTCTTCGCCGGTTCGCCGACCGACGGTGACTGAGGTGTGTTCATGGCTGGTTCCTTTAAAATTTGAGGTACGCCGTCCAGCGGTTACGCTTGGCGGCCGGTCAGGTCATTCATTGAGTTGTTGTGTCGTTGGTCGGCGCGGGAATCGGAGTCTCTGCGCTCGCAGCAAGGCCCGCGCGCGAGGCATCGAAGCCACCGCCCATTGCCTTGATCAGTCCGATCTGCATGTTGCGGCGGCCCATCTCGAGATCGACGACAGCCGTCTCGGCTGCGAGCCGGTTATCGTCCGCGTTGAGCACCTGCAACTGCTGGGTCAACCCCGCCTTGTATCGAACGAGGGCAAGCTGATACGCTTTGGTCTGCGCATCCAGTGCCTGCTGCGCGTCGACCAGTTGACGGTCGGTCGAGTGGATCTGCGTGACCTGCGTGGCAACGTCGGACAACGCGCTGATCAACGTTTGGTTGTACATTGCGACGTCGTAATCGAAATCTGCATAGCGGCCCTTCAGTTGTGAGCGCAGGGCCCCGGCATCGAAGATGGGAAGGTGAATTGCCGGTCCCGCCTGGATTGTTCGGCTACCGGCCGTCAGCAGGCGCCCCCAGCCAAACGCATCGAGTCCCGCCGCTGCGGAGAGATTGACGTCCGGATAGAACTCAGCCTTCGCCTCCTTCACGTCGTGGATTGCCGCATCCACTTGCCAGTAGGCTGCAACGATGTCGGGGCGACGCGAAAGCAGGTCGGCCGGCAGGTTGTCGGGAAGCGCGACGCTGGCGCCTTCGCCAAGCGAGGGTCTGGCGATCTTGATGCCGCGGTCCGGCCCTTGGCCGAGCAGGGCGCCTAACTGGTAGCGCACGGTCGTGATCTGTCCGTCGAGGTCACTCACGCTGGATCGGCTCGTAGCGGTTTCGCCCGTTGCCGTCTGCCGCTCCACGTCGGTGTCGAGTCCGGCGCCAACGCGGCCATCCGTGATGTGCCCGATATCCTCGCGATTCTTGACTTCGCGCACCTGGATATCGCGCAACGCATAGAGCTGCGCAAGATGGTTGTACGTGCTTGCCACTGAAGCTGCCAAAGAGATGCGCACTTCCTCGGCTTCGGCGTTGGCTACCTTTTCCTGCGACACAGCCTGACGAAGCTTCTCGCGATTCTTGCCCCACAGGTCGAGGTCCCACGAAGCACCGGCGAGCACATTGTTCTCGCTCTGCCACGTGCCGCTATACGGAGGCGGAACGATGCCATTGCCGGTATAGAGCTCCCGGGTCCATGCATAGCTGCCTGTTACATTCGGGTAGAGGGTCGAGTTGGCGCTGCCGACATAGGAAGAGGCTTTCTCAATGCGGGCGCGTGCCTGGTCGATGGTTGGATTGGCCTGCAAGGCCTCGCCGATCAATGCCTGCAGTTGTGGATCGCCGAACTGTGCGGCCCAATCCATTGCCGGCCACTGTCCGCCCTGGGCGGGCAAACTCTGCTGCGTCTCCAGCCTGGCAGGCGGCTCGATATGTTTGTCGCTCTTGATGCCGGCGTAGTTGACGCATCCGGCGAGGCTTAGCGCCGCTACCGCCGCGGCTATCGAGGCCGCCCATGCGCTCGCCTGCAAGTGGGGTCGGTGGTGATTCATCATGGTTTCGATTTTCCTTTGCCCATCTGGGGAATATGTCTTCGTACGGTTAATGGTGCATATGCACACAATAGCGTTCAGACGTTCACGTATCAATGCTTGGAAGTGCATCAGTTTGTTGCCTGGCGCTTACCTTCTGGACAGGTAACTCGTCATGCGGAAGAGCTCGCTTCGCAGAAGCGTGGCCTGCTGCTGCCCGAAGCGATCTTCGAAGCTGGCCTGTGCGGCGGCCCAGTAAGCGACCGCTTCGTCAAGCTTCGTGGCCCCTTTCCCGGTTAGTACGACGCGCATTCGCCGGTTGCTTTGTTCTTCCGCAGGAGCCTCTGCCAGTCCACGCTGGAGCAGGGGCTTAAGCGCGCGCACGAGAGTCGTCCGGTCCATCACCATTGCCCTGGCCAATTCAGCCATGGTCAGATTCGGACAACGGCCCAATGTCCTGAGAATGCTGAACTGCGTGGGCGTGATGCCGGCCTCGGACAGGTACCGCTCGTACAGCTTCGAAATGTGTCGGGAGGCCTGCCGAAGGGCGAAACAGTCGTCGTCGGTAAGATCATTTGAGTGCATATGCACAGATTAATGGAACGGCCGCCACGAAGCGATAGGGACAAACTCATCAGTTTGTTGCGGTTCCGGGTACCAATAACGTGTTTCGGGGACTTTGCCGGGCTAGCGTGATGGCGCGGCCGCCGCGGTCGCGAAATAGGCGGCCGCGTAGTCGATAAATGCGCGCACCTTGGCCGGCAGCAGTGTACGGTTACTGTAAGCTAGGCGGATTTCGATGCTCTCCTCGACGAGCGGGAAATCGGCGAGCAGGCGGATGAGCTTTCCCGAGGCCAGTTCGTTCTCTACCAGCTCTGCGGGGACGACGCCAATGCCGAAGCTCTGCAACACCATTTCGCGGTTAAAGGTGGGGCTGTTCGACGAGACGTCGAAACGAAACGGCACGCTCAGCTCCTGCCCGGCATTGCGGAAGCTGATGCAGGGGCGCCGGATCGATGGCGACATCGCCGCAAAAACATGATTGGTCAGCTCCGATGGGTGTCGCGGTATTGACGAGGCCTGCAGATACGCAGGCGTCGCGACGATGACCACCGGAATTCGCTCGAGCAGACGTACGACCGTTGTCTCGCTTGTCACCATGTACGGAACAATGATGCCAAGGTCGTACCCGTCGGCAACCAGGTCGACGGGCCGCTCCGTCAGCGTGACATCCGGATAGGCTCGCTTGAATCCGGCGATCAAGGGAACCAGCCGGGTTAGCGTCGCCGTCGTATGGGAGACAAGGCGCAATACGCCGCTGGCTTGGCGCGTCTGGCTGGCTACATGCGCCTCGAGTGCATCCAGTTCATCCAGGATGCGCACGCAGCCTTCGTAGAATCGCTCCGCAGCTTCGGTGAGCGAGATCTGCCGGGTAGTCCGGTTCAACAGCCGGCACCCCATCCGCGCTTCAAGCCCCGCTATTGCTCGCGACACTGCTGGCCGGGCCAGCCCATGAATATCTGCTGCTCGGGTGAAACTCCTCAATTCGACCACTGAGCGGAAAATACGCAGGCTTTCGACATATTCCATGGCGAGAACTCTTCGACGAACCGAAACTAAAGGGTGGATCGAATGATGCTTTCAAGGACACGGGATGTTCCAGTTGCAAACCTTCTTTCCCGTGGAATTTCATGAGGGAGGCAACTTTTGATCCGGTGACAGACGGCGGTCTATGTTAACGCGGCTTCGGCGAATATGCCTGGGGTCGGTCCGGGCAATCGCGCCTTGGTTCGCTCAGTCGCGATTGCCAGGTCCTTCAGCGGACCTTCCTGCATGGTCCGGATATTTCCGCTCCAGCCCAAGCGTCGCTCTCGCTCGCGCTACGGATAGGACGGCTCGATGGTCGAAGCAAACGCGGCCACGGAACGACCTTCTCCATTTTCGCCAGGCAGCGTTGACGCTTGGTCGCGCGCTTCTTGCCCGCACTTTCCGCTTGGACAAAATCGTTTCCGGCGATCAACGCGGGGGACGGTCCGTTTGCCCTCCCGCGCCGGCGTGATGCCAGGACCGAGGCTAAGCGCAATGTTAGTCACGCACTCGTACGTTTGTATGATTCCCGTGAAACATAAGGTGGTCTATTCCGGATTGACTGAACGCGCGCAATATAACTCTACGTGTTCGCGGACTATGTTATTGAATTGTGGGGCCCCTGCGCGCAAGTCACTCAGATTGTTTCCCTCGTCTGAAGTTGACCCGCTGAAACGGATAGATCTGCAGTTGGGTTTTACCTTGCGATGCGTCGTCCAGTCGGTGTTGCCTCGCGGGTTGTCCACGGGCGGACGGCGGTCGGATGTCACGACCACGATGCCGCCCGGCGGTGGTTAACCCGCGCCGCGGTCGATTGTTTGCTTTTTCGTTCTGCTTTTCGAATTCCATCGGTGGACAGTAGCCCAGGCTGCTGTGCAGGCGACGGATGTTGTATCAGCCTTCGATGAAGCGGAAAATCGCACGCCGCGCCTGCTCTCGCGTGTCTAATCGCGCATGATGTACGGATTTTCCATCGGGGTGCGCCAGGTGAAACCGCCCTTGCGACTGGTAACAAGACGCCGAAGCGCCGTCACCCCTACCAACCCGGGCCATTCTGGCCTTGCAACGTCCCTGTCGTGGCCTTTCCCGGCTTCGGGGCTTCTCTGAGGTCTATGGGAGTTCGGACGCGCACGCGAGGTTTGTCCGTGACTTTGTAGCAGCCTTGAACAAGGTGATGAACCTCGATCGCTACGACCTTGCGTGACCACATAGGTCAGGTTTTAGAAACCTTATGCTGAAACAGGACGGCCGATCACACGGTCGGCCGTTTGTGGTTGTCCGTCTTGGAGACGGTGCTGCCTTAGTTTGATGAGCATTGGCAGAAGTTCCAATATTGGCGTAAGCATCCTTGCTGAGCCAAACAAGGAGTTCAAAAGGCGGCACACCATCCAGGTACCCCGGTTTCATAGTTGTAAATCGCCATCGATAAAAATTGATTTTACTGGCGCTAAACGTTCCACTGGGGAGCGGTTCAAGGAGCGTATCTGGCCACCAGCAGCCACGCGAGCTATTCGGTGAGCGCAGGTGGTGGCGGGAGGACACCGGCACCGGGCCACGAGTATTTCTTTGGCCTCCGCGCCCAGTTGTTCGATCGCGCACGCGACGAATTCATCGAGAGGCATCGCGCGCTCTTCCTCGCTGCTGTTCATCAGTTCGGTACGGACCCAGGGCGGTGCGATCTCGATGAGCGAGACCTTGCTGTCCCGAAGTAGATAGCGTTGTGAGAGCGTGTACGAATGCAATGCCGCTATACACCTCAGTGATCGCCATCGGCACGAGGCCGAGTACAGACCGTGACATTTGCCACGACCGCACCGTCCCGGGCCTTCAGGTGCTCGATCAGAACCGAGGTCATGCGGATCGGCCCAAGCAGGTTCGTCTCGACGGTCGAGCTCAGCAGTTCGTCGTCGACCGGGACTTCGGCGCCATCGGGAAACATGATGCCGGCGTTGTTGATCAACACGTTCAGGCCGAGATAGTCGTCAATCAGCCTCGCAACGACAGCCTTGATATCCGCCGGATCGGTGATGTCGAGCGACACCGCTCGCATGCCGGGGTTCGCATCGATGGTCGCTCGCAGACGCTCGGCGCGTCGGTCGGAGATGATCACCTGATTGCCGAGCTTGTGCAGTGCCTCAGCGAGACCGCGGCCGAGACCGAGCCGCCGCCGGTGACAAAAACTGTGTTGCCTGTGGTTTTCATATTTGGTTCAAATAGAAATGACGAGTGGCGTCAATGCCGAAAGATGTTTCCGAACAGCTTCGGGCGCGATGGCCCGATTGGCTGCTTCGGTGGTGGTCTTGATCGTTTTCCGCAGACGTAAGTGGCGACGCGTTATGCCTGCACAGCCTGAAACTCGGGATAGTCGGTGTAGCCCTCGGCCGTTGGGCCATAGACCTTTGGCCAGTCGACTTCGGCAAGCGGCGCATCGGCGGCGAAGCGCGCCGGCAGATCCGGATTGCCGATGAACGGGCGACCAAAGGCGACCATATCGGCCAGTCCTGCTTCGATCAGCCGATTACCGCGCGCACGATCGATATCAACGTTCGCAATGATGTTGCCGCGGTAGAGCTCGCGGAAATGGCGGAACATGCCGTCACCTGCCATGGCGGCCAGCGGCGTCGCCGATAGGTCGGCCATTGCTCCCATGAGCAGCAGATGTGAGAGATCGAAATCGTTGAGCCGGCCAATCACATATTCGGAAGTGGCAAGCGTTTCGTCATTGGAAACGAATGCGCCCGTTTCCGACGTCGCGGGTCCCGTCTTGATGCCGGTGCGTTGCGCTCCAACTGCCTCGACCACCGTTTCCACGACTTCGAAAAGAAACCGCGCGCGGTTCTCCGTCGAACCGCCGTATTCATCTGTACGCAGATTGGTGCGAACGTTGAGGAACTGATTGAACAGGTAGTGATAGCCGCCCTGGATCTGCACGCCGTCAAAGCCGGCGGCGATCGCGTTGCGCGCAGCCCGGCCAAAATCGGCGATCGTGCGACGGATCTCGTCTTTTTCCATGGGGCGCGGGACCACAGTGTCTTTGCGGCCTGCCGGGGTCACGCTCTGCTGCTCCGGATTGACCGCTGAAGCGGATGGCGGCGCCTTGCCGGCGTCGAAATCCGGATGCCCTATTGAACCGGTATGCCAGAGTTGGGCGACGATCCGGCCGCCCGCGCAGTGCACGGCGTCCGTTACCAAGCGCCAGCCGCGTACCTGGGCATCACTCCAGAGTCCGGGCACATCTGCCCAGCCGACGGCCTCGGGGCTCACGAACACCCCTTCGCTGATGATCAAACCCGCCGAAGCGCGCTGCGTGTAGTACTCGGCGTGCAACGCCGTCGGGGCAAGCTCGGGATTGGCCGCGCGCATGCGCGTCAGCGACGCCATGACGACGCGATTGGGCAGATCGAGATCCCCTAGCCGAACCGGCTGGAGCAGGGGTTGGTTACTTTCGATGTTCATGATTTTTCCCACGAGATTGATGGATTTACCCGGTCACAATGGTGATCGACAGTGAGTTTGGTGGACGAGATCCCAAAAGTCAATGTCGATCACAATTGTTTTTTTAGAGGACGGTTATAATTGATGTAACAACGATGGGGAGCATTGAACGATGGGTGTCTCGAAACAGCAGGCGGTGGAGAACCGGAAGGCAATCATTGCGGCTGCGGAGAAGTTGTTCCGTGAGCATGGAATCGATGGTGTGGGCCTTAACGCGTTGATGAAGGCCGCGGGCTTTACCCAAGGCGGGTTCTACAACCACTTCAAATCGAAGGAGGCGCTGGCCGCTGAAGTTGTGGCGACTGCGATGGACAAGGTCAACGGTGACCTGAAGGAAGCCATTGCCGCGCCGATTGAGCCGGACAGGAACCGGCTGAGCCGACAGGTGGACTTTTACCTGTCCGGCACGCATTGCAGTGATATCGAGCAGGGTTGTGCGGTCGCCGGCCTTACTGCGGACGTCCGCCGGCTTGGTCATGAGGCACAGTTGCACTTTGCAAGCGGCCTGCAGACTATGATTGAAACGTTGACAGGGCTCGTTATGGAACAGCGCTCCGAAGCCAAAGATACGGACGAGGCGCGCCAGGAGGCAATTGCGTTCTACAGTGAGATGGTCGGTGCGCTCATCCTTTCGCGGGCGGTAGTCGGCGCCAATCCTCAGCTCGGAGATGAAATACTGAACGCGAGCCGTCGGATGCTGCTTAGGAATTTCGCACTGGAAGAGGACTCTGATGCTCGTTGAAGCGTGTCATGTAACGGACGGATTTTGGCCGGGAAGAGCCGATTCTGAAAAACCACTTTGCAGCCCGCTGCAGCGGCGGTTTCTGGTGCGGGTCGTCTCGGTCATATGCGCCTCTGAGTCCGCGCAATCGCAGACGATCCAACTTTAAGATCCGTTTCAAATGCGCGAACAGCATCTCGACCTTCTTGCGCTCTCGGCACGCGCGTTCAGATGCAGGTGGGGCAATGGATCAGGCCTTGTCCCATGCGTCCTCAGGAACACTGCGTGCGATTTTGCGCATTGATATGTTCGGGCGGCATCGGTTCTTCGTGGAGCATGTGGCGCAGTCCATCTGGCGCGATCGCGACTGCTGCAAAGATGGCCAGCGGATTCATCCGGTGGCCATCACGCTCATCGCGTATTCGCTAGTATGGAGCGATATATCGCGAGCGTTACCGCTCGCCCGGGAACGCGTCGCCAAACATCGGATACCCGCCGGCGGAGTCGCTGCGCGTCGCTTCGTCCTGCAACACGTCCCAGTGCTCGACGAGCTTTCCGTCCTCGATTCGCACGATATCCACGCCGATCAGGGCGGTTGACCTTGCCGAATTGGTGTATCGGCTGTGCACCCAGACAAGGTCGCCTTTGGCCGCAACCATATCGTACTCAAAACGCACATCGGGAAGCGTACGGACCAGGCCGAAAAGCCCCTCGCGTCCGGCCGGCACAAGCTGGCTGTGCTGGACGTAGGAATCGGCCCAGAACTGCTCTGCCTTCGCATAGTCTTTCCTGTTGAACAGCGTGTCCAGCGCATTCAGAACCAGCGCTGTGTTCTTCTCTTCAAGTGTTGCAGTCATGGCATGAACTCCTATGATTTCTAACATCGTGTAGCCCATTTGACGTTCGTCGCGGGCAAGGAATAGCGGTTAGGAGCAACGTCGGCGACTGTCCTGACAGGCTTCGTGAGTGCATCGCGCGCGCCGCGAGCGCGCGGCTCGCATTCAGCCTTTATTCGACGGGAATCGGATTGTCGACGATGAACTGGTTGAACTGTTCGACGAACCCATGCTCATTGGGCCCTGCGTTATCGCGCAATGGCTTGGCGGCGGCAACGACGACCTCGGTTGTTGCCGATTCCAGGAGTTCCATCGTTTCGGCGATGAACGCATCGAGAGGCATGGCACGCGGATCGCCGCTCTTGTGAACAAGATCAGTGTCGACCCAGGGTGGCGCGATCTCGAGTACGCGGACGCTCGTATTGCGCAGCATGAAGCGTTGCGACAGCGTGTACGAGTGAACTGCAGCCTTGGTCGCTGAGTACAGGGCAGTCGCCGCGAGCGGCACGTACGCGAGCACAGAACTATTGTTAATGATGTACGACTCGGTCTGTTGCTTCAGATGGTCGACGAAGGCGGCGCTCACTCGTACGGGGCCAAGCAGGTTCGTGTCGACGAGACTGACGGCCTGATCGTCGTCGAGCGGGCCACCGGCGTCGTCGAACGGCATAATCCCTGCGTTGTTGATCACGACGTTCAATGATGGATAACGTTCAATCAATTGCCCGGCGGCCTCGCGAATCTGCGCAGCATCGCCGATGTCGAGTTGAACGGTATCGATGTCGGGATTCTGCTTCGCGATTTCGTCAAGCAGTGCCTTGCGCCGCCCAGCGATGATGACTTTGTTGCCCCTCTTGTGAAGGGTTTCTGCAAGTGCGCGACCGATGCCCGACGTACCGCCGGTGATGAACACTGTATTTCCGCTGAGTTTCATGATTAGGATTCCTTATTTGTTGAATCAGGATGCAGATTTGATATCCGTGGACTATCGTGCTGTCGTATAACGCGGTGCGGGGACGTGGCTCGACAGATGCGGGGACATGGTCTGCCGGGCGGATTCATAGGCTTCCCACTCTTCGGCGGCATGCAATGACGGGATGGTCACAAGTTCCCGACGATCAAAGCCCGTCAAGGCTGCGTCGACCATGTCAGAGGCCGACATGACGATTCCCTCGGGCAAGTGCTCGATCGGGAGGCCTGCGGTCTGCCAGAAGTCAGTGGCAGTTGCTCCGGGCAGTACGGCCTGCACCTGGACGCCCTTGTCAGCAAGTTCGTGATACAGCGACTGGCTGAAGGCAAGCACAAAAGCCTTGGTGCCGCCGTAGACGCCGTTGAGCGTCTCCGGTGAGATCGCAACGATGGACGAGATGTTGATGACCCCACCCTTGCCTCGCGCGACGAAGCCCGGGATGGTGGCATACGTGAGGCGGGTGAGCGCGGTGACGTTCAGGTCGATCATCCGCGTCATCGCATCAGCATCGCTGTCGAGCAGCGGCTTATGCGTGCCCACGCCCGCGTTGTTGACCAGCAGCGTGATGCTTGCGTCCTGTTTCAGCTTTGCTTCTACGCCGGCAAGTGCCGCGCGGTCGTTGAGGTCCGCGTCGACGATTTCGACGCTCTGATGCGTCTCGTTCGTGATGCGGTCGGCGAGGGCGATCAGCCGGTCGCGGTTCCGCGCGACCAGAATGAGGTCGTAGCCCCGGCGTGCCAGCCGATCTGCGTAGACTGCGCCGATACCCGACGACGCGCCGGTAATTAGGGCCGTACCTTGGTGTGTCTGGGTCATGATGTCACTCCTGTTCGAAATTGATTGGACGCGTGAGTGCATTGTGGCTTGGTTTCAGCGTGACGGAAATGACGTATATGGGTATGATTTAGGACATTGGTTGAGGGAGAACGGACATGCACCGGATCGGCTTTCTGATTGGCGACGGGTTTCAGATCATGGCGCTCGCGCCGCAGTCAGTGTTCGAGTACGCCAACATCGTGGCAGGCGAGGCGTTCTATACGCTTGACAACTTCTCGGTGGCCGGCGGTGAGGTGCGCTCGTCGCTTGGCTTCCCGGTGGGCACGCGATCGTTGCGCGGGCAGGTCGACGTGGACACATGGATCGTCGCTGGAGTGAACGATCCGCTCAGTTCGCCGGTGCCTGACGACGTTCTTGCATTCCTGCGCGAAGTGGGTAATCGCGCAAGGCGGGTCGCCGGGATCTGTACTGGGGGATTCGTGCTAGCGGAAGCGGGCTTGCTGGCACAGCGGCGCGCCACAACGCATTGGGCGTACGCGCGCGATATGCAGAAACGTTTTCCGGATATCCGCGTCGAGGAGGACCGAATCTATATTGTCGACGGCCCTATCTGGACGTCGGCTGGCATGACGGCTGGTCTTGACCTGGCACTCGCAATGGTCGAAAAGGATCTTGGTGCGGAAACGGCCCGTTCGGTGGCGCACAAGTTGGTCATGCACCAGCGCCGGGCGGGCGGCCAGTCGCAACACTCAGAAATGCTGGACCTCGCGCCAAAGTCCGATCGTATCCAAGATGCGCTGAACTACGCCCGACAGAATCTGAGCCGTTCATTGACGGTGGAGGAGCTGGCCGAGGCCGTTCATCTGAGTCCGCGCCAGTTTAGCCGTGTGTTCACACTCGAAACGGGACAGTCTCCAGCCAAAGCCATCGAAAGACTGCGACTGGAGGCTGCGCGGCTGATGATCGAACAGAGCCGACATCCGCTTGACGTCATCGCCAGAGAGTCCGGCTTTCGCGATCGCCGCCATCTGCGCGACGCGTTCATACGCGGGTTTGGCGTTCCGCCCAATGCGGTTCGACGCGACTCGCGGATGGATGTTCGAAGAACCATCTAGAAAACGTCGTCTGAAATGCTATTCCACTGCGGGCGTCAATTTGGCGTCGTCTAGGTTCGACGTGCGCGCGCGTCTTGCCGTTGCATAGACGCCGCACGCGGCAATCATCGCGGGCACGGCGAGCAGGCTATGCTTCGAGGCGGAGCGGGCGATGAGGTGTTGTTCCTGCATGGTGCTGGCGGAATGACTGGATGGTTGGACTATTTTGACAGGTTGGCTAACAGTTAAGACGTACTGGTGCCTGAGCATCCGGGCTTCGGAAAGAACGAGAGGCCAGAGTGGATCGCGTCGGTTGCTGACTTGGTCCGCTGCCACACTATATTTTGCGCCAGGTTAGGCGGAATCCATCTTGTTGGTAGCTCGTTGGGTGGCTGGCTCGCGAGCAGATTGGCCATGCTGGTGCCGGAAGCGATTCGCAGCCTGACACTGATTGCACCCGCAGGAATGCGCACGGGCAGCGGACCGGGCGCATTGCCTTCGCGAGCAGAACCTCTGCGCCGATACTATTTCGATCAGTCGTTTGTCCAACGTGTTCTTGCACAGGATCCGCATGATATTCAGAAGCTTGTCACGGTCGCCGCGCCGCGCTATCTGGAGAAATGCGGGGTTCCGCAGTCATTCGACGAGCTGCAGACGCATTTCGGCGTACGATATCCCTGTCCCTGGGTGGTTCGTGCATCCGATTTGCAGTTTCAGGTCCTCCACAAACCGTTGACATAAGTTTGCGTTCAAGCGTCGCAGTCAACGACATAGAAGCCTATCTGGCGTGCGCCTTAAAGGGGCTCGGAATCATTCAGATCCCGCAGTTCATGCCCCTGCCGTACCTGCGCTCCGGAAAATTGAGGGAACTTCTTCCTGCGTACAAACCGAAGTCAATCGCAGTGTCCGTCGTGTATCCACAAAACCGGCATCTATCGCGCACCATGCGTGCCTTTGTTGACTGGATATCCGAATTGTTCCAACACTCTCCGCTTTTGGTCGATGGCCCTCGGCAGCAGACCGCGCCATGTGAGGTTATGCCATCGAACCATTCCACGCCGGAATCGCAGCTACATAAGGTGTCCAAAGCCCGCAAAAGTTCCGCTGGTTCTGCGCCCGTTCGTGTCGTCGATACCTGTCGGGAGGAAATCAGCTTGCAGTCGTGTGGAGCGGCATGAAGTGGAGCGTTTGTTGACGCTACCGGAGAAGTGCATCCTGCCGTTTTCGGACACCGATACGCCGCTTCGCTTTGGTGCATCTGGAGCGTTTTCGATTGCACTGATGTGTCTCATATTCGGGCAACGGCCGTCCGTCTATCGATTGACAGCGAGGGTAGATCCGTAGGATCATGCATATAAGTGCATACGCACATAAGTGATAAGTCGCCGTGCTTCACCCTGTATAGCCGGCGAGATGGGTAGGTGATTTTTCAACGGTTCGCGTCCTAAAGAGGGACGAATGGAGTAACAATCGTGAGCAAGCTTTTTGATCTTGGTGGTCGCGTCGCAGTGGTGACAGGCGCAACCAAGGGAATGGGTCTGGCGATCGCCCGCGCACTAGGTGCGGCTGGGGCGAAGGTCGTGATTTCCGGACGTAGTCAGGAAGTAGCCGACGCGGTTGCCATTCGACTGCAGAAAGAAGACGGCATCGCAATCAAGGCAATTTCCTGCGACATTACCGAACCAGAGAGCGTCGATCGCTTTGCGTCGCAGGCGCTAGCAGCATTTGGGCGGGTCGATTCGCTTGTGTTGAACGCGGCAGGTACTTCGCCGGATGGATCGATACTTGATCATACGGTTGCGCAATTTGACACCGTAATGGCTGGCAACGTACGCGGTAGCCTTGCACTTGTGAAGGCACTCACTCCGCAGATGATTTTACGCAAGGATGGATCAATCGTCTTCATGTCGAGTCGGGCAGCAAAGCGCGGGTCGGCAATGCTGGGTTTGTATGCAATGTCAAAGGCGGCCGTTGATCAACTGGTTCACAATCTTGCGCTCGAACTGGGACCGTCAAACATCAATGTTAATTCTATTAATCCCGGTGCAGTGCGAACCGATTTCTCAAGGGCGCTTTGGGAGGATCCCGAGCGTGAAAGAAAGGTTGCCTTGGGTATCCCCATGGGTCGCATCGCCGAGCCGGACGACGTCGCTGGACTGGCCCTGTTGCTAGTTTCCGCGGCTGGTCACTATATTCACGGGCAAAACATCAGCGTAGACGGTGGTGCCACGGCCTGAATGTCCGGATTGGCATCATTGGCGGGAATGCCACACGCAGATGCCGCGTTGGCCATGTGGGTGGGCCGCACACAATGGCGTGCCAGCAAGAACCGCAACGTAGCATAGATTGGAGAGTCAAGATGACCAACGAAAACGCTCAAAGAATTGTCCTCGCGTCCCGTCCGAATGGAAAACCAACCGAGGGCGATTTCCGCCTTGAGCAGTTACCTGTTCCGAAGCCAGGTGCCCAGGAACTGTTGCTCAGGACACTCTACCTATCTCTCGATCCCTATATGCGGGGACGGATGGACGTCGCGAAATCATATGCCCCGTCTATTGCTATCGGCGATGTCATGACAGGTGAGTGCATCGCGGAGGTCATCGAATCCAATCATGCAGGGTATGTCGTCGGAGATATCGTTCTCGCTCACTCTGGCTGGCAGACGCATGCCATTTCCGATGGCGGAGGCGTTCGAAAGATCGATTCCGCCGACGCGCCTTTGACAACACGTCTCGGAGTACTTGGCATGCCAGGCTTTACTGCTTATTCCGGCATGCGTGTCATCGGCCAGCCCACGCCAGGCGAAACGGTGGTTGTAGCGGCTGCCAGCGGTCCAGTCGGGGCCACGGTCGGGCAACTGGCTCGCCTTGCTGGCGCTCGCGCCGTTGGCATCGCGGGTGGATCGGAGAAATGCACTTTCGTACGAGACGAGCTCGGCTTCGATTTATGCATTGACCATCAGGCACCCGACTTCACAGAACGTCTCGCCGAGGCATGCCCAAACGGCGTCGATGTCTATTTCGAAAATGTCGGCGGCGCCATTTGGCGCGCAGTGGCACCCTTGCTCAACAGGTTTGCAAGGGTGCCAGTATGTGGTCTTATTAGCCAATTCGGTGTAACCGAATTTCCGGGGCCAGACCGACTGCCCGGCACCATGCGCGACGTCCTGAGCAAAAGCCTCACCATCCGCGGATTCATCAACTACGATTTCGCAGAGCTATACCCGGACTTCCTTCGCGAAGTTGGCGCCCGCGTCAAGAGCGGTGAGATCAGGTACAAGGAAGACATCGTCGACGGGTTGGAGAACACGCCGACCGCCTTCATTGGCATGTTGAACGGTCGAAATTTCGGCAAGCTGCTGGTCCGGGTTGCAAGCTGATCTCAGGCTTATCGTTCACCGCACGCCCAGATTGAATCTAATCCCGATGCTTGTGAGCATCGAAGGATTCAGCGGTGGGAGTGAACCGTCCGGTCGCGACTCCGCCAATCGATTCATGATTGTTACCTCCAAGATTTTGGATAACACGACCTTGATTGATGTCGCTAAAGCTACGCTAGGATCAAGAAGATCTTCCATGAATGCCGGTTATTCGATTTCAATGTCATTCAGGCGACAACAATGCACGTTCGATGTATCACCGCCAGTTATCCGAAGACTCGTCGGCCATCCTCTTTCGAATGGAGCTCGTGGTCGGTCATGAAAGTAGGTGCGTGTGCACCGCGACGCGTGCGCGTATCCGATCGATGCCAAGATTTTCTGGCGATTTTTTCGGCAAAGACGGGGCGACGAACATGACCGATACAGAGCATTGCCCGCACTGCGGGGCAGGCGTGGATACCTCGGCCAGAATCGAGCGACGCCAGTGGCAGGTGATTGACGGCACCTCGGTGCTGTTGCGTCCGATTGAGCCCGGCGATTTTGAACTCGAACGCAATTTCGCTGACGGCTTGTCGTGGCCGACGAGGTATATGCGGTTGATGTCCGGAAGGTGGCCGTCTGACGACGAGATATATCGCTGGACCCACATCGACCGGCAACGTGAGGGTGCTCTCATCGCGACTATCTCGGTCGACCGACGGGAACAACAGATTGGAGTTGCGCGATACGCGGTGGATTTGGGTAAGAGCGAGGCCGAGTTGGCGATCGTCATCAGCGATGCTTGGCAAGGAAAGGGCCTTGGCATATGTCTACTCTCCAGCTTGATTGATCTTGCTAAGCAATCAGGTGTGAAGCGGTTGTTCGGTACGACGTTGAGCGAAAACAGCGCGATGATCGGCTTGGGGCGACGGCTTGGGTTCATGCTGTCTTACGAAACGGGGGCAGAGGTCATCACGAAGTTGTCCCTCGACTTGCATCCCCGCGACTAGATTGAGTTGACTTGCGCGATCGAGCCAGCAGCGCCACCGATGCGTGACACCGGCGTTAAATTGCACATTTTTTCGAACTAGCACAAGTCCCGCCATTCATTGTTGCGCGGTGGCTGGCGCTTACGGTAGCCGCTTTATCCTTGGAAGAGGTAACACATGTCTAGCCCATCCCTTATCAGAGTCGCCGTCCTCGACGACTATCAGAACGTTGCGCTCGACGTGGCCGACTGGTCTCCGCTGAAAGACCGTGCGGAAGTCAAGGTGTTCAACGACCACGTGACGGAAACCACGCAGGTTATCGAACGTCTAAAGCCATTCGAAGTGCTGTGTGTGATGCGTGAACGCACGCCACTCACACGTCAGATTATCGAGTGCCTGCCGAACCTCAAGCTGATCGCCTCGACGGGCCCGGTCAACGCGTCAATCGACACGGATGCGGCGGCTGAGCACGGCATCAAGGTCGTCCACACGGGATACTCGTCCACGCCGACCATCGAATTCACCTGGGCGATGATTCTGGCCATGGCCCGCAATATCCCTGCTGAGAATCAATCCGTGCGTGAAGGCGGATGGCAGCTCAGGCTCGGAACGCAACTGGCTGGCAAAACCCTTGGCCTTCTCGGGCTTGGGCATATTGGTTCGGCGGTCGGTGTGATCGGCCGCGCGTTCAGGATGAATGTGATTGCCTGGAGCCAAAACCTGACGGCAGAGCGAGCGGAATCGAAAGGCGTCGAGCTGGTCGACAAAGATACGCTGTTCTCCACTTCCGACTTTCTGTCGATCCACACCCGCCTGAGCGAACGGACCCGAGGTCTTGTCGGCGCTGCGGAGCTCGCCAGAATGAAGCCCACGAGCCGCATCGTCAATACGTCCCGCGGTCCGATTGTCGATATGGTGGCGTTGCTCGCCGCACTGGAGAGCGGGCGGATCGCAGGCGCCGCCATCGATGTGTACGATTCCGAGCCACTCGATCTGACGCACCCGCTGCGCTCGCTGGACAACGTGCTCGCTACGCCGCATATCGGCTATGTGACGCGTGAGATGTACCAGACGTTCTACGGCGATACCGTGCGCAACATAGTGGAATGGCTCGATGAGTCGCAACGGCCTGCCCGTGCATAACGTGCGGCAAAGCCTTGTGCACGATGCTACTGGGAGCGCGCGTTGAAGCTCGATCCTGTTTCTCTCAAGCTTTTCGTGCGCGTGGTGGATGAAGGCACGATAGCAGGTGCGGCCGAGCTCGAGCATATTGCCGCGCCTGCTGTCAGCAAGCGCCTCAGAGAACTCGAAGAAGTCTTCGGTACGCCGCTGCTCACGCGGACAAACAAGGGTATTGCGCCGACGGCGGCCGGCGTGAATCTGTCGATTCTGGCGCGCGACGTGCTGGACGACCTGCGCAATATCGTTCTACAGATGAAGGCGTACTCGGACGGTCTGCGAGGGTCCGTACGCGTACTCGTCAATATTTCGGCGATTTCGACCTTCATGCCGCCCATCGTCAAATCGTTCAGCGAGCGCTATCCGGACATCAGTATCTCGCTGATGGAGCGCGACAGCCTTGCGATCACCGAGAGTGTGGCGGAAAACGTTGCGGAGATCGGCGTCTTTACGCGCCTGCCGCATAGTGCCGACATCGAGGTTCATCCGTTCCGCACCGATGAGCTAAAGGTTCTCGTCCCGTCGACTCATTCGTTGGCGAAGCGCCGGCATGTCACGTTCGCGGAAACGCTCGACTATGAACATGTGGTGCTCCGCGCAGGTACGCATCTGCGCTTCCAGATGATGACGGAGGCGAGCAAGGCAGGAAAAACACTGCGGGCGAAGGTCGAAGTATCGTCGTACGACGCGCTGAGCAGGATGGTGCAGGTCGGCATGGGCGTCGGCATATTACCCGCGGGCAACGCGGAGCTGTACCGCTTGCCGGGTACGCGCTCGCTGAAGCTCGATGAGGTGTGGGCCAAGCGGGAACTTGTCGTATGCGTGCGCCGCGCGGATGCGCTATCACCTGTTGCGAGGCTGTTTTTCGAACACCTTCGCGCGAGTAACTGACGCGTTTGGCATGCCTATCCTGCCATAACGGTTCGCGATGGCAGGATAGCCATTCGCTGGTGTACAGCGCACAGCCATCTACCTAACATGAAGACACTCGACGCGCATACGTGGTGTCACTCATCGTTTGAGCGCCCCGCGCAACAAAGCGCCCATTCACGGGCAGCGCCGTTGGCGAACCACCAGGCCAGACAGGGCATTTGGTCGACGCTGGCAGCAATGATCGGCGTGCGCATCCGGGTATTCGGATCAACACGGTCAGCCCGGCCGTCAAGGAACTAAAATGAATAGTACTGGAGCAGTGGAGACAGCACGACCGGCCGAGGCCGCTTCTTCCGATCGAATGCCACGCCTGCAGCGTTATGTGACGCTCAGCGGCTCGTGGGGCGCATGGCTGTTCGACGCACTCGACGCGACCGTGTTCGGGTTCGTCATACTCGCCGTCGCGCATACGTTTTCGGCCTCGCTTGCCGACGTCGTGTCGACTGTCGCGTGGTTCCTCCTCGCGACAGGCATCGGCGGTTTCTTCCTAGGCAATATCTCCGACAAGATTGGCCGAAAACGCACGTTGGTGATTTCGGTTCTCACTTACGCAACTGGCACATTGGCGTGCGGATTCGCACACAGCATCGCGGAACTCAACGTCTATAGGTTCGCGGTGGGTATCGGCGTAGGCGGATTGTGGTCGGCCGCCGTGGCGCTTGTCAGCGAGGTCTGGCCGCCGTCAGGCCGCGCGAAGGCAATCGCTGTGATGCAGACAGGCTGGTCTGGCGGCAGCCTGCTGGCCGCAATCTTCGCCTGGACGCTGCTCGATGCGTCGAATCCCGACTCTTGGCGCCGGCTCTTCATCCTGTCTGCCGTGCCTGCATACTGCATAGCTTTCTTCATTCTCGTCTTCGTGAAGGAGTCGCCCGTGTGGCTCGCGAATCGCGAATTTTTGAAGAACAACGCCAGCAAAAGCGATCTGCTGCAGATTTTCCGGCCTGAGTACCGCCGCACGACACTGCTTGCGCTGACGATTTCGGTTCTCGGCATGTACGGGTACTGGATCATCACCACGTTCACGCCGACCTATCTGCAGAGCGTTCTGCACGTGCGCATCGACCAGGCTCCAGTCTTTCTAGTGTGGACGGGTATCGGCGCGACGCTTGGCTATCTCGCATACGGCTCATTGGCGGAGCGCTTCGGCCGGCGTGCGGCGTTCGCGGGATTTTTTATCGGCATCGCGGTTGCGGTACCCGTGTTCGCGTATGGCGCGACGATGATTCCGCTGACCAACGGCAAGCTCGAATTCAACGCGCAGAACATCGCCATCATCGGCGTGCTGTCTGCACTGCTTGGATTTTTCACGGGGTATTTCAGTGGCTTTGGCGCTTGGTACGCGGAACTCTTTCCCACCAGCATCCGTTCGACGGCCGCAGGCTTTTGCTTCAACTTTGGACGCGTCGGCGCGATTGCCGGCATCAAGCTTGTGCCCGTGCTGATTCCGCTGATCGGATTCACGACGACGTACTGTATCGCATCCATTGCATATGTCACCGCCGCGATTCTTGTGTTCACGCTTCGGGAAACGCAGGGCGTTCAACTCACAAGCGGAAACTGACTTTTTTAACTCTTGCCTTCCAGATCATGAAAACTTATCGAATCGGCCAGATCGTTCCTAGTTCGAATACGACGATGGAAACGGAAATTCCGGCCATGCTGACCTCGCGCTACGACATCTTCCCCGACGAGCGCTTTACGTTCCACTCGGCGCGGATGCGCATGATGCATGTCACGCCGGAAGAACTGAAAAAGATGGACGTGGATAGCGACCGCTGCGCGCTCGAACTCAGCGACGCGCGCTGCGACGTGCTTGCCTATGCGTGCCTCGTCGCGATTATGTGCCAAGGCTCCGGTTATCACCGCGTTTCGGAATCACGGCTGAAAGGGACTGTCGAAAGCAATGGCGCACCCACGCCCATCATCAGCTCGGCCGGCGCCTTGGTCGAAGGCGTGAAGACGATGGGGTTCAAGCGCGTCGCGATTATCACGCCATACGTGAAGCCGCTGACGCAACAGGTCGTCGACTACATTCAGAGTGAAGATATCGAAGTAATGGATTCGATGAGTCTGGAAGTGTCGGACAACCTCGCTGTCGGCCGTCTTGATCCAATGAACCTGATCGGTCACGCGGATCGGCTCGATATCAGCCAGGCTGACGCCGTCGTGCTCTCCGCCTGTGTGCAGATGCCATCGCTGCCAGCTATTCAGGCCGTCGAAGACCGCCTCGGCAAACCAGTTCTCTCTGCCGCGACATCGACCGTCTATCAGATTTTGAAAACGCTGGGACTGCAGGCGAAAGTGCCAAACGCGGGTTATCTGCTATCTGGTCGCTTCTAAGTAGAACAACTTTGCTCTGCCACGTGCTTTAGCGGCGCAAAGTGACTCCTGCTTCGTTCGGTCGATGCGGGTGGTTGAATCGCATCATTGCTATCGGTACTCGCCGTGGGCTCGTAAATGGCCCTATGTACAACGTGTTCGAAGTTCCGTTCGCGAATTGTTTGCTTTCGTCTACATCGATACCCCAATCCCTCCGCCCTCGGTTCCCTTGCCTTGAGTCGCACCTATCGGTGAACAACTTGGGCTGGGCGGCCGCCGCGTGCGAAGTAGCAACGCTGACCGAGCAGGTAGTGATAGGGTTATTGGAAGGTCCTTCGGAGCAACCTGAACACGCTGTAAATCAGACGCAGCCGGTTTCCCGCCAATGTACTGAGGATATGTTCCATAGGGGGGACGACGGACCCGGCGGTAGTCATCCACGATATCCGTCAGAGAGGCATCGTTTGAAGAATCCACTAGCCGGCAGTAGTGCGGGCGTGTGCGTCGCGATGCCGATTGTGTCATGTTGGAGTAGCGTGCACATTCCGTGGGGACGCCCGCGCTGATTAGCGACCTTGCGTAGTGTTCCGGTTCGATACGCAGCAGATCATGTTCTACGTTGGCGATGAATGCCACTGGCAGGTTCCAGTTCCACGTCCGCCGCCGGTAGGGCGACGACAAGCGCCACGAGGGCGGAACTGGCGCAGCGAGCGGGTGTCGGAAATGGTTGCGTGGAGACCTTCTATCAACAATGGGGTGTCACAGCGGCAGGCGGAGTTGCCCGCCTGTCGCTGGATTTCGACGCGCTTATACAGTCACGACGATCTTGCCGAACTGACCGTTCGATTGTAACCGTCCGCCCCTGACCGTATAGACGACCGATGAAGGCGAAGCCATGCTTTCCCGGGGCACAAATGTGACTGTGTCCACAAAGGAATCATGGACACAGTGACTGAATTCTCCGAAGTCAA
>Ga0153933_1000066_pt1 | contig 61094 bp, 49 predicted proteins | sample TSNJ017MetaG_FD_102275 | JGI IMG/M metagenome (GOLD analysis project Ga0153933, IMG submission 102275) | Attine ant fungus gardens microbial communities from New Jersey, USA - TSNJ017 MetaG | ecosystem: Host-associated > Fungi > Mycelium > Unclassified | place: USA: New Jersey, Wharton State...
AGCTCGAGGCCGACAGCACGATTCCGGCCGAATATGTCCTGCTTCGCCACTATCTCGCCGAGCCGGTCGACGCCGTGCTCGAGGCCAAGATTGCCAACTATCTGCGCCGGGTGCAGGGCGCCCATGGTGGCTGGCCGCTGGTGCATGACGGCCCGTTCGACATGAGCGCGAGTGTGAAGTCGTATTTCGCGCTGAAGATGATCGGCGATTCCGTCGACGCGCCGCACATGGTGCGCGCGCGCGAGGCGATCCGCTCGCGCGGCGGCGCCGCCGGCAGCAATGTCTTCACGCGCTTCCTGCTCGCGCTGTTCGGCGTCGTCACCTGGCGCGCGACGCCGGTGCTGCCGATCGAGATCATGCTGCTGCCGATGTGGTCGCCGTTCCACATCAACAAGATCTCGTACTGGGCGCGCACCACCATGGTGCCGCTCATGGTGCTGGCCGCGCTGAAGCCGAAGGCGAAGAACCCGAAGGGCGTTGGCATCGACGAATTGTTCCTGGAGGATCCGAAGTCGGTGCGCATGGCGCCGAAGGCGCCGCATCAGAGCGCGCGCTGGTTCTATCTGTTCCGCTCGCTCGATGCCGTGCTGCGCGTGATCGAGCCGATGTTCCCGAACAGCCTGCGCCAGCGCGCGATCGATGCCGCGCTCGCCTTCACCGAGGAACGGCTGAACGGCGAGGACGGCATGGGCGCGATCTATCCGCCGATGGCCAACATCGTGATGATGTATGATGCGCTCGGCAAGGACGAGAGTTATCCGCCGCGCGCCACCACAAGGCGCGGTCTCGACAAGCTGCTCGTGATCGGCGAGCACGAGGCCTATTGCCAGCCCTGCGTCTCGCCGGTGTGGGACACCGCGCTGACCTGCCACGCGCTGCAGGAGGCGGGCGGCGACGACACCCTCGCCAAGGCGAAGCAGGGCCTCGACTGGCTGAAGCCGCGCCAGGTGCTCGAGCTCAAGGGCGACTGGGCGGTCAAGGCCCCGGACGTCCGTCCGGGCGGCTGGGCCTTCCAGTACAATAACGACCACTATCCCGATCTCGACGACACCGCCGTCGTGGTGATGGCGATGGACCGGGTTCGACGCCAGACCGGAACGACGGAATATGACACCGCGATCGCGCGCGGCCGCGAATGGATCGAGGGGTTGCAGAGCCGTGACGGCGGCTGGGCTGCGTTCGATGCCAACAACCTCGAATATTACCTCAACAACATCCCGTTCTCCGATCACGGCGCGCTGCTCGATCCGCCGACCGAGGACGTCACTGCGCGCTGCATCTCGATGCTGGGCCAGCTCGGCGAGACCGCCGCAACCAGCAAGCCGATGGCCGACGGCGTCGCCTATCTGCGCCGCACCCAGCTTGCCGAGGGCTCCTGGTACGGCCGCTGGGGGCTGAACTACGTCTACGGCACCTGGTCGGTGCTGTGTGCGCTCAATGTCGCAGGGATCGATCGGAACGACCCGATGATCCGGAAAGCGGCAGACTGGCTGGCGTCGGTCCAGAATCAGGACGGCGGCTGGGGCGAGGACGCCGTCAGCTACCGGCTGGATTACAAGGGCTATGAGGTGGCGCCATCGACCGCGTCGCAAACGGCATGGGCCTTGCTTGGGCTGATGGCGGCCGGAGAGGTCGAAAATCCCGCAGTTGCGCGGGGGGTGGAGTACCTAAAGGCAACACAGACGGAAAAAGGGCTGTGGGACGAGCAGCGATACACAGCTACGGGGTTTCCGCGGGTGTTTTACTTGCGATATCATGGCTACTCGAAGTTCTTTCCGCTCTGGGCGCTGGCGCGGTATCGGAATTTGAGAAGCACCAATAGCAGAGTGGTAGGGGTCGGGATGTGATTTTGGGGGCGGGGGCCGCCGAGACCGTAGGCAACGTGATTGATCCTCGGCCGGTGTTGATCGTGACTGGATTGGTGCAGGAGGCGCGCATCGCAGCGGGCCCCGGCATGATCGTGATTTGCAGTTCCAGCGACCCGCAGCAGCTGCGCGCGTTGCTGGCGACGCTGGATCCGACCACCTTCCGCGGCGTGATCTCGTTCGGCGTGGCCGGCGGGCTCGACCCGTCGCTCAAATCGGGCGACGTCGTGGTCGCGACCGAGGTGATGGCCGGCGATACACGTTTCCTGGCCGCGTCTGCCCTGAACGAGGAGATGATCGCCAGCGCCGCGCTCAAGCGCCGCAGGATCGTCCGCGGCGGGCTGGCGGGCGTCGAGCAGGTGGTCGCCGCACGGGCCTGCAAGGCCGCCCTGCGCTCGATCACGGGGGCAGCCGCCGTCGACATGGAGAGCCATATTGCGGCAGCCTATGCCGAGAAGGCGGGCATTCCGTTTGCGGCGCTGCGCGTGATCAGCGATCCCGCCCACCGAGGGCTCCCCGAACTGGCGAAGTCCGCGGTGAAGCCGAACGGCGATATCGATCTGCGCAAGGTGCTGCGCGGCATTGCACGCAACCCGCGGACGTTGCGCGCGCTGGTGTCGACCGGCATCGATTTCAACCGCGCGCTGCGCTCGCTGCGCGGCTGCCGTGGCTTCCTGCTCGGCAACGACGTCCTGGTTCCGCTCGAGACCTGATTGCTCGCCGCCGACATCCAGAGAGCTTCGGTTCAATCAGAACCGAAGCTCTTTTCGTTTTGAGGCCGACGGCCTGGAGCTATTTCCTTTCCGATGGAATCGGAACGGAGCTCCAGACTCTTGTTTGACGCGTTTTCTTCACGCGAACCGATATCCACTTCGCTCCAAAACGCTCTAATCGTGCAGAGCGCGAATGGATGGCTGGATCGTGAGGCGGTAGGCGACCAATGTGCTGCCGTCCAGTTCCTCAAGCCCGGTATCGCAGACCGGGCAGCGATACTCCCCCTTGCTGCCAGCCTTCGAAGATATCTCCAGCCGCCTGAACCCGGCCCCGCAATGCGGGCAGGTCACGTCACCCTTTTTCATCCGCCATCCCCGTAAAAACCCGGCCTTGGCATTCATAACGCAAGTTAGGGCAGAACTTGGGACGGCAAAAGAGAAAGGCCCGATCACAATGTGACCGGGCCTTTCTTGTCGTTCGAGAGCTGGCGGCCTCGATCAGGCGGCCGTCGAGGCGGTCTTGGCGGCGGCCTTGCGCTCGGCGGCAGCCGCCTCGTCGCGGCGGATCTCCGAGAGCTTCTTCTGGACCTGCTCCGAGAAGATGTACTGCGCCGGACGCTGCTTCGACATGTCGATCTCGGGCGCCATCGGGCCCGTGGTCTTGATGCCGCGCAGCGCCACCCACATCGCCTTCAGCGGGTTGTTCAGCGCCGCGGTCGCCGCGGTCGGCTCGTAGCCGCAATGGGCCATGCAGTCGGCGCACTTCTCGTACTTGCCGGTGCCGTAGGTCTCCCAGTCGGTGGTGTCCATCAGCTCCTTGAAGGTCTTGGCGTAGCCTTCACCGAGCAGATAGCAGGGCTTCTGCCAGCCGAAGATGTTGCGCGCCGGCATGCCCCACGGGGTGCATTCATATTCCTGGTTGCCGGCGAGGAAGTCCAAAAAGAGCCCGGAATGCATGAAGTTCCACTTCTTGCCCTTGCCCAGTGCAAACACGTCGCGGAACAGCTTCTTGGTCTTGGTGCGGTTGAGGAAGTGCTCCTGGTCCGGCGCACGCTCATAGGCGTAGCCCGGCGACATCGACACGCCGACGCCGAGCTCGGTGGTGAAGTCGAGGAATTTGGCGATCTCCTCGGCCGGGTGGCCGTCGAAAATCGTGGCGTTGACGTTGACGGTGAAGCCGCGGGCCTTGGCCGCCTTGATCGCGGAGACAGCGCGGTCGAACACGCCCTTCTGCGACACCGCCTTGTCGTGATGGTCCTTCAGGCCGTCGAGATGCACCGAGAAGAACAGATAGGGCGACGGCTCGAACAGATCGAGCTTCTTCTCCAGCAGCAGCGCGTTGGTGCACAGCGAGACGAACTTCTTGCGCGCAACGAGGCCACGCACGATCTCGCCGATCTCCTTGTGGATCAGCGGCTCGCCGCCGGGGATCGCCACCATCGGCGCGCCGCATTCGTCGGCCGCGTCCCAGCATTCCTGCGCGGTCATGCGGCGGTTGAGGATCGCATCCGGATAGTCGATCTTGCCGCAGCCCACGCAGGCGAGGTTGCAACGGAACAGCGGTTCCAGCATCAGCACGAGGGGATAGCGCTTGCGGCCAAGCAGCTTCTGCTTCATCAGATAGCCGCCGATACGGATTTCCTTGAAGAACGGTATAGCCATTACGACATTTTCTTTCTGAACTTGGATAAGGTGGTCTCAGGTCAGCCCGTATCAGCCCACAGTCAGTTCGGCTGGCAGCCGAAATTCGATGTTCTCTTCCCGGCCCGGCAACACCGAGACCGACACCGGTCCGATCCGCCGCAAGGCCTCGATTACGTCGTCGACCAGAACTTCAGGCGCCGAGGCACCCGCCGTGATGCCGACGGCCTTTGCATCCTTCAGCCAATCCGGGTTGAGCTCGCGGCCATCGGCAATAAGATAACTCGCGACGCCAACCTCGGTGCCGATTTCGCGAAGCCTGTTTGAGTTGGAACTATTGGCGGCCCCCACCACCAATATGACGTCCACGAGTTTGCTCAGGTCCCTTACCGCAGATTGGCGGTTCTGTGTCGCATAGCAGATATCCCGGATGTCCGGGCCTTGAATATCTGTAAATTTGGCTTGAAGAGCCCCGATTATGTCCTTGGTGTCGTCCACGGACAACGTTGTCTGGGTGATATAGGCCACCGGGGTGTCCGTCGGCAGGGTCAGTTCCGCCACATCCTCGACGCTCTGGACCAGCAGGACGGGGCCGGGAACCTGGCCCATGGTTCCCTCGACCTCGGGGTGGCCGGCATGCCCGATCAGAATCAGGGCGCGGCCCCTGGAGATGTAGCGCTTGCCCTGGTTGTGCACCTTGGTGACCAGCGGGCAGGTGGCGTTGAGCACCGGCAGGTCGCGGGCGGCAGCCTCTTCCTCGACGCTCCTGGCGACCCCATGGGCGCTGAACACGGTGACCGCCTTGGGCGGGACTTCGGAGAGGTTCTCGACGAAGATCGCGCCCTTCTTTTTCAGGCTTTCGACCACGTATTTGTTGTGAACGATCTCGTGGCGGACATAGACCGGCGGGCCGTATTTCTCGAGGGCCCGCTCGACGATCTCGATCGCACGCACCACGCCCGCGCAGAAGCCGCGCGGTTGAGCAAGAAACACTTCCATAGGACGTCCGTTACGCAAATTGCACCAGTCCATTCAATGCCCGTGCGGCCATTTCGGCGCCGCAGCTCTCCCGCCCGGATATCCGCAACGTGAGCTGCAATATCCGAACCAACCCGGTTCCCGAGCTTGGATCCAAGCCCCAAGCGCATGGAAATACAGGGTTTTGTGGCAAAAGGGTAGCACGTGAGACGATGTACGGTCAGCAGGGTAGCTGTTTGAGGTATTATAGTAAAGAAAGGTGGGGCCTGCGACCGACTGTCCTCTCACTTGTTCGTCACTTTATCGCCCTCTGGAGCGGTTTATACCGGCCACTCGCGGCCGTTTCCTGCTGTTCGGTGCCCCTCGCAATGACGTCGAGGGACGTTACCAAAACAACATTAGATCGGCCCCGGGAACTCCGCTAGACAGCGGGCGTTCTCGGCCATGCTTCCCTGAGATTGGAAAGATACGAAGTGCTGACAAATATTGTTGTCTCGGTTGTTAGGACGTGTACGCGCTTCGCCCTGCCTGTCGTGATTTTTTCGCTGATCCTCGCGGTTGGGGCCGGCTTCTATACGGTCCGGAATTTCTCGATCAACACCGATATCAACAAGCTGATCTCACCCGATCTGGACTGGCGCAAGCGCGACAACCAGTTCGACGACGCGTTCGACCGCGACCGCCTGATTCTCGCCGTTGTCGAAGGCGCAACCCCCGAGCTGACCAGCGTGGCGGCCAAGGCGCTGGCCGAAAAGTTGACTGCCGACAAGAAGAACTTCGAGACCGTGACGCCGCTCGGCTCCGGCGCGTTCTTCGAGAAGAACGGCCTCCTGTTCCTGCCCACCGAGGAGGTCGGCAAGACGACCAGCCAGCTCGCGCAGGCCGCGCCGCTGATCGAAATCATGGCGGGCGATCCCTCGATCCGCGGCCTCACCGGTGCGCTCGAAACCGGCCTTGCCGGCGTCAAGCGCGGCGAGGTCAAGCTCGACAACGCCGCGCGCCCGTTCAATCAGATTTCCGAGACCATCGAGACCATCCTGAGCAAGGGCGACGCCACGTTCTCGTGGCGCGAGCTGACCAGCGACACGCCGCTGACCGATGCCGACAGGCGCGCCTTCATCGAGATCAAGCCGAACATCGACTATTCGGCGCTGGAGCCGGGCAAGGACGCGACCGATGCGATCCGCCAGGCCGCGACCGACCTGAAATTCCCGACCGAATACCACGCCCGTGTCCGCCTCACCGGCCCGATACCAATGGCCAACGAGGAATACGCCACCGTGCAGGATGGTGCGATCACCAACGGCATCGGCACCGTGGTGATCGTGCTGTTCATCCTCTGGATGGCGCTGCACTCCGCCAAGATCATCTTCGCGGTGTTCGTGAATTTGTTCGTCGGCCTTGCGATCACCACGGCGGTCGGCCTGATGATGGTCGGGTCGCTGAACCTGCTCTCGATCGCCTTCGCGGTGCTGTTCATCGGGCTTGGCGTCGACTTCGGCATCCAGTTCAGCGTCCGCTACCGCTCCGAGCGATTCAAGAACGACAATCTGACGCTGGCGCTCGAGAACGCGGCGCGCCGTTCGGCGGTACCGTTGTCGCTCGCGGCGATGGCGACTGCCGCCGGCTTCCTCTGTTTCCTGCCAACCGACTATCGTGGCATCGCGGAGCTCGGCAAGATCGCCGGCGCCGGCATGCTGATTGCGTTCATCACCAGCATCACGGTGCTGCCGGCATTGCTCGATCTGCTCAATCCGCCCGGCGAGAAGGAGGCGGTCGGCTACGCGTTCCTGGCGCCGGTCGATCACTTCCTGGAAAAGCACCGCATCCCGATCATCGTCGGCACGATCCTGGTCGCCGTCTGCGGCATGCCGCTGCTTCACTACATGAAGTTCGACTTCAACCCGATCAATCTGCGCAGTCCCAAGGCGGAATCGATCGCGACCTTCCTCGATCTGCGGAAGGATCCGAACACCGGCGCCAACGCCATCAACGTGCTGACGAACTCGGAAGCGGACGCGAAGAAGATCGAGGCCAAGCTCGAGAAGCTGCCGGAAGTGGCGCGCGTGATGTCGCTCGACAGCTTCGTGCCTGACGATCAGCCGGCCAAGCTGAAGCTGATCGCGCAGGCGGCCCAGGTGCTGGGTCCGGCGCTCAATCCCGACACGGTCGATCCGGCGCCGTCGGATCAGGAGAACGTCGAGTCGCTGAAGAGCTCGGTCGACAGCCTGCGCAAGAATGCCGGCGACGGCACGGGACCGGGCGCGGTCGCGGCGCGCCGGCTGGCCGATGACTTGCAGAAGCTCGCCGATTCGAACGAGGCGACCCGCGTCAAGGCGCAGGAGATCTTCGTCGCGCCGATGAAGATCGTGTTTGATCAGCTCAAGAGCGCGCTGCAGGCGCAGACCATCACGCTGCAGACGCTGCCGCCGGAATTCGTCGCGAGCTGGAAGGCCAAGAACGGCCTGATGCGTGTCGAGGCGGAGCCGAAGGGCGATCCGAACGACAATGACAATCTGCGTCGTTTCGCCGATGCCGTGCTCGCCGCCGAGCCGACCGCGATCGGCGGTCCGGTCTCGATCCTGAAGTCCGGCGATGTCGTGGTCGATGCGTTCATCCACGCCGGCATCCTGGCGCTGGTCGGGATCAGCGTGCTGCTGTGGCTGGCGCTGCGGCGGGTGATCGACGTGCTGCTGACGCTGGTGCCGCTCTTGGTCGCGGGTATCGTGACCATGGAAATTTGCGTGCTGATCGGGTTGCCGCTCAACTTCGCCAATATCGTCGCGCTGCCGCTGCTGCTCGGCGTCGGCGTCGCCTTCAAGATCTATTATGTCACGGCATGGCGGCAGGGCAGGACGAATCTGCTGCAATCGAGCCTGACGCGCGCGATCTTCTTCAGCGCGCTGACGACTGCGACCGCGTTCGGCAGCCTGTGGCTGTCAAGCCATCCCGGCACCGCGAGCATGGGCAAGTTGCTCGCGCTCTCGCTCGTCACCACGCTCGCGGCGGTGCTGCTGTTCCAGCCCGCGCTGATGGGCAAGCCGCGCGAGGTCGCCAAGGACGCGGAAACCGGCGACGTCACCTGACGGGACGGACGTCACCTGACAGCCTGCGCTAATGCGTCGGCGTCGGATGCGCTATTTCCGGAAGCAGACAGATATCGCCGATGTCGGCCGGCGCATTGGCGGCCTGCTTCTGGCCCGGCTTGGAGGCATGCGCCACCGAACCGGTGGTCTTCGGGGGCTGCGGCGCTGCCGCCGATTTGGGCGCCCCCGGTTTCGGCGGATTGCCTGCGACGCTGATGGGAATCGGCGGACCGACGCGGGTCCAGGTCTCGCCGCCGCACAGGAAGCCGAGCACACAGCCCTGAATCTCAAGCTGGTCGGTGCCCGTCGGCGTGATGGTCGAGCTGTAGAGTTGGCCGTCCTTGGCGTTGTAGACCTGTCCCTCCCACACATCGGCGCCGGGCTTCTTCTTCATGTCGATCAGGATCGGCATGCCGAGCGTCGGCCGGCTCTGCTTGGCCGGATCTGGATTGTTTTTATCCTTGCCGCCGGGGGTTTTTTCCCAGGACACCGCACCCCACATGGTGCCATTGCACTGGGCGACGCGGATCGTGGCGACACCATCGGCGACCCTCCAGTCACCCGTGGGGTCTGCAGCCAGTGCCGGTGTCAGTACGGTGGCCAAAAATAAACTTGAAAAGGCTATTGTGCGCGCGAATGTTCTTGGGCAGTGCAACATGGTCCATACCTGTGCTTAACTGGACGATCCGAACAGAGGGCAAAAAGCCGCTGTCTGGCGTTTTAAGTTGACGAAATGGCCAACAACCGACGTATGTAACGAATGCTAAGTTCCAATTTAGACGTTTCCGAGATTTTTGTGGAGCGCGAGGGGCAGCGCGGTGCGATGCACACGCGGCACCTCAACGAGCAACTTGTCCGCGTTCTCAAGACCATCGGCTACGACGTCGGCTTCCAAAAGGGGCAAGGCCAATACCTCTTCGATCGTCAAGGGGCGCGCTACCTTGATCTACTGAGTGGATTTGGCGTTTTTGCGATCGGCCGCAATCACCCGGCGCTGCGCACGGCGCTGAAGAGCGTGCTCGACGCCGATCTGCCCAATCTCGTGCAACTCGATGTCTCCACGCTCGCCGGCGTGCTTGCGGAACGGCTGCTGGAACATGTTCCATATCTGGACAAGGTGTTCTTCGCCAATTCCGGCGCTGAAGCCGTCGAGGCCGCGATCAAGTTCGCGCGCGGTGCGACCGGCCGCCCCGGCATCGTGTATTGCTCGCATTCGTTCCATGGTCTGTCCTACGGCGCGTTGTCGCTGACCGATGATACGAACTTCCGCAGCGGCTTCGAGCCGCTGTTGCCGGGCTGCACCGCGATCCCGTTCAACGATCTCGAAGCGCTCGAGAAGGCTTTGTCGTCGCGGCAGGTCGGTGCGTTCATCGTCGAGCCGATCCAGGGCAAGGGCGTCAATCTGCCCACCGACGAGTTCCTGCCCGGCGCGCTGGCGCTGTGCCGCAAATACGGCACGCTGTTCATCGCCGACGAAATCCAGACCGGCATCGGCCGTACCGGAAAATTCCTCGCGATCGAGCACTGGGGCATCGAGCCCGACATGGTGCTGCTGGCGAAGGCGCTGTCCGGCGGCCACGTGCCGATCGGCGCGCTGCTGACGCGCAAGAACATCTTCGACAAGATCTTCAACCAGATGGATCGCGCGGTCGTGCACGGCTCGACCTTTGCGAAGAATGACCTCGCGATGGCCGCCGGCATCGCAACGCTCGACGTCATCAAGGCCGAGAAGCTGGTCGAAAATGCCGCCAAGCGCGGCGCCGAGCTCAGGTTGGCGCTGACACGCATGGTGCCGGGCTATGAGCTATTGAAGGAAGTCCGCGGCAAGGGCCTGATGATCGGCGTCGAGTTCGGGCCGCCGAAATCGCTGCGGCTGAAGGCGTCGTGGAATCTGCTGGAGACCGCCAACAAGGGCCTGTTCTGCCAGCTCATCACGGTACCGCTGTTCAAGGATCACAAGATCCTGACCCAGGTCGCCGGCCACGGTCTGCACACTATCAAGCTGCTGCCGCCGCTCGTCATCACCGAAGACGATTGCAGCTGGATCGAGAAGGCGTTCGACGAGGTGATCGCCGGCAGCCACAAGGTCCCCGGCGCGATCTGGTCGCTCGGCAAGACGCTGGTCGACAACGCGGTCAGGAAGTCGGCATAAAAATTCCGAAATCCTAGCCCGGATGAAGCGAAATCCGGGGCTCTAAAAACCGGCGAGACGGTTCCCGGATTGCGCTTCGCTGCATCGAACCTCATCCCTCCTTGTTCGCCTTCATCGCGGTCTCGAACTTCTCGCCGAACTCTGACAGTTCGTCGGCGCCGATGTCGCTGACCGCCCAGTAGTTCAGGCCGTGGTCGCTCCAGCGGCGGATGTTGAAGCCCTGCAGCGTCGTCATCGTCGCCGCGCGGCGTTCGGTATCGGCGGTCTGTGCCACGAACAGGTTGATCACGTGCTGGCGTCGCTTGTAGACCACGGCGCCGATCTCGCGGGTGTTGACGTAGTCGAGCCGGCCGCCGATCAGCGTGAAGCCCTGCGCGGTGAGGTCGATCACCGGCGGCGAGACGTCGAGCTTGCCGTTGAACCACGGCTTCACCGTGTGCTGGTCGGTCGAGATCACGTCGGTGAGGTGCCCGGCCTGCAGCGAGCGCAGATGCGCCGACACGATTTCCCCCTCGATGCGCTGCTCGTCGTCATTGTGCAGCACGATCGCGAACAGGCCGGTCGCAGCCATCGCCGACACCGCCGATCCCAGCGCGAAGCCGCGCAGCACCGAGCGCCGGCTCGGTGCGGTCTGGACTTGCCCTTGCGGCAGCGCCTGCTCGATCCTGCGGCGCAGCTCGAGCGGCGCCTTGTAGCGCAGCTCAGTCTCGGCCATCGCCTGGCTGATCTCGCGATAGTCCTGCATCAGGGCGGTGCAATGCGCGCACCCCTCGATATGGGCTTCCACCTCGCGCGCATGGCCGGCGTCGAGCTCGCCGTCGATCAGCGCGTGAAGCAGCACTTCGGCTTCCTCGCAGGTCATTTCGCTTGCTCCTGTTCCGCAAGCCAGGCCGATCGCAGCATGGCTCGGGCGCGCGCGAGGCGCGACATCACGGTGCCGACAGGCACGGCGGCGACATCGGCGATCTCGCGGTATGAAAGATTCTGGATTTCCCTGAGCACGAAGGTCTCGCGGAACGGCTCGGCGAGGGCTGCGATCAGCTTGCGCACGGTATCGCCGTCGAAGCGGCGCAGCAGCTGCTTCTCGGGCGTCTCCGGGGTCTCGTGCCACAGCGGCGCCTGGTCGGTGCTCTCGGGCACCTCCTCGACGGCAGCAGGCGCGGTCTTGCGCCGGGCGAATTCGGCGCGGCAGACATTGCGCAGGATCGCGAACAGCCATGGCTTCATCGCAGGCCCGCGGTAGCTGTCGAAATGCTTGTAGGCGCGCAAATAGCATTCCTGCACCGCATCCTCGGCGTCGGCTTTGTCACGCAACAGATAGCGCGCCAGCGTATAGGCGTCGTCGAGATAGGGCAGCGCGGCCTCGCGAAAGCGCCGCGCCTTTTCGGGATTATCTTGCGACGCGTTGACAACCATCGTGTCCTGCCCGGCATTTCCAGAAGCGGCTCGCGCCTGGCCGGGGGTGGACACCCACCGGCCGGGCATGGTTGTGATGACATGGGTGGACACGTTAGCCAACCGTGACGCTGCCTGTCATGTGCGGATGCAGCGAACAGAAGTACTTGTATTCGCCCGCTTCCGTGAAGGTGAACGAGAAGCTGCCGTCGGTGTCCATCGCCTTGGAGCGGAACTTGGCCGGGCACACCACGGTATGCGGGATGTCGTCCCGGTTGGTCCAGGTCACGGTGGTGCCGACCTTCACGTTGAGTTGGGCCGGATCGAACGAGAAGTTGTCGATGTGCACGGCTACGTCCTCGGCGCGGGCCGCGGAGACAGGCAGCAGCATGGTCGCGACCACGGCGATGCCGAAGTCGCGGCGATTGATCGAAGTCATGGCTTTGTCGTCCTTCCGTTAGCCTTGCAGCGGCGTGTCGATGATGGCCAACGGCTGGTTGTTCTGCTTGAAGTTGATGCTGGCGACGCCGAGCATGCTGCGCAGCTTGGCATCCTCGACCTTCATCGGACCGGGCGAGGGCGCGGCCCCCGGCGCCGGTTGCGGGAAGGCGGTCGAGCGCGCGGTATGGAAGGTGACGTTGCCCTCCACCTTCTGCATCACCTGGTGGATGTGGCCGTTGAGCACGGTGACCGAGCCAAAGCCCTTGACGTATTCGAGCGCGCGGGCGCCGTCCTCGGTGCCCCAGCCCCATTGCGGATAGACCGTCCACAGCGGGATGTGGGCGAACAGCACGATCGGCGTCGATTTGGAGCGGCCCTTGAGGTCGTTCTCCAGCCATTCGAGTTGCTCGCCGCCGAGATTGCCGAGCCCGCCGCCCTTGAGGTCGACGACGTTGACGAGGCCGACGAAGTGGACGCCGCCGGCATCGAAGGAATAGTAACCGGCGCCCATGGTGCCGCGGCCGTAACGCTCCTTGTAGAGCTTGACCTCCTCATCGATGAAATCATGCTCGCCCGGCACGTAGTGCACGTCGAGCTTGGCCTCCGAGATGATGCGCTCGGCATCATCGAATTCGGATGCCTTCGACAGATGGGTGATGTCGCCGGTGTGGATCATGAAGGAGGGTTTGGTCTGCATCGCCCGGACCTTGCCGATCGCTTCCTCCAGCGTGCCCTTGGCGTTCGGATTGGCGGGCTTGTCGAAGCCCATATGGCTGTCGCTGATCTGCATGAAGGTCATGCCGGCCGGCTCCGCGGCTGCGGCGGAGCCCATCAGGCCGAGCGAGTGCGGCACGCCGCCGGTGACGGTCCAGAGCACGCCGGTCCCGGCCCAGGTCATGCACTCCAGCACCTTGCGTCGGCTGACGCCTTTTTCCTCATCGTGGTGGTCGTGATCGTGTCCGTTCATGGCAAAATCTCCCGTGGGCCCCAGGGATTGGGTTTCCGGGAGAGGTGATCGGCTGATACGGGCGGTTATTCCCGGCCGTCTCGGCAAAGGGGGGCGACGCAATGACGATTTCGTGAGGGATGGGATTGTGCGCCGCAGCGCGCCGCCCCCTTGTCGTCTCGCTTGTCGTCTCCCTCGGCCGCCCGCCGCGCAGCCTGGATGAACGGCTGCAACAAAGCTGTCTTGCCGTCGTCAGCATAGTGTCAGCGCTGCTGCGTAAGGATGGCAGACTACTTCGCCACACCGGGAGAGCAACATGAGCGACCACGCAGGCGTTGAGCATCACCACAAGGCGGCCGAACATCACGAGCATGCTGCCAAGCACCATCGCGAAGCAGCCAAGCACCACGAGGCCGGCGACCACGAGAAGGCGGCGCACCACGCCCACACCGCCTATGGCCATGCCAGCCACGCCCAGCATCACCACACCGAGGCCAGCCGGCATCATGCCGAGCACCACGGCAAGCACTAGACTTCAACGGTCTAGATGAGCCTTTAGTACTGCGTGAGTGGCGTGACGCCGTCCCCCCGGGGGGACGGCGTTTTTTCTTGTCGCCGATGGAAGCGCGCTCACGACGCGCTTTGCGCGTTCGGCGCGCGCGTCGTCAACGAGGAACGATCTGGGGATGTCGCTGGTCGGCTACCGCCCATCCTGCAAAACCATCGCCGCGCCCTTTTCGGCGATCATCGCGGTCGGCGTGTTGGTGTTGCCGGAGGTGATGGTCGGCATCACGGAGGCATCGGCGATGCGCAGGCCGTCGAGGCCGTAGAAGCGCAGGCGCTCGTCGACGACAGCCATCGGGTCGTTCGCGGTCCCCATCTTCGCGGTGCCGACGGGATGGAAGATCGTGGTGCCGATGTCGCCGGCGGCCTTTGCCAGCGAGACGTCGTCGTCGCCGACGGACGGGCCGGGCAGGAATTCCTCGGGCCGATATTTTTCCAGCGCCTTCTGCTTCATCAGCCGCCGCGTGGTGCGGATCGCATCGGCTGCGACCTGGCGGTCGTCGTCGGTCGACAGATAATTCGGCGCGATCGACGGCTTGTCGTCGAGCCCGGTCGAGCGGATCCGTACGGTGCCGCGCGAGGTCGGCTGCAGGTTGCAGGCGCTGACCGTGATCGCGGGGAAGCGATGCAGGGGATCGCCGAACTTGTCGAGCGACAGCGGTTGCACATGGAATTGGATGTTGGCGCGCGACCGCGTCTGGTCCGAACGCGTGAAGATGCCGAGTTGCGATGGCGCCATGGTCAGCGGACCGCGGCGGCGGAACGCATAGTCGAGGCCCATCAGGCCGCGGCGGACCAGATTGTAATAGGTCTCGTTCAGCGTCCGCACGCCAGTTACCTTGTAGATCGCGCGCTGCTGCAGATGGTCCTGCAGATTGCGGCCGATGCCCTGGCGATCGAGCACGATGTCGATGCCGAGCGGCGACAGCCATTCCGACGGGCCGATGCCGGAGCGGTGCAAGACTTGCGTCGATCCGATCGCGCCGGCGCAGAGGATGACCTCGCCCCTCGCGCGCGCCTCGATGGTCTCGTTGCCCTGCCGGAACGCGACGCCGGTGGCGCGGCCGCCCTCGATGATCAGGCGATCGACCAGCACATTGGTCTCGAGCCGCAGGTTCGGGCGATTCAGCACGGGCTTGAGGAAGCCGCGTGCCGACGACCAGCGCCTTCCGCGCTTCTGGTTGACGTGGAAATAGCTGGTGCCTTCATTGTCGCCGGTGTTGAAATCCGGGATGCGCTTGACGCCCATCTCCTCGGCGGCATCGCCGACCGCGTCGAGGATTTGCCATGACAGCCGCGGCGCCTCGATGCGCCAGCCGCCGCCGGTGCCGTGATGTTCGCTTTCGCCGAGGAAGTGATCTTCCAGCCGTCTGAAGACGGGCAGCACGTCGCTGTAGCTCCAGCCCGTCAAGCCGAGTTGCCGCCAGTGATCGTAATCCGCGGCCTGTCCGCGCATCGAGATCATGGCGTTGATCGCCGACGAGCCGCCGATCACCTTGCCGCGCGGATAGGCGAGCGCGCGGCCATTGAGGCCGGGCTCGGCCTCGGTCTTGAACATCCAGTCCGAGCGTGGATTGCCGATCGCAAACAGGTAGCCGACCGGGATGTGAAACCAGATCCAGTTGTCGTTGCCGCCGGCTTCCAGCAGCAGTACGCGCTTCTTCGGATCGGCCGACAGGCGGTTGGCCATGATGCAGCCGGCCGTGCCCGCGCCGACGATAACGTAGTCGAAATCACCCTCGAGCCTTCGCGGCATGTCCTCTTCCCGGCAGTCGTTGTTGTCGAGACTAATGGCCAAAGCCGGCGCAAAGCACAAGGGATGACCGCTTGTGGCGTCGCACGGGAGACATGTCTCGGATTCATTCCGCGGGGACGCGAGCCGGCGCCGCGATGGCCCGCATTGTCAGGCTGACCGCCATCAGCACGACGACATTCACCGCCAGTGCGACGATACCGATATTGAGGTCCTGGATCTGGACCGGCAACCACGGCAGCTTGTGGAAGTTTGCGCCGGTCAGGCTGACGGCGGCAACCGTGGCGACGCCGGCGATGATGCCGGCTGCGGCGCCCTCGCGGGTTGCGATGTTGCGGCGTGCGAGGCTCAGCACCAGGGCAGGAAACAGCTGCGTGACGAAGCTGTAGCCCATCAGCAGCAGCGCCACGATGGTCTCGCCGCCCTTCAAGGTAAAGAACACTGCAACCAGCGCCACCACCGGCACCAGGAGCTTTGCGATCCGCGAGATCTGCCGATCGTCGGCCGACGGGTTGACGACGCGGTAGAGATTGTTGGCGATCAACGTCGCGGCGGTCATCAGGATCATCGAGCCCGGCACCAGTGCGGTGAGCACGCCGGTCGCACCGATCACCCCGACAAACCAGGGATCGAACGCCTTGACCGACAGCTTGAACAGCGCAAGGTCGATGTTCGAGCCGGTGAGCCCCGGGATTTGCAAGGTCGCCGCAAAGCCGACGAAGAACACGAACAGCAGGATAAGTTGATAGAGCGGCAGCACGATCGCATTCTTGCGGATCACGGTGGCGTTTTTGGCGGTGTAGATCGACGCGAAACCGTGCGGCCACATGTAGAAGCCGAGTGCCGTGAGCAATACGGTCGAGGAGAACCACCACACGCTCTCGCCCTGCGCCGGCAGCGCGGTGAATCCCGGCTTGGCCTGCTCGATCGCGGCGAACATCGAACCGAGCCCGCCATAATAGTGATAGGGCAGGTAGATGCCGAGGAAGACCACGATGGCGAGGATCAGGCTGTCCTTGGCGACCGAGGTCCAGGCCGAGCCGTGCACGCCCGAGACCATCACATAGGTCGCGACGACGATGGCGCCGATCCAGATCGCCAGCGCCGGCGAGATCGCGCCGTAGCTCGCGGTGTCGACGATGATGCCGAGCCCCTTGAACTGGAGCACGAGGTAGGGGATCAGCGCCACGATATCGACGAGCGCGACGAGGACGCCGAGCGCCGGACTGTCGTATTTGCGCACGAAGAAGTCCGACTGCGAGTAGAGCCGGTTCTCCTTGGCGTAGCGCCAGATCGGCGGCAGCATGAAATAGGAGAGCACGTAGGCAAGCGTACCATAGGCCAGGATATAATAGGCCGGCGCGCCCTTGCCGTAGGCGTAGCCGCTGCCGCCGAGGAAGGTGAAGGTGGTGTAGATCTCGCCGGCGAGCAGCAGGAACACGAACAGCGCGCCGAAGCCGCGTCCGCCGACCGTCCACTGCTCGAGGCTCATGTCCTTGCCGCGGCGGGCAAGAAAGCCGAGCGCGAGTGCCAACAGCGCGGCGGCGGCGATGAACGGCAGCGCGCTGTTCATGGCCCGTCCTCGCGGTTGGCCGGATCGGTCGCGTAGATCACGGCCATGATGAGGGACGTGATGAGGATCCAGGCCACGATCCATGCGAGCAGGACGGGCAAGCCGAGGATCAGCGGGGTCGCCCGGTTGACGAAGAACGGGCCGCCCAGGAGAGCGAGGAACGGGACAACGGCGAGCCAGCGGATGCTGCGCATGGCGGGGTCTCAGGTTTGCAATGAGAACTTGTCTCGTGGCCGAAAGTTCCCGGCGGCGCACTGCCAGACATCGAAAACAACCCCATGCAAAGTAGCCGGCTGCCGCGGTTCGACAGGGCAACTTGGCACGCCGGGCAAATCAGTGGTAATTTTCCATTATTCCGAAATCGTGCGAGATCCTCGCCCACGGCTGCCGATGGTCGCCGCGCTATCCTGCCTGCGCGCTCTGCGGAAACTCCAGCATGGCTTCGCCGGCCGCGACCGTTTCGCCGCGCTGGTTCTGCACGGCGACGTCGACCAGCACCCAGCGCGATCTTGCGGTGATCTGCTTGGCCTTGATCGTGCCACCGGGGCGGATCGTGTCGCCGGGCTTCACCGGCTTCAGCCAGCGCGTCTCGAGCCTGCGATGGATCGCGCCCGCGGGCATCGCCCAGTCGGTCAGCATGCGCGTGATCAGGCCGAAATTGTTCATGCCATGCATGATGATGCCGCCGAAATTGGTCTTGCCGAAATCGCCCTTCATGTAGTCGTCGTCGAGATGCAACGGGTTGTGGTCGAGCGAGGCATCGCAGAACAGGCGGATGGAGTCGCGCGTCACCGCGAATGCCGGTCCGTCGATGCTGTCGCCGGCCTTGAGCGTATCGAAATTCACAGTCGTCATCGGGGCCTCCTCTAGATCGGACGGATGGTCTGGCCGCGACCGCAGCAGATCACGTCGCCATGCTGGTTGAAGAAGACGTTGTCGTGCACGACGAACAGCCGCTCGCGCTTGATGAACTTGTCGAGCGCGCGTGCCTGCAGGGTGATGGTGTCGCCGGGGCGGGCAGGGATGTTGTAGCTCCAGGACTGTCCGGCATTGACCGTCCCGGGCGAGCGCATCCAGTCGTCGGCCGGCGTGCAGGCGAACATCAAGAGGATGTGGATCGCAGGCGGCGCGATCAGCCCGCCATACGGCCCGGCGCTGGCGGCGGCCTCGTCGAGATAGAGCGGATTGGTCTCGCCGACCGCGCGGCAATACAGCGCGATCGCGTCCTGCGTCAGCCTGTAGGGCAGCGTCTTGCGCGCCTCGCCAGGGACGATCTCGTCCCACGCCTTGCGCAGCTTGGCATCCTTCCAGAAATCGGTTTCGAACGTTGCGGCCGCAGGACTTTCCGCTTGCGCCATCATGGATCCTCCTGATATCTGTTCGCCTGACGAACATTTTATTCGCCATGTGAACTTACGCTAGCGCGGTCGGAAGCCCCTGACAAGCGCGCAGCGCTGCGTCGTGGGCAGGCGGCTCTGTCGTGAGCGACATGTCATGAGCAAAGAGAGTGACGGCTTCGTGCGCGCGATCGCGCGCGGCTTCTCGATCATCGAGGCGCTCGGCAAGCCGCCGGGACGGCATACGCTGGCGGAAGCCGCCGATATCGCCGGCCTCAACCGCGCCACCGCGCGCCGCATCCTGGCGACGCTGGTGGCGCTGAAATACTGCGCTGCCGACGGACGCTATTTCAGCTTGCGGCCGCGCGCGCTCGGGCTCGGCCTGTCCTATCTCAACGCGCTGCCATACTGGGCCCATGCGCAGCGCGCGCTGGAGAATTTGCGCAACGAGATCGGCGAGTCCTGCGCGATGGCTGTTCTCGACGAGGACGAGATCGTCTACGCGCTGCGGCTGCCGGCGCGGCGCATCCTCTCGGCCAATCTCGGCGTCGGCAGCCGCCTGCCGGCGCATCTTGTGTCGCTCGGTCGGGTGATGCTGGCGGCGCTGCCGCCGGAAAGCCGCAACGCCTATCTTGCCACGATCACGTTCAGGCCGGTGACGCCACGCACCATCACCGATCCGGCGCGGCTCGGCGAGTTGCTGGCGCGGGTCGAAAGCGAGGGCTACGCCTGGGTCGATGGCGAGCTCGATCCGGCGATCTGCGGCATCGCGGTCCCCTTGCGCGATCCTGCCGGCGCGGTGGTCGCGGCGCTGAGCGTCAACACGATCTCTGGCACGATCAGCGAAGCCGGCGCGCGCAAGAAATACCTGCTGCCGCTGCGGCGTACGGCGCAGGAGATCCGCAGCCAGATGATCTCGGCGGGCTAGGAGGGATCGGGCAGCGGGCCAGCAGGTTAGCTGCGTCGGCCTTGCCATCCGACGTGCACGGAGTCAGTTGCGGGCCAGGTTTTAGTCAACAACAGTAGTCTTGACGGTAGATCCGTCCGGCAAGTCCTTGGTCTCCGCGTAGAAATGGTCGGTAAAACTGATCCATTCCCGCCAAGAGCAGAGGCCTGTTGGGTGGACCGCCTCTTGCATGCTAGACAGGCTCCAGCACCAACCCCTGAGGCCAGAACTCCCATGCCCATCGTCAACCGCGTCGCCGATCTGCAACCCGACATCCAGGCCTGGCGCCGCAACATCCATGAGAACCCCGAGCTGCTTTACGACGTGCATCGCACGGCATCATTCGTGGCTGACAGGCTGAAGGAGTTCGGCTGCGACGAGGTCGTGACCGGCCTCGGCCAGACCGGGGTGGTCGGCGTGATCAGGGGCAACAAGCCGGCCAATGGCGGCGACATCAAGGTGATCGGCCTGCGCGCCGACATGGATGCGCTGCCGATCCAGGAACAGACCAACCTGCCTTACGCCTCCAAGACCCCGGGCAAGATGCACGCCTGCGGCCATGACGGCCACACCGCGATGCTGCTCGGCGCCGCGCGCTATCTCGCCGAAACCCGCAATTTCGCCGGCACCGCAGTGGTGATCTTCCAGCCGGCCGAGGAGGGTGGCGCGGGCGCTGCGGCGATGATCAAGGACGGGCTGATGGACCGCTTCGGCATCGAGCAGGTCTACGGCATGCACAACGGCCCGGGCATTCCGATCGGCTCGTTCGCGATCCGTCCGGGTCCGATCATGGCGTCGACCGACGAGGTCAATATCAGCATCGAAGGGCTCGGCGGCCACGCCGCGCGTCCGCATAAATGCATCGATTCGGTGATGGTCGGCGCGCAGCTGATCACGGCGTTGCAGTCGATCGTGTCGCGCAGCGTCGATCCGCTCGACTCCGCGGTGATCTCGATCTGCGAATTCCACGCCGGCAATGCCCGCAACGTGATCCCGCAGACTGCCGAGCTGCGCGGCACGGTCCGTACCCTGACCCCTGACGTGCGGCAACTGGTCGAGAAGCGCATCGGCGAGGTGGTCAAGGGCGTCGCGCAGCTGACCGGCGCGAAGATCGATCTCAACTACAAGCGCGGCTATCCCGTCACCGTCAACCACCGCACGCAGACCGAATTCGCCGGCCGCATCGCCCGGGAGGTCGCAGGCGAGGGCAACGTGCACGAGATGCCGCCGCTGATGGGCGGCGAGGATTTTTCCTACATGCTGGAAGCGCGGCCCGGCGCCTTCATCTTCTGCGGCAACGGCGACAGCGCAGGCCTGCATCACCCCGCCTATAATTTCAACGACGAGGCGATCGTCTACGGCACCTCGTATTTCGTAAAGATCGTGGAAACCGCGCTGGCGGCGTGAGGCCGACGCGGTTCGCGCCATCCGTTGGCTCGCAGTGACCGATCGGACAATCGGCTCATCTGCCGATCATCTCGGTGATCTTCTGCAGCGCAGCCTCGTTGTTGCGTGAGCAGGGGATGTCGGGATTTGAGGTGAGCGCGCCACGGATGAACTGGCGCGCCATGCCCGAAAGCGCCCAGTCCATCGGGGGTTCGAACGGCTTGCCGTCGACCTTGCCGTCGCACAGCATGACCTCGACAAGGTCGTGGGGGATGTCGGCCGGAAGCGGTGGCATCTTCTCGAACACGTCCATGATGTGAGCCTCATGTGCCGTTCGGCTGGCGAACAGCCCTTTCAACGGCGCGAACACTTCGTTGAGGAACGGTGCGCCTTGGCTCTTTTGCCCGGGTTGTTCCGGCGTCGATGCCGGTGCGGCCGGATATTGCTCGGCCAGCGGACGGGCATCCGCGGTGGCTTCCTTGTAGCCGATGAACACGAAGATGAAGCGAAGATGATCGGCCTTGGCGTCGGGCAGCGCCGCGACCGCCTGTGCGAGCTCGGACAGCGTGGCGACGCCGGCGGCATCGAAATAGCCGCCGTCGAGCAGATGCTCCGTCCGCTTCTTGTCGGCATGCGGCAGCGTGCCGGCCGGGCTGATCCATGGAAAGCGGGCGCCGTTGCTGATCGCGGTGGACATCTCCACGTCGCGCCCGAAGATCGCGTGGAAGTCATCCGCGTCGACGGCCTTTCCGAGATCGACGGTGCTGGTGAGGATGCGACGGCCGGTCTCCTCGCTCGCGCCGTTGACGATCAGGATCGGATGCCACGGCTGCTCGGCGTGAGGCGCGAGCGTGAGGAACGGCTTTTGCAGCAGATCGCTGCAATTGGTGGTCCCGGTCGGACAGGAGTAGTTCCATCCGACCTCCCAGGCGCGTTCGAGTGCTTCGGCGCGATCCGGCAGGAACCCGCGCGGCAGGAACCGCTGCAACAGGTCAGGGAATAGCGTGCCGGCGAGTGTCGGGCTCAGTGCGTCCTGACCGGTGAAGTCGGGCAGTGTCTTGGCCAGCGCGCCGGATGCGAGCGCCGGCTCGACATGCAGCATGGCGGCGTAGCCCACCGTGCCGACGCTGCCGCCGGACACCGAACTGATGGCGAACAGGTGGGATGCAAACTTGCCGTCGCTCTTCGCATGCAGCGCCGCGAGCACTTCCGCCGTCCAGTCGCCGGCGCGCGACGCGCCGCCTTCGGACGCGACCAGCACCATCGGACGCGTGCCGTCTTTCGCAACCGGCTGTCCCGATTTCCAGAGCGCATAGGCTTCCGCGAGCTTGAGTCGCGGCGCGACGGCGATCGGTCCCGGTCCTCGCCCGAAGGCGCGCCCGCCGATCTCGTGATTGTCCATCCAGAGGCTGAACAGGGCCGCCGCCAGCAGGAAGGCGCCCACGATCGGCAGGCGAAGTCCGGTTCCGCTCTGGATCGCGATGATCATCGGCGGCATGATCAGGCCGAGGCCGACGAACACGACCGCAGGCGCGCCGAGGGCATGGCCGAACGCCACGGGCGCGAGACTGACGACTGCCATCAGCACGACCGCAACGATGAGGCAGGTGATCACCCACCAGCGCGCGAATCTGATGCGTGTCGCAGCGCGCATTCGCCGGGTCCAGTCCTCGCGCTTGATCAGGAGCAGCAGGAAGACAGCGGCGACGGCGACCAGGATGATCGGAAGACCGGGCGTGAATTGCGGATTCTGATAGAGCGCCAGGAAAACCAGAATGAAGGGGGCAATGCCGAGAACGCGGGGTCCCCATTCCAGGAGCCACCTTGGACGCCAGCTGCTGCGGTCCGGTCCATAGTTGAAATCGATCAGCAGTCTTGGCCAGAGCCAGGACTGGATGCCGAGGAACAGCAGTCCGAGCACGAAGGCGAACAGCTGGTTGGTCGAGGCGTAGAACGAATCGTCGCCGATCGAGCGGACCAGGTCGATGCCTTGCGGCAGCAGAGCGAGGATCAGGCAGGCGCCGAGCACCAGGATCGCCAGCGTGGCGACGCCACGGGTCATTTCGTAGGTGCGACGGATCAGCCACCAATGCCCGGTCAGCCCCTTGAACGCATCGGGATCGGTGTCGGCCTGGCTCGGCGCGATGCCACCTCGATCGGCTGTGATGGTGACGAAGCCGGAATTGTTGCCGTAGAGATCATCGCGATCGTTGGCGAACACGATGAGCTCGCCGGACCTCGCGAAGCTGTGGGTGCAGCCGCGCCCGATCGCAAACCGCTCGGTGGTGCCCTCGACCTCGCCACACAGGCAGAACCAGTTCTCATCGGCGAAGCGCGGCCGGATCCGGAGGATATCGGCGATGAAGTTGCGATATCCTTCCGGGCCGCAACTGATCCACCAGTCCTTCCAGCGGCCGCTGGCACTGAAGGAGATCACGTCGCCGGCCTGAACCTGCGTGAGCGGGGTGCCCTTGCGCCTGGCGGGAACCTCGATGGTGATGGGCCACGCCGGTGGTGGCGGTGGCACTGGCGGCAGCGTTTCAAGCGTCTGATCGGGGATTGTCATGAAAATCATCCCGGCGCGAGACAATGAGCGGCATTGCAAAATATGACCCGGGAAAAGCCGACGCTGCCGCGAGGCAGGGCCGTGGGCCGGGCCGCAGTATAGATCGATGCCGGGGACAATACAATCTTAGGATGTGTCTTAGGATGTGTCTTGGGATGTGTCAGGCGCCGAGGAAGCCTGTATCTCAGCCGTCCCAGCTGACCGGCAGCGAGACCGGGCCGCGGAACACCCAGCCGCGCACGATTGGCGGGGCCTCCTGGCGGAGGCGCAGATTGCGCAGGCGGCCGAACAGCATCGGTCCCACGATTGTGCCGACGGTGAGCCGCGACACCCAGGTGCCGGCGCAGAAATGCGGTCCGGCGCCGAAGGCCAGATGCGATTGCTTCGGTCGCGCGATGTTGAAGCGGTCGGGATCGGGAAAGCGCGCGTCATCGCGGTTTGCCGCGCCGACGCAGAGCCCGATCTGAAGGTCCTGCGGCAAGTTTATCCCTGACAGTTCGACCTCGCGGGTGGCGCGGCGCGGATACATTCCGATCGGCGAGATCCAGCGCACGGCTTCCTCGAGCGCGGCCGGCCACAGCTCCGGCTCGGCCTGCACGCGCTGCTGCTGCGCGGGGTTCGCGAGCAGGCCGAGCACCAGAGTGAGGATGGCATCGCGCGGCTCGTTCAACCCACCGCCGATGATCACCTTGATGTTCGCCCTGATGGCCTCGATCGGCATCGGCGCCTCCGCATTGACCATCGAGGACAGGATCGAGGGATTGGGATTGTCACGGTGATGGTCGAGCACGGTGTCGATCGCGGCATCGACGTCGGCGCCGGCCTGCATCGCCTTGCGTTCGATTTCGGCATCATCAGCGTAATTGCCGGCGCCGTCGATCAGCGCCTGCGACCATTCGGCGAGCCGCTGCCACGGCATCGGCTCGAAGCCGATCATTTCCATCAGAGTGAGGGAGGCCATCGGCGCGGCGAGTGCGCTGAACAGATCCGCTTCGCCGGCCGCAGCGAAATGGTCGATCAGCGTCTCGCAGATCGCGGTGAATTTCGGCGCCCAGTGCTGCTTGATCGTGGCCGGCCGGAACGAGGGCTCGATGGCCTTGCGGCCGATCGCATGCTCGGCGCCGTCCTTGCGCATGAAGGTCGGTCCCATCACCTTGTTGACGAGCGACGTCGGATTATCGGCCGAATAGGTCGCGGGATCGCGCTCGATCGCTGCGATGTCAGCAAAGCGGGTCACCAGCGTCAGCCGGGCCGCCTCGACATAGACGGCGGGTGCGATCGCGCGCAGGCGGCGGAAGATCGGATAGGGGTCGTCGAGCAGGTCCTGATACGAGACGTCTGCGACGACGGGGACGGCGCGGCTCATGGGTCCTCCCGAGGCTGTTTTTGCAAGAGGGTGTTTTTTGCAAAATCTAGCCGGTGGGCATCGTACGGTTCAATTCGATGGATTTGATCAGGGTCATCGGAATTCTGCATGACTCCGTGATAGGGTGCCGGCCGATCAATGCGGGAGCAGATGCATGACGGTCCATTCGGCGGTCGATCCGATCGACATCGGCACGCTGCGCACGCTGGTGCTGGTCTACGATCTGAAGTCGTTCTCGGCTGCCGCCAGGCGGCTCGACGTCAACCAGTCGACCATCAGCTATGCGGTCGAGCGGCTGCGCAGCGTCGTGCACGACCCGCTGTTCGTCCGCCAGGGCAACGGCGTCAGCGCCACCGAGCGCTGCACGGCGCTGGTCGCATGGGCGCGGGACATGATCGGGGAGATCGAGGGCCTTGCCGCGCCGATCGTGTTCGATCCGGCCACGGCGCAGGGCACGGTCACGATCTCCTGCAACTATCACGAACGCCAGACGCTGATCCCGCGCTTTTCCGCCGCCTTGCGCGCGGACGCGAGGCAGGTCCGCCTGGTGCTGCTGGATGCCGCGGGGCACGGCAATGTCCACCTCAAGCAGAACCAGTGCGACATCGTGCTGGGTCCGGTCGGCATCGTCGGCGAAGGCTTCTTTCGCCGCCACATTCTCACCGACCACTATGTCTGCGTGATGGATCCGGCCAATCCGCTCGCGCGCGGCCGGATCACGCTGCCGGCCTATGCCAGGGCCGAGCATGTCTTCGTCACCCATAGCGGGGAGTGGCAGCCGCTCTATCTCGACGTGCTCAAGGCGAAGGGCATTGCGATCGCGCCTGACGTGACGCTTCCGAACCACGACAGCCTGGAGCAGGTGATATCAGGCACGCATCTCGTCGCGACCATTCCGCATTATCTGGCGCGCAACATGCGCGGCAGCCTCACCATCGCGCCGCTGCCGTTCCGCGTGCCGATCTCGATCGACATGTACTGGAGCGGGCGGACTGCCAAATCCGGCCTGCACAAATGGGCCCGCGGCCTGCTCGCCGAGGCGGCCAAATCCCTGCGCTGACAAGACTTGCGCCGATTTCTAAAAGCAAAAAGGCCCGCACCGAAGTGCGGGCCTTTGTTCGGCGCGTGAGTCGCGCCGACAGCGTCGGTGTCAGAACAGGTGGTAGAAGATGAAGTACAGCACGCCCGAGATGATCATCGCGGCCGGCAGGGTCAGCACCCAGGCCATCGCGATGTTGCGGATCGTCGACCATTGCAGGCCGGATCCGTTGGCGGCCATGCTACCGGCGATGCCTGACGACAGCACGTGGGTGGTCGAGACCGGCAGGCCGTAGCCGTCGGCCGCCGCGATCGTCGCGGCCGCAGTGATCTCGGCGCAGGCGCCCTGCGCGTAGGTCAGGTGGGTCTTGCCGATCTTCTCGCCGACGGTGACGACGATGCGCTTCCAGCCGACCATGGTGCCGAGGCCGAGCGCGATGGCGACGGCGAACTTCACCCAGCTCGGGATGAATTTCGTCGCGGCATCGAGCGAGCCCTTGTACTGGTTCAGCGTGGCGACGTCGGTGGCCGAGAGCTCGGCTTCCTTGTCCTTCATCAGGAAGCGGATCGCCTCGGAGACCAGGTACATGTCGTTGCGGGTGTTGCCGACCTGGTCAGCCGGGAACTTGGCAATCGAACCGTACTCGGCGACCTGTTTGCCGATGTCGCTCACCAGCACCGCCAGCGACGGGAAGGTGCCTTCGTTGATCTGATGCTCCGCGACATAATTGGTCACGGCCGGGCGCGGGTTGCCGATCACGTTGTAACCGGCGGCCTTGCCTTCGATCACCTTGCTGGCGGCGGTCGAGTAGGTCGCGAACTGCGCGGTCTGGCTCGCCGGCAGCGCGCGGTTCAGCGCATAGGCGGTCGGGACCGTGCCGATCAGGATCAGCATGATCAGGCCCATGCCCTTCTGGCCGTCGTTCGAGCCATGGAAGAAGCTGACCAGCGTGCAGGTCAGGATCAGGATGCCGCGGATCCACCACGGCGGCGGCTGGTCGCCGACCGGCTCGCCGAACAAAGCGGGCGTGGCGCGCGCCAGCACGGCCTTGAGGATGTAGAGCAGGCCGGCGGCGAGCACGAAGCCGAACAGCGGCGACAGCAGCAGCGCCTTGGCGATTCCGGCGGCCTGCGACCAGTCCACGCCGGAGGTGCCGTCACGGCCGCGCAGCAGCGCGTTGGTGATGCCGACGCCCATGATCGAACCGATCAGGGTGTGCGAGCTCGAGGCCGGCAGGCCAAGCCACCAGGTGCCGAGGTTCCAGATGATGGCGGCGATCAGGAGCGCGAACACCATCGCGAAGCCGGCGCTGGAGCCGACCTGCAGGATCAGCTCGACCGGAAGCAGCGACACGATGCCGAACGCCACCGCGCCGGAGGAGAGCAGCACGCCGAACAGGTTGAACATGCCCGACCAGACCACGGCGACATGCGCCGGCAGCGAGCGGGTGTAGATCACGGTGGCGACCGCATTGGCGGTGTCATGGAAGCCGTTGACGAATTCGAAGCCGAGCGCGATCAGCAGCGCGACGAACAGCATGATGTAGGGCAGGAAGGACGTCACGCGCGCGCCGGTGGCGTCGACATCGGAATAGATGCTGTAGGCGACGAACAGCAGGGCGGCTGCGACCACGCCCATGTAGATCACGCCGGTCATCGGATGGAAGCCCTTGTCGAGCTCCGGACCTTTTTTCAGGGCTGGCTCGATCGAGCCGGGTAACGCAACATCGCTCATGGTAATCTCCTGTCCCAATGTTCCCGATTTTGATCGATGCATATGACAGGCAATTGAAATTCGCCCCCGCCGGCCGCCGATAGTGGTGGAAACCGAGGCCTGTTTTTGTGCAATGCGGGGCTAGGCCTGCGATCGGCGCACGACGTCTCACGGCGATGAGACCGCGCGACGAACGGGGACAGTGCGTGTCAAGGGATTTCGTGAAACTGCCAAATCGAGGCGGCGCGCTGCACGATTGGGGCTAGTCGAACCGCGCAGCGCGCCGGCCTCAGGGTACGTCATGGCGTGAACATGACGCCCAATGCCTGCGGAGCATGCGACCCTAGCATGGATCAATTAAAGGTTGTAGGCGTTTGTCGACTGTTTCGACATGTTTCACGCCGATTTGTGCGCCGGAGTTCCCTTCGCTCAGGCGGCGTGAGCCGATCGGTCCAGGAACGTCGCGGCGATTGTCAGGTCATCGACAAACCGTTGGTACTCCAGTGCCTTGGCATCCTCGTCCGGCAATCGCAGCAGATAGGATGGATGCACGGTGACCAGCACCTTGGTGGTGTCGTGATCGATCAGGCGGCCGCGGCTCTTGTTGATTGTCGTGATCTTGCCGAGCACGCTGTGGGCTGCGGTCGCGCCGAGCGCGACCACCAGTTCCGGCTTGATGACCGCGAGCTCGCGTTCGTACCATTGCCGGCAGGCGCGGATGTCCGGCGTGCCCGGCTTCTGGTGCAGCCGGATCTTGCCGCGCGGCACGAATTTGAAATGCTTCACCGCGTTGGTGATGTAGACCTTGCCGCGGTCGATGCCGGCGTCCTGGAGCGCGCGATCGAGCATCTCGCCGGCCGGGCCGACGAACGGCTTGCCGGCGAGGTCTTCCTTGTCGCCGGGCTGCTCGCCGACCAGCATGATCGATGCATTTTGCGGACCCTCGCCGAACACGGTCCGGGTGGCGTCCTTCCATAGCGGGCAGGCGCGGCAATCGGCGGCCTCGTCGCGCAAAGAGGCGATCGTGTCGTGGGTTTCCTTGTCGGTTTCCTTGGCGGTTTCCTTGGCGTTTTTCTTGTCGTTTTTCTTGCGGACCATCGGCGTGTCGCGCTGCGCGGGCTTGGTAACCTTGAGTTTCTCGGGCTTGCGCGGCTCGGTGACCTGGTTTGCGATGAAGGCGCCGCCCGTCATCCGCATCGCGTCTTCGAGCAGGGGTTTAATGATCGAATCCTCACGCAGGTTCCTCCAATAGGCCTGCGGCGCCTCCATCACCTTCAGCCGCGCCGGATTGAACAGGCCGCTATAGTGACGCCGCCACGTTTCCTCGAGCCGGTCCTCGCCCGGCATCTCGGATCTCGTGATGCCTGACGTGATCGAGATCGCGTGCCCGTCCCAATGTGCTGACAAATCGGGGGTCAGGATCGACCATGGCATGTCGGCGAAGCGGCTGGCGAAGAACGGCGCGGTGGCTTCGACAATGCGATGTTCCGGCTCGAACCAGGCGACGTAATGCGCCTTCTGCTCGCGGCCGATCTCGCGGAAGCGGAGCTGCGCCTGCATCCTGTCGATGTCGCGATAGACCGCGCGCGCCATCGCGTTGACCTCGCCGACCTCAGGATCGGTCGTGACGCTGAGCAAATCGTGCTGGCTGCGCAGCCGCCAGACGAGGCCATAGAGCAGGGCGAAGCGGTCGTGCCTGCGATGCAAGATCACGGCTTTTGCCAGCTCGACGAATGTGGCGGGGACGTTGAACGTCCCTTGCGGCGCATCGGGCAGGTCGCTGGCTGCTGAAAATAATTCGGCCTCATCGCGCACGGTCCAGGTGACGTCGGATGGCGTCACGTCATTCAACGCCAATCGCCGCGCGGCCTTGCGCCAGCCTTCGAAATCGGTGTCGCTGTCGAGCATGATGATAGGCATGCGGTCTGCTCCGTTTCCGTTGGCTTGAATCCCCTTGATTCCGCTCATGAATCGGGAAGTCCACCAATCCGATTGACTCCGCCGGTCCTGTTAGCTTTATATTAGAACATATCGTGAACAAATGAGCCAGTGCCTGGTTCTCTGTTCAGACCAGTGACGGCTTCAAATTTTGGTTGGAAGGGAGCGGCCCACATGAGTGGCGCACGCAGGAGTACGCTTGCGTCCTTGCGCGGCAGTATCGCGCGCATCGAGGCTCCATCGGAGGCGAACCTGCCGAACCGCGTCGCGCTCGGCCATGCGAGCGCGGATGCGATGCTGCGCGGCGGGCTTGCGCCGGCTGCGCTGCACGAGGTGTTCGCGGCCGGCCATCAGGGCGGCGCGGCGACCGGCTTCATCGCGGGGCTCGCTGGCCGGATATCACCGCGCAAGCCGCTGGTCTGGGTGCGGCAGGATTTTTCCGATCTCGAATCCGGATCGCTGTCGATGAGCGGGTTTTGCGAGCTCGGTCTCGATCCGCGCCTTTTGGTCACGGTGCGCGCCGCCGATGTCGACAGTGCCTTGCGCACCGCGGCCGACGCGCTCGCCTGCGACGTGCTGGGCGCGGTCGTGCTCGAGGTCTGGGGCGATGTGCGCCAGCTCGATCTCGTCGCCAGCCGCAAATTGACCCTGGCTGCCCAGGCCTCCGGCGTTGCCGCGCTCGTGCTGCGGATCGCGGCCACGCCGATCCCTTCGACCGCGGAGACGCGCTGGATCGTGCGCGCGGCGCATTCGCCGCCGGGCAATGCCGCAAGCGTTTGGGGCGCGCCGCGCTTCGACGCCGAGTTGGTTCGCAATCGTCATGGCCCGGTCGGGCGATGGATCATGGAATGGAAATGTGATGAGTGCCAATTCAGTGAACCGTCGGCGTATCCTCAGCCTCTGGCTGCCACGCCTGCCCATCGATCGCATCAAGCGCAAGCTCGCGCAGTCCGTCTTGCGAGTTGAGCTTGTCGCAAGCGAACTGGATGGACCTTCACGTGAGGTGAGCACTCTGGCCGGGCTCTCTCCCCCCTTGCGGGGGAGAGTTGGAGAGAGGGGTACCACGGACGCCGGCGTCTGCGGCTTACCCCTCTCCCTAACCCTCCCCCGCAAGGGGGGAGGGAACCCGCCCGCTGATGCGTCCCTTACGAATGAAGTGAAGCAAGTAGACATCCCCAGCGTCGTGGTCGCAAAGGACCACAACGCCATCCTGCTCCACGCCGTCGACGAGGCCGCGATCCGCGCCGGGCTCTCGATCGGGCTGCCGCTCGCCAATGCGCGCGCGATCTGTCCGGAGCTCACCGTCTACGACGCCGATCCTGCGGCTGATACGAAGACGCTGAACGACATCGCCGACTGGTGCGACCGTTTCACGCCGCTGGTGGCGCTTGACGCGCCTTACGGCCTGTTCCTCGACATCACCGGTTGCGCGCATTTGTTCGGCGGCGAGCGCGCGCTACTCCAGATCGTCACCAACGCGCTGAGCCGGCGCGGCTTTGCCGTCAGCGCCGCGATCGCAGGCACCTCGATCGCGGCGCGCACGCTGACACGACATGTTTCGGGCAAGATCGTCGCCGGCGGCGAGGAGGCGCAGGCGATTGCTCCGTTGCCGGTCGCAGCGCTCGGCGCGGACGATGCGATCACATCAGGCCTGCGCCGCGCCGGCCTGAAGACCATCGGCGATGTCGCCGCGCGCGCCCCGCACGAGATCTCGGCGCGGTTCGGCGCAGCCTTCACCACCTTGCTCAGCCATGCGCTGGGGCAGGGCGATGCCCCGATCAGCCCGCGCAAGCCGCTGCCCGATTACATCGTGGAGAAGCGTTTCCCCGAGCCCATCGCGACCGACACCGTGATCGCGCTGACCTTGCAAAGCCTCGCCAAGATGCTGGTTGCGGCGATGGACCGACAGGGCAAGGGCGCGCGGCAATTGGAGGCGAGCTTCTTCCGCACCGACGGTGCGGTGCGCTCCATCATGGTCGAGACCGGCCGCCCGGTCACCAAGCCCGAGATGATCGACCGCCTGTTCCGCGAACGGCTCGATGCCTTGAGCGATCCGCTCGATCCCGGCTTCGGCTTCGATCTGGTCAGGCTCGCCGCCGGCCGTACCGAGATCGTGGTGCAGCAGCAGCGCGATCTCGACACGACCGTGCACGACAATGACGAGATCTCGGCGCTGATCGATCGCATCGCCGCCCGCATCGGCGGCAAGCGCGTCGTCGTGCATCTGCCGCTGCAGAGCCATATCCCCGAACGATCCGCGCTCGCGCTGCCGGCGCAGCATCATCTCGCTGCTGCGACCGCAGCCGCCTGGCCGGAGCGGATCACCGGCGAGCCGCCGCTGCGGCCGTTGCGGCTGTTCGAACGGCCGGAGCCGATCAACGTGCCGTTTGCGACCGTGCCCGACGGTCCGCCGCATCAGTTCACCTGGCGCCGCGCGCTGCATGCGGTGGTCAGGGTCGAGGGCCCCGAGCGCATCGCGATGGAATGGTGGAAGCAGGAGGGACAATCGCTGACACGCGATTACTTCCGCGTCGAGGACGCCGAGGGCCAGCGCTTCTGGATTTTTCGCGATGGTCTTTATGATAGCGAACTGCGGGACGAGGAGGGCCAGCCAGTTCCCGCCAAATGGTATGTGCACGGGCTGTTCGCATGAGCATGGCAACGCCAGGAATTCATCGAATTCCCGATTATGCCGAGATCGGCATCACCAGTAATTTCTCGTTCCTGCGCGGCGGCTCCGACCCGCGCGCCTATGTGCATGAGGCGAGCAGGCTCGGCATTCCCGTGATCGGGCTTGCCGACCACAATACGCTGGCCGGCATGGTGCGCGCCTGGAAGGAGCTCGACAGCGACAAGGTCACCCGTCCGCCAAAACTCCTGATTGGCGCCCGCATCGTCTTCATCGATGGCACGCCGGACATCCTGGTCTATCCGCGCGACCGCGCGGCTTACGGCCGGCTGTGCCAGCTCTTGACCCGCGGCAAGCGCGGCGATGACATCACGCGTATCGAGAAGGGCGAGTGCCATCTGACGCTTGCCGATCTCATCGACTTCGCCGAGGGCCAGCTTTTGGTGCTGACGCTGCCGCATCGCTTCGAGACGACAAAAGCGCTCGATGTGCTCGCGCAGTTGAAAGCAAGCTCCGCCGATGGCGTCTGGCTTGCCGCAAGCCTGCTCTATCGCGGCGACGACAAGCGCCGCCTGGCGCGCCTCCATGCGCTCGCCGCCAAGGCCGATGTGCCGCTCATCGCCACCAACGAGGTGCTGTATCACCATCCCGCGCGCCGCCCGTTGCAGGACGTGCTGACCTGTATTCGCGAGAAGACCACGATCGAGGCGGTCGGCCGCAGGCTCGAGGCCAATGCCGAGCGGCATCTCAAGCCGGCGCATGAGATGATCAGGCTGTTCCGCGATTTGCCGGAGGCGATCGCCGAGACCATGCGCTTTGCCGCGCGTATCAGCTTCTCGCTCGACCAGCTCAAATACCAGTATCCCGACGAGCCGGTGCCGCCGGGCAAGACCGCGCAGCAGCATCTCGAAGACCTCACCTGGGCCGGCGTCGACAAATATTTCGGTGGGACAATCGATGCTAAACTCCGCACCACCCTCAACAAGGAGCTCGCGCTGATCGCCGAGCTGAAATACGCGCATTACTTCCTCACCGTGCACGACATCGTGCACTATGCGCGCAGCCAGAACATTCTGTGCCAGGGGCGGGGCTCGGCGGCGAACTCCGCCGTCTGCTACGTGCTCGGCATCACCTCGGTCGATCCCACCAAGGTCGATCTCCTGTTCGAGCGCTTCATCTCCAAGGAGCGGCTGGAGCCGCCCGACATCGACGTCGATTTCGAGCATTCGCGGCGCGAGGAGGTGATGCAATATGTCTACCGCCGCTACGGCCGTCACCGCGCCGCCATCATCGCCACCGTCATCCATTATCGCCCGCGCAGCGCGATCCGTGACGTCGGCAAGGCGCTGGGGCTGACCGAGGACGTCACCGCCGCGCTCGCCGACACCGTATGGGGCAGCTGGGGCAAGGGCCTCAACGACATGCAGGTGCGGCAGGCCGGGCTCGACCCGAAGAATGCGATGATCAACCTCGCGGTCGAGCTTGCCACCGAGTTGATCGAGTTCCCCCGCCATCTCTCGCAGCATGTCGGCGGCTATGTGCTGACCCAGGACCGGCTCGACACTTACGTGCCGATCGGCAATGCCGCGATGGACGACCGCACCTTCATCGAATGGGACAAGGACGACGTCGACGCGCTCAACATGATGAAGGTCGACGTGCTGGCGCTGGGCATGCTGACCTGCATCCGCAAATGCTTTGATCTGATCGACGACCACAAGGGGAAGCGTTACGCGCTGGCGACCGTCGAACAGGACGATCCAAAAGTCTATGACATGCTGTGCCGCGGGGAATCGCTCGGTGTGTTCCAGGTCGAGAGCCGGGCGCAGATGAACATGCTGCCGCGGCTGAAGCCGCGTACCTTCTACGACCTCGTCATCGAGGTCGCGATCGTGCGCCCCGGGCCGATCCAGGGCGACATGGTGCATCCTTATCTCAGGCGGCGGAACGGCCAGGAGAAGGTGAGCTATCCCTCGCCGTCACCGGAGCATGGCGACAAGGACGAGCTCTACAAGGTGCTGCACAAGACGCTCGGCGTGCCGCTGTTCCAGGAGCAGGCGATGCGGATCGCGATCGAGGCGGCGAAGTTCACCTCCGAGGAGGCCAACGGCCTGCGCCGCTCGATGGCGACCTTCCGCAATCTCGGCACCATCGGCACCTATGAGGACAAACTGGTCGGCAACATGGTCGCGCGCGGCTATTCGCCCGACTTCGCGAGAAGCTGCTTCGACCAGATCAAGGGATTCGGCAGTTACGGCTTCCCGGAAAGCCATGCCGCGAGCTTTGCGCAGCTCGTCTACATCTCCTCCTGGCTGAAGCATTATCACCCCGACGCGTTCTGCTGCGGCCTGCTCAACTCGCAGCCGATGGGTTTTTATGCGCCTGCGCAGATCGTCGGCGACGCCCGCAAGAACGGGGTTATCGTGCGCGAGATCGATGTGTCCCACAGCTTTGCGCAGAACACGCTGGAGGAGTGGGATGGTGACTATTGCGCGATGCGGCTCGGCTTCCGCCAGATCGACGGCTTTCACTGGCTGGACGAGGACGAGGAGCGGTTGAAACAAGTTCAGTCGTCATTCCGGGGCGTCGCGTCAGCGACGAACCCGGAATCCATTCTTCAGCACAATTGCGGCCCGATGGATTCCGGGCTCGCGCCAAGTGGCGCGCCCCGGAATGACGATGGAGAGAAAGCAGACTGGGCCGACCGCATCATCGCCGCGCGCAACCGAAAACCCTTCACCTCGCTGGAGGAATTCGCCCGCGACACTGGCTTGCCGAAGCGCGCGCTGATCCTGCTCGCGGATGCCGATGCGTTCCGCTCGATCGGGCTCGACCGCCGCGCGGCGCTGTGGGCGGTGCGGCGATTGCCTGACGATGTGCCGCTGCCGCTGTTCGAGGCCGCCACGGCGCGTGAGCAGCCGGATGAAAACGCACAGCCGCTGCCGGAGATGCCGCGCCCCGAGCAGGTGGTCGCCGACTATCAGACCATTCGCCTGTCGCTGAAGGGCCATCCGATGGAGTTTTTGCGCGAGATGTTTTCGCGCGAGCGCGTCGTCGCCTGCCACACCATCAATCGCGACAACGATCGCCGCCGCGTCCGTTGCGCCGGCGTGGTGCTGGTGCGGCAGCGGCCGGGCAGCGCCAAGGGCGTCGTGTTCATGACGCTGGAGGACGAGACCGGCATCGCCAACATCGTGGTGTGGCCGAAGGTGATGGAGCAGTACCGCAAGGAGGTGATGGGCGCGCGCCTGATCCTGGTCGAGGGCTACATCCAGAGCAGCCCCGAAGGCGTCACGCATCTGGTGGCGCAGCGCATGATCGACCGCTCCCATGATCTGATCGGTCTCGCCAATGGCGGCCTCAGCCGCAAGCATCCGGTGCCGGCGGGACCTGCGCTGATCGAGCCGCTCAACGACGACCGTCGCGATCATGTCGATGCACCGGCGCAAAAAATCCGCCACCCCCGCAACGTCCGCATCCTGCCGCCGTCACGGGATTTTCATTGATTATTGCCTTACGGCTGCTCTCTCCAACGTCGTCCTGGCGAAGGCCGGGACCCATAACCACCGAAGGTCATTGTTGCGCGCCGCTGGGGCCACAGCCTTCTTCGACAACTCAACCCTGTGGTTATGGATCCCGGCTTTCGCCGGGACGACGAGGGGAGAGATTCGCTGCATCCCCGTCATCCTGAGGAGCTGCGTAGCGGCGTCTCGAAGGATGCACGGCCCCACTCTGGCCGATTCATCCTTCGAGGCTCGCTCAGCTCGCACCTCAGGATGACGGGACTGACAGCGGGCGACACACTCGAAGTCGTCCTGGCTTTCGCCAGGACGACTTCGAATGTGCGGCGAACGCCTTTCGCTCAGAAATTCACCCGATTCGAGATCGCGCCGTCGACGACGAGATTTGAGCCGGTCGTGAACGACGACACCGGGCTTGCCAGGAACACGGCGGCGCTGGCGATCTCCTGCGGGGTGGCCATGCGGCCGGTCGGATTGCGGGCCAGCGCGTCCTGGTAAATCTTGGGTGTGTTCTGCTCGACCATGTTCCAGATGCCGCCCCTGAAATACACGGTGCCGGGCGAGACGACGTTGACGCGGATTTTCTTTGCCGCGTATTGGCGCGCCAGTCCCTTCGCCATGTGCACCAGCGCCGCCTTGATCGGGCCATACGAGCTGGCGCGGTCGGCCTGGGCAGCCGAGATCGACGAGATGATAACGAAGGCCGCATCGCCGGTTGTCTCGCCGCTCGCCTCCAGGAATGGGCGCGTCGCCTCGAAGGCGTTGACGGCGCCGAGCACGTCGAGCCGGAAATTCTGCTCCCACGACGCCGGATCGCCGCCTTGCGCCATCGCGCCGGCATTGGAGAACAGCATGTCGATGCTGCCCAATTCGCCGGCGACACCGGCGATCCATGCCTTCAACGCGGCGCCGTCGGTGATGTCAACCGGCGCACCGGCCGCCCGCACGCCCAAATCCTTCAGCTCGCGAACCGTCGCCGCGACCTGTTCCGCGTTGCGGGCGCAAACCGCGACACCAGCGCCTTCGCCGGCCAACGTCGCTGCAATCGCCCGCCCGATGCCGCGCGTGCCGCCGAGCACGACGGCGTTTCGTCCCTTCAAACCCAGATCCATTTGCATATCCTTTGCCGATGTGCGGGCACTGTAGCGCCCATCGGCGCACCGCGCGACCATCCGACGATGCGGGATAGCTCCAAGCAGCCTGCATACCCCTGCTGCGCCGGCCAACATCGTCTTATGCGGTGGCGAAGCCATCGTCTTGCCGCCCTTCGACCCCGGGCACGACAACAACAACCAGATGGGAGGCTCCATGCGTGACTTCACTGCGCTCATCGGCGCGGCCTGCGTCGCGTTCGTCACCGCCACCGGCGCCGTTGCCCAGGTGGCGTCCAATCCCGACAATCTGAACGATGTCGTCCCCGACGGCCTGAAGCCGCTGCCCTATGGCGAGCCGATCAACCTCGAGACCGCCAAGAAGGTCGCCGCAGCCGCCATCGCGGAGACGCAGAAGCGCAACTGGAATGCGTTCTGCATCGCGATCGTCAATCCGGGCGGCGAGCTGGTCTATTTCGAGAAGCAGGACAATTGCCAATATGCCTCGATCGGCGTCTCCAAGCACAAGGCGCGCACCTCGACACGCTACCGCCGCCCGACCCTGGTGTTCGAGACGCTGATCGGCAAGGGGCAGTATTTCGCCTACCTCTCGACGCTCGACGACGTGATCGCCTCGCGCGGCGGCAATCCGCTCGTCGTCGGCGGCAAGATCGTCGGCGCCATCGGCGTCAGCGGCGGCTCCGGCTCGCAGGACAACGTGATCTCGCTCGCCGGCGTGGCGTCGCTGGAGTGAGGAGGGCCTGACAATCTGCGCAACAAACTCGGCGTCGTCCCGGCGAAGGCCGGGACCCATAACCACACATGCGAATTGGTTTACCCCGTTGGGGCCCTAGCCCGCTTCGACAACGCGACCCTGTGGTTATGGGTCCCCGGCCTTCGCCGGGACGACAAGTATCGCGGACGCCAACAGCCTACTCCACCGCCGCACCTACCGGCGGGCCGCCGGGTGGCCGGTGCAAAAACGTGATCGAGGCGTAGGCGCCGACCCAGGAGCCGGCCGCGGCGAAGGCGACGTAGATCCAGTTCTCGGTGTAGCTGATCACCGCGTAGGAGGAGAGCAGATACCAGATGCTGCTCCAGGTCGCCGCCGGCACGCGCTTGCGCGCGACGACCGCCGAGGTGAACATGACGTAGACCGCGTCGGTGGCCGCAGTCGCGACGAACACGCCGCCGGCGGTGAGGGGATCGATGGCAGTCATTGCAACTCCTGTTCGGCTCGGAGGGCCTTGCGCATGATGGCGAAGCTAAGCATGACTTGCAAAACCCGGCACCGCTTTTCTGCCGGGGACCCAACAGTCGATGAGGAATGCGCATGCAGAACGTCAACGACATCCTGGCCGACATCTGGACCAATGCGGGCGGCGCGCCGGCGGCGCTCGATCGGATCACTCTGACCGGCAGCGAGCCGCAACTGCCGTCGTCGTTCCGCGTCGCCGCGGCGGCGCAGGCGAGCATCGCCGCCGCAGGGCTTGCGGCCGCGCAGATCTGGCAATCACGCAGCGGCGAGCAGCAGGATGTCGCCGTCGACATGCGCCACGCGGTGGTCGAATGCCGCAGCGAGCGTTATTTGCGCGTCGACGACAAGCCGCCGCCGCCGGCCTGGGACAAGATCGCCGGCGTGTACCGCACGCGCGACGGCCGCTTCGTCCGCCTCCACACCAATTTCCCGCATCATCGCGATGCCGTGTGCAGGGTACTGAACTGCCAGGCCGAACGTGACGACGTCCAGGCCGCGCTGATGCAATGGGACGGCGAGGCGTTCGAGACCGCGGCCTACGCTGCCGGCGGCGTCGTCGCGCTGATGCGTCCGCATGACGAGTGGTCGGTGACACCGCATGCCAAAGCGCTGGCAACGCTGCCGCTGATCGCAATCGAGAAGATCGGTGACGCCGCGCCAAAGCCCTGGCCCGCGGGCGACCGGCCGCTGTCCGGCATCCGTGTGCTCGATTTGTCGCGCGTCATCGCGGGTCCCGTCGCCGGCCGCACGCTCGCCGCCCACGGCGCCGACGTGCTGCTGATCTCCGGTCCCGACCTGCCCGCGATTCCGTGGCTGACCATCGACACCGGCCGCGGCAAGCTCACGAGCTTGGTCGAGCTGAAGAGCGAAGCGGGCCGTGGCGTGATGCGCCGCCTGCTGGCGCAGGCCGATATTTTTTCGCAGGGCTATCGTCCGCAGGCGATCGCGCAGTTCGGCTTCTCGCCGGAGGAGGCAGCGCAGATCAATCCGGGCATCGTCTATGTGACGCTCTCGGCCTATGGCCATGCCGGGCCGTGGGCGGAGCGCCGCGGCTTCGATTCGCTGGTGCAGACCACGACCGGCTTCAACCACGCCGAAGGGCAGGCGGCAGGTGTCGATGGGCCGAAGGAGCTGCCGGCGCAGATGCTCGATCACGCCACCGGATATTTCATGGCTTTCGGCGCCATGATGGCGAAGGCGCGCCAGGCCCGCGAGGGCGGCAGCTGGCACGTCCGGGTGTCGCTGGCGCAGACCGGGCGCTGGCTGTGGAATCTCGGACGTATCGCGGGCGGCCTTGCGACCGAGGATCTCAAGGCCGATGCGGTCAAACCCTTCATCGAGCAGCTGCCGTCGGGCTTCGGCCGCCTCAGCGCGGTCAGGCACGCAGCGGTGCTGTCCAGGACTCCCGCGGTCTGGGCCCGTCCGGCGATGCCGCTCGGCAGCCACGCGCCGCAATGGCCCGAATGAGATATCCGGGCATTGCGGAGCTTGAGCCGGCCGCAGCAGCGCTAGCTGAAGCCGTAGAGCCGCGCCGGATTGTCGACCAGGATCGTGTTACGCACCGCGGCGTCCGGCGCCCAGACCGGAAGCTGGTTGAGCAGGCGGCCGTCGTCGATCTGGTAAAGCGGCGTCACATCGGTGACCTTCCTGCCGGGTGGCGTCACCGAATCCGGATGCGGCCAGTCGGTGCCCCAGACGATCCGCTCGGCATTGGCCGCGATCAGCGCCTGCGCCAGCGGTGCGGCGTCCGGATAATCAGGCGCGAGCTTGGAGGCGCGGTAGGCGCCGGAGATCTTGACATAGGCCTTGCCGGATTTGACCAGCGCGAGCAGGTCGGCAAATCCCGGCTGGCCAACGCCAAGCGCGGCCACAGCGCCGCCGAAATGGTCGAACACAACAGGCACGGCCGCCGCCGCAACCAGGTCCTTGATCGCGGAGATCATCGCGAGGTTGGTGAAGAGCTGGACGTGCCAGCCACGCGCCTTCATCCGCTCGATCGCCGCCGAAAAGCGCTGCCGGCCGACAGTGGGATCGTTGACGCCATTGGTCGCGAGGTTGAGGCGGATGCCGCGGAAGCCTGCCTTGTGCATGGTGTTGAGGTCATCATCGCTGGTCTTGTCGTCGATCACGGCGACGGCGCGCGCGGTTGGGCCGCGGGCCATCATGCCGAACAGCGTCGCCGAATTGTCCGGGCCATAGACGCTCGGGGTAACGATCACCACGCGCTCGATGTGCAGCGCCTTGTGCAGCGCGCTCATCTCCTCGGGCGAGGCCTGTTCCGGCGTGTAGACGCGGCCGGCGAAGAACGGGAATTTCGCAGGGTCGCCATGGATGTGGGTATGGCAATCGCACGCCCCGGGGGGCACGTCGAAATTGACTGCGGTCGATGGTTGCGAGGCTTTCGAAAATGCGTTGCTGCTGGTCATGGTCACTCCCGCCGCGATGGAAGCAAGCATCATACTGCGTCGCGTCAGCATTGGACGCCTCCCTGCGTGCACTGTTGTCATGCGTGTGGTCCACGCTCCGGCGTTATCCACCGCCGGCGGCAGGGAATCTATCGGGGGACGGCGCGGGCGGAAAGGGCCCAACGCCCGCGACCGCCGGCGGTCCGCCGATTCAATTCTTGTCTATCGCCGCGTCGTCGCAGGCGAACCCAGATGTCATATGCAGTATAGATTGCTGTCACCGGCGGCCGATTCCGGCCGCCGGTCGTCCGCCGCCTGACCGGGTTGCTTGCTGATGCCGAACATCTTCTCCGACCCCGAAGCGATCGCGGACCACATTATTCGTGAGGTTGGAACTGATCTCGCGGTCGGGTTGCCGCTCGGCCTCGGCAAGGCCAACCACATCATCAACGCGCTGTACGCACGGGCCGCCGCCGACCGCGCGATCAAGCTGACGCTGTTCTCCGCGCTGACGCTGGAGAAGCCGAAGCCGAAGAGCCTGCTGGAGCAGCGCTTCATCGGCCCGGTGATCGACCGCCTGTTCGGCGGCTATCCCGATCTTGCCTATGCGGATGCGCTGCACGCCGGCGCGCTGCCGCCGAACATTGAGGTGATCGAGTTCTTCTTCCTCGCCGGACAGTGGTTGTTTCAGCCCTACGCGCAACAGAACTATATCTCAGCGAACTATACCCATGCGGTGTCGTACCTGCTGTCGCGCGGGCTGAATGTCGTCCCCCAGCTTGTCGCCAAGCGCGTGGTCGACGGTGTGACGCGCTACAGTTTGAGCGGCAACACCGACACGACGCTCGAGGTGTTGCGCGCCCGCGCCGAGGGGCGCGCGTCGTTTAAGCTGGTCGCCCAGGTCAATTCCGAGCTGCCGTTCATGCCGGGTGCCGGCGATCTGCCGGCGGACGAATTCGCCGCCGTGCTCGACAGTCCCGAGACCGACTTCCCGCTGTTCGCGCCGCCGTCCGAGCCGATCAGCGACACCAAATATGCCATCGGGCTGCATGCCGCGGGCCTGGTGCGCGACGGCGGCACGCTGCAGATCGGCATCGGCCAGGTCGGCGACGCGCTGGCGCAGGGCCTGGTGGTCCGGCACCGCGACAATGCGCAGTACCAGGCGATCATGAAGCGGCTCGCACCAGGCGGCGCGCTGTCGCCTTCCGTCGAGACCGCGCCGTTCGAGACCGGCCTCTATGGCGTCAGCGAGATGCTGTTCGAGGCCTTCCTCGGGCTGGTCGAGGCCGGCATCCTCAAGCGCGAGGTCGACGGCGTGATCCTGCACGGCGCGTTCTTCCTCGGGCCGAAATCGTTCTACCGCGCGCTGCGCGAGGCGGCGCCGGAGCGGCTGGCGCGGATCCAGATGATGCCGGTGTCCTTCACCAACGAGATCTACGGCGACGAAGAGGCCAAGCGCCGCGCGCGCGTCGATGCACGCTTCGTCAACAACGCGATGATGGCGACGCTCTTGGGCGCTGCGATCTCCGACGGGCTCGAGAACGGCCAGGTCGTGAGCGGTGTCGGCGGCCAGTACAATTTCGTCGCCCAGGCGTTCGCGCTTGAGGGCGCGCGTTCGGTGCTGGCGCTGGAGGCGACCCATCCATCCGGCAAGGCGATGCAGTCGAACATCCGTTGGTCTTACGGCCACACCACCATCCCACGGCATTTGCGCGACATCTTCGTCACCGAATATGGCGTGGCCGATGTGCGCGGCAAATCCGATGCCGACGTCGTCGCGGCGATGTTGCAGGTGGCGGATTCCCGCTTCCAGAGCGAGCTGATGCGACAGGCCAAGGATGCCGGCAAGCTGGCGCGGAGCTATGAGATCCCCTCTGCTCACCGTGACAATTATCCGGACCGCATCCGCATCGCGCTGAAGCCCGCGCGCGATGCCGGCCTGCTGCCGTCGTTCCCGTTCGGCAGCGATTTCACCGACATCGAGCAGCGGCTGATCCCGGCGCTGCAAATCCTGCAGGACGCGCAGAAGACGCCGCTGCAACTGGCCGGCTTGTTGTGGCGGGGCATGCGGCATCCGCCCGATGCCGCCGACCGCGAATGCCTGGCACGGCTCGGCCTCGACAAGCCCACGCACTTTGCCGAGCGTGCCTATCGCGCGCTGGTCAGCGCAGCGCTCGCGCGGAGCAGGGAGCGTTAGCGATTCTTGTTGACGGGTTTTCGCTTCTCGATGAACGCCGCCATGCCCTCGGCGCGATCCTCCAGCGCGAAGGTCGAGTGGAACAGATTGCGCTCGACATTCATGCCTTCCGACAGCGGGGTCTCGAAGGCGCGGTTGATCGCCTCCTTGGCCATCGCCGCCGCCGGGCGCGACATCGAGGCGATCTTCTCGGCCGCAGCGAAGGCCTCTTCCATCAGCTTGTCGACCGGAACGATCCGCGACACCAGGCCCGATCGCTCGGCTTCGGCCGCATCCATCATCCGTCCGGTGAGGCAGAGATCCATCGCCTTCGACTTGCCGATCGCGCGCGTCAGGCGCTGCGTGCCGCCGATGCCCGGAATGGTGCCGAGCGTGATCTCCGGCTGGCCGAACTTGGCGTTGTCGCCCGCGATGATGATGTCGCACATCATGGCGAGCTCGCAGCCACCGCCGAGCGCGTAGCCGGCGACCGCGGCGATCGTCGGCTTGCGGCATCGCGCGACGCGGTCGCCGCCGATCGCGGCAAAATCACTCTCGAACATGTCGATGAAGCTCTTCGGCTGCATCTCCTTGATGTCGGCGCCGGCCGCGAAGGCCTTCTCGCTGCCGGTGATCAACAGACAGCCGATGCTGTCGTCGGCCTCGAGATCATCGACCGCCGCTGCGATCTCGCGGAACACGCCGAACGACAGCGCGTTCAGCATTTTCGGGCGGTTCAGCGTGATGACGCCGACCGGTCCCTTGCTCTCGACAATGATGAATTCGAACGTAGCCATTGACGGTAACCCCGTGCCTGATTTGGCGGGCAATGTGCCCGCTGCGGGGAGGCGCATCAAGTGGCCGAAAGGGGATGTCAGGCCCGCGGCGCGGCGCTATCGGCGCCGCGGCCGCAAGACCCGGCTACGCCATGAACATGCGCGCGGCGGAGGCCATCGTGAGCAGGGCCCCGAAACCGATAAAGATCTTTCCGATCAGCGAGGTCTGGTCCAGGCTTGTGCTCTCGCCGCTGGCCTGGGCCGGAGCCGGCTTGGCCGAGGCCATCGCAACCGTCTGCTGTTCGGCCGGCGCAGGTTGCTGCCCGGCCGCCTGCTGCGGGGCGGGCTGTTGCTGCTCGGCCGGCTGCTGCTGCGGCGGTTCGACCGGCGCGGCCTGCTGCAGGGCGCGATCGACGTCATTGAGCTGGTCGGACGCCACCACGCCGGGATCGGCTGCGGGTTGCGTCTCGGCGGACCTGTCCGCGGCCACCATCGTGTTGACCTTGGCGGAACCGGCATTCGCATTGTCGGCGGCAGCGGTGTCGTTGGAGGTCAGCTCGGCATTCGCGTTGGCGACCGAGGCCGGGATGCCGGCCGACGTCACGCTGCCGGCGTCGGCGGCCTTCTTGCCATCGGGCTTGTCGGCGGTCTCGGACGATCCGCGATGCGCATGGCGCCTGCCATGCCGCGCGCTCTCGTGGACGGATTTGCCGGTTGCAGCGTCGTCGGATTTGGACGCCGCGGCATCCGAGCCGGCCGCGCGCGCCGGCAACGGCGCGGCGAAACAAACAAAAAGCCCTGTCGCAACCATCAAGGCCAAGCGCTCGCTGGCTTTGATTTTCATTTCGGTATCTCCCCATTACGCCCGTCCCGGGACGAAATGAGACCCCGCTGCATGTCCACACCGGGGCAAAAAAAGGGAATCTTCGGGCTATCGGGGGCGAAAGCTGGGCAATTTCCGCAAGCTATGAGTGGCTTGCAGCGAAGCCCCCGATGCTTGTCGGGTCGATCGATGTTATGAGCCACGGTACCAGAAGGCTGCCGCGACGATTCTCCACGTCGCGGCCACCGATGTTTGTCATGCCGGGGCTCGATATCACGAATTCGTGATCTCGTGCGCCAGGCGTAACAAATTGAAAGATCGGCCGAATTGCAATTCAGGAGCGCGCGTGCGCGAACGTGACGACGAGTGGACCGGCCTGATGCGGTCGGCCATGTCAGGAGACAGTGCGGCGTATCATCGCCTGCTCAAGGCCGTCACGCCGGTGCTCCGCGCCGCGGCGCGCCGCGGGCTTGCGCGCGCGGGACAACCGGTCGACCAGTCCGAGGACATCGTGCAGGACATCTTGTTGGCGGTACATCTGAAACGGCAGACCTGGGACAGCAGTGCCCCGTTTGCGCCGTGGCTGTTCGCGATCGCGCGCAACAAGCTGATCGATACGCTGCGCCGCCGCGGAAGGCGCATCTTCGTCAACATCGACGACTTCGCCGAGACGCTGCCCGGCGAGCCGGCCGAGCAGACGGCCTCTGCGGGCGAAGTCGCTGCACAGCTACAGACCCTGCCGGCGCGGCAGCGCGACGTGTTGCAGTCGATCGCGGTCGACAGCGCCTCGATCAAGGATACCGCAGCCAAGTTTTCGATGACCGAGGGCGCGGTACGGGTCGCGCTGCATCGCGGCCTGGCGGCGCTGACGGCGAAATTGCGGGAACAATGAGCATGGATACCGATCAACTCATTCGAACACTCGCCGCCGACAACGAGCACCACGCCCGGCCGATCGGTCTTTCGCTGATGCTGGCACTGCTCGCGGCGGCCCCGGTGTCGATGCTGATGTTCTTCACCGAGCTCGGCGTGCGCCCGGACGTCATGACCGCGATGCATAATCCGTTCTTCGACCTGAAGTTTGCGGTGACGCTGGCGCTGGCGATCTCCGCGACCGCGGTGAGCCTGCATCTGGCGCGGCCGGAAGCCTCGCTGCGCGGCTTCGGCTGGTGGCTGTTAATCCCGGCCGGCATCCTGGTCGCCGGCATCGGCGGCGAGATGATGATGCCGCAGCGGACGCCGATGATGACGCGGCTGGTCGGCACCAATTCGCGGTACTGCATGTCCGCGATCCCGGAGATGTCGCTGCCGCTGCTCGCCGGCGCGCTGTATGCGCTGCGTCAGGGCGCGCCGGCGCGGCCCGCGGTCGCCGGTGCGATCGCCGGCATGCTGTCGGCGGGATTTGCCGCGACGCTCTATGCGTCGCATTGCACCGACGATTCACCGCTGTTCGTGGCGACCTGGTACACGATCGCGACGGCGCTGGTCGCGGCGGTCGGCGCGTTCGCGGGATCGCGGGTTCTGAGATACTAAGCCGCCGGCGCGGATTGCTGCATGCGGTGGAAGCGCAGCACCTGCTGGGCGGTCGAGGGCCGCAGCCGCTCATAGGTGTCCTTGCAGGTCTGCAAGTCGGTCGGCTCGCTGCCGGAAATCTCGTCGCGCAAATTGATGATGGCCCGCACGGTCGACCATGACAGGCCTGACACCTTGGCGAGGATCATCACGCCCTCGGCGCGGGTTTCGATCATCATGTTCTCGGCGGTGCCGACCGTGACATTGGCGAGTGCCGCGAGCGAGGCATTGGTCTCGTCGAACTTGCCGGCCTCGGCGAACGCGGCGAGCTGGAATTCGTCGAGCCGGCCATCGTCGTAGAGCGACTTGATCAGGGCGTGTGCGATCGCGGTGTCCTGGGTGACGGCGCCGGGCGCCGAGCGGGCGCGTCGCGTCGCTTCCTTGACCGCAGTCGGGATGTCCTTGGCCTGTTGCGGTATGGCGGCCTCGAGCCGCTGGCGGACCGTGTCGGATGCCTTGGCGACCAGCTTGAGATAGAGATGCCGCGGAATGTTCGGGCGCAACCCGACGCAGGTCGACAGATTGTCGTCGCCCTCGGCGCGGCTGACCAGGCGGGTGAAGCCGCGCTCGGTGAATTCGGCGCCGGGATTGTTGACGGTGCTCTGGATCACCTCGTCATTGCCGCGCAGCACGAGCACGTCGGTGACGGCGCCGCTCAGCGCCTTCCGGGTCGAGATCGCGAGCAGATGGGCCTGGCTCTTGCTGCGCGCCGTCTCGATCAAGGTTTCGTCGTCGAGCCGCGCCGACCGCGCGAGCACCGGGCCGGCCACCTCGATCAGGTCGTCGAAGGCGAGCGTGCGGATGGTCTGCGGCGGCGCGGTGTCGATCGGTGCGAGGCGGTTGGCGAGCAGCGCCTTGGCCGCGCTTTCGATGTGGTCGAGCAGGCACTGGAACACGTCGTCGAACAGCCCGATCTGCTGGTCCGAATAGTCCACCGAGCCGTTGATGAAGAGGTCGGTCACGCGGCGCAGCGTCTCGACACGGCGTGCGACGGTGCCGTGCGCGAGCGTCGTCTGCAATTCGTCGAGCAGACTTTCGGGTGCGGTCGCGGACTTCGAATTCATGACTCTATCCTGGAGCGTCAAACACTGGTGGCGACGGTTTCTCCGGCGCCGAATATGAAAATGGGCGGGTCAGGCAGCGGTGATGCGGTTGCGTCCCCGTGCCTTGGCGGTGTAGAGCGCGCGATCGGCGCGGGCGAGCAATGTGTCGGAGGTCTCGTTCGGACGCAGCGTCGTGACGCCGGCGGAGATCGTCACCTGCATGCCCGGCGAGAATGCACTCCAGTCGAGATCGGCGATGATCGTGCGCAGCCGCTCCAGCGCGCGGGTGGCATCGTCCTGCGACAGGTCGGGCAGCACCAGCAGGAATTCCTCGCCGCCATAACGGCCGAAGCGGTCGATGCTGCGGATATTGGCGAACATGCTGATGGCGAAGGTGCGCAGCGCTTCGTCGCCGATCGGATGACCGTAGGTGTCGTTGATGCGCTTGAAGTGGTCTAGGTCGATCAGCGCGACCGCGCACGAGCTGCCGTTGCGCGCGCAACGCGCGATCTCGTCCTCGAGCATGCGCATGATGCAGCGGCGGTTGAAGGCGCCGGTCAGCTCGTCGAGCTCCGCGAGCTCCTCGATGCGGCGGTAGGCTTCCTTCAGCTTCAGCCCGCTCTGATACAGCGATTGCTGCATCGAGCTCGAGAAGATGCCGAGGAACATGCAGCGTCCGATGGTGAGCGCGAACACCAGCATGGTGGCGAGGCGGTCCGGCATGGAGCCGGTCGGCATCCCGATCGGCTTGTCGGTCCACAGGAACAGCGCTGCCAGGCCCAGCACCATCACGGTCCAGACGATTGCGGTCTGCCGTGCGGCAGTGCGGAGCGCTCCGAAGCCGAACACCACGAACAGGTTGCAGAGGAAGAGCACGCCGACTTCCGGCGCGAGATAGGTGAACAGCAGCAGGTTCACCATGTTGATGGCCGATTGCGGCGCGGTCAGGTAGTGGTCGCGGAAGCGCTCATGGAATCCGAACTCGGAGAGCAGCACGTAGGTTGCGACCAGGGTGAGGCCGGTCAGGGCGTAGCAGATCGCGACGGCGACCGACGTGGTGCCGGCATGGGCGTAGATCAGCAGAACGCCGCCATCGAGTACGAAGCAGCTGCCGATCATCGACTGGATCTGGCGGCGCTGCCTGGCGCGGCGCGCCAGGCGCTCGGCCGTCAGCTTGGGACGTCCGCCTTCCAGTGCACCCGTGATCGGGCCGAGAAATGACGACGCAGCGCTGCCCATGGTGTTCGCCGTTGGTGGAACCCGGCAAAAATCTACGTGGGAAAGCCTTTAGGTTTGGTATCTTTCGGAACCGAATCTGCTCCGTTGGAACCCGGTCATCGCCCTTGTTTCGTAAGGGGAATCCGTTTGCTCGGACGGTGGCAGCGAAGCCAGTGACGCGATCGGTGGCGCGGGTTTGAGATGTCGGCGCTGGCTTGCCGGTGCAGCCTTGATATGGTCGCACCAAATTGCGCGGTGTCAGGGGAAGTTTTAAGTATTATGATACCGTTCATTGAGCCTCGACCATGTCTGCCTGATGGTGCGCGATGTGATGTTCGACTGTGGCCTGCATCACACATGCGGTCAGCACATTGCCGTAATGTGAAGAATCTTGGCTCTCGCGTCGAACCACGCGCCATCCCCCTCAGACCAACCTTGCGAGACGGCCATTGAGCGCGACACAAGCGGCTTCAGACGAGATTCTGATCGCTCGGATCGCTCAAGGCGACCGCCTCGCCATGCAGGTGCTGTACGGACGGCACCATGTCAGGGTGTTCCGCTTCGGGCTTCGGCTCGTGCGGGATGAGCAGGTTGCGGAAGACCTCATCAGTGAAGTCTTCCTCGATGTGTGGCGTCAGGCGGGCAAGTTCGAGGGACGTTCCGCCGTTTCAACCTGGCTGCTGGCGATTACCCGGTTCAAGGCCTTGTCTGCGCTTCGGCGCCGGAAGGACGCCGAGCTGGACGATGAGGCCGCGAACGCGATCGAGGACACGTCCGACGATCCGGAAACGGTGGTGCAGAAGAGGGACACCGGTGACGTGCTCCGGAAGTGCCTGACAGCGCTTTCGGCGGACCATCGGGAGATCGTCGATCTTGTTTATTATCACGAGAAGTCCGTGGAAGAAGTGGCTGAGATCGTCGGCATTCCCGAGAACACCGTGAAGACGCGCCTGTTCTACGCGCGCAAGAAACTTGCCGAGCTGCTGAAGGCCGCCGGCATCGAACGAGGTTGGCCATGATGGCAGCGAACAAGAAAATGCTGGATCAAGAGCCCGGCGAGATCGAGATGCTGCTGCCGTGGCACGCCGCCGGCACGCTGAACGCGCGTGACGCGCGCCGTGTCGAGGAGGCGCTGGCCCGCGATCCGGAGCTCGCCAGGCAGTATGCCGTGATCCGCGAGGAATTCGCCGAGACCATCCATCTCAACGAGAGCCTGGGCGCGCCCTCGGCCCGTGCCATGCAGAAGCTGTTCGCGGCGATCGATGCCGAACCGGAACAGAAGCCGGCGATGTCGGTGCGCATCTCGTCCGGCATCTCGCAATTCTTCGCAAGATTGTCACCGCGCACGCTGGCCTGGTCGGCCAGCCTCGGCGCGGTCGCGCTGTTGTTGCAGGCGGGCGTGATCGGCGCGGTGCTGATGCGGACCCAGCAGCCGGCCTCGTTCCAGACCGCGTCCCTCGACATGACCGACCGCAACGCGCCGCTGACCCGTGACCTCGGTGGCGCGGCCGCCGCGCCGCCGCACTTGCTGGTGCGCTTTGCGCCTGATGCGAAGATCGCCGACATCAACACGCTGCTCGACAGCTATCAGGCGTCGATCGACGGCGCGAGGGGCGGTCTGTTCCGGGTGCAGATCGGCGATCACGCGATGGCCAAGGCCGATGTCGCGGCCTTGATCGGCCGGCTGCAGAAGGAAAAGATCGTCAGCCTCGCGGTCGAAACGCCCTAGGAATTGCCTTTGGCTGCGGCTGACGGTTCTGCTTTTGCGTTGAGGTTGCGATGAACCGTGATTGCCGGAGCTGGCCGACGAGCGCCGCGGTGGCTGTCGCTGCCGCGATGTTGCCGTTGCTGTGTTTCGCAGGTCCGGCGGCGCACGCCCAGAGCTTCATGCGCTCGCCGACCATTCGCATCGCGCCGCGCATCTCGGTGGGGCCGCGGATCAATCCGAACGTTGCGGGCAGGGCGGGAGCCAATGCGGCGGTCAGGAACAATGCGGGTATAACCGCCCGGACCGGCGCCAGTGTCGCTCCCCGGAATAACCCTGGTATCACCCCCAAGGTTGTTGCTGTCACCCCGAAGACTGTCACACCTCCGGTCGTCACCCCGAAACTGAGCCCCACCGTCGTCGCGCCCTCGCCGCCATTGGCGGTCAGTGGCCCGACCCCTGCACCGATCGAGACCATCCCGCGCCTGGCGGTGGGATCGACACTGCCCTATGTGCACTATTCCCCCAACCTCTATCCCGTCTGCGAGGATGCTTATCGCGGCGACGACGGTGAGTGTTACGACCGGCCTGTCGCGCTGACCGGCGTCGGCGGCAGCAGCAAGGGCGCGGCGCGGAAGGGCGGCAGTCGCACGCAGGTCGCGCTCGACCAGCGAACCGTGCCGAATGAACTCGTCGCAGAACTCGACGGCGCCTTGACGGATGCCGGGGCCGACGAGCTGGCGCGACGCCATGGCCTGACCCGCATCACCTCGCAGACCATCCCGCTGCTCGGCACGACCATCGGCCTGTTCCGCATCGCCGACAACCGGCCGGTGGACGTGGCGAGGCGCGATCTGGCCGGCGACAGCAGCGTCCGCTCCGTGCAGCCGAACTATCGCTATCTGCTGCAGGACCAGCAGTCGGTGCCGAGCGAGGGTGACCCGGCGCAATACGCGCTGGCGCAGCTGCGCCTGCCGCAGGCCCACACGCTCGCGCGCGGCATGAACGTCACGGTCGCGGTGATCGATTCCGGTGTCGACGTCGCCCATCCTGAGCTCGTCAATACGATCGCCGACAATTTCGATGCGCTCGGCAGCAAGGAGGGGCCGCATGTCCACGGCACCGGGGTCGCGGGCGCGATTGCCGCGCACGCGAAGCTGATGGGGGGCGCGCCGGAGGTCCGGATCCTGGCGATCCGTGCATTCGGTGCCGGCGCTGGTGGCGCGAGGAGCACGTCCTATGTGATCCTCAAGGGCCTCGACTACGCGGCGCTGCACGGTGCGCAGATCGTGAATATGAGCTTTGCCGGGCCGCAGGACGCGCTGATCGGACGCGCGGTGACTGCTGCCGCCGCCAAGGGCATCGTGCTGGTCGCCGCAGCCGGCAATGCCGGCGCGAAATCGCCGCCGCTGTACCCGGCGGCCGATCCGGAGGTGATCGCGGTGAGCGGCACCGATGCCAAGGACGGATTGTTCACCGCATCGAACCGCGGCAGCTATGTCGCGCTGGCGGCGCCGGGCGTCGATATCCTGTTGCCCGCACCTGACGGCAAATACCAGATGACATCCGGCACCTCGTTCTCCGCGGCGTTCATCAGCGCCGTCGCGGCCCTGGTGCTCGAGCGCAATCCGGCATTGAAGCCGAACGAGGTGCGAACGATCCTGACCAGTACGGCGCGTGACATCGGCGCGCCCGGCCGCGACGATCTGTTCGGCGCAGGTGAGGCCGATGCGTTCGCCGCCGTCACGGCCTCGCGCAGCGCGCCTGCCGTTCCTCTCGTCGCGGTGTCGGACAAGCCGTCGCAGCCGCCGAAGGCGCCCGACGGCAATAACACTTCCGTGAGCCGCGCGCTGGACGATACCTCGCCGTCGATGGCATCGGACAAATCCGCGGCAAATGACGCAAATCGGCCTGATGCGCAGTGATTTTCAACGCTGAACCCCGCGAAATCCCGGGGAGGGAAGGTTAAAAAAATCACCGCAGGTTTGAACGTCGGCGCCCCTGCAACAGACTTATGTCTGTGGGAGCGGTTATCCCTCCCCGATGGCTGTATCAGGCGCGAGCGCCCATCCACCCCAAGCGCCCATATGGCTTTGACCCGTCCGGTTGTCCCCCCGGACGGGTCTTTCATTTTGGGGGGCCGTCAGCCGAGCGCGCGAGACGAGGCGATGCATCGCGACCATGCATGCCGACGGGTTGACTGTGGATAACGCGAGAAACCCCGTAATGAAGCGGACTTCTTGTCGCGCCCGTCGCCGATTAAGAATTTAGTTAGACTTTGTTTACCTTTTCCACAGAATATCTCTATCACGTCGAGTTGATTCGGTTCGGTTCGGTTGCGTCTGCGTCCGTCTCTCTCCCTGCGGGCAAGTTTCATGACACATCGGACCGAATTGGCCAGAGGCCAGGAGATCGTTGCGCGCTGGTGCAACCTTGCCGAGCAAAGGCTGGAGCACCTCACCGAACTGTTCGAGACCGGACGTTGGCGCCGTTATCACAGCGAGCAGGCCTTTCTCGAGAACATCAGGGAAGCCAGAGCCGCGGTCGACACCTGGCGCGAGCTGCTGTCGCGCGAGGCTTCGCTCGACAATTCGCCGATCGATCTGTCCTGGCTCGGCCGCGGACGCTCGACATTGCCGCGCTACGATGTCCCGGCGGCGCCGCAGTTCCGACCGGAGGCGGCGGCATTGGCCGAATCCGCGATGACGGCCGTCGCAGCCGCGCTGGAGACCGCCGTCGAGGTGCTCGACGAACCTGCGGCCGTCGATGATGCCCCGCCGCTCGAGATTCCCGCACTGCCGGTGCTCGATCTCAGCGCGATCCAGGCGCGCTACCCGCTGCTGCGCAACACGCTGTAAACTGGTTTAGCGCCGCACGGCGTTGGCGCCGATCATCAATTGCGCATATTGCTGGCTGCCGCCGGCCGACAGGTCGGTGGTGACGGCGCGCGCGTGGTCGAGCCCGACCACCGCCCCGCGCGGGGTTTCCGAGATCATGTTGTTGTTGATCAGCGCGGAGCCTGCGCCCGGCACCACGGAGACGCCGATGCCGACAAAGGCGTTGCGGATCACATTGCCTGAGATGGCGACGTCACGCAGATATTTGCCCCAGCCGGCGACGATGCCGAACGACGGCGCGTTCTCGATCACATTGCCGGTGACAGACGTATCGGCCTCGACATAGATGCCGATGCCGGCCCCGTCATTGGGGTCGGTGCCGATGGGACGCTTGGGCAGCAGGTTGCGGATGATGTTGCCCTGGACCACCGCGATGCGGCCGCCTTCGTTGAAATTGCAGACGGAGACGCCCAGTGCGGCGCCGTCGACCGTGTTGTTGGCGATGACGGCGGCCTCGAAGGAGAACTCCGAATACAGCGCGACCTCGCGGACATCGCTGACAGCGTTGTCGGTGATGTGGATGTTGGAGGCCGAATTGCCGCGCACTGCTGAGAAGTCGCAGTTCCTGATGCGGTTGCCACGCACGATGACGTTGCCGGCGCGAAACGCGTTGATGGCATTGCCATACTGTCCGGAACCGCCGGGCCCGGCCTTGATGTCCTCGATGCGGTTATCGGCGACGATGGTGCCGTCGTCGCCGATCGAACTGCGCAGGATCTCGATGCCGTTGTCGTTGGTGCCCTTGATGGTGTTGCGCGAGACGATCAGGCCGAGCGCATCGAAGGAGATCAGCGCCGTGGTCGCGATCCCGGTGAAGATGTTGTTGCTGACGTCGCCGGACACCTGCTCGAACCAGATGCCGTTGCCGCCGCTGCCCAAAAATTCGCAATCGGTGATCCGGATGTCGCGGCCCGACAGGCAATGCACCAGGCCGCGCCGCGTCGGCAGCGGGATGTTGCCGCCGTCGAGCACGAGGCCGGTGAGGCCGATGCCGCTGGCGCCTTCGCCCGACAGCATCGACGGACCGCCGTTGAACGCGAGCCTGGAGGCACCGCGCACGCCGATCAACTGGCTGCCGGCTGCAAGCCGCAGCAGTCCGGTGCGATACACGCCGGGCGGAAACGCCAGCGGCACCTGGGCTCGCGCGGCCTCGTCGATGGCGCGTTGCAGGTTGCGGGTCTGGTCGTCGGGGCTGCCGGGACGGACGCCATATTGGGTGACGTCGCGGCCGAGTGAGCCAAGCGATGGCGCGGCGCGCGCGACGTCGGGCGACACCGCCAGCGCACCGGCGACGCCGACGGCGGATGCTCCGATCAAATGGCGACGGTTGACGTCCATGGTGCGTGGCCCGAGACGCGAGCGATGGCGCTCGCTGGCGCTAGGTAGCGCGAAAATGCGGCGCGGCATGGTGAACGCAGCGGCGGAACCAGGCGATTGTTTGCGGTAGGGTTAATCGCGGGTCGACGATGAGGCTGCCTTGCTGTCATCACCCGCGCATGCGGGTGATCCAGTATTCCAGAGACGGCCGTGCGTGAGCCGAGGCGCCGCGGTGTACTGGATCGCCCGGTCGAGCCGGGCGACGACACTGAGGACGACGAGGGATGATTTCTGGAACACGGAAACCAATCTGCCCGGTGAGCCGATAAGCTCGCCCCGCGCGAAGGACGCGGGTACTGGCCATCAGGTCCACAACCATGCCGCGAAGCTGCGGCTGCCTCGCTCCACGTGCAATTGCGGAACTCGATCGATTCCTGCGGTTCGAAAAAATTGATTCATGGCTGGCTAACCTTGTTGCTGCGCGTTCGAGCGACCTTTCAGGAACTGTAAGCGGTAGCCGTGTATTCCTTGGCCCGCGCAAGCATGTCGCCTGAATTTCAGGAACTCGTGAGAATCCGACCATGACGCCGCTCCCTGCCGAGGCTGACGATGCAGACATCGAAACGCGCGTACGCCTCGAGGTCCAGCGTCGCCTGGACAGCACGCCTGCGATGTTGCATTCGATCGATGCGGACGGCCGCTTGATCTCGGTCAGCGACGCCTGGCTCGCCAGGCTTGGCTATGCCCGCGAGGACGTGCTCGGTCGCCGATCATCTGAATTCCTGACGCCGGCGTCTCGCGAACATGCCGTCAACAATGTGCTGCCGGAGTTCTTCCGCAGTGGCCGTTGCGACAACGTGCAGTATCAGATGATCTGCAAGGACGGCAGTGTGATCGATGTTCTCCTCTCGGCCGTGCTGCACAGGCATCCGTGGGGCCACGGGCACACGTCGCTTGCCGTCGTCACCGACGTGACCGCGATGGAGGAGACAAAGCGTCGGCTTTCAAACAGCGAAGCCAGCTACCGGCTTCTTGCCGACAATTCCTCCGACATCATCGCCCTGCTCGATCGCGACGGGGCGCGGCGCTACGTGTCGCCGTCGAGCCTGGCGATGACCGGATTTACGCCGGAAGAAATGCAGGTGCTGCGCACCGCCGATACGACCCATCCGGACGATGCTGCGCGGGTTCTTGAAGCGCTCGCCAACATGACCGAGGAGTGCACGATCACCTACCGCATGCGCTGCAAGGATGGCCGCTACATCTGGGTCGAGACCACCTGCAAGCCGCTGGCCGGCGAAGGTCAGGCGGACCTGCGGCTTGCCATCGTGCGCAACGTCGATGCGCGCGTGCGCACCGAGCAGGAATTGCAGGACAGCGAGAGCCGCTACCGGCTCCTTGCGGACAATTCGACCGACCTGATCATGCTGGTCGGACACCGCGGCAAGCGCCGCTACGTCTCCCCGGTTTGCGAAAAGCTGCTCGGATACACGCCCGAGGAGATGCTTGCGATCAACTCGGCAGACGCGCTTCACCCCGACGATATCGCGCCGGCGATGCGGGTGCTCGCGAAGGGGTCGGGAGATCCCGCGCAGCCGGAGCAGACATTGACCTACCGGATGCGGCGCAAGGACGGCAGTTACGTCTGGGTCGAGGCCAAGGGCCGGGCCGTCGATATCGGCGGAGAAACAGGTCTGCGCCTGCTGATCATTCGCGATATCGAAGGCCGGATGGAAGCCGAGCGGCAGTTGAAGGAAAGCGAGGCTCGCTATCGGTTGCTGGCGGACAACTCCAGCGACATGGTGTTTCGGCTCGATGCCGAACTCGTGCGCCGATATGTCTCGCCGGCCTGCCGCGAGCTTTTGGGCTATGAGCCGGAGGAAATGCTCGGCATCAAGCCGATCGACATGGCTCATCCGGATGATGCGCCGCGGCTTGCATTGATCTTCCAGACGCTGCTCGGCGGCAAGGTCGACCGGCACTCGATCGTCAATCGCATCCGCCACCGCGATGGGAGATGGATCTGGGTGGAAGCGCAGTTGCGCGGATTGAAGGACGCCGACAGTGGCGCCGTCACGGGAATCATCGGCGCGCTACGCGACATTTCGGTGCGCAAGGCCGTGGAGGACGAACTGGCGGAGGCCAACCGCCGCCTGCGTGCGCTAGCAGGACAGGACAGTCTGACGGGGCTGGCGAACCGTCGGTCATTCGATGCGGCGCTTGCCAAGGAGCATCTGCGCTCCCGGCGCGACAAGACCCGGCTCGGCCTGATCATGATCGACGTCGATCATTTCAAGCGCTTCAACGACCTCTACGGACACCTGGCCGGCGACGACTGCTTGCGGTGCGTGGGCGCCGCAATCGGCAGTGCGGTGCTCCGGCCGGGCGACCTTGTCGCCCGCTATGGCGGCGAAGAATTCGCGGTTCTGCTCCCGGACACCGACGAGGCTGGTGCTGCCGTCACCGCGGAACGCATCCGCGAGGCCATTCTTGGCCTCGGCATCCGGCACGCGGCAAACCCGCACGAAATGGTGACGATCAGCGCGGGCGTCGCGGCTTTGACCTGCACCGATGTTGCAAGCGATCGTCTGATCGAGGTGGCGGATCGGGCGCTTTACTGCGCAAAGGATTCCGGCCGTAACGCCGTGATGCGCGCGAGCGACGCGAAGCCGGATCAAGGGCTCGCTGCCACTGTCGCCTAGGATGCTTCCAGTGTGGCCTGCCGTGTCAGCTTCACCAGCTCCAGCAGCATGGCCTCGCCGGCATCGACGAGCTGCTCCAGCGTGATCTCGGACTTGCCCGGCGCGGCGGTGCCGTCATGCGCCAGCGGCGGAACATGGACGAATTGCGCCAGGCGAAGGCCGTTGTTTCCTTTGACGGCTTCGATCGCGCGCCAGCTCAGATAGTTGCAGAGATAGCTGCCGGCATCGCGCGACAGGCGTGCGTCGATGCCGGTCGCGAGCGCGGCGCGCAGCAGCCGTTCGGTATGCGGCCCGAACATCTGCGCATCGGCGCCGTCGACGATCGATCCCTTGCGCGCGTGCTGGCGGCCGGCGTCGGGGAACAGCGTGGTCACCGCGTTGCGGGCGCGGGCTTCGATCCGCAGATAGGAGGTGCGGCCGGCGAGCCCGAACATCAGCAGCGCCTGCGGCCGATAGGTTGCGATCAGCTCGGGCAGTTCGCGGTCGACGGTCGCATAGGTGACGTGGAAGATGTGGCTCGTGAGCGCAACGTTGTCGAGGGCCGGGCGCCGCAGCCCGGTCAACCGCTTCACCAGCGGCATGGTCGGGTTGAACGGCGCGCCCGGGAACGGGCCGAAGCCGGTGATGAGGACGCGCAGTTTGTCGCTCACTTCAAAAGCTCCGCGATCTGTTCGGCGGCGACCGCAGGCGAGATCCGCCCGTCGGCAACCTCGGCTTCGGTCTTCTTCACCTTGGCCCGGATCGCGGCATCGGCGCGCAGCCGTGCCATCATCCGGCCTTCCAGCATCGACCACATCCACTTCACCTGCTGCTCGCGGCGTCGCGCAGCGAATTCGCCTGACGCGTTCATCGCGGTGCGATGGTCGAGGACCTTCTGCCAGAGCTTGTCGAGGCCGGTGCCCGACAGCGCCGAATAGGTCTCGACCGGCGGATGCCAGTGCTCGGAGCGCGGCGTGAGGATATGCAGCGCGCCGCGATACTCGGCCGCCGCGAGGTTGGCACGCTTGATATTGTCGCCGTCGGCCTTGTTGATCGCGATCATGTCGGCGAGCTCGACCAGGCCCTTCTTGATGCCTTGCAGCTCGTCGCCGGCGCCGGGCAGCATCAGCGCCAGGAAGAAATCGGTCATGTCGCAGACCGCAGTCTCTGATTGCCCGATGCCGACGGTCTCGACCAGCACGACATCGAAGCCGGCGGCCTCGCACAGCAGCATCGCCTCGCGGGTTTTCGCCGCGACGCCGCCGAGCGTGCCCGAGGAGGGCGAGGGGCGGATGAAGGCGTGATCGGAATTGGCGAGCCGCGCCATCCGGGTCTTGTCGCCGAGGATCGAGCCGCCGGTGCGCGCCGAGGACGGATCGACCGCCAGCACCGCGACCTTGTGGCCGCGCTCGATCAGGAACATGCCGAGCGCATCGATCGTGGTCGACTTGCCGACCCCGGGCGAGCCGGTGATGCCGACCCGCACCGCCTTGCCGGTGTCCGGCAGCAGCGCCTGCACCAGCTCGCGCGCGGAGGCCTGGTGATCGCTACGCCTGCTCTCGACCAGCGTGATCGCCCGCGCCAGCGCCGCGCGGTGGCCGGCGCGGAGGTCCTTGGCGAGGGCGCGAATGTCGGTCGGCTTGCTGCTGATCATTGCGGTCAATGCGCCGGCCGCGACGAGCTTGGCGCGTGGATGAGGGCTTCGGCAACCGACCTCAGCCGTGGCAGGTGTTGTTGAAGCACCTCCCACACGATCTCGGGTTTGGTCGCATGATAGGCATGCCGCAACAGGTTCCCAAAATCGATCATCTTGCGCCAATCGATTTCCTGATGCGCATTCTTGATGTCATCTGGAATGGATCGCGAGGCCTCGCAAACGATCCCGAGAAGGCGTTCAACGAGAAGCCGCGTTCTCCGATCTGAAGCAAACTGATCGAAGTTTATGCCTCGCATGACGTCGTCGATTTCGGTGATGGCTTCGAGATCGTCACGCAGTCGGTCTTCCACGGTGGGAGGCATTCAGAAGACCTCGAGCAGATCATCGGCGATCCGTTCGGCCATGCGCGGCTTCAGTAGATCCCGTATCGATATCTGCACCTGAAGTCCGGTGTTATCCTCGATCTCGTGCAGAACTTTGAAATAATCAAATCGTGGCGAAGCTCTGCGGGAAGTCGTCTCCACAAGGACGTCGAGGTCGCTGTCAGGGCGCGCATCGCCGCGCACCCTGGAACCGAACAAATATAGCCGGGCGACGCCCGCGGCTTTCAGACCAGGGGCGAGCTCTCTCAGTTTGCCGACAATGGCGTCCAGCGGCATATCGGTGGTTGCGGCCATGGCTGGACCTTACCACGCCGACATGGAGTCGCCCAGCACGGAGGCGCCGCTACTCCGCCGCCTCGCTATGGCCGAGCCTCGTGTTGAGCTTGTTGATCAGCTCCTCGGCGGCATCGGAGATCACAGTACCGGGCGGAAAGATCGCCTCCGCGCCGGCGGCATAGAGCGCGTCGTAATCCTGCGGCGGCACCACGCCGCCGATGATGATCATGATGTCCTCGCGGCCGTGTTGCTTCAGCGCCGCCTTCAGCTCGGGCACGGCGGTGAGATGGGCTGCCGCCAGCGAGGAGACGCCGAGAATGTGGACGTCGTTCTCGACCGCCTGGCGGGCGGCCTCGTCGGCGGTCGCGAACAGCGGCCCGATATCGACGTCGAAGCCGACATCGGCGAAGGCGGAGGCAATCACCTTCTGGCCGCGGTCGTGGCCGTCCTGGCCGATCTTCGCCACCAGGATGCGCGGGCGGCGGCCCTCGGCTTCCTCGAAGGCGTCGATCAGCGCCTGCACCTTCTCGACCTTGTTGGACATGGTCGCTGCCTCTCGCTTGTAGACGCCGGTGATGGACTTGATCTCGGCGCGATGGCGGCCGAACACCTTCTCCATCGCGTCCGAAATCTCGCCGACGGTGGCCTTGGCCCGCGCCGCGTCGATCGCCAGCGCCAGCAGATTGCCGCTGCCTTCGCTCGCCGAGCGGGTCAGCGCCGCGAGCGCCGCATCGACGTCCTTCTGGCTGCGCTCGCTCTTCAGCCGCGCCAGCTTGTCGATCTGCAAGCGCCGCACGGTGGAGTTCTCCACCTTGAGCACGTCGATCGGCGTTTCGTTCTCCGGCCTGTACTTGTTGACGCCGATCACGGCCTGGCGGCCGGCATCGATGCGGGCCTGGGTCTTGGCCGAGGCCTCCTCGATCCGCAGTTTCGGCACACCGGCCTCGATCGCCTTGGCCATGCCGCCGAGCGCCTCGACTTCCTGGATATGGCCCCAGGCCTTGGCCGCGAGATCGCGGGTCAGCCGCTCCACATAGTAAGAGCCGCCCCAGGGGTCGATGATGCGGTTGGTGCCGCTCTCCTGCTGGATGAACAGCTGCGTGTTGCGGGCGATGCGCGCCGAGAAATCGGTCGGCAGCGCCAAGGCCTCGTCGAGCGCGTTGGTGTGCAGCGACTGGGTGTGGCCCTGGGTTGCCGCCATCGCTTCGATCGTGGTGCGCATCACATTGTTGAAGACGTCCTGCGCGGTCAGCGACCAGCCCGAGGTCTGGCAATGCGTGCGCAACGACAGCGAGCGCGGATCTTTGGGATTGAACGGCTTGAGCAGTTTGGCCCACAGCAGCCGAGCGGCGCGCATCTTGGCGACTTCCATGAAGAAGTTCATGCCGATTGCCCAGAAGAACGACAGCCGCGGCGCAAAGCGGTCGACATCGAGGCCTGCGGCAAGGCCGGCGCGCAGATATTCGACGCCGTCGGCCAGCGTATAGGCGAGCTCGAGGTCCTGCGTCGCGCCGGCCTCCTGCATGTGGTAGCCGGAAATGGAAATCGAATTGTATTTCGGCATCCGCTGCGAGGTGAAGGCGAAGATGTCGGAGATGATCCGCATCGAGGGCGACGGCGGATAGATATAGGTGTTGCGCACCATGAACTCTTTCAGAATGTCGTTCTGAATGGTGCCCGACAGTTTTTCCGGCGGCACGCCCTGTTCCTCGGCGGCCGCAACGAACAGCGCGAGGATCGGCAGCACCGCGCCGTTCATCGTCATCGACACGCTCATCCGGTCGAGCGGGATGCCGGCGAACAGCGTGCGCATGTCGTAGATGGAATCGATCGCGACACCGGCCATGCCGACGTCGCCGGAGACGCGCGGATGATCGGAATCGTAGCCGCGGTGGGTGGCGAGGTCGAACGCCACCGACAGGCCCTTCTGTCCCGCCGCGAGGTTGCGGCGGTAGAAGGCGTTGGAATCCTCCGCCGTGGAGAAGCCGGCATATTGCCTGATGGTCCAGGGCTGGTTGACATACATGGTCGGGTAGGGGCCGCGCAGATAGGGTGCGATCCCCGGCCAGGTGTCGAGGAAATCGATGCCTTCGAGGTCGGCTTCGCTGTAGGCGGATTTGACCGGAATGCCCTCGGGCGTCAGCCACGGCTCGGCGCTTGCAGTGGGGGCGCCAGCGCTCACCTTCTCAAAGGCGATCTCAGCGAAGTTCGGAATGCGGCTCATGGCGATCCATCATATCACGTGCGACAGTCTTAGGTCGTGAGCTA
>Ga0153933_1000068_pt1 | contig 60432 bp, 61 predicted proteins | sample TSNJ017MetaG_FD_102275 | JGI IMG/M metagenome (GOLD analysis project Ga0153933, IMG submission 102275) | Attine ant fungus gardens microbial communities from New Jersey, USA - TSNJ017 MetaG | ecosystem: Host-associated > Fungi > Mycelium > Unclassified | place: USA: New Jersey, Wharton State...
ATCTGGTCAGGGCTGGCGGATGGCTGTCGGGCATCGCCGTCGGGCTACTCGCCGCGGTGTTCCTGTTCTTCACCGCCGGCAAGAGTTCGACCGCGCTCTGCGCGGCCGTGCTGCTGCTGAGCTCGCTGACGGCGGTGGTCCGCACGTTCTGGACGCGCGCGATCATGCTGCTGACGCCGCTCGTGCTGCTCAATCTGTTCAGCATCGGCACGGTCATGAGCGACACGCTTGACGCGATCGCGAACCTGTTGCCGCTCGACACGTCGTTCACAGGCCGCGCCGACATCTGGACCTTCGCGCTGGATTCGCTGCGTCAGCGGCTGTTGACCGGATATGGCTTCGAGGCGTTCTGGGGCAGTGATGCGATCCAGAACCTCAAGGCGGGCAAGGAGTGGGCCGCCTATGCCTCGCATAGCCACAATGGCTACCTCGACACCGCGCTCGGCACCGGCCTGCCGGGCCTGGCGCTCCTGATCGCGGCCGTCGTCGTCAAGCCGCTGCGCGATTTCCAGACTGCGGATGAAGGCGGCAATGACGGTCCGCTGACGATGCTGTTCCTGCGGATCTGGCTGTTCGGCCTCTATCTGTCGTCGATGGAGAGCTTCTTCCTCGATCGCGCGGATACCACCTGGGTGACCTTCCTGATTGCGGTGTTCGGGCTGCACTATCTTTCCCGGTTCAGGATGCGCGCCTGAATTCCGGAGCGTGACGAGATCAGTTTGGCGGCCGCGCAGGCGGTATGCCCGCTTTCCCGCCTGCGGGCGCGGCGGGCTTGCACGATTTCGGAATAATGGAAAAATACCGCTGATTTGCCCGACGTGTCAAGATGCCGTGTCGAACGCCGGCGGCCGGCTACTTTGCATGGGGTTGTTTTTCGATGTTCAGATCTGCGTGCGGATGGCTTTCGCGACGTCGTTCCACCAGCCGTCGAAATCGAACGGCAGATGCACGGGCGGCTGCTTCAGTGCCGACACGATCCGGTCGGCATAATCGGCACTGTCCGAGCCGCGCGGCACCAGGAGGATCGCGCCGCGGTCGATCAGCTCCCTGAAGCGCGGATGGTGGTCGAATTCCTCCGGCAGCGCCGGGCCGGTGACGATCAGCGGCCGGCCGGACTGCACGCAGGCCAGCACGCTGGAGCGGCGCGCGGTCAAGCCCTCGTCCAGCGGATAACAGAACGCGTCGATTTCGCCGAGCAGGCCGAACACCTCGTGATCGGAGGCGACGAAGCCCGACACGATGACGTCGCCCTTGAGCCCAAGCTCCCGGACGCGCGCCTCGAATTTCTCCTCGATGTTGTCGACGCCGCGGATGAAGGAGCCGACATAGACGATCAGCGGCCTCAGCCCGCGCCCTTTCAGCACCGCGCCGATCTCGAGCAGCGCATTCGGCTGCTTGCCAGGATAGAGCGAGCCGAAATGACCGACGATCAGCCGGCCATCGCCGCGTGCTTCGATCAGCTTGTGCCGCAGCTTCGAATCCTCGATTCCGGCGGGCGCCGCGATGTTCGGCGGCAGCGGTGCCAGCACGCATTTCCTGATCATGCGGCGCACCAGCGGATCGTCGGCGAGCTCTTTTCGCACGAAGGGTGAGAACGTCACGATGGTATCGGCCAGCCACAGCGCCGGGATGTAGCTGATCCGGCGCATCCAGTTCAGCCCCGCCCATTCGTGCTGAACGAGCACCGCTTTGCGTCGCCTGAGCCGCGCCATCGCGAGCGCGAGCAACGGCCGGACCATCAGTCGCTTCCAGGCCACGATCGGCAGATTGCAGACGACGCTGTCGGCGCTGCCGACGGCGCGCCAGATCTCCTTGGTCGTGCCATCGGTCGTGGTCAGGGTTAACGCCGCGGTGCTGCCGGGCTCGATCTTCTCGATCGCCTCCTGCAACAGGCGCGTGAATTGCCCGACGCCGCAATGCATCTGCGGCCCGGCGCCGAGGAACAGCGCCCGGTATCGGGGTTTCTTGCGCATCGTGCCTATAACGGGTCTCGGCTGCCGGATCCGGCGGAATCGCCGGTAGCGATACAGGCGAGACATTAGCTTCGGGTAAGCGACAACCGGCACTTTTCTTGCCAATTGCCGCTCGAGGGCTGCCCGGTCGTCCCGGAACGGGACATCGGATGACGCGAAACGACGCAAGGCCACTGGGAGCGCGATAATGACCGGCACGATCTTTCCGGACTGGGATGACACCCATTCCGAGCTCTGGAGCCATCAGCCGATCCGGCTCGAGCACAGCATGCACACGCAGCCGGCGTTCTCGATGGACGACCTTGCCCGGCTGATCGAGACCTATCCGCGCGAGCATTACAGCCTGGTCAAGACCGGCGCGCGGGGATCGAGCCGGGTCTGGCGCGAGGGCGAGATCGGCAAGCTCTCCGGCCGCCAGGTGATCGAGGCGATCTCGCGCGGCGGGCTGTGGCTCAATCTGCGCAACGTCACCGCGATCGATCGCCGCTACCGCGACATGATCGACCGGATGTTCGCCGAGATCGCGGCCAGGGTCCCGGGTTTCGAGGCGCCGACGCATCAGGCCGGCATCCTGATTTCCTCGCCGGATGCGCAGGTCTATTACCACGCCGATCTGCCGGGCCAGGGCCTGATCCAGATCGCCGGCCGCAAGCGCGTCTACATCTATCCGAACACCGCCCCGTTCATCCGCCCCGAGCATCTGGAGAACATCGCGCTGTTCGATGTCGAGGTCGATATCCCCTATGCCGACTGGTACGACCGGCATGCGCAGGTGATCGATCTCGAGCCCGGCCAGATGCTGAACTGGCCGCTGAATGCGCCGCACCGGGTCGAGAATCTCGGCACCGTCAACGTCTCGATGACGGTATCCTATGTCAATGACGAGATCCGCCGCGCCCAGATCCTGCATCTCGCCAACGGCATGCTGCGCCATCGCTTCGGCTATGCGCCGAAGAGCCGCAACATCCGCGGCCCGTCCTTCGTCGCCAAGCAGGTGATGCAGAAGCTGCTGCGCGACGGCAAATGGGTGAAGCGGGAACGCGCCGTGCGCCGTCCGATCGATTTCCGCCTCGACGCGACAGATCTCGGCAAGATCGTCGATCTGCGCAAGACCAGCCTTCAAGAGGCGGCCTGACGAGTCTGCAATGACGGTGCTGACGACATCGGCGGGACGAACAGCGGGGCGAGCGGCCTCGCACGCGTCCGGATTCCATGTCGAGCTGCTGACGGACTGGGCGCAGGCCGCGGCGCGCTGGGGCGCGTTCGAGCCGTCGACGGCCTTCCAGCATCCGCAATGGTACGCGTCGTGGTACCGCGCCTTTGCGGCGGCGGATGGTGTCGAGCCTTTGATTGCAGATATCACCGATGCTGCGACCGGCGAACGCGCCGCGCTGCTGCCGCTGATCCGGCGCCGGCAGGATCGCTTGCGCGTGATCGAATTCGCCGATCTCGATCTCACCGATTACAACGCCCCACTGCTCGGACCGGCCGCACCGCGCGATATCAGCGCGGTCCGTCGTCTGTGGCGTGACCTGCGCCGCGCGCTGCGCAAGCGATGCGGCGGCGCCGATCTCATTCGCCTGTGCAAGATGCCGGCCCTGCTCGACGGTCGCGCCAATCCGCTGGCGCTGCTCGGCGGGACGGGACCATGCCCGTTGAACGGAAATCCGGTATTCACCGGCGAGGACTACGACGCCTGGCGCTACACGCTGGAGAAGACCGTGCGCAAGGAGCTGGAGCGCAGCTGGCGCGTGTTCGCGCGCGATCCGTCTGCGCGTTTTGCGATCGCAACCGGCCCCGAAGAGGCGCTGAAGATCCTGGCGGCCACCGAGATGCAGCAGGGCTTTAGGATGCAAAGCCTCGGGCTCGATTTCATCCTCAATGATGAGGCTTGCGTGGCGTTCTATCGCGACCTCGTGCGCGAGGGCATCGGTGGCGGCTACGCAGTGGTGACGGCGCTTGTGGCCGGCGAGGAGATCGTCGCGACGCTGGTCGGGATCCGCACCGGCACGCGCTATGTGATGATCCGCATCAGCAATGCCGGCGACAAATGGTCGAACTGCTCGCCGGGCCGCTTGATCATCGAGCGCACCATGGCGGCGCTGCACCAGGACGGCGTGCGTGAATTCGATTTCTCGGTTGGGAACTATGCCTACAAGCGCCGTTTCGGCCCGACCCGGATGCCGCTGCTGGATCTCAGCGCGTCCTTGAGCTGGCGCGGCTGGCCGCATGCGCTGCGTCACCGCGCTGTGCTGGCGCTGCGCCGCTATCCAAGGCTCTCCGCGCGCTTGAAGCGGGCGTTCGGCAAGGTGAAACCGTCGCGCGAAGAAGATTAAGGCTGGCGTCGCTGTCGAAATTTTCCTACCACTGCGGCAGCAAATCCCAGGCCTGAAGAGATCCTGATGTTTGAACAGCTCGACCTTGCTCCGCCCGACAAGATCCTCGCCTTGATCGACCTCTACCGCGCGGACACGCGCGCCAACAAGGTTGACCTCGGGGTCGGCGTCTACCGCGACCGTGACGGCAACACACCGGTCATGCGGGCGGTGCGCACCGCTGAAGAGCGCTTGCTGAAGACGCAGGACACCAAGACCTATCTCGGCCTCGCCGGCGATCTCGGATTCAATGCCGCGATGTCGCGGCTGGTGTTCGGCGACACCGTCGAGCCGTCGCGCGTTCGCGTCGCGCAGGCGCCGGGTGGCTCGGGCGCGTTGCGGCTGCTGGCCGAGCTGCTGCACCGGACCAAGCCGGGCGCCACCATCTGGGTCTCCAATCCGACCTGGCCCAACCATATACCGACCATGCGCGGCGCCGGGCTGCAGGTCGCCGAATATGCTTATTTCGATGCCGCGAGCGGAACGGTCGATTTCGAGTCCATGCTCGCCGACCTCGCCAAGGCCAAGGCCGGTGACGTCGTCCTGCTGCATGGATGCTGCCACAATCCGACCGGTGCGAATTTGACGATTGCGCAATGGCAACGCGTTGCCGCGCTCCTCGTCGCGAGCGACCTGCTGCCCTTCGTCGATATCGCCTATCAGGGATTCGGCGACGGGCTCGAGGCGGATGCCGAAGGTCTGCGGATCGTTGCGGCCAGGGCGCCGGAGATGGTCGTGGCGTCGAGCTGCTCGAAGAACTTTGCGGTCTATCGCGATCGGGTTGGCGCGGCGATGGTCGTCGGCAGGAACGCGGCCCAGGCCGACATCGCCATGAGCCATATGCTGGCTGCCGCCCGCGCGCTCTATTCGATGCCGCCGGATCATGGCGCCGCGTCCGTCCGGATCGTGCTCGATGATGCCGACCTGCGCTCCGACTGGCAGGCCGAGCTTGAAGGGATGCGTCAGCGTATGCTTCGGCTGCGTGTCGCTTTCGCCGATGCGCTGCGACGGCAATCCAATTCCGATCGCTTCGATTTCATCGCCGAGCATCGCGGCATGTTCTCGCGGCTCGGGCTGAGCGCGGCGCAGATCAACCGGCTGCGCGACGAGCATGCGGTCTATATGGTCGGCGACAGTCGTATCAACGTCGCCGGCCTGCCGGAAGACCGGCTCGATGATTTGGCGAAGGCCATCGTATCGGTGCTGTGAGGGAAGGCGATCTGTAGGGGGGGCACGCTGTGCTTTGCCCACCCTACGCGTTCCTCACGGCGTCGGCATCCGCTTGCGAGAATGCCGCCCCTGTCGCATCAGCCGTGCAGCTTCTTGGCGGTCTCTGCGATCGCGCGTCCTTGATAGCGCGCACCGGCGAGCTCGTTCTCGCTGGGCTGGCGGCTGCCGTCGCCGCCGGTGATCGTGGTGGCGCCATAGGGCGCGCCGCCGGTGACTTCGTCGAGCTTCATCTGGCCGGCAAAGCCGTAATTGAGGCCGACCACCGTCATGCCGAAATGCAACAGGTTGGTGATGATGGAGAACAGCGTGGTCTCCTGGCCACCATGCTGGGTCGCGGTCGAGGTGAAGGCGCCGCCGACCTTGCCGTGCAGCGCGCCCTTGGCCCACAGGCCGCCGGCCTGATCGAGGAAGTTGGCCATCTGCGAGGACATCCGGCCGAAGCGGGTGCCGGTGCCGACAATGATCGCGTCGTAATTGGCGAGGTCGTCGATTTTGGCGACCGGCGCGGCCTGGTCGACCTTGTAGTAGGACGCCTTCGCGACTTCGGCCGGCACCAGCTCGGGCACACGCTTGATGTCGACGGTGGCGCCGGCTTCACGGGCGCCTTCCGCGACGGCATTCGCCATCGCCTCGATGTGACCGTAAGCGGAGTAATAGAGCACGAGAACCTTGGCCATGATGGCCTCCTTTTTCAGTTTTAAGTTGAGAGTGAGGTTTGGGGAGGGACATGCGCGGACGTTTGTCCGCGCATGGGGTGAGGGACGTCAGGCCGCGTCGACCAGCACCAGCTCGGCATCCTCGAGCGCGGTGATCGTCAGCCTGGCCTCGTCGCGGATCGCGGCGCCGTCGCGTGCATTGACGCGCACGCCGTTGACCTCGACGTTGCCGGCCGCCGGGACCAGATAGAGGTGGCGGCCCTTGTCGGCGTCATATTCGGCGCTCTCGCCGGCCCTGAGTGTGGTGGCGAGCACCCGCGCGTCGGCGCGGATCGGCAGCGCGTCAGTATCGCCCTTGATGCCCGAGGCGATGGTGACGAGCTTGCCGGAGCGATTGGCCTTCGGGAACGGCTTCGAGCCCCAGGTCGGGTGGCCGCCTTTCATCGTCGGCTCGATCCAGATCTGGAAGATCTTGGTCTTCGCCGGCTCCAGATTGTACTCGGAGTGACGGATGCCGCTGCCGGCGCTCATCACCTGGACGTCGCCGGCTTCGGTGCGTCCCTTGTTGCCGAGCGAGTCCTGGTGCGTGATCGCGCCCTCGCGCACATAGGTGATGATCTCCATGTTGGCGTGGGGATGGGCGGGAAAGCCGGTGTTCGGCGCGATCTCGTCGTCGTTCCACACCCGCAAGGAGCCATGGCTCATGTTGTCGGGGTCATAGTAATTCGCGAAGGAGAAGTGGTGCCTGGCCTTCAGCCAGCCATGGTCGGCACCGCCGAGCTTTGCGAATGGTTTCAGTTCGATCATTGGAATACTCCGTTCAATCAGAATGGTGGGGAGACGCAGGCCGTGATGCGCAGCTGTCTCCGTAGAGGTTTCGTTCAGGCGCCGAAGCCGCCATCGACGTTGAGCACCGTGCCGGTCACGAAGGAGGCATCGGGGCTCGCAAGGAACAGCACGCCGGCGGCGACTTCCTCGGGTCGGCCGAAGCGTTGCAGCGCGTGCTGCAACCGTTGTGTCTCCGCAAACGCGCCGCCGTCCTTCGGGTTCATGTCGGTGTCGATCGAGCCGGGCTGCACCACATTGACGGTGATGCCGCGCGGGCCGAGGTCGCGCGCCGCACCCTTGGTGTAGCCGACGACAGCCGCCTTGGTCGCGACGTAGTCGGCAAGGCCCGGGAAGGAGGCGCGATCGGCGAGCATGGAGCCGACGGTGACGATGCGGCCGCCTTCGCCCATCAGCTTCGCCGCGGCGCGGATCGCGGTGATGACGCCGTCGATGTTGATTGCTTCCTGGCGGGCCAGGGCCGCGCTGTCGGCCTTTGGATCATCCACTCCGCCGCCGGCGGCGACGCCGGCGTTGTTGACGAGGATGTCGAGCCGGCCAAAATCCTTCGCGACGGTCTTCACCAGTTGATCGACGTCAGCAGATGAGGCCTGGTCGGCCTTGTAGGCTCGGGCATCGACGCCCTTGGCCTTCAACTCGGCAACCACGGCATCCGCCTTGTCGGGGGAGGCGACGTAGCTGATCGCAACGTCGGCGCCTTCCGCCGCAAGCGCACGCGCTGAGGCCGCGCCGATGCCGCGCGAGCCGCCGGTGACGAGGGCAACCTTGCCTGAGAGCTTCCTGGTCATTGGATTTCTCCGTTGGTGAATTCGATTGATCCTTGGATATGCCGCCGGCCGTGGTATAGAAATAGAAACTATTGAAACTCATTGTTTCTCGTATTGAGCATCGGGATCACGGCCCAGGGGATCACTGCACATGGCCAAACTGCCGGACTTCGAGGCACTCGCGATCTTCGCAAAAGTCGTGGAATTACGGTCGTTTGCAGCTGCGGCAGGCGAGCTTTCGCTGTCCAAGGCCACGGTGTCGAAGGCGGTCAGCCGGCTGGAGGAGCGGCTCGGCGCACGGCTGTTCAACCGCACCTCGCGGCGGCTGGCGCTGACCGATGCCGGCCAGAAATTGTCGGAGCGCGCGGCGCGGCTATTGGCCGACGGCGAGGCCGCCGAGAACGAGGCGCTGGCGCAATCGATCACGCCGCGCGGGCTGGTGCGCTTCGCGGTGCCGATGACCTTCGGCATCAAGACGGTGGCGCCGCTGTTGCCGGAGTTCTTGGAGACCTATCCGGAGGTCTCGATCGACCTGCATCTCAGCGACGCGACGGTGGACCTGATCGGCGAGGGCTTTGACGCCGGGCTGCGCATCGCGCGGCTGCCGGACTCTTCGCTGATCGCGCGGCGGCTCTGCGCGATGCCGCGCTACACGGTGGCGGCGCCGTCCTACCTGAAGCGCTACGGCCGGCCGACCCATCCGATGCATCTCGCCGACCACAAATGCTTCGGCTACGCCTATCTCCCGACCCAGGGGGTCTGGCACTACACCAATGCTGCCGGCGAGCAGGCCAATGTGCGTCCCGCGGGCCAACTCCGGGTCAACAATGGCGAGGCCGTGATGCCCGCGCTGATCGCCGGTCTCGGCATCGCCGATCTGCCCGACTTCATCGTCGGCGACGCGATCGCCAGCGGCGAGGTCGAGGTGATCCTGAAAGGCTGGAAGCAGCCGGAAGGCGCCGTGCATCTCGTCACCCCGCCCGGTGGCCCGCGCCCCGCCCGCGTCGAGGTGCTCGCCGATTTCCTCGCCAGGCATTTTGCCAAGGGGAAGAAGCGGACGGCCGCCTAGACATGTTGCAAGGCAGGACCAGCCAACCTAGGATTGCAAGAGCAGGTCCGCGTTTCAACTGAGGAGGGATGGATGGCTGCGAAGACGGCGAGGCGGAAGTCGCGATCGGCCCGCAAGGGCAAAGCGTCGGCCAAGCGGACGGTCAAGAAGAAGGCGCGGAAAGTAGCCAAAAAGGCTGCCAAGAAGACCAGCAAGAAGGCCGCGAAAAAGGCCCTCAGGAGAACCGCCAAGAAATCGGTAAAGAAAGCCGCCAAGAAGAGCGCCAAGAAAAGCGCGAAGAAAAGCGCGAAGAAGGCAGCTCGCAAGCCCGTACCCAGGACGCACGCCGTCGCCAAATCCGCAGCGCCAATTCCGGCTGCTCCGGCGCCCGAAACCGCACACTCCTGGGCGATCCCGGCGCCGCCATGGGGTGGTGATGCTGACAGCATTTCCGTCCACGGATCGGGCCCCGGACGCGACGAATAGCTGCTCGGCATGAAGCTTCCGCTGGACTTCAACCTCAAGCTTATATTCCGCCTTGTCTTTGCCGGGGTCGTGCTCGCCGCAGCACTGTTCCCCGCCACGCGGGCCGTCGCTAACGCGGTCGGCCTCAAGATCAAGATCGAGTATCTCTTCCCCATTGCGGTGATCCTGTGGGGATGGGTTGTTCTGGTCTGCGACATGCGGATCTATATGCTGTTCGAGGGCCGGCGTTATTGGCCGGGCTGGTTGCGAAGCCTGTTCGAGTGGAGCGAGAAGCGGCGGCTCGCCAGGCTGTGGCGGATCGTCAATGATCCGGGCGCGGATCGGCGCCGATTTCTGGAGGCCGGTGTCGAGCTCGCGCTGTTTCCGGTGCACGAGGAGGGAGACAGCTACGTCGAGCACCCGACGAGGCTCGGCAATCTCATCGAGTCGTTCGAGACCTATCCGAAAGTGAAGTATGGCCTCGATGCCGTGTTCTATTGGTATCGGCTCTGGGTTGTGCTCGACAAGGATCTGCGTGAGGAGCTCGAGAACGCCCAGTCCGTGGTCGACAGCACGATCTATGTCGCCTTTGCGTTTTATGTCTCCGGCCTCGCCATGTTCGGCTACGCCGCCATCACGCAGTTTGGTCACGGTTATCTCGGCCGGTTGCCTGCCGTCACCTTGCCCTACGTGCCCGGGCCCGGCTGGCTTTGCGTCCTGGGAATTGCATGTCTTGTGATCGGCTATTTGATCTATCGCCTCTCGCTGACTGCGCATGCGCAATTCGGCGAACTGTTCAAATCCGTTTTCGATCAATTCCGGTCAAAGCTGCAATTGGACGACGTCCTCAAGGAGGTCGGCCGCATCAGCGAGGCTCCCTATCTGTCCTTCAAGTCCAGGCGAGAGAAGAACTGGATCATCTGGCGCTATTTGCGCTGGCAGCTGATCCGTGATGATGCGGCAAGAAGAAACCTGACGCCAAGGGAGTGGGAGGAGCGCCTTGCCGCGGCCAAGCAGGGCGCCGGTCAGGCTTCGCCCTGAGAGCGGTCGACAAGGCTTGCGCACCGCGAATGCCGCGTTTCGTCGCGAAGGTGCAGGGGAGCACGGGAACTTGCCCTGCAGGCATTCACATTTAGTTGTCCGCGCGAACGATCCTTGGCCGCATTCATTGGCCAGCCTGAAGCACGTCGCGGTGCGCGAAACGTTTGCGCGCGCGTTGTGGCATTCGCTTTGAGAATCGAAAGAAGGGACCCGGACATGCGAACGCAGCGGATCGTCCTGAGCCTTGCAATCGTGGTCGGCGGCGCGGCCGTTGCGTCGCCCGCGTCGGCCGAAGAGTATCGGGGCTCATGGGAACAGCAGATGGCGTGCACGCCCGACGTCATGCGCCTGTGCAGCGACCAGATTCCCGACGTCGGCCGGATCGTCGCGTGCCTGCGGCAGAACACGGCGTTGCTCGGCAGCTCCTGCCGCGCGGTGTTCGAATCGAATGCGAGCGTTCAACCGCAGCAACCCCCACACCAACAGCCGATCGCGCGCGCGCCGCAGCCGCAGGTGATGCAGCACCTGCGCACAACGCCACCGGTCCAGCCGGCGCCGCCCGCGCCGCCGTCGTTCGATGACGATGATGATTGATGCCTACGGCCTGATCTCGCAGACGTCGATCCATTCGGCCGACGTCAGCTCCGCCATCCGGTCGGGCGTGATGCGCACCGCGCTGTGGGTCGAGCCCGCGGCCGGCAGCACCACGTCGAATGCCCGCAGCGACATGTCGCAATAGATCGGCAGCGGCGCTTTCAGCCCGAACGGGCAGACGCCGCCGACCTCATGGCCGGTGATCTCGGCGACCTCGTCGAGGCCGAGCATCTTTGGCTTGCCGCCGAACTGCGCCTTCACCTTCTTGTTGTCCATCCGCGAGGTACCGCTGGTGACGATCAGCACGACGCGATCGCCGACGCGCAGGCTCAGCGTCTTGGCGATCCGCGCCGGCTCGACGCCATAGGCCTCCGCCGCCAGCACGACGGTCGCGGAACTGATCGGGGATTCGATCACGGAAATTTCGGGCGCCTTCTCGGCGAAGAAGGCGCGGACGGACTCCAGGCTCATCTGTTCAGGACCTTGCGGACACCAACGCGGGAAGCTCGGAGAGACCGTGGATGCGGTGATCGGGCACCACGCCGAGCTCGTCCATCTGGGTACGCAACGCCTTGAACATCGTCAACGGGGCGACCGTCTCGGTCTCGACGCAAGCCAGCGCCATCGCTTCCGGCGTCACCCGCTCGATCCATGCGACATTGAGCCCGAACGCCTTGGCGCCGCAGACGTCCCATGGATTGGAGGAGATGAACAGCACCTCCGCAGGCGGCACGCCCAACACCTCCTCGATCAGCGTGTAGGCCTCGGGTGCCGGCTTGAACACCTTGTGGGCATCGACGCTGATGGTCGCATCGAGCAGCCGGTCGAGCCCCGAGTTGCGCACCAGCGCGTTCAGCATGTCGGGGCTGCCGTTGGAGAGGATCGCGAGCTTCCTGTCCTTCATCGCCTCGAGTGCTTCGACCGCATCCGGATAGAGATCGAGATGCTGATATTTGTCGATGATGCGCGCAAACGTCGCCGCGTCGTATTGCAGGCCGAGGCTGCGCAGGGTGTAGGCGAGCGCGTCGCGCGTCGCGACGGAGAAATCCTGATAGCGCCGCATCAGCGTGCGCAGCCAGGAATATTCGAGCTGCTTGATCCGCCAGATCTGGGTGATGATGTCGCCATAGCCCGGAAAGGCATCCTCGGTGACATCGGCCACCGACTGCACGTCGTAGAGCGTGCCATAGGCGTCGAACACAACGGCATTGATGGTCACTGCAATTCCCTCGCATCCCGACCGCCGGCGCGGTCGGGATGCCGAGGGCGCAGGGCGGTGACGGCCCTATATACCCAAAATCTTGCGCGCGTTGGTCTTCAACACTTTGGGACGGATCTCCTCGCGGATGTCGAGCTTGGCGAAATCGGCGAGCCAGCGGTCCGGCGTGATGACCGGCCAATCGGAACCGAACAGCATCTTGTCCTGCAGGATCGAGTTGATGTAGCGCACCAGGATCGGCGGGAAGTATTTTGGCGACCAGCCGGAGAGATCGATATAGACGTTCGGCTTGTGGGTCGCGACCGACAGCGCCTCTTCCTGCCAGGGGAAGGAGGGGTGCGCGAGGATGATCTTGAGGTCGGGGAAGTCGGCCGCAACGTCGTCCATGTACATCGGGTTGGAATATTTCAGCCGCATCCCCATGCCGCCGGGCATGCCCGAGCCGACGCCGGTCTGGCCGGTGTGGAACAGCGCGATCGCGCCGCCGTCATTGATCGCTTCGTAGAGAGGATAGGCCATGCGGTCGTTGGCGTAGAAGCCCTGCATGGTCGGATGGAATTTGAAGCCGCGGACGCCGTACTCCTCGATCAGCTTGCGTGCCTCGCGGACGCCGAGCTTACCCTTGTGCGGGTCGATCGAGACGAACGGGATCAGGACGTCGAGATGGTCGGAGGCGACCTCGAGCATCTCGAGATTGTTGTAGCGGCGGAAGCCGGTCTCGCGCTCGGCATCGACCGGGAAGATCACCGCGGCGATGTTCTTGGAGCGGTAATAGGCTGCGGTCTCCGGCACCGTCGGCGGATGCTTGTGCGGCGACTTGAAGTAGTCGGCCATCTGGGCCTGGAAGTCGTCATAGCCGTCGTCGCCATGCATGCCGCAGGGCTCCTCGGCGTGGGTGTGGATGTCGATCGCGGCGACCTTCTCGATATCAGGCAGTTTGAGCTTGGGCATGGCGGCTTCCCCGGCGGCATGATTGTTGGGTTCGGGATAATGATTATAGCATATAACGATTTTCGCAAGCCCGCTTCGTGCGGGCGGGTCGGTGGTTTGGTGGTCGTCACCACTGCAAATTGCGACATTGTGTCTCGCCTGCCGCAGGCTGTGAGGCGGTTCATAGAGATCCGGTTAGCGTTACGTCAGAATACAACCTGTAATTGCCAAAATCCCCGATTTGAAAGGTTCGCACCCATGGCCGACACACAGCCCAATCTTTACGAGGTCTCCGGATCCGGCATCAGCGTGACTTATTCAACGACGAGCATCACCGGAAAGCCGGTGCTCACCTATCACGACGCGGCCCAGACCAAGACCTTCACCGGCGACGAGATCCAGACCCAGACATCCGTGCTCGGGACGCTGGTCAGCGTGTTCCTGATGCGGACCATCGACGGGCCGTCGACGTCGTTCACCCTGCTGGTTCCGGGCGTGCGCCTGTCCGGTCCCGAGGTCGTCAACATCTCGACCGAAGGCATCACGACGCTGCACAAATTCTCCATCGTCGGGCCCCCGACGGGCCAGACCGAGCTCTACACGGTCTACGCCCTGAAAGGGACCGCACGATTCGTCGTGTTCTGAACATCCGCCATAGCGCGACGCCGGGCCGCCAAGTCCCGGCGAATGGCGGTGCTGGCGGCCGGGAGGCTGGGCTGGTCGGCCTCCCGGCCGCCTGATTTTGGAACGATTTCAACGGCACATGCGGGGGCCTATCCCGGTTCCCGCCAGCCCGGAGGAGCTGAAAATCGGCCCGCTTCGGTTGACATTTGGCGGTCCGATAGCTTAGAAACCGCCCCGTCCCGGGCGGCAGGGCCGCTTGTCGGGACAAATCCCATTTTGGCTTGGCAGTCTCTTGGCAGTCAGCCTCCGGGCATTGATCAGGTACGGCCTCCAACACGGGCCTTTCGAAGCAACAGGATTGTCCCATGAAGGTCCGTAACTCGCTGAAGTCGCTGCGCGGCCGCCATCGCAACAACCGTCTGGTCCGTCGCAAGGGCCGGGTTTATGTGATCAACAAGGTCCAGCGCCGTTTCAAGGCGCGCCAGGGCTGATTGCGGATCGGCTCGGTCCGATCGCACATCACTCGCTTTCACAGGTCTTTGACGCCGCGCTGCTTTGCAGCGCGGCTTTGTGCGTCTAGACTTCCCGCCATGGGATCACGACTCCTCGGGCGCATGAACCGGCTGGCGATGCTGATCGCGGCGCTGCTGGCGATGCCGATCACCGCCGCCGCGCAAGACGATCCGCATGTCGTCCCGCCGAAAGCCCAGAAGAAGCTGCCGGAAGCGCCGAGCAAGCTGCCGAGGGTCCCGGCCGATCGCACCCGCGGGCTGGATTTCCTGTTCGGTGCGCTGAAGGCCGCGCCGGATGAAGCCAGCGCCCGCCATGTCGAGGCGCGGATCTGGGCGCTATGGCTGCAAACCCCGAGCGACACCGCTGCACTTCTGATGATGCGCGCCAAGGCCGCGACGGATGCCCAGAACATCGACGTCGCGTTGAAGCTCCTGGATGCGGTGATCAAGCTCAGGCCTGACTATGTCGAGGCCTGGAACCGGCGCGCGACGCTGTATTACCTGAAGAACGACTACGCCCGTTCGCTGGAAGACATTCATCAGGTCCTGATCCGCGAACCCCGCCATTTCGGCGCGCTCGCGGGCCTCGGCATGATCATGCAGGATGTCGGTGACGACAAGCGCGCGCTCGAGGCGTTCCGCAAGGCCTTGGCGGTCGACCCCTATCTCGAGAAGGTGCCGGAGATTGTCAAGCAGCTCTCCGAAAAGGTCGAAGGCCGCGACATCTGATGGCGCGCGATGAGCCGGGATATGCGGTCCGAGACCGCGCCACGTCCGTTGCAGGATCATCGCATCCTGCTGGCTCGCTCGACGATGAGCGCCTGCCCGAAGGAGACGATCCGTCGGACAGCCAGATTGAGAACAGCGAAGCGCGCTGGCGGCTAGTGCAGGAGCCTGCCGCGCGGTGCGCTGTTCTGGGCGGCCGCCGCATAGAACTGCCGCAGTTCGGCTTCCAGATGCTCATTGACCAGCAGAAGCGCCTTTAGCGCGCCGCGCAGGTCGCCATTGCAGCTTGCCACGATCTGCTCGATGGCCGCATCGCTTGGGTCGGAAATCATGGTACTCCTCCGATATTCCCGTTGAACTCGCCGTATGGAACCTGGTTCCTGTGAATAGCGTGGACAGGACTTTGCTGTTCCGCATTCGATGTAGCATCGCGTCTGATGGCGAAATTGCCACCGGCAATGTATGAAATTGCTAATGACGCTGGTATGAACCCGCTATCCACAGGCTGGGCGTAATGTGGAGAACCCGACTGCGGGACGACCTGAAAAAGGCACAATCGTCTTTCCGAACAAGGCCATGCCCGGACAAGATAGAATCCGCCACGGCGCGAAACGCACATCCGCCTCATCCGTAATTTCCTGGTGCCCAGGATCGTCCCGATGCTGACTGTGATCGTCGTGCTGGCGCTGGCCGTCCTGGTGCTGGTGACGCAGGCCGGCGTCCGCCTGATCCAGCGCGCCTATCCGCCCGCAGGCCGGATGGTCGAGGTGCAGGGCGCCAGGTTGCACGTCGTCGAGCTCGGCCCCCGCGATGCGGCCGGACCGCCGATCGTGATGCTGCACGGCGCCAGCTCCAACCTCCGCGTGATGCAGCATCCGCTGGGCGAGCGGCTCGCCAAAACCCGCCGCGTGATCCTGATCGACCGTCCCGGCCATGGCTGGAGCACGCGCGATCGGGTCGAGGATTCGACGCCTCTTGTGCAGGGCCGGATGATCATGGAGGCGCTGACCAGGCTCGGCGTCGACAGGGCGATCGTGGTGGCGCATTCCTGGGCGGGCGCGCTCGGTCTGCGCATGGCGCTCGATGGACCCGACCGCGTCGCCGGCCTCGTGCTGCTCGCGCCCGTCGCCTATCCCTGGCGCGGCGACGTCGGAAGCTATAACCGGCTGATCGCAACGCCGCTGATCGGGCCGCTGCTCGCCCATACCATCACGCTGCCGCTCGGCTGTCTCGTCACCGCCTCGGGCGTGCGCAACGTGTTCGCGCCGCAGCTCATGCCCGATGATTTCGTCAGCGACAGCGCGACGTTGCTGCTGCTGCGGCCGCGCGAGTTCATCGCCAATGCCCATGATCTGGTGACGTTGAAGGCCGCCGTCGCCGCGCAGGCGCCGCGTTATGCGGAGATCGCGGCACCCGTCACCATCATCGCCGGCGATGCCGACAAGACGGTTTCGACCGCGATCCACTCGCGCCCGCTCGCCGCCACCGCGCCGCACGCCAAACTCATCGTGCTGCCCGGAGTCGGTCACATGGTGCAATACGTCGCGCCCGATCTCGTGCTGGCGGAGATCGAGGCGATGGCCGGCCGGATGCTGCAACCGGCCGCGCGGACGGAGCAGGCCGCCCCCGCGAATCTGTGATCCGCCTGAGGCTTGCGCGGTCACATCGCGCCGAACATCATGAGCCCGCGCGGTTTTCAAAAATCATCAGAGGACAAGCCCCATGCGGATCGACAATGTCGCCGACCTCATCGCCGAAACACTCACCCAGGCCGGTGTGAAGCGCATCTTCGGCATCGTCGGCGACAGCCTCAACGGGCTGACCGAGGCCTTGCGCAAGCGCGGGACGATCGAATGGGTCCATGTGCGGCACGAGGAAGTCGCCGCCTTCGCCGCCGCCGGCGAAGCGCAGATCACCGGCCAACTTGCGGTTTGCGCCGGCTCCTGCGGCCCCGGCAATCTGCATCTCATCAACGGCCTGTTCGACGCGCATCGCAGCCGCACCCCGGTGCTGGCGATTGCGGCCCAGATCCCGTCGGCCGAGATCGGCGGCGGCTATTTCCAGGAGACCCATCCGCAGGACCTGTTCCGCGAATGCAGCCATTATTGCGAGCTGGTGTCGGATCCGTCGCAGCTGCCCTACATGCTGGAGAACGCGATCCGCGCCGCGGTGGGCAAGCGCGGCGTCGCCGTGCTGGTGGTGCCGGGCGACGTCGCGTTCAAGCCCGCGCCGAAGCGCGACATCTCGCCCAATACCGGGCTGTTGCCGCCGGCGCCGGTGGTGCGCCCCGCCTTGTCCGAATTGGCGGCGCTGGCCGATCTGCTCAATGGCGCCAGGCGCGTCACGCTGTTCTGCGGCCGCGGCTGCGCCGGCGCGCATGACAATCTGATCAGGCTCGCGGAGGCGCTGAAGAGCCCGATCGTGCACGCGCTCGGCGGCAAGGAGCATGTCGAATACGACAACCCCTACGACGTCGGCATGACCGGTTTCATCGGCTTCTCCTCCGGCTATGCCGCGATGCATGCCTGCGACGTGCTGCTGATGCTGGGGACTGATTTTCCCTACAAGCAGTTCTTCCCGACCGACATCAAGGTCGCGCAGGTCGACATCCGCCCCGAGCAGCTCGGCCGCCGCTGCAAGCTCGACCTCGGCATCGTCGGCGACGTCAATGAGACCATCGCAGCCCTGCTGCCGAAACTGACCACCAAGACCGAGCGCAAGCATCTCGACGCGGCGATGGCGCACTACAAGGACGTCCGCGCCGGCCTCGACGATCTCGCCCGCGGCAAGCCGGGCCAAAAGCCGATCCATCCGCAATATCTCGCGCGCCTGCTCAGCGAGAATGCCACCGAGGACGCGGTGTTCACCGCCGATGTCGGCACGCCGACGATCTGGTCCGCGCGCTATCTCAAGATGAACGGAAAGCGCCGCCTGATCGGCTCGCTGGTGCACGGTTCGATGGCCAATGCGATGGCGCAGGCGATCGGCGTGCAGGCGGCGCAGCCCGGCCGTCAGGTGGTGTCGATGTCCGGCGACGGCGGCTTCGCCATGCTGATGGGCGACCTGATCACGCTGACCCAGATGAAGCTGCCGGTGAAGGTCGTGATCTTCAACAACAGCGTGCTCGGCTTCGTCGCGCTGGAGATGAAGGCCGCCGGCTTCATCGAGACCGGCGTCGATCTGCAAAACCCCGATTTCGCGGCAACGGCGCGCGCCATGGGGATCCACGGCGTCAGGGTCGAAGATCCCGGCGAGCTCGAGGCTGCGGTCCGTGACGTGCTCGCCCATGACGGCCCGGCGGTGCTCGACGTCGTGACCGCGACGCAGGAATTGTCGATGCCGCCAACCATCACGCTGGAGCAGGTCAAGGGCTTCAGCCTGTGGGTGCTGCGCGCCGTGATGAGCGGCCGTGGCGACGAGGTCGTCGACCTCGCCAAGACCAATCTGCTGCCGCGCTGATCCGGGGGCTGCTCCGGATTTGTGTCCTGCGAGCAACATCTCGCCGGCTCTGTTACCGGGGTGCCCACGAATACCGCGCGGCCGCTCCGCGAACGGCTTATGGTTACCCCGAGGGCTGTGATTGAAGCCGGCTGGCGGGGGCTGCGCCGACGTGACGACCGTGGTTCGACCATCAATCAGGTCTCGACGTCTGCTGCCGGCAGTGAGGCTGGTGACATTCACCTGCGCTGGCGTGCTCTGTATCGGAGCGGCGTCAGCACAGAATGCCACCTGGGTGGGCGGAGGTCCCGGGAACATTTATCAGAATCCGGCGAATTGGACTCCGTCGACAGTGCCGACCGGCACGGCTCTCTTCGGCGCCTCGCCGAACAACACGATCGCGGTGGCGGGACTCGACCTTGATTCCTACGTTGGAGGCTGGACTTTCAATCCGGGAGCTTCCGACTACACATTCAGCTACGTCAGCAGGCTTCATTTCACCGGCGCCGGCATCGTCGTGAACGGCGGCAGTGTCACGATCAACGGTTTCTACGCCGATGTCGGAATCCTGTTCTTTGACAATGCAAGCACGGCGGGCAACGCCAAACTGAACAATGTTTTTGGCCTGATCTTCGACGGCACCAGCAGCGCCGCGAACTCCGTCATCAACAGCATTGGCGGCATCACCTTCTACAACACCAGCACGGCCGGTAACGCGACTATAACCACTACCCAGAGCAGCAGTCTCAACGCTCCACTTGCCTCGATCTTCTTCCGCAACTCGAGCACAGGCGGCAATGCGAGTATCTTCAACAACGCCCAGGTGTTCTTCATCGATCACAGCACGGGCGGCAACGCCAGCATCGTCAACGGCAATCCGACTGCCCCCAATCTCGCAGTCGTGACGGATTTCAGCGATTCAAGCGGCCCGGCCGGCGACCACAAACTGAGCGCCGGCTCGATTGCCGGCGGCGGCACGTTTTACCTCGGGCAGAACGAACTGACCGTCGGTGCCAACAATCAGTCGACGACCGTGAGCGGCGTGATCACCGATAGTGGGATCGCGGGCGGCACCGGCGGCTCCCTGGTCAAGGTCGGCACAGGAACGCTGAGCTTGACCGGCATCGATCCCTACACCGGCGCCACCACCGTCAACGCCGGCGTCCTAAGCGTCGACGGATCGATTGCGGCGTCGTCGTTGACGACGGTGAACACCGGCGCCACGCTGACCGGCGTCGGCACGGTCGGCAACACCACCGTCAATGGCGGCACGCTGGCGCCCGGCCATGGGACCGGCACGCTGTCGGTACTGGGCGATCTCGTCTTCACCTCGGCGGCAAACTATCTGATCGGCGTGACGCCGACTGCGGCGAGCAGCACGGTCGTGACCGGCACGGCGACCCTCGGCGGCGCCACCGTTACCGCGGTGTTTGCGCCCGGCACCTATGTGACCAAGCAATACACCATCGTCAACGCCGGCAGCGTGACCGGCACGTTCTCGTCGCTGGTCAACACCAGTCTGCCGTCGAATTTCAAGTCGAGCCTGAGCTACGACGCCAACAACGCCTATCTCGATCTGGCGCTGAATTTCACGCCGCCTCCAGGCTCGACCACGCCGAATTTTGGTGACGGTCTCAACATCAACCAGCAGGCGGTCGCCAATGCGCTGGTCAACTTCTTCAACACGACAGGCGGCATCCCGCTGGTGTTCGGCACGCTGACGCCGGCCGGCCTGACCCAGGCCTCCGGCGAAAGCGCGACCGGCTCGCAGCAGGCGACCTTTGATGCGATGGGCATGTTCCTCGGGCTGTTGACCGATCCGTTCGTGGCCGGCCGCGACGGCCTTGGCGGCGGCGCCGGCGCTGTGCCCTTTGCCGAGGAGAGTGCCGCGCTCGCCTATGCCACGCGCAAGACGGATGCCTTCGCCGGCGTCACCAAGGAGCCGCCATTGCTCGAGCCGCGCTGGAGCGTGTGGGCGGCGGGCTATGGCGGTTCACAGACCACCAGCGGCAATGCCGTGCTCGGATCGAACAACACGACCAGCAGCATTTATGGCACCGCGGTGGGCGCGGACTACCGCTTCTCGCCGAACACGGTCGCCGGCTTCGCGCTCGCCGGTGGCGGCACCAATTTCAGCGTCAACGGTCTCGGCTCGGGCCGCTCGGATCTGTTCCAGGCCGGCGCGTTCCTGCGTCACACGGCAGGACCAGCTTACCTGAGCGCTGCACTGGCCTATGGCTGGCAGGACATCACCACCAATCGCACCGTCACCATTGCCGGCATCGACCAGCTGCGCGCCGAGTTCAATGCCAATGCGTGGTCCGGACGGCTCGAGGGCGGCTACCGGTTCGTGGCGCCCTGGGCCGGCGGCATCGGCGTCACGCCTTACGCGGCGGGGCAGTTCACGACCTTCGACCTGCCGGCCTATGCCGAGAGTGTGGTGTCAGGCGCCGGCACTTTCGCGCTGGCCTACGCCGCAAAGAGCGTGACCGACAGCCGCAGCGAGCTCGGTCTGCGCAGCGACAAATCGTTTGCGATGGACAGCGCCGTTCTCACGCTGCGCGGGCGGTTCGCCTGGGCGCATGACTTCAACCCCGACCGCTCGATCGGCGCCACCTTCCAGACGCTGCCCGGCGCATCCTTCGTCGTCAACGGCGCCGCGCAGGCGTCCGACTCGGCGCTCACCACCGCGGCCGTTGAGATGAAATGGCTCAACGGCTGGTCCGCAGCGGCGACATTCGAGGGTGAATTCTCCAACGTGACGCGGAGCTACGCCGGCAAGGGTGTGGTGCGCTACACCTGGTAGCGCATCGCGCGGCTCGCGAAACTACTGCTTCTGCTTGCCGTCCTTGTCGAAGGACGAGATGTAGGCCCAGATATTGTTGGCCTCGGTCTCGTTCTTGATGCCGGCGAATGCCATCTTGGTGCCGGGGATCTTCGCCTTGGGGTCCTTGATGTATTCGAGGAACTGCTCCTTGTTCCAGGTGATGCCGGAATTCTTGTTGGCGTCCGAATAATTGTAGTCCGGGGCGGAGCCGGAATGGCGGCCGTCGATGCCGTTGAGTTCGGGGCCGACCTTGTTCTTGGCGCCTTCGCCGATCGCATGGCAGGCCAGGCATTTGTTGAACGAGGTCTTGCCAGCGGCAGCGTCCTGCGCCAGCGCGGAGGACATCGAAGCCAGCGATGTGACGACCGCCAGCGCGCTCAAGGTCATAATCTTCATGGGGTGCTCTTCGTTTCGTCCCGGGAAAAGTGAGTTGTTTGTGGCATGGTCCGCTTGGGCCGGACAAGCCACGAAACTTTGACAGGTTTCGTGCTCGCCCGCTTGTCTCAGAGAGAACTCAGCTTGCGCGCTTGAGGCAATCCGACCTTCGGCCCGCCTGCCCAAAACAGGTGCAGACGTGCTTGATTTGTCGTAACAAATCGACAATGGCGCGGAAGCTCCGAGGGAATGGTGATGTCCATTATGATGCCGGCGGCCGATCAGGCCGTCCTCAATCGCCGCGGCGAAATCGTGGCGGCCCTGCGCGCCATCGTCCCGGGCGAGGGCGTGATCGATTCTGCCGCCGAACTCCAGGTTTATGAGTCCGACGGCCTGACCGCCTATCGGCAGCCGCCGATGGTTGCGGTGTTGCCCGACACCACGGAGCAGGTTTCGCGCATTCTCAAATATTGCCATGCGCAGGGCATCAAGGTGGTGCCGCGCGGCTCCGGCACCTCGCTGTCGGGCGGCGCGCTGCCGCTCGCCGACGGCGTGCTGCTCGGCCTCGGCAAGTTCAAGCGCATCCGCGAGATCGATTTCGACAATCGCGTCGTGGTCACCGAGCCCGGCGTCACCAATCTGGCGATCAGCCAGGCGGTGGCTCATGCCGGCTTCTATTACGCGCCCGATCCGTCGTCGCAGATCGCCTGCTCGATCGGCGGCAACGTCGCGGAGAATTCCGGCGGCGTGCACTGCCTGAAATACGGCATGACCACCAACAACGTGCTGGGCTGCGAGATCGTGCTGATGACCGGCGAGATCCTGCGCATCGGCGGCAAGTCGGCGGAGAATGCCGGCTACGATTTGATGGGGATCATCACCGGCTCCGAGGGCCTGCTCGGCGTCATCACCGAGATCACGGTGCGCATCCTGCAAAAGCCGGAGACGGCGCGCGCCATGATGGTCGGCTTTGCCGAGGTCGAGGCGGCCGGCGAATGCGTCGCTGCCATCATCGGCGCCGGCATCATCCCCGGCGGCATGGAGATGATGGACAAGCCCGCGATCCATGCCGCCGAAGCTTTCGTCCATGCCGGCTATCCGCTCGACGTCGAGGCGCTCCTGATCATCGAGCTCGACGGTCCCTCGGTCGAGGTCGACGAGCTGATCAAGCGGGTCGAGGCGATCGCGCTTGGGTGCGGTTCGACCACCTGCCAGATCTCGACCTCGGAGGCCGAGCGCAATCTGTTCTGGGCCGGCCGCAAGGCGGCGTTCCCCGCGGTCGGGCGCATCTCGCCGGATTATCTCTGCATGGACGGCACCATCCCGCGCGGCGCGCTGCCGAAGGCCCTGGCGCGGATCCGCGAGCTCTCGGAAAAATACCAGCTCGGCGTCGCCAACGTGTTCCATGCCGGCGACGGCAATCTGCATCCGTTGATCCTCTACGATGCCAACAAATCAGGCGAGATCGAGCGCGCCGAGGCGTTCGGCGCCGACATCCTGCGCTGCTGCGTCGAGCTCGGCGGCGTACTCACCGGCGAGCACGGCGTCGGCATCGAGAAACGCGATTTGATGCCCGAGATGTTCACGGAAGTCGACCTCAACCAGCAGCAGCGGCTGAAATGCGCTTTCGACGCGCAGGGCCTGCTCAACCCCGGCAAGGTGTTCCCGACCTTGCACCGCTGCGCCGAGCTTGGTCGCGTCCATGTCCACGCCGGCAGACTGGCGTTTCCGGATATTCCGCGGTTCTAGACCTGGACCAGGGGTGATGCGCGATGGCTGACATCTCCCTTGGCACGTCCACCGCTGCGGCGCCGGCGCGGAGTGCATCCCGTCTGCTGTTCATCGACAACATCAGGTGGTCGATGATCATCCTCGTGCTCTCGATGCACGCCTGCGATACCTATAGCCCGTTCGGCAATTGGTACTATGTCGACCGACAGGCGACCGGCTTCGGCACCGCGCTGATCTTCGGTCTCTATTAGAGCTTCCTGCAGGCCTTCTTCATGGCCGCGCTGTTCTTCATCGCCGGCTATTTCGCGGCCGCATCCTTCGATCGCAAGGGCTTTGCGGCCTTTGTCCGCGATCGCGTGCTGCGGCTCGGCGTGCCGACGCTGCTTTACATGCTCGTGATCGGTCCGCTGACGCAATATTTCCTGTCCTGGACCTGGGGCAGCGGCGGCTTTGGCCATCAATGGCTCCGGCACATCAGGAACGGCGAATTCCTGTCGGAGACCGGGCCGATGTGGTTCTGCGCGGCATTGCTGTTGTTTTCGATCCTGTACGGCCTGCTTCGCCGCACCGGCTGGCGCGAGCCGCAGATCGCGCTCGACGACGACCGGCGAGGCCGCCTCCGGCTCGCCGGCTTCACCGCCGCGATGGCCGCCCTGACCTTCCTGGTGCGTATCCGGCTGAACGAGGGCGCCTCGGTGCTCAACGTCCATCCCGGCGATTTTCCGCAATATGTCCTGATGTTCGCCGCCGGCGCGCTTGGCTGTCGCGGCAGCTGGCTGGCCGGGCTGCCAGACCAGTTCTGCGTCCGCATGGGCTCGCTGGCGCTGGCGGCTTCGCTCCCGCTGATCGGCGCGCTGATCCTGTTCGGCGGCGGGCTTTCGGGCGACACTCAGCTCTATTCCGGTGGCTTCAACTGGGTCAGTTCAGGCAAATGCCTGTGGGAGGCGCTGGTCTGCGTCGGCATGGGTCTCTTGATGCTCGCGATCTATCGCCGTCACTTCGACGGGCAGGGCGCGGTCGCAAGATTTCTCTCCGACAACGCCTTCGGCGTCTACCTGATCCATCCGCCGATTCTGATCGCCTGCGCGATCCTGCTGCATCCGCTGGCATGGCCCGCGCTCGCCAAGGCCGCGCTGCTGACCTGCCTTGCGGCAGCCGGCAGCTTTGCGGCCTCGGCCTTGATCCTGCGCAAGTCGCCGCTGCGGGCCATTGTCTAAGGCCAGGTGACGTCGAGTTGAGCGGCAACCGCAACAGAACTGTACTCCCTCTCCCGCACTTGCGGGGGAGGGCTGGGGCGGGGGCTCTCTCCGCGCGTCGCATTGCGGAGAGAGCCCCACCCGGATCGCATCTGTCGATGCGATCCGGCCTCCCCCGCAAGCGGGAGAGGTGTAGCGAGGTCTGCGGCCAGCCGGCTCCGCTCAGATCAGCGCGTATTGCGCGCGCTCGCGTTTCGCCAGCAGCGGCAGCGCCTGCTCGGCGATATAGGTCTTGAAGTAGGCGCTGTCCTGATGCGCCTTCAGCGCGGCTTCGTCCTGGAACAATTCGTAGAACAGGAATTGCGCCGGATTGTCCTTGCCGCGGCCGATCAGGAACAGCTTTGCGCCGGGGTCCTTCTGCGCCTCGGGCAGGAAGGCGTCGAGGATCTCGGCGATCCTGTCGGCCTGTCCTTCCTTCGCCTCCCACTGTGCCACCACCAAAAGGCCGCCGGTGTTGATCGCGTCGCTGATGGTTCGCGTGCTCATCGCATAGTGCTTCATGCCAATTCCTCCGTTGGCTGGTTCAGATCGGGATTGCGACACGGCCAAGGGCGAGACGCTGGCGATCGCCATGACGCTAGCGAATATGCCGATGACCGATCGTCTCGTGGACATCGTGGCGATTTCGACTTCCGAACGCTGCATCATCATGACCTCCAATTGTCTCACGGTGCCGTACCGCAGGCAGGAGATAGGCGATCGGTCTGCGTGGTCGGTTCGCCTGACATCGAAGTGTCGATGTCGTGAACATTTCGATCATGATCGAAGCGTTGTGGTCGGACGCGATGCGATAAGGAGCGTGGGTCCGAACCGCCGGAGGCCGCCATGCAGACACTAGCGCCAGAGCTTGCCGAACTCGCCGCCCTGATCGCCGATCCCGGGCGCGCGGGCATCCTGTCGCGGCTGATGGACGGGCGACCGCAGACCGCGAGCGAGCTGGCACATGTCGCCGGCGTCACGCCGCAGACCGCGAGCTGGCACCTGGCGCGGCTGGCAGGGCGTGCGCTGCTCAAGGTCGAGCGGCGCGGTCCGCGCCGGCTCTATTGTCTGGCGAACCCGCTGGTCGCGCAGATGCTCGAGAGCATGATGACGGTCGCCGTCACCGGGGCGCAGCCGCTTAAGGCGCCGCGGATCGACGACGAGATGCGGCGGGCCCGGACCTGCTACGACCACCTTGCCGGCGAGCTTGGGGTTGCGGTCAGCGATGCGATGCGCCGGCGCGGCTATCTCGTGCTGGATCACGAGGTGGGCGAGCTGACCCCCGGCGGCACCGCGTTCCTGTGCAGCCTCGAGATCGACCTGCGCCCCTCGGTCCGGCACCGGAGGGCTCTGTGTCGCCCCTGTCTCGACTGGAGCGAGCGGCGTCCGCATCTGGCCGGACGGGCAGGGGCGGCAATCGCCGACCTCGCGTTCCGGCGCGACTGGATCCGCCGCCGGCCGGAAGGCCGCTCCGTCGAGATATCCGACGCAGGGCGCGCGGCGTTCCGGACGCTGTTCGGCGCGCGCATTTGATTTCGGCGCCGAATTTGGCTACCGGCTACGCCGTGGATACGCTCAAGGTCAGAGACGCGAAAGACGTCGAAGAGGTGGTGCGCGCGGCGGTGGCCGGCGAGCAGCCGCTGGAAATCATCGGTCATGGCAGCAAGCGCGCGATCGGCCACCCGATGGCGACCAATGCAGTGCTCGATCTCTCGGGCCTCAACGCCGTCACCTGCTACGAGCCGAACGAGCTGATCATCACGGTTCAGGCCGGCGCGCCCCTTGCCGATGTGCAATCCCTCATCGATGCCAAGAACCAGCAATTCGCCTTCGAACCGATGGATACGTCTGTGCTACTCGGAGGGCCGGCGGCCGGAACGATCGGCGGCATGATCGGCGCCGGGCTGGCCGGACCCCGCCGCATCAAGGCCGGCGGGGCGCGCGATCATCTGCTCGGCGCGCATGCGGTGTCGGGCTTCGGCGACAGCTTCAAGACCGGCGGACGGGTGGTGAAGAACGTTACCGGCTACGACCTCTGCAAGCTCTTGACCGGGTCCTGGGGCACGTTGGCGGTCATGACCGAGGTGACGCTGAAGGTGATGCCGAAGCCGGAGAGCGAGCGCACCCTGGTGCTGCGCGGGCTCGACGACGTCGCCGCCAACAAGGCGATGACGGCGGCGCTTGGCTCGCCCTTTGACGTCTCGGGCGCGGCACACCTGCCGCAGCAGCTGTTCCGCACCGGGGCGGAGGCGTTCGCGGGCCTGGCAGCATCCGGGCAGTCGGTGACGCTGGTGCGGCTCGAGGGCATCGCGGCGTCGGCGGTGCACCGGGCGGCTTCGCTTGGTACGGCGTTGTCCTCCTATGGGACGGTCGAGACGCTCGCCGATGAGGCCTCGCTTGCGGTTTGGGCCGGCCTGCGCGATGTGCAGCCGTTCGCGGCGAACGGCGCGCTCGGGGCTTGGCCGGTCTGGCGCATCGTCTGCCCACCGGCGGCAGGCGGCGCGCTCGGCGCGACGCTGGCGCGCGAGACCGGCGGGGACGTGATCTACGACTGGGGCGGCGGACTGATCTGGGCCGCGCTGCCACCTGCTCCGGATGCACAGTCTCAACTGGTGCGGAGCCGGGTCGCGGCCTCCGGCGGACACGCCACCCTGATCCGCGCCTCTGAGGAGGTGCGCCGCGGCGTCGACGTGTTCCAGCCGCAGCCGGACGGGCTTGCCGCGCTCGGCGAACGGGTCCGTAACAGCTTCGATCCCAAGACCATCCTCAACCGCGGCCGGATGCGGCGAGGCGGGGCCGCATGAAAACCGAATTCTCGCTCACCCAACTCGCCGATCCCGACATCAAGGAAGCCGACAAGATCCTGCGCGCCTGCGTGCATTGCGGCTTCTGCACCGCGACCTGCCCGACCTATGTGCTGCTCGGCGACGAGCTCGATAGCCCGCGCGGCCGCATCTACCTCATCAAGGAGATGCTGGAGAAGGACAAGCCGCCGACGCCTGACGTGGTCAAGCATGTCGACCGCTGCCTGTCGTGCCTCGCCTGCATGACTACCTGTCCGTCGGGCGTGAACTACATGCACCTCGTCGACCAGGCCCGGGTCCGGATCGAGCGGGATTTTACGCGGCCGCCCACCGAGCGGCTGCTCCGTTCGGTGCTGGCCTTCGTGCTGCCGCGGCCGGGTATGTTCCGGATCAGCATGATCCTGGCCGGGCTGGCGCGCCCGTTGGCGGCGCTGCTGCCGACCCCCTCGGTCGGCGCGTCGAGCCCCGGCCTGCTGCGGCGGATCAAGGCGATGCTGGCACTGGCGCCGCGCACTCTTCCGCAGCCGGGGCCTATGGCGGGAACCGTGTTCGCGCCGGCCGGCCGGCGGCGCGGCCGGGTCGCGCTGCTGCAAGGCTGCGCCCAGCAGGTGCTGGCGCCGCGGATCAATCAGGCCGCGATCAATGTGCTGACCCGGCACGGCATCGAGGTCGTGCTGGTCAAGGACGAGCAATGCTGCGGCGCGCTGACCCATCACATGGGTCATGACGCCGATGCGCTGACGCGCGCGCGAGCCAACATCACGGTGTGGCAAAGGGAAGCGGACCGAGAAGGGCTCGACGCCATCCTGGTGACGACCTCGGGCTGTGGGACAGTTGTCAAAGACTATGGCTACCTGCTGCGCGAGGACCGCGCTTTCGCGGAGCCGGCCAAGCGAATCTCCGCGCTGGCAAAGGATATCAGCGAGTATCTCGCTGGCATCGAGCTCGCACCATCGACGCAAAAAGGCGACGTCACTGTCGCCTATCACTCAGCCTGTTCGTTGCAGCATGGACAGAAAATCACTCAACTTCCGAAAGAATTGCTTTCCAAGAATGGATTCGTGGTGAAAGATGTACCCGAGAGCCATTTGTGTTGCGGTTCGGCGGGGACCTACAACATTCTCCAGCCCGACATTGCGAGCAGATTGCGCGATCGCAAGGTCGCCAATATTGCGCTTGTCAAACCGGACATGATCGCTGCGGGCAATATTGGTTGCATGGTTCAGATTGCCGGTGGCACGTCAGTTCCTGTGGTGCACACGATTGAGCTTCTCGATTGGGCGACAGGAGGTCCCCGGCCAGGATTGAATTGATCGACTGCCACTCGGGCATGATCCGGATCTGAGCCTTGCACCGACGCGACGGCCTTGTGCCGGCGTAACGTGAAGGACCGGCTTTCCCTCGCCACAGACGCGCAGCGTCCATGCAGTGAAGACGCGCAGCGTCTCTGCGGCGGTCATGCCCAACTAGCGTAGTCCGGCAAGCGATCACTTCAATACGCCCGGTGGACTCATAATCAGCGGCAACAGGAGGACCACGATGGCGAAGAAGGCGAAGAAGGCGAAGAAAAGCAAGAAGGCCAAAAAGGCCGTAGCAGCGAAGAAGAAATCCACCAAGAAGTCGGTCAAGAAGGCCGCCAAGAAGTCAGCCAAGAAATCCGCGAAGAAGGCCAAGAAGGCGCCGAAGAAGAAGGCTGCCAAGAAGGCTGCAAAAAAAGCTGCGAAGAAGGCCGCCCCAAAGAAGGTAGCTCCCGTCGCAGTGGCACCCGCACCCAAGCCCGTCGCCAAGAAGAGCGCGCCGAAGAAGGCTCCGAAGCCCGCGCCGGTCGCCGCGACTCCGGCACCCGAACCGCAACCGGCGCCGAGCTGGGCCACGCCTGAGCCGGCTCCGAGCTACACCTCCGAAGGGGGCGAGCACCACTAGCCGGATAGCTGGCGTCCCCGGACCGGGGCGCCAACTGCACATCGTCTCAAAGCCGCAGCGGTCGCCGCTGCGGCTTTTTCCGTGCTGGGTCGATGCGGCGTGACGTTCCGGGCACGGTGATTCGGCCGGTGTCCTTGCGTTCCGCTGATCCACCGCTCGTTTCGTGCCACACCAGCCCCGAGCCATCGCTCGTTTCATGGCACATCTGCCGGCTCAACCGGTAGGCGAGGGTGCCGATCTGTTGTCCGAATGCAACACCCGCCGAACAACAGTCGTCGAGAGTGCTTGAACGCCTAAAAAGTCGGCATCTGCACCTCTTTTTAGCTTCAAGACTCCGTGTGCGCGTTTCAGATTGGACACACGCGATTGGGTTGCAGTCCGTGATCGCATGCCCTGGGGGGCCACCTGAGCAGGGCTGTTTGGCAAGTGTAATGGGGATCGTCATGAAGAAACTGGCTTTGTTAGCAACGGCGCTAGCAATGATCTCGGGCTCGGCAATGGCAGCTGACATGGCTGTGAAGGCCGTCAAGGCGCCGCCGCCGGCTGCGTTCGATCCCTGGGATATCGCCTTCGGTGCCGGCGTGATGAACGACTACATCTTCCGCGGCGTGACCCAGTCCAACCACAATCCGTCGGTCACCGCCTATTTCGAGCCGCGCTACAACGTCACCAAGGACCTGCAGCTCTACGTCGGCACTTCGACCGAGAGCATCTCCTTCGCCAACCGCGCCGCGGCCGAAGTCGACGTCTATGGCGGTATCCGCCCGACCTTCGGCGCCTTCGCCTTCGACGTCGGTATCTGGGGTTACCTCTATCCGGGTGGCACCTGCTACTACGGCGCGCCGTTCGACACCGCCGGCAAGCCGCTCAGCGCCGAGTGCGCCACCAACTTCCTGCTCAACGGCAACGTGATGAAGAAGGACGTCTCGTTCTTCGAAGTCTACGGCAAGGTGACCTACACCATCAACGACAACTGGGCGTTCACCCTGAACGAGTACTACTCGCCGAACTTCCTCAACAGCGGCGCCTGGGGCAACTACTCCTCGATCATCGGCAAGTACACTGCGCCCAGCACCGTGTTCGGCTCCAGCGGCGTCGGCATGTATGTGTCGGGTGAATTCGGTCGGCAGTGGCTCGGCACCTCCGACAGCTTCTACGGCGTCCCCGCGTTCCCGAACGGCATCAAATATGCCGACTACGACACCTGGAATATCGGCATCGGCTTCACCTACAAGGTGTTCACGCTCGATCTGCGCTACTCCGACACGGATCTGTCGAAGGGCAATTGCAGCGCCTTCACCAGCTCCTTCAATGCGAGCGGAACGACCAACGTGACCCCGATCAATCCGGGTGGCACCGGCTCGAACTGGTGCGGCGCGGCCGGTATCGCCAAGCTCTCGTTCGACCTGACCGCGATGTCGAACCTGAAATAAGCTCTCCTTGCGGAGAGGCGAGGGGCGGCAGAGCGATCTGCCGCCCCTATTGTTTTGGTCTTGTTACCCGCAAGCGGGAGAGGGAGCCCACATCTTCCCGAGCTGAAGCAGAAGACGTGGGCCGACGTCGCAGGCCGCCTACGACGCGGTGACCTCGACCGCGTCGCGCAGGGTGAAGCGCTCGCCATCTCGGGTCAGCGCGACGTGGCGCTGATGGAAGGCCCCGAGCGTCGAGCGGTGTCCGATCGAGACCACGGTGGTCTGTGGCAGCTTCTCGGCGATGAGCTTGTAGAGCGCGGCTTCCGACGGCTCGTCGAGCGAGGCGGTCGCCTCGTCGAGGAACAGGAATTGCGGCGCGTGCAGCAGCGCCCGGGCGATGCCGAGACGCTGCTGCTCGCCGAGCGACAGCATCCGGTTCCAGTGCGCCTCCTCGTCGAGCCGTGCGGCGAGCTCAGGCAAGCCGACGGCCGCGAGCACATCTCGGACCCGCTTCGCATCGTATTGTGCGGCCTCGCTCGGATAGACCACGGCCGCATGCAGCGATCCGATCGGCAGATAGGGGCGCTGCGGCAGCATCATCAGCGTTGCATTGGCCGGTATCTCCACCGCGCCGCTGCCGTAGGGCCAGATGCCGGCCACGGCGCGGAACAGCGTCGACTTGCCGGCGCCGGAGGGGCCTGTGACCAGCGTCCGTTCACCGGGACGGAAGCTGACATGATCGGCTGAGACCAGCGGCGCGCCGTTCGGCAGCTTGACCAGCAGCTGCGGCAGCGCGATCTCGGTGCCAATCGCCGGCTTGCTGTGGATGGAGGCGGGGTCGGCGGTCAAATTCTCGGCGTTTGCGATCGAGGTCTCAAAGCCCTCGAGACGGGCAACCACCGCACGCCATTCGGCCAGGGTGCGGTAGGCCGAAACGAAGAACGAGAGCGAGTCCTGCACCTTGCCGAAGGCCTCGGCGATCTGGATCAACGCGCCGAGCTGGACCGTCTTACTGACGAAATAGGCCGGCCCCGCCAGCGCGAACGGGAAAATCACCGACGCCTGCGAATAAGTACCCGTGAAGGCAGTCACCCGCTTGGTCCGGGTCATCAGCTCGTACCAGTTGCCGATCACGCGGCCGAAACGCTCCGACAGGCGTTCGCGCTCGGCACCCTCGCCCTTGAGCAGCGCGATCTGTTCCGAGTTCTCGCGCACGCGCACCAGGTTGAAGCGAAAATCCGCTTCCAGCCGCTGCTGGTCGAAGTTGAGATTGACCAGCGGCGAGCCGATCCACTGTGTCAGTGCCGTCCCGAGCACGGCGTAGACGATCGCGCCCCACACCAGATAGCCCGGAATCGAAACGTCGACGCCGAACAGCAGCAGCGGCAGAACCTTCGACAATCCCCACAGGATCACCACGAAGGAGGCGAGCGAGACGACCGAGTTCAACAGCCCGATGCCGATGGCCAGCGTCTGGCCGACGAACAGCTTGACGTCGTCGGTGATGCGCTGGTCGGGGTTGTCGGCGGCATCGCCGACCAACTGCATGCGATAGTGATTGGCGCCGTGCATCCAGTTGCGGAGATACTTGCCGGTCATCCAGTTGCGCCAGCGTATCTGGAGCCACTGGTTCAGATAGAGCTGATAGATCCCCAGCACAACCGCCGCCGCAGCCAGCAGACAAAACACCAGCAGCTCGCGCTTGAACGTGTCCCAATCCTTATCCTGGAGCGCGGTGTAGAAGCGGTTGCGCCATTGATTGAGCAGCACGTCGAGCCCGACGGACACCAGCTCCATCGCGACCAGCGTGGCAAGCAGGATGCGGCCGGCCCATTTGTCCTCGGAGCTGAAATATGGCGAGGCGATGCGCCACACCGTGGCGAGCGTCGAGCGGATGTTGTTCACAGATTGTCGTCTCCGGGGAACGGCCAGCAAGGGCCTGAAGAATCGGGACTATCGGGAGCGTCTAGACTAAAGTCGTAAGTCTGGCATGCAAGCGTCGGCTTGTCCCGGCGTTCGAGTCAACCCTAGCATGCTGGCAACGGCGCGGGGCGGGGGTCCGCGGGTTTTTCGCGAGGATGTGAGCGATCCTTACCGATCGTCCATCTCGCGAGCCAACCTTCAACCACATTCGACGCGGCTCCCGCGATCGCGCCAGGCGCGCCCGGACCGTTCACGCCGGCGGTCGCGCTCCATAATGCGTGGGGGAGATGCCGGGCCATGAATAGCTGGAATCAAATCTACAATCCGCTTGGCAATGCGGGGCTGTCGACGATCGCGGCCGCGATTCCCGTGGTCACGCTGCTGGTCCTGATCGCGAGCGGCCGGGTCAAGGCGCATATCGCGGCCATCGTCGCCGTGATCGTCACCAACCTGATCGCTATCCTGGTGTTCACGATGCCGGCGGGGATGTCGATCCGCGCCTCGGTGCTCGGCATCGTCTCCGGCTTCTTTCCGATCGGCTGGATCGTGCTCAACGTCATCTTCCTCTACCAGGTCACGGTGAGGTGCGGAAAGTTCGAGCTGTTGAAGCGCGCGATCGGCGGCGTCACCGAGGACCGTCGCCTGCAATTGCTGTTGATCGCGTTCTCGTTCGGCGCCTTCTTCGAGGGCGCCTCGGGCTTCGGCACTCCGGTCGCGATCACCGGCGCGGTGCTGATCGGGCTCGGCTTCTCGCCACTCGCCGCTTCCGGCCTGTCGCTGATCGCCAACACCGCGCCGGTGGCCTTCGGCGCGCTCGGCACGCCGATCCAGGGCCTTGCGTCCGTGACCGGGCTCGATCCCTACATCCTCGGCGCGATGGTCGGCCGGCAGCTGCCGCTGTTCTCGCTGATCGTGCCGTTCTGGGTGGTGTGTGCGTTCGCCGGCTGGCGCGGCATGAAGGAGATCTGGCCGGCGATCCTGGTCACCGGCGTGTCGTTCGCGGTCCCGCAATATGTGATCTCGAACTACATCAATCCATGGATCGTCGACATCGGCGCCTCGCTGATCTCGATGGGCTGCCTGATCCTGTTCCTGAAGGTCTGGCAGCCGCGGCAGCTCTGGCTGTCGCCGGCGCTGCGCGGCCGCGATGAATCGGTCGCGACGATGGCGGCGGCCAAGCCGCTCGACAAGACGCCGCTCACCTCGGGCGAGTTGTGGAGCGCGCTGCTGCCATGGATCATCGTCTGCATCCTGATGCTGATCTGGGGCAATGGTGCCTTCAAGACCTGGGCGAACGCGATCTTCACCTGGAACTATCCGGTTCCAGACCTGCACAACATGATCAACAAGGTGCCCCCGGTGGCGGCGAAGCCGACGCCGGAAGGCGCCGTGTTCGCCTTCACCTATCTGTCGTTCACCGGCACCGGCATGCTGATCGCCGCGATCATCTCGGGGCTCTTGATGGGCGTCTCGCCCGCCGGCCTGATCGCCGAATATGGCCGCACCATCCGGCTGTGCGCGATCTCGCTGATCACGATCTCGGCGATGCTGGCGATCGGCACGCTGACCCGGCTCTCCGGCATCGACGCCACGCTGGGTTTGGCATTTGCCGCGACCGGCGTGCTCTATCCCTTCTTCGGCACGCTGCTCGGCTGGCTCGGCGTCGCGCTGACCGGATCGGACACCGCCTCGAACATCCTGTTCGGCAATCTGCAGAAGATCACCTCGCAACAGCTCGGCCTGTCGCCGATCCTGATGGCGGCGGCGAACTCCTCCGGTGGCGTGATGGGCAAGATGATCGACGCGCAATCGATCGTGGTCGCCTCGACCGCAACCAACTGGTACGGGCATGAAGGTTCGATCCTGCGCTACGTATTCCTGCATTCGATCGTGCTGGCGTGCCTGGTCGGCCTGTTCGTGACCTTGCAGGCCTATGTGTACCCGTTCACCGAGCTGGTCCTGAAGTAACGCGCACAGCGTCCGCGCAATGAAATCCCCGCGGGCTGCAGGCTCGCGGGGATTTGCTTTTCCAGGGATTTTTCTGCCGCAGCCAATCTGGCCAAGCGCAGGCGCGTCCAATACAAGGTCGACCGTCAACGCGCGGTTTCGAGGAATGGAATGATTTCAGTCGGTCGGATTTTGAAATGCGTTTTGCTGGTCAGCACGGTGCTGGGAACTGTTCCCGCCGTGGTCCCGGCCCTGGCCCAGGAGGAATTTCCGTTCGGCTTCCTGATGACGCTCGACGCCGCGCGGATGCCGGGGTCCAAGCGGATTCCCTCGATCGAGGTCGGCGACAATGGCGAGGTCGCGCTCGAGCTCTGGTGCAACGGCGGCAAGGGCCAGTTCTCGGTTGCCGGCAACACCATCATCTTCGTTCCGGGTGCGATGGAGAACCGCAGCTGCCCGCCGGATCGGGCGCAGGCCGACAGCGAGCTGATGGCCGCACTCGGCGATATCGCGACCTGGCGGCGGCAGGGCGACGCGGTCACGCTGACCGGCAGCCGGTCGCTGCGCTTCATCATCAACACGAATTGATTGGAAAGCTCAGGGCGTCGCGATCAAGCCGCTCGCGGTGGCGACGATCCAGCGGTTGCCCCAGCGCACGATGGAATCGACGCGGCCGAGGCCAGGAACGACATCGCCGCGGGCTGCCATCCGGACCCCCTCGGGACCTTCGAGCACGGCCGTGCCGTCCCGGACCTCGACCACCGTCCATCCGGGGATCGTGCTCGGCCGCGTCTCCGGGGCTGCCGAAAGCGGCTGCCTCGGCGCCAGCGCGGCGGCCTGCGCGTTCAGGGTAGTCGGCGCGGCCCCCAGCGCCAGCGGGCGCGGACTGGCCGCAGGATTGGCTATGATTTTGGGAATGCTGCCGGTGACGACAGGATCGGGGTTGGACCCGGTCCGTCGCGTGGCTTCGCTCCTGCCGCTCGGTCGCGTCTCGGCAATATGAGGCTGCGGCGCCTCCTTCCGGGCCACCGGGGTCGGGCTCGATGCCGGCACGAATTCGTGCCAGTTCGCGCCGCCGGCCCATCCCAGCACGAAGGTCGCCGCCAGCGCGGTGGCTGCCAGAATCACGGTGCCGGCGCGGTCCGCGAACGGCTCCCGCAGCAGCAGCGCGGCATCGTGATTGGGGCTCGAGAGGTCCCAAAGCCCCGCCGGCTGCTCCGGCAACTGGCCGTCAGCCACATCCATCGACCAGATGCTGTCAGGACTGCTCGGCTCGCGGGCGTGCATGGCGTGACCTGTGTTGGCTTGCGCAATGATGACCCTCGAAACTGAATCCGCCCTTAATTTTCGGTGACCGAACTGCGGCAAGGCCGTGTCGTGCAGTCGCAGGCCCCGCATTGACGGAGCCGCGGCCGCGGCCGACATTTGCGAGCGACAGCCTTTCCGCGGCCGATCGGGCGCGCGCCGGACCTCGTCCAAGATGACCATCCCTGAGATCAACATCGCGCCCGAGGACCCGCGGCAGCCGGAGGTGCGGCGACTGATCGCGCTGTCAGACGCCTATCTGCAGGCGCTGTATCCGTCCGAGAGCAATCACCTCGTCGATGTCGACGCGCTTGCTGGATCAGGCACAATGTTCCTGGTTGCGCGGCGGAGCGGAGCGGCGATCGGATCGATCGCCTTCCGCGTCATCGCGCCCGATCACGCCGAGATGAAGCGAATGTTCGTGCGCGAGGACGCGCGCGGCTGCGGGCTCGGTCGCCGCCTGCTCGACGCGCTCGAGGACGCCGCGCGCCGGGAGAACATCACGCGCATCAGCCTGGAGACGGGAATCCGACAGCCGGAAGCGATCGGCCTCTATCGCGCATCCGGCTATCTCGAATGTGCGCCGTTCGGGAATTACACGGCCGATCCGCTCAGCCTGTTCATGACCAAGCGCCTGCCGTCGTGATCGACGGCGCGAGATGGTGAAATGTGCGGCAGAAAACGAGGGCGTGTGAGCGCTACGTGCGTGAATAACGCAAAGGGCCGCCGATTTTCATCGACGGCCCCTCGCGACCAAATTGCTTCGGGATGAAAACTCGTACCCCGCGCTGGGATGATCTACCCTAGGAGAATCCAGGCCGCATGTGGATTCCGGACTACTACTGTCAGAACCGGTGCCACGTTAACCAAAGCGCCCTCGTTTTCTGCCGCGGAATCGTTTCACTCGACTTCATCGTGCGATTCAGCCTCACCGCATCGAGCGTGAGCAGATCGCTAGCCTAGCGCGCGGTCTCCGTCGATCGCGACATGTTGTTCCAGCCCTACGGCAGCTCGCCGCCGGGCCGCGCGAGCTGGCCTTCATGCTCGGGCAGGCGGATGAGACCGAGCTGAAGCATCGCCGTGATCGCGTCCTCCTGCCCGAGCTCCTCGGCGATCCGGCCCTGCTGCAAGCGCAGCACGGTGGTGCCGGCGAACTTCATCTTGCGGCCCGAGGCTGCGGGCAGCGAGCCGAGGCGGAAATCGCTCAGCGCAGCACCGGTGTGGGTGCCGCCACCCTCCCAGCGGCCGACGACATAGTCGCCTTCCGCGATGAGATCGCCGACGCCCCAGAAATTCAGATCGGGGAAAGCTTCGCGAAACTCGGTCATGAAATTCATCACCGCAGCGCGGCCGCGCTTCGGCTCATGCATCGGGTAGTGCACGACAATGTCTGCCGTGGCGAGCTCGTTGATGACGCGCGGATTCCACGGGTTGCCCCAGAATTCCTTGAACCATCGGGCCACGATGCTCTTGTTGTCTTCTGACATCTGATCGTCTCCGTTCGCGGATGGCTGTCTTGCGAACATCGCAAACAGCGCTGCTTCAATACGCGCAGTAAGCCATCGGAGAGCTTGGCTTCGCCACCCGATTCCAGATCGGCACAAGCGTGATGCGTGATGCGCGATTCCGCTGCGCGCAGCGATGTTTGGCACCTCGCGTTCGGTAATGCTGTCGATTTTGCAAATCGGGTGGCGCGACGATCGGCACCGCGCGATCGTGACTCACACAGAGGAGCACATGATGCGCAACTTCGATGCGATCGCCGCGCTGCGCGGCGAGGGACTTCGGCCGGAATTGCGAGCGCTGCTCGACCGCGTCGCGACCGCGCCTTGTCCTGAACTGTTCGTCAGAGGTGACGGGATGCTGCAGTCCGGCCCGGACACGGCGCCTGTCGCTGTGCGCGACAACGTCGTTCCGCTCGGCAACAGGGCGGCGTGATCGAGGATGCGGCGGCTCGCTCGATCTCGCGCGCCGGGCTCACTTCCACGCCGACTTGTCGGCGTCCCAGCGCTGGCCCTTGAATTCCTTGATCAGCGCGTCGATCGCGCCGTTGTCGTCCTTGGCATCGGCGCCTTCCTCGTCGCTGGCGGCGTCTTCGGACAACACCAGCTTGGCGCCCGCGCTGTCGTCGCTGGTCGAGCTGGTGGGGCTCGAGACCCACAGGATCAGCCGGTCGGAGGTGCCGGGCCTGTCGGGCGACACCAGCGCGGTGACCTCGAGATTCTCGGTGAGGCCGAGCGCCGGGTAGATCGAGCTCGGCCGCTTCAGGACCAGCTTCAGCTTACCGGTGTTGGCGTTCCACGTGCTGGAGGCCGGCTTCGCCGACAGCGTCTTCGCCAACACGTTCGCGATCGTGGTCGCGATCTTGTCGCGGTTGATCTTGTCGCCGTCGCGCCAGTCCGCGGCCGCGAAGCGGATCGTGCGATCCATCTCGATCACGCCGCTGGTCCATCCTGCCGACGTCACGCCGGCGGCCGACTTCGCCTTGGCGAGCAGCGCGGAGGCGTGCTCGGGATCGACGGTGAGGTTGATGGTCTGCTCGCCGGCGCGCATCGCGTCGCAGGTCAGCGCGAGGCTCGAGGCGCTGACCTCGACCGGTTCGCCCTTCAGGCTCTTGAGGAAGTCGGCGGCCTGCTCGAGCTTCACCTTCACGCCGAGCGATTCCGGCGAGACGTCGGTGAAATCCTTCGGCTGCTGCGTGATGCCGTCGTCCGAGGTCTGGTTGTCCTGGAATTCCTTCTCGCTGAGATCGGAATTATCCGACGAGGCGACCTCGGTCACGGTCTGGCCGATCGTGATCTGGCCACGGAATTCAAAGCTGTCGCCGGTCTGCTTGCGGGTCAGCTTGATTGCGACCGGCTGCTTGTCGGCGACGCTTTGCGTGGAGCCGGACAGAACAGGGCCGTTGACCGTGAGGTTGGCGACAAAGCGGTCCTTGCGATCGGAACCTCGCTGCGCGGGATAGCAGACGTCGAGCACGGCCGACGTGACGGTCTTGCCCTGCCTGACCTCCTTCAGGATGACATCGGCATTGCCGTCCATCAGGCCGTCCATCCCGGTGAAGTAGCGCGTCTCCGGGCCATTGCTCGGGGCGGCCTTGGACTGGAGCTTGATCTGGGCGAAAGCGGGCGCCGAGGTGGCGACGAGACCGAGCAGCAGAAGCGGGAGCGCGCGCATACGGGAGTCCTCGAGGGGGAATCGGTTCCGTCGTAACTAGCAAACCTCCGTGTCATTGGCCAAAAAAGAAGGCCGCCCGGAGGCGGCCTTCGATCTCGATGGAGATATCTGCGGCTTTCGCTCAGAAGCCGCCCATACCGCCCATTCCACCCATGCCGCCGCCACCGGGCATCGCCGGGGCCGCGTCCTTCGGCAGTTCGGCGACCATGGCTTCGGTGGTCACCAAGAGGCCGGCCACGGAGGAGGCGTCCTGCAAGGCGGTGCGCACCACCTTGGCGGGGTCGATGATGCCCTTGTCGACCATGTCGACATAGTCCTCGGTCTGCGCGTCGAAGCCGAACGTCTCCGACTTGTTCTCGAGGATCTTGCCGACCACGATCGAGCCTTCGACACCGGCATTCTCGGAGATCTGGCGGACCGGAGCCTCCAGCGCCTTGAGCACGATGTTGATGCCGGCCTGGACGTCGGCATTGTCGTTGGTGAGACGGCCGACCGCCTTCTTGGCGCGCAGCAGCGCCACGCCGCCGCCGGGCACGATGCCTTCCTGCACCGCGGCGCGGGTCGCGTTCAGCGCGTCCTCGACACGGTCCTTCTTCTCCTTGACCTCGATCTCGGTCGCACCGCCGACCTTGATCACGGCGACGCCGCCGGCGAGCTTGGCCAGCCGCTCCTGCAGCTTCTCACGGTCGTAGTCCGAGGTGGTCTCCTCGATCTGCGCCTTGATCTGGCCGACCCGGGCCTCGATGTCCTTCTTCTTGCCGGCGCCCTTGACGATCGTGGTGTTCTCCTTGTCGATCACGATCTTGCCGGCGCGGCCGAGCATGTTCACCGTGACGCTTTCGAGCTTCATGCCGAGCTCGTCGGAGATCAGCTGACCACCGGTCAGCACCGCGATGTCCTCCAGCATCGCCTTGCGGCGATCGCCGAAGCCTGGCGCCTTGACGGCGGCGACCTTCAGGCCGCCGCGCAGGCGGTTGACCACCAGGGTCGCCAGCGCCTCGCCCTCGACGTCCTCGGCGAGGATCAGCAGCGGACGGCCGGACTGCACCACGGCTTCCAGCACCGGCAGCATCGCCTGCAGGCCGGACAGCTTCTTCTCGTGCAGCAGGATGTAGGCATCCTCGAGCTCGGCGGTCATCTTCTCGGCATTGGTGATGAAGTAGGGCGACAGGTAGCCGCGATCGAACTTCATGCCCTCGACGATGTCGACCTCGGTCTCGAGCGACTTGTTCTCCTCGACCGTGATCACGCCCTCATTGCCGACCTTCTGCATCGCCTGCGCGATCATCTTGCCGATCGCGGTGTCGCCATTGGCCGAGATGGTGCCGACCTGGGCGACTTCCGACGAGGAGGCGACCGGCTTGGCGCGCTTCTCGATGTCCTTGATCACGGCTGCGACCGCGATGTCGATGCCGCGCTTCAGGTCCATCGGGTTCATGCCGGCGGCAACCGACTTGGCGCCCTCGCGGACGATCGCCTGCGCCAGCACGGTCGCGGTGGTGGTGCCGTCACCGGCGGTGTCGTTGGTCTTGGAAGCGACCTCGCGCAGCATCTGCGCGCCCATGTTCTCGAACTTGTCCTCGAGCTCGATCTCCTTGGCGACGGTGACGCCGTCCTTGGTGATGCGCGGGGCGCCGAAGCTCTTCTCGATGACGACGTTGCGGCCCTTCGGACCCAACGTCACCTTGACGGCATTGGCGAGCACGTCGACACCGCGCAGCATGCGGTCGCGGGCGTCGCCGGCGAATTTTACGTCCTTGGCAGCCATTGAATTTACTCCTGGGGAAAACCGTCATCCTGAGGAGCAGGCCTCGGCCCGCATCTCGAAGGATGAGTTGTGGATGGCCACCCTTCGAGACGGCAGCTTCGCTGCCTCCTCAGGGTGACGGAGAGAGAGGGTGTCAGACCAGCACGCCCATGATGTCGGACTCCTTCATGATCAGGAGCTCCTCGCCGTCGAGCTTGACCTCGGTGCCCGACCATTTGCCGAACAGCACGCGGTCGCCGACCTTGAGGTCGATCGGGATCAGCTTGCCGGCCTCGTCGCGGCCGCCCGGCCCGACGGCGACGATCTCGCCCTGCGAGGGCTTTTCCTTGGCCGTGTCCGGAATGATGATGCCACCCTTGGTCTTCGCCTCGGCATCGATTCGCTTGACCACGACGCGGTCGTGCAGCGGGCGGAATTTGGATTTAGCCATGACGTTCCCTCTTGAGGTCCTCTTGGAGGCTTGGTTTCAGGTCCGGTTCATCGAGGCCGGGGTTGAATACCGGCCCGGTCGCCGGGCAGGAGGCCCGACGGATTTAGCAATCATGGTGCTAGAGTGCTAATTGGGCCGGGAAATATGGCTTGCCGCGGTTTCTGTCAAGCAAACTGGGGTTAAGGCCTTGGTGAGGCCAATATAGGATGGTGGACCAGAAACCAAATCGTAGCGATGACGTAATTTTGTCAGACGTCATTGCTCCGCCTAACGTTTTACGCTTGGTTGCGCGTGGGTGCAGCCGGGACATTGTCGGGGGATAAGAATGATCAGGTCACTCAACGCGCGAATGGTCGCACGGCTCGCGGCTGTCTCCGCGCTGACACTAACGCTGGGGGCCTGCGGCAGCTTCAGCCTGCCATCGCTGTCGTCGAACACCGAGCCGGCGCCGACCGAGCCGGGGGTGGCACCCGAGATGCCGGCGTCGATCCGGGCCGACGAGATCGTCGGCCGCTGGGGTCTCGCCTCGTTCCAGAATCCCGCCGACCGCGCCCGCACCGAAGCCGCCGCGAAGGCCCAGTGCAAGCAGCCCTATGTGATCGGCGCCGGCCAGTCCGGCGGCGTCATCATGCATCTCGCCGACCAGGCCACCCCGCAGGAATTGCGGCTGAAGGGCTCGCCGGGCGGCAAGAACTATATCGGCCCGCCCGGACCGACCCCCGGCGAGCAGGACCGCGAGATCGTCTCGTTCGACGGCCGCGTCATGATCACCCGCTTTGTCGACAAGGACGCCGCCACCCGCTACGGCAACATGGTCTATGTCCGCTGCGCGCCACGGGCGTAACGGCGCGACGTAACCTTCCACTTCGAGCCGCATCGGCACTGCACCTCTCCCCTTGTGGGAGAGGTCGGATTGCATCGCAGATGCAATCCGGGTGAGGGGTCTCTCTCCGTGAGGTCGGTCTCTCTCGTTCCGGGTATGCCGAGAGATACCCCTCATCCGGCGCTTCGCGCCACCTTCACCCACAAGGGGAGAAGGGAAAGCGACCCCGCGGAAACAAGAACGCCGGCCCGCGGGGCCGGCGTTTTGTATTCGCTACTGCGCGTCCTCAGTCGAACAGCGCGTCGATGTCGTCCTGGGAGGCGTGGCCGGCGTCGCCGTCGAGCTTCGGGCCGTTGAGCAGCTTGGCATCGCCCTCGCGGGTGTCGACGATCGGCGGCGCGTGCGCCTTGATGGCGTCGACGCCGCCCCAGATGTTCATCATCTCGTTGATGTGCTGCTCGATGAACTTCATCGTTTGCATCACCTTGTTGATGCGTTGGCCGGTGAGGTCCTGGAAGTTGCAGGCCTCGAAGATCGAGACCACGCGCTCCTGGATCTCCTCGCTGAGCAGCTTCTGCTGATCCGGCGTGACGTTCTTCGACAGCGCGGACGCGGCCTGGTCGATCGCCTCGACCGCCTCGAGGATCTGCTGGGTGGCGTGTTCGGTGCCGCCGACCACGGCGCCGAGCTCGCCATTGACCTTGGCCATCTCCTCGCCGTTGAAGCTCTTGCCGTGCAGCACGGCGATCTCGCGCTTGGTGCGGCTGATCGCGTCGTGGATCAGGTCGAGCTCGACCTTGAGCTTCTCGCATTGCTCGATCTGGGCGCGATAGGTTTCGAGCAGCTTATGCGCTTCGGCGACCTGGCGCGCGACCGTGGCCTCGGCGGTTTCGGTGACGACGGCCTGCGTGCCGCCCGCGGCCATCTGGGCGCGCAGCGAGCGCAGCTCCGCCATGATCTCGCGATGCATCGGGCCGATGTCGACGCCTTCGCCCACGGGCTCCGGCCCCGGCACGTCACCCAGCATGGCCTGCTCGACACGAAAACGCTTGCGATTGACCGACATGATTTCCTTCCCACCCCATCACTCCGCTCCTTCTAGACGGAGGCGATTTAACGTGAGGTTCACGCGGGAACAAATTGCCGCAGCAAGCGGTGCGCGCCGTCATACCGACGGTTAACCATGTCGGCGGCGCATTTATCCAAAATAAACGCTGTCGGACAAAACCGCGTGCGCCTTGCGACGTGGTGAATCGAAACGGCCGCTCCGTTTACCAAACCGATGCGGTTTTCATTGCTTATTGACCACGTGCAACGGCGCTCCTCCTTCGGTGCCATCGCGAAACACGTCACGACGAAACAGTACAGAGTACGTCGATGTTCAACAAAACCACGCTTGCGCTGCTTGCCGGCGCCACCTCCCTCGTTGCGGCCCCTCATCATGCCTTCGCGATCGACGCAGCCCCGCCTGGCGAGCCGACCGTGATCTACGCCAACCAGCCGGCGCCACCGCCGCCGGTGCGCACCGCCTATGTGCAACAACAGCGCTCCAACATGGGCGGCGGCTTCATCGAATTTCTGTTCGGGGACGGTCCGAGCTCATACGGAGCCCAGCAGCCGGTGTATCAGCAGCAGCCGGACTATTACGGCCGAGGCCGCGCGATGCCGCCGATGGATCCGCAGCAGCAGATGATCTATCAGCAGCAGGAACAGGCGACCGACGATCCCAGGCTGCGCCCGTTCGATCCGAAATACGAGAAGCAGCTGGTCGATTACCAGGGCAATGAACACGCCGGCACCATCATCATCGATACGCCGAACAAGTTCCTCTATCTGGTGCAGGGCGACGGCAAGGCGCTGCGCTACGGCGTCGGCGTCGGCAAGCCGGGCTTCGCCTGGTCGGGCGTCAAGACGGTCTCGGCCAAGCGCGAATGGCCGGACTGGACGCCGCCGGCGGAAATGCTGCAGCGTCGTCCCGATCTGCCGCGGCACATGGAAGGCGGCCCGGAAAATCCGCTCGGCGCGCGCGCGATGTATCTCGGCTCATCGCTCTACCGCATCCACGGCTCCAACGAGCCCTGGACCATCGGCACCAACGTCTCCTCGGGCTGCATCCGGATGCGCAACGAGGACGTCATCGACCTCTACGGCCGCGTCAATGTCGGCGCCAAGGTCGTGGTGATGTAAACGTTTCACCTCGGAATCGAAACGGCCGCTCGGTGAGAGCGGCCGTTTTTGTTGTGATCGTGCTTCAGGCGTAATCGCTGTTGTCGCCGCCGCCATCGTCGAAGCCGCCGTCATCATTGTCGTCGGCGTCTTGATCATCGTCACTGTCCTGGTCGGCCTGCGCCTGGTCGAACGCGCCGGCGCGCGAGCCGGAGTCGTAGTCGCGACCGGATGATCCGACGTCGTTGATTCCGGCGTCGCGCGCAAGGTCGCTCGATGACTGGTCGCCGCCCCACGGGCGCGAGCCGCCGAGGCCGCCGGCATCGGCAAACGACTGGTGCGTGCCGCCGCCCATCAGGCCGCGGATGCTGTTCATCAGCAGCGAGCCGCCGACCACGCCAGCCGCGGCCGCAGCCGCGGTGCCCAAAAATGAGCTGCCGCCACCGCCGAACGCGCCCGGCTGCGCACCGCCGTAACCCTGGCCATAGGGCTGCCCGCCGCCCTGGCCGTAAGACTGGCCATAGCCGCCAGACTGACCATAACCGCCGGACTGATCATAACCGCCAGCGTGCTGCATCGCCTGGCCCGAGTTCCAGACCGGACGGCTGCCCGGATCGCGGCCCACATCGGGCGCGCGCACCGGCGGTACCGAGCCGCGCGATTGGCCCTGGCCGAAAACCGCGTCACGCATCGAATCGAGGAAGCCACCGGATTGCTGCTGTGGCGGCTGCTGGCTGGCCGCGGCCTCGAGCTGCTGGATGTGCTCATTGGCGCGCTTCAGCGCCTCGTCCTGCACCAGCGCGGTCTGCACCAGCGCGTAGATCGCATTCGGCGCGGTGCGCAGGCCGGCCATGATCGCGGACATGGCGTCGTTGTCGCGCGGGGCGTTCTCCAGCTTGGCGAGCCGGTCGAACAGATCGTCGATCAGTTGGCGTTCTTGCGGTGTCATGGCGTTCTCCATCGCGTCGAAACGAATCGACGCGCCGGACATGTAGGCGGGGTTTTGTGGCGCAAGGAGTGGGGGCCGGGATTAAATTTCTGTATGCGACAAAACGACCGGGCAATTTTGTCGAACGATGTCAGGCCAGTGTAACATTGTTCAGGGTCAATAACCCGGCGAAATCCTCGCTCGCGAGATAGGCATGTTCCGTCTCGCGTTGCGTCGTCAGCGGGTCGAGGCTTTTCAAGGTCTCGTCGACGAATCCGGGGTGGCACATCACCAGGCCATGCTCCGGCAGGCCGTCGAGGAAGCCCCGCATCAGTGCCGCAAAATCATTCTCGCGCGCAAAATCATAGGCGCCGGCGAAGGCGGGATTGAAGTGCAGGCCGAGCTTCGCAGCCTGCCTGCGGAATTGAGCGCTGAGCATATCGAGCACCAGCGCCTTCGGCGCGGCGAGCAGCTCGGAGAGCGGTGCGTTGCGTCCGCCTTGGCGCACCCAGGCCTCGGGCGCGCGCTCCTTCACCGCGCGCAAAAAACCGTCGCGGACTTGCGGGAACAGCTGGGCATGCTGATGGCCGTCGACGAAATCGGGCGTGCGGCCGAACAGCTCGCGGAAGGCATCGAGCTGCGCCAGCACCTCGGCATGGACGAGCTCCGCGTCGAGCCGCCGCAGCAGCCCGCCGCGCAAGAGTTTTGCGAAGGGCAGGAACATGTCGCCGTCGAGCGGGCGGAAATGCAGGGTCAACGGCCGGAACGGCGCGGTCAGCGTCACGTGCAGCCCGATCGCGCAGCGCGGGCTTTTTGCCACCGAGGCCTGCAAGGCGGCCGCTGCCTCACGCCCGATCGCCGGCGTCACCATCATCACCGAGGTCGCGTTGAGGCGGCCCTGCTCGATCAGTTCGCGGATCGCGCGGTTGACGCCGTCACTCAAGCCGTAGTCGTCAGCACACAGCCAGATCCGGCGCGGCGCGGCGTGGTTCATTCGGCGGCGGTCCGCTCGGCGCTCTCGGCCGTCGAGCTATCGGCATGCTTCTCGCTATGCTCGGCGACGAAGTAGATCGGCCGCGCCTTCAATTCGGAGAGGATCTTGCCGATATATTCGCCGACGATGCCGATCATGATCAGCTGCACGCCGCCGATCGTCATCAGGCCGACCACCAGCGATGGATAGCCCGGGACCTGCTTGCCGGTGGTCCACACCTCCCAGAGGATCGACAGGCCGAACAGGAACGCGCCGACCGCGAGCAGCACGCCGAGCAGGCTGGCGAAGCGCAGCGGCGCCACCGAGAACGAGGTCAGGCCCTCGATCGACAGCCCGATCAGCCGCCCGGCGTTGAAGGTGGTGACACCATGCGCGCGCGGTGCCGGCTCATAGTCGACGCGGATCTGCTTGAAGCCGATCCAGCTTGCGAGCCCCTTGAAGAAGCGGTTGCGCTCCGGCAATTGCCGCAAGGCGGCGGCCGCGCGCGGCGACAGCAGGCGGAAATCGCCGGCATCCTCCGGGATCTTCTGCCGCGCGCCCCAGTTGATCAGCGCATAGAAGCCGCGCACCGCAAACCGGCGCGCCGCCGATTCATTGTCGCGATTGGCCTTTGCGGTGTAGACGACGTCGTAGCCGTCGTCGATCCAGTGCGCGACCAGCCGCTCCACCAGGTCAGGCGGATGCTGGCCGTCGCCGTCCATGAACAGCACCGCGCCGCGGCGGGCGTGATCGAGGCCGGCCATCAGCGCCGCCTCCTTGCCGAAATTGCGCGACAGCGACACCACCTGGACGTCGAGCGCATCGGCCGGCAAGTCGCGTGCGATCGAAAGCGTCGAGTCGGCGCTGCCGTCGTCGACATAGACCACCTCGCAAGCCAGGCCGTAGCGGACCCGCAGCGTTTTGGCGAGATTGACCAGCCGCTCGTGCAGTGCCTTTAGCCCCGCCGCCTCGTTGTAGACGGGCACGACGATCGACAGCCCACGCGCCGCAGCATTGGCTGCGGTCGTGGTCAGGCTGGAAACATCGGAGCCCAGCATCATCGATCAGTTCCCATCAACATTCGATCAGGAGAATATGCTACCGCCGGCCGGCTGTCGCCAGGATGAACCGTCCTGACGCGTCATTGCCGCAGGAATGCCTCAAGCCTGACGAACAGCGGGTTCTCGCGGTCGAACACATAGTCGAGCGAGCCCACCGACACCGTATCGGCGCCGTGGTCGCGCAGGAAGCTGCCGAGCGCGTAAAGTTTGCCAGGTGGGCAGTGCAGCGTGAGCATCCCCGACGAGGTCGGCCCGCCGAACGGCGCCACCACGCCGAAGCGGTTATGCGCCTCGGTCAGCAACTGTTCGTTACAGCCGGCGAAGCGGGTGCGGACCTCACGATATTTGCTGGCGCGGGCGCGCGCAGCGATGTGGTCGAGGATGACGCGCGCGGTCTCGCGGGCGCCGTTCGACCAGTCGGCATCCTTCGAGGCCACCAGATTGGCCTGGCTGCGCAGCATCACGCCGTCGTCCAGCACCTTCAGCCCGTTGGCGGCGAGCGTAGCTCCGGTCGTGGTGATGTCGACGATCAGCTCGGCGCTGCCGGCCGCGGGCGCGCCCTCGGTGGCGCCTGCGCTCTCGACGATACGGTAGTCGCCGACGCCGTGCCTCGCGAAGAAAGCGCGCGTCAAATTGATGTATTTGGTCGCGACCCGCATGCGGTGATTGTGCTGCTCGCGGAAGCCGCTTGCGACGTCGTCGAGATCAGCCATGGTGCGGACGTCGATCCAGGCCTGCGGCACCGCGACCACGACATTGGCGCTGCCGAAGCCGAGGCCGTCGATCAGGAGCACGCGCCGGTCGGCATCGGTGATGTTCTCGCGCACCAGGTCTTCGCCGGTGACGCCGAGATGCACGGTGCCGCGCGCCAGATTGGCCGCGATTTCGCTGGCCGAGAGATAGGCGATCTCGACATTGTCGAGGCCTGAGATGGTGCCGCGATAGTCGCGCGCGCCGCCGGGCTTGGCCAGCATGAGGCCGGCGCGGGCGAAGAAGGCCTCGGCGTTTTCCTGCAGGCGGCCCTTTGAGGGCACCGCGACGACGAAGGGCGTGCTCATGCGGCGCCTCCCTTCGGGGTGGACTTGCCATGCTGCGTCAAGGTTTCGATCCAGACCGAGAAGCCGACCGCGGGGATCGGCGTGCTCGATCCGAGCTGCGTCATCAGCCCGTCATAGCGGCCGCCGGCGACGAGCGGCTCTGCGCCGTTGCCTCGGCCGTTCCCCTTGGCGTGCAGCTCGAACTCGAAGCCGGTGTAGTAGTCGAGGCCGCGGCCGAACGAGGTCGAGAACCGGGTATTGCTTGTATCGATGCCGCGCGCGGCCATGAAGCCGACCCGGCTTTCGAGCTGGTCGATCGCGGCGTTGAGGTCGAGCTTCGCATCACCGGCCAGCGCGCGCAGCTGCGCGACCGCGTCGTCCGGATCGCCCGATATCGCGAGGAAGCGCTTGATGATGTCGGCCGCATCGCGCGGCAGCGCGCCGGCCTTCAAGGTCGATTGCTCGAGGAAGCGGTCGGCGATCTCGGCGACCGTGCGTCCGCCGACATTGGTGGTGCCGGCGATCGACATCAGGTCGGTGACGAGCGCCAGCGCCGCCTTGCGGTCGGAGCCGGCGAGCGCGGCCAGCACGCCCTGATATTCATTGCGGCCGGGGGCCGTGGTGAGCGTGAGCTGCGCGATGTCGTCGGTCAGCGAGACCTTGCGGTTGAAATCCTTGACCAGCCGGCGCCGCCACACCGGATAGAGCCCGAGCGCGTCGATCAGCGCATTGAACAGCGCGACGTCGCCGGTGCGGATCTCGACATCCCTCAGCCCGAACGCGGAGGTCGCCTCCAGCGCCAGCGCCAGCATCTCGGCGTCGGCCGCGGAGCGGTCTTGCCGGCCGAACGATTCGACGCCGGCCTGCAGGAACTGGCTCGGGCTGCCGCCGCGATAGCGGAACACAGGTCCAAGATAGCTGAAGCCCGCCGGCTGGCCCGCCCTGGTGGAAGCCAGGTAGTCGCGCGCTACCGGGATCGTCAGGTCCGGGCGCAGACAGAGTTCCTCGCCGGACGGGTCGGTGGTCAAGTACAGGCTCTTGCGGATGTCCTCGCCGGAGAGATCGAGGAACGGCTCGGCCGGCTGCAAAATGGCGGGTTCGGCCCTGAGATAGCCGGCCTGCGTGAACGACAGCAGCAGTGCGTCCGCCCAGGAGGTTGGCCCTCCGGCAGGAGTGGTCGCACGTGTTGCGGCGGCTTCGGTCATCTCAAGGTCCAAAACGCCCGAAAATCAGGTTCCGGGACAGGTTTCCAGTCTGGTTTGGCGCAGCCCTACCATGGCCGGTCAGGGGTTTCGACTGCGATCGGCCAGATGGCTTAATGATTGCGTGCGTTAACGAATTTACGACAGCTTGGCTAGGGGCGGGTGTTTTTCCGGGACAGCTGCGGCCACCCGCATATGTGCTGCAAGTCCCGTCATCCTGAGGTGCGAGCGGAGCGAGCCTCGAAGGATCGACGGCTACCGGCCGGGCCGCGCATCCTTCGAGACGCGCGTTCCGCGCTCCTCAGGATGACGGAGATGGAGCCGGCAGCCCGGTTGTGCACCAATCCCCCAACACCGCCTGCACTAGCGCCAAGGCTGCAACTGCCGCAGTGTCCGCCCGGAGAATCCGCGGGCCGAGCGCGAGGCGGAGGATGTGGGGCTGACGCAGCAGCAGCGCGCGCTCCTCCTCGGCGAAGCCGCCTTCGGGTCCGATCAGGACGTCGATCCCGCGGTCTGCCGCCGCGAACGCGACAAGCGCCTGCACCGGATTTGCCACCTCGGCCGCCTCGTCGCAGAACACCAGAAGCCGCGCCGGATCGCGACCTGCGAGGTACCGCTCCAGCGGCACCGGATCGGCCACCTCGGCGAGCGAGATGATGCCGCATTGCTCGGCCGCCTCGATCACATTGGCGCGCATCCGCTCGCCATTCACGCGCGACACCTGGGTGAAGCGGGTCAGCACTGGTTGCAGCCGTGCAGCGCCCATCTCGACCGCTTTCTGCACCATGTAGTCGAGCCGCGCATGTTTCAGCGGCGCGAACACATAAGCGATGTCGGGCAGGCGATCCTGTGCGCGGGTCCGGGCGGTGATGGCGAGCGTGTCGGCCCGCTTGCGGCCGCCGATCTCGGCCCGCCATTCGCCGTCGCGGCCGTTGAACACCAGCACGGTATCGCCCGCGCCGAGCCGCAGCACATTGCCCAGATAATTGCTCTGGTTGCGGTCGAGCTCGACCGTCGTGCCTGCGCTCAAAGCGGCGTCAACGAACAGCCGCGGGCTGCGAAAATCCTGTTCAGGCATATGTGATTGTTCCGTCCTGTGCCGGTTCTAGCCTAAAGGCTTAGAATCCGGGAACAATTTAATATGGCCGATGTGGCTCTACGCCGCGCTGTCGCCCAAATCCACGGGTTGTTAAGGCGTCTCAGGAATCGTAAAACGCCCTCGAATTTCGTCGCTTCGTTTGGAAGCCGCCGGGGTTGCCTGGACCTTTGCCGGAGAAACATCCTCGATGATCCGCCGCCTGCTCGTGCTGACCGTTGCCGCGACCGCCCTGTCAGCAGGCCATGCCGCCGCCCAGAGCGCATTTCCGGCGCCATTGCCCAATCAGGGCCAGGCCGGCACCGCCAATGACCCGGCGTTTCCGCCCGTCAATGGCGCGCGCGCCGGTGCTCCCGGCACCGCAAACGATCCTGCATTCCCGCCGGTCGGTGGCGGGCGCGCAAGGCCGGCCAGCACAGCCTCCGACCCTGCCTTTCCCCCGGTCAATGGCGCCCCCGCGGCCAGGGTCAGCACGACACCGGAGGCGTTTCCGAGCAATGGCGCAGCGCCGATCGCCGGTGGCGCGCTCGTAGCGCCCCCGCCGCCGCCAAGCGCGGCGTCAGGCGGCCCCTCCGAGGCCTGCATGAAGAACTTCGTTCCGCTGCGCGAGGAGGCGGAGAAGCGCGGCAAGGCGATCAAGGCCGCGAGCGACCACAAGGCCGGTCCGGACGTTGCCTGCAAGCTGATCGGCAATTACAGCGCGGCCGAGGTCAAGATGATCAGATATGTCGAGGCCAACGCAACCAAATGCGGAATCCCGCAGCAGATCGCCGACCAGCTCAAGGCCGGACACAAGAATACGGAAAACCTGCAGGCCAGGGTCTGCAAGGTCGCCGAACAGGCGGCGTCGCAGCCGCGTGGGCCCGCCGGCCCGAGCCTGAGCGACGTGCTGGGCTCCGCAGCCCAGGTGCCGGAGGCGACCGCGACCAAGAAGGGCGGCAGCACCTTCGACACGCTGAACGGCAACGTTCTCACCCGCTGATGGGTCACCTGACACGAGCGACCTGACATGAGCGATCTTTCCGCCCGCGTCGCCGACTCCACAGGCAATTGGGTCGATACGCGCGCGCCGGCATGGTCGCGTCCGTATCTGCGGCTCGCGCGGTTCGACCGCTCGATCGGATCCTGGCTGTTGTTGATGCCATGCTGGTGGTCGGCGGCGCTGGCGGCCGGCATCGCGCACGACGTCAGATCGCTGCCGCTCGTCGTGCTGCTGTTCTTCATCGGCGCCTTCGTGATGCGCGGCGCAGGCTGCACCTGGAACGACATCACCGATCGCGATCTCGACGCCAAGGTCGAGCGCACGCGCTCGCGGCCGATCCCGGCAGGGCAGGTGACTGTCACGCAGGCGCTGATCTTCATGGTGCTGCAGGCGCTGGTCGGGCTCGTGGTACTGCTGCAATTCAACCGCTTCGCGGTCTGGACCGGCATCGCCTCGCTATTGATCGTTGCGATCTATCCCTTCATGAAGCGCATCACCTGGTGGCCGCAGGTCGTGCTCGGCCTCGCCTTCTCCTACGGCGCCCTGATGGGATTTGCGGTGACGCTGGAGCGGATCGATCTCACCGCGGTCGCGCTCTATGCCGGATCGATCGCCTGGGTGATCGGCTACGATACCATCTACGCCCATCAGGACGCCGAGGACGACGCGCTGATCGGCGTCAAGTCCACCGCGCGCCTGTTCGGCGCGCGCACCCATCGCGCGCTCGTGGTGTTCTACGGCCTTGCGGTGCTCCTGATCGGCGTGGCCTTCGCGCTCGGCGGGGTGCATTGGCCGGCCTGGATCGGCCTTGCCGCCTTCGCGCTGCATCTCGCCCGGCAGATCAGGCGGCTCGACATCAAGGACCCCGCGCTGTGCCTGCGCATCTTCTGGTCCAATCGCGAAGCCGGCCTGCTGCTGTTCGCAGGCCTCGTCGTCGATGCGGTGATGCGGGCGGGGTGAGTTGCGTAGGATTGGTGGAGCGCAGCGGAAACGCATCCACAAATCCGCTGTCGTCCCGGCGAAGGGGACCCATAACCACAAGTCTTGATTGTTTTGCGCCGGCGGAGCGACGAGTCCCATCCACAACACAAGCTGCGGCGTATGGGTCCCGGCCTTCGCCGGGACGACAACGGTTGTGTGTATGCCGCGAACTCAATCCCGCGCGATGATCTCGCGCTCGCCGTTGTGCACGCTGGCTGCGTTGAGACGGAAGCCGGCGCGGCGGCGGACCAGGAATTTCGGACGGCGGTTGCGGATCGCGTTGCGGCGGCGGCGGCGCGGGGCCGGGTCGCGCGGCGCTTCTTCGGCGAGCTGCGGCAGGCGGAAGATGTCGCTCCAGATCTGCCAGGCGGATGCGATCTCGTCGGCATCGGCGCTGCTGCCTAGCGGAATGGAGAGCGCGGGATCACGGTGAACCAGCACCAGCATCTGCGCATCGTCGATGCCGCGCAGTGCAATGCCGAGGAAATCGCTGACGCGAACATTGACGGCCATCCGCATGCCTTTGACGGCACGGCGCAGCACGACACGTTCGCGATGAAGCTCGACCTGCCGCATGCCGCCATCCGCGCGCGAATCCTGCGCGTGGAAGCTGAGGGGCAGGGAAAGAGGGTCGAGCCGCAGTGCACGGCTCGACCCGGCGGAATTGATTCCGCTTGTTGGTGTTTGACGCCTCACGTCTTGATCTCCCCGCCGGGATTATGTTCCCGGTCGATGCGTGAGACCTTAGCCGAGCCAATTCCGTTTCGGCTTAAAAAGCCTGGTTAACCCGGTGTCACCGGCGCTGCTTCCGTGGGCATGATTGACAAGAGGTTGGCCCGCATGATTGACGAAGGCTTGCCGTGATGCCGAGAATGTTTGTCATCGGCGGGTGTAATGTGCTTGAAATCCCTGTGAATCCGGCACATCTGGTTGGTTTACCGCAATCGCACCACCCTCCCGTCCAATCCGCAGGAATTTGTTCGTGAACCCTTCACCATCTGCATCGTCGTCGCGACCCGGTGATCCCTCCGACCTGTTCGATCAATCCGCCCTGAGCGAGCTCGCGCAGCGCCTGGTCGATGCTGCCAAGCGTGCCGGAGCGGACGCCGCTGACGCGGTCGCGGTGCGCGGCGTCTCGCAGGGTGTCGAGGTGCGCGACGGCCGCGTCGAGGCGACCGAGCGTTCCGAAGGCGACGACGTCGGATTGCGCGTGTTGGTCGGTCAGCGCCAGGCAGTGGTGTCGACCAACGACGTCAGCGGTGACGGCATCGCGAAGCTCGCCGAGCGCGCGGTCGCGATGGCCCGCGTGGCGCCCGACGACAAATATGTCGGCCTCGCCGATCCGGCGCTCCACGCGCATGACTTCCCCGATCTCGACCTGCTCGATCGCAGGGTTCCGTCGACCGCCGAGCTCGAGCGGCACGCCATCGAGGCCGAGGCCGCTGGCCTTGCGGTCAAGGGCGTCTCCAAGTCCGGCGGCGCGTCGGCCTCGACTGGGATCGGCGGCATGGTGCTGGTGACCTCGACCGGCTTTCACGGCGCTTATTTGCGTTCCAGCCACGGGATCTCGATGACCGCGATCGCGGGCGAGGGCACCGCGATGGAGCGCGATTACGATTTCACCAGCGCGCCGCATGCATCCGATCTGGAGTCCCCGGCGGCCGTGGGCCGCAGCGCCGGCGAGCGCGCCGTGGCGCGCTTCAATCCGCGCAAGGTCGAGACCTCCAAGGTCCCGGTCGTATTCGACCCCCGGGTCGCGGGATCGATCATCGGCCATCTGGTCGGTGCCATCAACGGCGCCTCGATCGCGCGCAAGACCTCGTTCCTGAAGGACCGGCTCGGCGAGCAACTGTTCTCGAAGGACATCCGCATCATCGACGATCCCTTGAGGGTACGCGGCCTGCGCTCGCAGACCTTCGACGCCGAGGGCGTCAGGGTGAAGAAGACCGCGCTGATCGACGAGGGCGTGCTGACCACGTGGCTGCTGGATTGCGCCACCGCGCGTGAGCTCGGCCTGACCACGACCGGGCATGCCCATCGCGGCGTGTCCTCCTCGCCGTCGCCGGGGTCGTACAATCTGCATCTCGAGCCAGGCAGCGTGACGCCGAAACAGCTGATCTCCGACATCAAGCAGGGCTTCTATGTCACCGACCTGATCGGCTCCGGCGTCAACGGCGTGACCGGCGATTACAGCCGCGGCGCGTCGGGCTTCTGGATCGAGAATGGCGAGATCACCTATCCGGTCAGCGAGGTGACGATTGCGGGCCATCTGCTGCCGATGTTCAAGTCGCTGGTAGCGGCCGACAACCTGGAGTTCCGTTACGGCGTCAATTCGCCGACGCTGCGCATCGAGGGACTGACGCTTGGCGGACGCTGATACGGACGCCTGGTCGAGGGCGCGCGACGCGGCCTTGCTGACCAGGACGGTGCATGAGGCGGGGCGGCTGGCGCTGTCGATGTTCCGCACCGAATTGAAGAACTGGATCAAGGGCGCTTCGTCGCCGGTCTCCGAGGCCGACATCGCGGTCAACGACCTGCTCGAGCAGCAGCTGCGCTCGGCGACGCCCGATTATGGCTGGCTGTCGGAAGAGAGCGCCGACGACCCGGCGCGGCTCGGCAAGCGCCTGACCTGGATCGTCGATCCGATCGACGGCACCCGCGCCTATCTTGCCGGTCGCGAGGATTGGTGCGTCAGCGTGGCGCTGGTCGAAAATTCCGTGCCGGTGCTCGCGGCGGTCTATGCCCCGGTCAGCGACGAGTTCTTCTTTGCCGCGCGCGGGCAGCGCGCGACCCGCAACGACATGCCGGTGCATGCCACCGCAGGCACCGATTTCACCTTTCCGCGCATGGCCGGGCCGAAGCCGCTCGTGCAACGGTTGAGTGACACGTCGGACGAGATCTCGCTCTTCCCGCGGATCGGATCGCTGGCCTTGCGGCTGTGCCGGGTCGCGCAAGGCAGCCTTGACGCGGCCTTCGCGGGCGGGCAAAGCCGCGACTGGGATCTTGCCGCCGCGAATTTGATCGTGCAGGAAGCGGATGGTAGGATGACCGCGCTCTCGGGGGATGCGATTGAGTACAATCGCCGGGAGGTGACGCATGGGGTGCTGGTGGCAGCGGGACGCGATCGTCATGCACGCATTGTCGAGCATTTTCGCAACCGCCCGTTGCCGTGAGGCCGCCTCGATCCGCGCCGCACATCCGACTCTGACGACCAGAACTGTACGACCAGACTTGTCATAACCACTTGAACTTAAACTTGCTTGCCGGGCATCTCGTTAGGAAAGGCCACCATGTCAGACAATGCCCAGCCGCAATTGCTCCATCTCGTCATCGGCGGCGAGTTGACCGATCTCGAGCACAACACCTTCAAGAATCTCGACGAGGTCGAGATCGTCGGGGTGTTCCCGAACTATGCGACCGCCTATGCGGCCTGGAAGGCGAAGGCGCAGCAGACGGTGGACAACGCCCAGATGCGCTATTTCGTCGTTCACCTTCACCGGTTGCTCGACCCCGAGCAGGACACGAAGCACTCCCATTGAAACGCCTCCTTCGCGATTTGCTGCGCAGCGGCTTTGTGCAGCGCGCGCTGGGTGTGCTTGCGGCCGAGTACCTGCGGCTGGTCTGGCTCACCAACCGCTTTGTCTATGAGCCACCGGACGTCTACGCGCAGGTCGAGCCGATGATGCCGGCCATCTTCGTGTTCTGGCACGGCCAGCATCTGATGACGCCGTTCATCAGGACCAAGGACAGCTACAAGGCCAAGGTCCTGATTTCCCGGCACCGCGACGGCGAGTTCAACGCCATCGCCGTCGAGCGGCTCGGCGTCGGCACGATCAGGGGGTCCGGCGATCATTCCGGTGCGTTCCATCGCAAGGGTGGCGTCGGCGCCTTCAAGGAAATGGGGCGGGCACTGGAAGACGGCTGGAATGTCGCGACCACCGCCGACGTGCCGAAGCGGGCGCGGGTCGCGGGGCTCGGCGCCATCATGCTGGCGCGGGAGACCGGCCGGCCGATCCTCGCGCTCGCGATGGTCACCAGCCGGTTCGTCCGATTGAAAAACTGGGATTCCACCACCATCAATTTGCCATTCGGGCGCGGCGCAGTGGTAGGAATTGAGCCGGTCCACGTGCCGCCGGATGCCGATGCCGAGACCATGGAAAAGCTTCGGCAGCATGTGGAGTATCTTCTGAACGAGGCGACCCGACGTGCCTATGCAGCCGTTGGGCGACCGGAGGCAGCGCTTGGCTAGCTCGCTCCCGATGACGTTGCGCGTTTACCGCAAGCTGTCGTCCGCGGTGGTGCCGCTCGCGCCTGCCCTGATCAAGCGGCGGCTCAGGCTCGGCAAGGAAGACCCCGAACGCGTCGGCGAGCGGCGCGGCATGAGCGAGGATGTCCGCCCCCATGGCCCGCTGGTCTGGATCCATGGCGCGAGCGTCGGCGAGGTGCTGGCGGCGGCGGCGCTGATCGAGCGCCTGCGCGCGCTCAACCTGCGCATCCTCGTCACCTCGGGTACCGTGACCTCGGCCGCGATCGTTGCCAAACGTTTCCCGCCCGACGTGATCCATCAATACGTGCCCTATGACTCGCCGCGCTATGTCGCGCGCTTCCTCGATCACTGGCGGCCGTCGCTGGCGCTGTTCATCGAGTCCGATTTGTGGCCGAACCTGATCCTGTCGAGCGCGGCGCGGCGGCTGCCGATGGTCCTGATCAACGGACGGATGTCGCAGCGCTCGTTCCCGCGCTGGCGCCGGGTCTCCAACACGATCGGCGCGCTGCTCGGACGGTTCGACATCTGCCTTGCGCAATCCAACACCGATGCCGAACGCTTCGCCGCGCTCGGCAGCCGCAACGTCATCACCACGGGCAATCTCAAGCTCGATGTCGCGGCGCCGCCGGCCGACCCGGCCAAGCTGGAGCGGCTGATGTCGGTGACGCGCGGCCGTCCGATCGTGGTCGCGGCCTCCACCCATCCCGGCGAGGACGAGATCCTGATCGAGGCGCACAAGACGCTCGCGGGCTTCTTCCCCGGGCTGCTCACGGTGATCGTGCCGCGCCACGCCGATCGCGGCGAGGCGATCGCGCGCCTCGTTGCGGCCTCCGGGCTCACGCCCGGCCTGCGCTCGCATGAGGATCTGCCGATTGCGACCACCGACATCTACGTCGCCGACACCATGGGCGAGCTCGGCCTGTTCTACCGGCTGGCGCCGATCGTGTTCATGGGCGGCTCGCTGGTCGCCCATGGCGGACAAAATCCGATCGAGGCGGTCAAGCTCGGTGCCGCGATCGTGCACGGTCCGCATGTCTTCAATTTCACCGACGTCTATGACGCGCTCGATCGCGGCGGCGGCGCCAGGCAGGCCGACGGCCAGGAGGCGCTGGTCAAGCAGCTCGGCCAGTTCCTCGCCGACCCCGCAGCGCGCCAGGCTTCGCTGGCCGCATCCGAACATGTCGTCGAGCAGCTCGGTGGCGCGCTCGAACGCACGCTGACGGCCCTCGAGCCCTATCTGTTGCAGCTGCGGCTCGAGATGGGAGCCGCCAATGCGTGAGCCGGCCTTCTGGCACCGGCCGTCGTCTTGGAAATCGCACCTGTTGAGACCACTTGCCGCGCTCTATGGCGCGGTGGCCGCGCAGCGGATGCGGCGCGACGGCCTCGATGCCGGGATTCCGGTGTTTTGCGTCGGCAACTACCATGTCGGCGGCGCCGGCAAGACGCCGACCGTGCTGGCACTGGCCGCGCTGATGCGCGAGCTCGACGAATTGCCGGTCGTGCTCAGCCGCGGCTATGGCGGCAGGCAGCGCGGTCCGGTCAAGGTCGATCCAAACGGTCACAGCGCCGCCGATGTCGGTGACGAACCGCTGATGATGGCGGCAACGCTGCCGGTCGTGATCGCGCGCGACCGTGCCGATGGCGTCGCGCTGGCGCGTGCCCAGGGTGCGAGCGTCATCCTGATGGATGACGGCTTCCAGAACCCGAGCGTGGCGAAGGATGCCTCGCTGATCGTCATCGACGGCACGCGCGGGCTCGGCAATGGCCGCGTGATCCCGGCCGGGCCGTTGCGCGCGCCGCTGCCGCCGCAGCTTGCGCGCACCGACGCGCTGATCGTGGTCGGCGAGGGCAATGCCGCGCAAAAGGTCGCCGACAGGCTGGCGTCCCGTGGCACGCCGGTGCTGGCGGCGCATCTGGCGCCTGATGCGGCTTCACTGGCGGCGCTGCGCGGCAAGCGCGTGCTGGCTTTTGCCGGCATCGGCGATCCCGCGCGCTTCTTCAACACGCTGCGATCGAGCGGGATCGATGTCGTGCGCAGCAGGGTCTTTGCCGATCACCATCCCTTCACCAGCGACGAGATCGCGCAGCTCGTGGCGGATGCGGCACGCGACGGTCTGACGCTGGTGACGACGGAAAAGGATCTTGCGCGGCTGCGCGGGACCGATGGCACGGAGGCGATCGTGCCGTTCGCGGTGACGCTGCAATTCGAGGACGCAGCCCTGCTGCGGCGCTTCGTGACCGATCAATTGTTCAAGGCGAGGCAGCGGAGATTGCGCAGCTGATCTCAGGCTTGCGGCTTGAGCGCGCCGGGGAAATGGCGCTGCAACACTGCGGCCGGCGTGGCGTAGGCTTCCTGCAGGTCGACGCTCCAGTATTTCAGCTCGTCGAGCGGGATCCGGACATCCGAGATCGCGCAGCGCACATAGGTGCCGGGCGAGATCACGCGGAAATCGCCGTCGAGATATTGCACCTGCGCTTCGCCATGGCCCGAGGGACCGAACTTGTTCAGCACGATTGAGCTCTCCGCCTCGCCTCTCGCGAGCATTACTGGATGTTCATGAACCGGTCTAACACAAAATAGGGTGTCGTGTCCGCCCGTTAAACCACCGACTTGTGATGATTTGGTGGTAAGCACGCATGGTAGCGTTGCACGAATGGTTCGCTGTGTTTCCAGCACCATCACGACACGGCCGGATCGGATGCGCCTTAAGTCGGTATTGATGTTTCTCGCGATGCTCGCCGCCGTGCCGCTTGCGGCCGCATCGCCGCTTCCCGCTCCGCATCAGGTCGAGATTGCCGACGGCAACGTCACCCTGCATGCGCAGCTCTACCGGCCCGACGGTGACGGACCGTTCCCCACCGTGATCGCGCTGCATGGCTGCGGCGGCCTCGCCAACCGCTCCGAAGCGGTGCTGCCGCGCTATCGCGACTGGGCCGAGCAGCTGCTCACGACCGGTCACGCGGTGCTGCTGCCGGACAGTTACGGCTCGCGCGAGCTTGGGCCGCAATGCCGGATCCGGGAGCACCAGGTCCAGATCCGCCGCGAGCGGGTCGCCGACATCAATGCGGCGCGGCAGTGGCTGGTGCAGCAGAAATGGGTGGCGCGTGACCGCATCAGCCTGGTCGGCTGGGGCAACGGTGCCGCTGCCTTGTTGTGGGCGGTGCGGCCGCAAATGTGGTCGCGCAACAGCGAGCCGGATTTCCGCTCGGCGATCGCGTTCTATCCGGACTGCCGCGCCTCGTTCGGTCTCGGCTGGAGCGCGCGGGTGCCGACCCTGGTCCTGATCGGCGGACGCGACGATGTCTCCTCGCCCTCGGCCTGTCACCAGATGGTCGATGGTGCGCGCGGCCGCAGCGCGCTGGCCCGGATCGTGGTCTATCCCGAGGCCTATCACGGCTTCGATCGCGCCAACCTGCCGCTGCGCGCGATCACGGCCTCGTCCGATGTCGCGACCGACGAACGCGGCCATGTCGGCACCGACGTCGACGCGCGCAAGGATGCGCAAAAGCGCGTCGCGGAGTGGCTGTCGCGCTAGAGCGGGATGGGTTTAGGTTTGACCATATCCTGCGTTGGCGAAGTAATTGGCGCATTCGGCCGGCGAGACCATCTGCAGG
>Ga0153933_1000069_pt1 | contig 60390 bp, 62 predicted proteins | sample TSNJ017MetaG_FD_102275 | JGI IMG/M metagenome (GOLD analysis project Ga0153933, IMG submission 102275) | Attine ant fungus gardens microbial communities from New Jersey, USA - TSNJ017 MetaG | ecosystem: Host-associated > Fungi > Mycelium > Unclassified | place: USA: New Jersey, Wharton State...
GTCTTCGGCTTCATTCCGAAGCGCTATGATACGACGCTGCTCGACGTCACCTTTCCGGGCGGTGCCGGCGCCAAGGTCTGGACCTTCGTCACCTATTCGCTGCTGCACGCCAACCTCACCCATATCGGCTTCAACGTGCTGTGGCTGCTGCCGTTCGGCAGCGCGCTGGCGCGGCGGTTCGGCGCCGTCAGGTTCTTCGTCTTCATGGCGGTGACGGCGGCTGCCGGCGCGCTCGCGCACCTGCTCACCCATGAGCACGCGATCGCGCCGATGATCGGCGCATCGGCCTCGGTGTCGGGCACGATGGCAGCCGCCATCCGCTTTGCCTTCGTCAAGGGCAGCTTCCTGTCGTTCAGCCGCGGCGACGCCGAGGCTGCGGCCAGGGTGCCGGCGCTGCCGCTGTCGCGCGCGCTGCGCGACGGCCGGGTGCTCGGCTTCCTGGCGGTCTGGTTCGGCGTCAACATCGTGTTCGGGGTCGGCTCGCTCGCGATCGGCGCCGAGGGCGCGACCGTCGCCTGGCAGGCGCATATCGGCGGCTTCCTCGCCGGACTATTGCTGTTCTCGCTGTTCGATCCGATCCCGCGTCCGCGTGAAGATGCTGCGGATGCGTCGTCAATCGACCCGTCCGGCCGCGTCTGATCGCCGCTTGCGGGGTGGGTCGAATTCCTCCATCATCTTCGCAAAGCAGGACAGGATAAGAGTGGGCTTGCAAAAAAAGCCGCTGCTGCCCGCCGCGCCCCCGGAACCGAAATCGGCGCGGAACTGTTGATTGAAGGCTCAACGAACAGGCTCGATCCCCGTTCAAGGGGACACGAACGGATTCAGGGAGGCTACAATGACGGTACGTTCCATTCTCGATGCAAAGGGCCATCAGATTGTCAGCGTCGAGCCCGACGCGAAGCTCTCGGCTGCGGTGAAGCTGCTCGGCGAGCGCCGGATCGGTGCCGTGCTGGTGCTCAGTCAGGGCCGGATGGATGGCATCTTGTCGGAGCGCGACATCGTGCGCGTGCTCAGCGAGCGCGGCGCCAGCGTGCTGGATGAGCCGGTCAGCACGGTGATGACCAAAAAGGTCGTCAGCTGCCGCCAGTCCGACACCGTCAGCGCGATCATGGAGATGATGACGACGGGCAAGTTCCGCCATCTGCCCGTGGTCGAGGACGGCAAGGTGGTCGGCCTGATCTCGATCGGCGACATCGTCAAGCGCCGCGTGCAGGAATACGAGCGCGAGCAGGAAGCGCTGCGCGACTACATCAAGACGGCCTGAGCGCTACTTCCTGAGCGCTACTTGCCGCCGCCGGTCGATTGCGGCGCCAGGATTTCGACCGCTTCCTGGATCGACTCGATGGCGCGTTCGGCGGCGCGCACGCCATGGACGATCAGATCGTCGGCGCGATGGAAGTCGAACCAGCCGATCTGGCCGACCCGCGGTGAGATCAAAAGGTCGGGCGGGTCGCCGGCGAGGCGCGCGCGGGTGATGCGATCCTGCATGATGTTGAAGGCGTCGACCATGACGCTCGAGATGCCGGGCCGCGCCGCACTGCCGAAGAACTCGCGCTTCACGGCGCGCTCGGCGAAGAAGCGGCTGAAGCGCCGCTTCGGCGGTTCGGCCTCGATGGCCGGTTCGGGACTGACCGTCACCGTCAAATCGGGCTCGGCCGCCGAGCCATGGTTGAAGATCGTGGTGGAGTGCGCGAACACGTCGCTGGACAGATTGGCCGCGATCACGATCTCGGCGCCGAGCGCGCGTGCGGCCGACACCGGCACCGGGTTGACCATAGCGCCGTCGACCAGCCAGCGGTCGCCGATCAGGACGGGTGCGAAGATGCCGGGTAGCGCGTAGGAGGCGCGCATGGCGTCGACCACCCGGCCATGGGTCAGCCAGATCTCGTGGCCGGTGCGGACCTCGGTGGCGACGGTGGCGAACTTGACCGCAAGATCCTCGATCCGCGAGTGGCCGATCGCCGTCTCGAGCTCGGCGGCGAGCTTGTTGCCGCCGATCAGGCCAGAACCGTTGAGGCGGATGTCGAGATAGCCGAACACGCTGCGCGGCTGCAGGCTGCGCGCCCACGCTTCCAGCGTGTCGAGATGGCCGGTGGCATAGGCGCCGCCGACCACGCCGCCGATCGAGGTGCCGACCACGACGCTGGGGACGATGCCGTGCGCGAGCAGGGTCTTGACGATGCCGATATGGGCAAAGCCGCGTGCGGCCCCGCCGCCGAGGGCGAGCCCGATCACCGGCCGGCGAACCGTTCCCAGTCCGATCTTGTCGGGACCGTCGGAGTACTTGTGCCCGCGGCCCATCCAGCTATCCAACACGGCCATATCTCCTATCGGCGAGACTAGGCCTCGCTGCGCAGCTCCGCCAGAATCGTCCTTATCCATGGTTTATACGCATGGTTTATGCCCAGCCGGGATGGGCGTAGGGAGGGAATGTGACTTGACCACGACGCATGGACCAACATCGGCCGGAACCGATCGTTCCAAACGGGGACGGCGCCGCAGCGAGGCCGACGAAGGCTTGAATTTGCCGCGTTTTCGTTGAAAAGCATGGCGATGATTTCGCGGGGCAATGGCGTCGGTGGAGGCGGGCGGGGCAGGCGGCTCCTCCCGGCGCTGGCGCTTGCGGCATTTGCGCTCATCCTGATCCCCGCTACCGCGTCCGCCCAGCTGTTCAGCGACCGCCCGCCGCCGATCCCGCCGGCTTCGGTGCCGGAGGTTCCCTCCGGCCCGGCGCTCAATCTGGCGCCGCCGTCCGGCCCCGGATCCGGCCCGTCGCTGCCGGCGCCCTTGACCCAGCCGACCATCGTCCAGCCGTCGATTGCGACCCTGCCGCCGGTGGTGCCGCCGCCGGGCGCCTCGACCGCGGGCCAGGCGGTGCTGTCGCTGACCGCGCGTTACGGCAAGGACCTGCCCGTCATCAACAGCGGCCTGGTGTGGCGGGTGTTCTCCGACAAGCCCGACGACACCGGCACCTTCAAGCTGGTCCGCGAGGACCGCGGCTCGACGCCCAATATCGTGCTGCCGCCCGGCAATTATGTCGTGCACGTCGCGCTCGGCCTCGTCAGCGCGGTGCGCGCGGTCAGCCTGAAATCGGAGACCGATCGCGAGTCCTTCGTGCTGCCGGCCGGTGGCCTGCGGATCGAGGGCCGCGTCGGCACCAGCAAGATCCCGGCGAACCAGATATCGTTTGCGATCTACAAGGGCAGCCAGTTCGACGGCTCCGATCGCGGGCCCCTGGTGCCGAACGTCGCCGCCGGCGACGTCGCGCTGCTGCCGGAGGGGACTTACTACATCGTCTCCAACTACGGTGACGCCAACTCTGTGGTGCGCTCGGACATCCGTGTCACGGCCGGCAAGCTGACCGACGTCACCGTCACCCACCGCGCTGCCGTCATCACCCTCAAGCTGGTCAGCGAAAAGGGCGGCGAGGCGCTGGCCAACACCGCTTGGTCGGTGATCACGCCCGGCGGCGACGTGATCAAGGAATCGATCGGCGCGTTCCCGCGCGTCGTGCTCTCCGAAGGCGAATATCGCGCCATCGCCAAGAACGAGGGCAAGGTGTTCGAACGTCCCTTCAACGTCGTCAACGGCGTCGACGGTGAGGTCGAGGTCGTCGCGCGCTGACGCCTCGCGCGGTTGCATTTCACGCAACTGTCATAGTCTCTAAAGCCTACTAACCATCGCGCAGCTTAAAACTGTCATAGACGCCGTCCCGGCAGCCGATCCCGATATTCTTTAGATGGCATTAAGCGCGGCCGGTTTGGATGCCGCGGGGACAAGCGTTTGCGTGAAGTGGGGCGCGCCATGGTCGTGGCCAAAGCGAAATCAGAATCAGAATCAACACCAGCAAAGGCGGCGGCCAAGATCAGCACCGAGATGTTCGCCGACGTGCCCGTGCTGCAGCGCAAATGGCAGGCGGCGTTGCAGCCCGGCGAAAAGCTGCCACGCTACGAAGACGTGATGCTGGGCAGCCTCGGGCGGCTTGCCGACCATATCGCGCTGCTGCGCAATGATGACGGCGTGCTGCGCGTCTCCCATACCGGCCGTTACATCCAGGCATGGCTGAACGACGAGCGCTGGGACGTTCCCCTGAGCGCGCTGCCGCCGGATTGCGCCACTGCGCTTGGCGAGGCCGCTGCGAACGCGCTGGAGAATTGCCGTCCCTATCGCGCGTCGGCGCATTGCGTGCGCGACGGCCTGGTGCGGACCTATGATGTGCTGGCGCTGCCGACCTATTCGCGTTGGGGCGGCACGCTGGTCGGCGTCTACGTCAATGAGCGCAACGCGCAGTACAATCTCCTGGACACGATCTTCTCGGCCACCGATGAGGGCGTGGTGTCGCTCGCCGCCATCCGCGACGCCCGTGGCCAGCCTTCCGATTTCCAGATCGTCCACCTCAATCAGGGCGCCGCGAAGCTGTTGATGCAGCCTGCGACCGATCTGCTCTGGCGCCGGCTCAGCGTCGGCGGCAACCCGTTGTCGGCGCCCGATGTCATGGCCCGGCTGCGCGGCTTCGTCGGACACAGCGCCGGCGGGCAGTTCGAAATCGACAGCGCCGATCGTTGCCTTCGGCTCGGCGTCACCGCGTTCGGCGACATGCTGTCGCTGACGGTCTCCGACGTCACGGCGCTGAAGCAGCGCGAGCTCTCGTTCCGCCTGCTGTTCGAGAACAACCCGATGCCGATGTGGGTGTTCGACGGCGAGACGATGGAATTCCTCAGCGTCAACGACTCCGCCGTGCAGCATTATGGATACTCCCGCGACAGATTCCTCGGCATGACATTGCGCGAGATCTGGCCGAAGGACGAATGGGCCATCCACAGCGAGGCGTTACGCGAGATCGGCGACGTCTATCAGTCGAGCCGCGACTGGCGCCACATCAAGGCCGACGGCAGCGAGATCCATGTGCTGACCTTCGGCCGCCGCGTGGTGTTCGACGGCCGCGACGGCTACCTGGTTGCAGTGGTCGACATCAGCGAGCGCCGTGCCGCCGAGGCGCGGATCGCCCACATGGCGCACCATGACGGGCTCACCAATTTGCCGAACCGCGACTTCCACCAGGAGCGCCTGAGCGAGGCGCTCGAGCGCAGCCAGCGCAGCAACAGGCGCGTCGCGGTGATGTGCATCGACCTCGACCTGTTCAAGAACGTCAACGATTCCTTCGGTCACCCGATGGGTGACCGGCTGCTCAAGCTGGTTGCGGAGCGGCTGCGGTCCGTGGTCCGCGGCGACAATTTCGCGGCCCGCCTCGGCGGTGACGAGTTCGCGATCGTGCTGGCCGCCGATGTCTCGCCGAACGAGGCGAGCAACTTTGCCGAGCGGCTGATCGCGGTGCTGAGCGCACCCTACGATATCGACGGTCTCGAAGTCGTGGTCGGCGCCAGCATCGGCATCGCGATGTCGCCGAGCGACGGCACGACATCGGAAGAGCTGATGCGCAACGCCGACATGGCGCTGTACCGCGCCAAGTCCGAAGGCGGCGGCGTGCATCATTTCTTCGAGCCCGAGATGGACCAGCAGGCGCAGAAGCGCCGCGACATGGAGCGCGACCTGCGCGCAGCCTTCACCAATGGCGAGTTCGAGCTGCACTATCAGCCGCTGGTCGATATCGCGGCCGATCGCATCTCGGGCTTCGAGTCGCTGCTGCGCTGGCGGCATCCGGACAAGGGCATGGTCTCGCCCGCGGAGTTCATTCCGGTTGCCGAGGACATCGGCCTGATCGTAGCCCTCGGTGAATGGGTGCTGCGCGAGGCCTGCTCCGAAGCGATGAGGTGGCCGGGCGATGTCAAGGTCGCGGTCAACCTGTCGCCGGTCCAGTTCCGCAGCCGCAACCTGGTCCAGGCCGTGATCTCGGCCCTGGCGCATTCCGGCCTGTCGCCGCGAAGGCTCGAGCTCGAGATCACCGAGTCGGTGTTCCTCGCCGAGACCGAGGCCAACCTCGCGATCCTGCATCAGCTGCGCGAGCTCGGCGTCAGCATCTCGATGGACGATTTCGGCACCGGCTATTCCAGCCTGAGCTACCTGCGCAGCTTCCCGTTCGACAAGATCAAGATCGACCGCTCCTTCGTGAAGGATCTGGCGCAGCGATCCGACTGCCTCGCGATCGTGCGCGCGATCTCCGGCCTCGGCCGCAGCCTCAAGATCACGACCACGGCGGAAGGGGTAGAAACCGTCGACCAGCTCGACTGGCTGCGCGCCGAAGGCTGCAACGAGGTGCAGGGCTTCCTGTTCAGCGCCGCCAGGCCCGCCGGCGAGATCGCAGCGCTGCTGGCCGGCTTTGCGGAGCGCGCGTCGAAGGCGGCGTAGTCGCTCGTACCGCTTGTCATGCCCGGGCTTGGCCCGGGCATGGAGTTGCAAACGAATGGTCGGCACAATATCGTCGATGGTCCGACGCCCCCTTTTGAAGACCAGTCATCTCGGGAGCCAGCACCATGAATGTTGCCGCAGGTCCCGGCACGATCGATCGCCCTCCAGGGAAGGTCGACGTCGCATCTGCCTGGCGGGGTGCGGAGATGAAGGTCAACCCTGATCGATGGTTGATATCGCTTGCTGCCAGCGAGATTACCGAGCTCGAGGACGCCGCTGAATCATATCTCGGCAGGAGCAGGAACATCGCCGAGATCACCAAGGAAAGCTTTCCGCTTCCTCACTTCGGCGCGCATCTGGAAGATCTCAAGAGAACGCTGCTGGCTGGCCCAGGTTTCGAACTCATACGCGGACTCCCGGTGGCCAAATATAGCCAGGAGTTCGCCGCGGCAATATTTTGCGGGGTGGGCGCGCATCTCGGATCGGCGCGGTCGCAAAACGCTGCGGGTCACATTCTTGGTCACGTCCGTGACATCGGCGCCGATGCAAGGGATCCGAATACCCGAATCTATCAAACCTCGGAAAGACAAATATTCCACACGGATTCGTCCGACGTGGTTGGACTGTTATGCATTCGCGAGGCGATGGAGGGAGGCGATTCTCTCCTGGTCAGTACCGCGACAATCTACAACGAGATGCTGGACGCGCGTCCCGACCTTGCAGCCCTGTTGTTTGATCCGATTGCGACAGACCGGCGCGGCGAGGTGCCGGAGAACGAAAAGCCGTATCTCGAGATCCCGGTGCTGAATTGGCATGCGGGGTTTTTGACCGGCTTCTATCAGCGCCAGTACATCGACAGCGCGCAGCGCTTTCCCGATGCGCCAAGACTGACGCACGCCCATGTCGAGGCGCTCGATCTGTTTGGCGCGCTCGCCAACAGTCCGGCGCTGCACTTTGGCATGCGGCTTCAACCGGGCGACATGCAGTTCGTCTACAATCACGCCTTGTTGCATGATCGGACCGCATTCCGCGATTGGCCCACGGCCAGCCAAAAACGTCATCTGCTGCGCCTCTGGTTGAGCATGGAAGGTGACCGACCGCTGCCCAATTGCTTCAAGCAGCGCTATGGTTCGATCGAGATCGGCAACCGTGGCGGCATCATCACCAAGGGTACCAGTCTGAACGTTCCGCTGGATTGACGGAGGCGAACGCTGACACCCGTTCTGCCCGGCAATGACAACTTAAAACCTTGTCACGATATCCGACAGCGCCGGGCGCGGGCGGTCTTCGCTCGGCTTGGTCGGCTTGCCGATATGGATCATGGCGACGAGCTTTTCGTCCGCCTTCAGCCCGAGACTATCGAGCACGTCGCGATCGAACACGTACCAGCCGGTCAGCCAGCAGGCGCCATAGCCGAGCGCGGTCGCTGCGGTGACGATGTTCATCGCGCTCGCGCCCGCGGAGAGCTCCTGCTCCCACGGCGGCACCTTCGGATGCGGCTTGGTGAAGGAGACCACGCCGATCACCAGCGGCGCATCGGTCAGGCGTTTCTTCTCGATCTCGATGTCGGCGGCCGATGCGCCGGGATTCTTCCGGGCGAAGACCTGCGCGATTACATCGCCGGCGCGGGCACGGGCGTCGCCCTCGAACACGATGAAGCGCCAGGGTGCGAGCTTGCCGTGGTCGGGCACGCGTGCGCCGACGGTCAGGATGGTGTCGAGCTCGGCCGGCGAGGGGCCGGGGCCGGTCATCTCGCGCGGTTTGACCGAGCGTCGGGTCTTCAAGAGTTCGATGGCGTCGGGCACAGACATATCCTTGCAGGTATCTTTGGGAGCGTGGGAGCCGCGCCCCCGAGATAGGGGCACGGCCAAGCCTGCGAAAGCCAGTTTAGACCGATTGTGAAGATCAGGCCGCCGATTGCGCCCGCTTCACGTCCGGCGGCGTCGCTTCCTCGACCAGGGCTGCGATCGCCTCGTCGGTCGGCATCACGGTCTGGCGCTCGCTGCCGAGGCGGCGGACCGAGACCGAATGCGTCTCGGCCTCCTTCTTGCCGACCACCAAGAGCGCCGGGATCTTGGCCAGCGAATGCTCGCGGACCTTGTAGTTGATCTTCTCGTTGCGCAGGTCGATCTCGACGCGCAGCCCGGCGCGGCGAGCGGCTGAAGCCACCACCTTGGCGTACTCGTCGCCCTCCGAGGTGATGGTCGTGACGACGAGCTGGGTCGGCGCGAGCCAGAGCGGGAAGTTGCCGGCAAAGTGCTCGATCAGGATGCCGATATAGCGCTCCATCGAGCCGCAGATCGCGCGATGCACCATCACCGGCGCCTTCTTCGATCCGTCATGGTCGATGTAGAACGCGCCGAACCGTTCCGGCAGGTTGAAGTCGACCTGGGTCGTGCCGCACTGCCAGTCTCTTCCGATGGCGTCGCGCAGCACATATTCGAACTTCGGCCCGTAGAACGCGCCTTCGCCCGGATTGATCTCGGTCTTGATCCGGTTGCTGCCCTTGGCCTTGATCTCCGACAGCACGGTCGCCATCACGCGCTCGGCATGGTCCCACATCTCGTCGGTGCCGACGCGCTTTTCCGGCCGGGTTGAGAGCTTGACCGTGAGCTCGCCGTCGAAGCCGAAATCGGCATAGGTCGACAGGATCAGGTCGTTGATCTTCAGGCATTCCTCGGCGAGCTGCGCTTCCGTGCAGAACACATGCGCATCGTCCTGGGTGAAGCCGCGCACGCGCATCAGGCCGTGCATCGCGCCCGACGGCTCGTAGCGGTGCACGACGCCGAACTCGGCGAGCCGCAGCGGCAGGTCGCGATAGCTCTTCAGGCCGTGCTTGAAGATCTGCACGTGTCCCGGACAGTTCATCGGCTTCAGCGCGAACCAGCGCTTGTCCTCGGCCTCGTCGCCGGCCGATTGCGCGGCGAACATGTTCTCGCGATACCAGTCCCAATGGCCCGACGTCTCCCACAGCGCCTTGTCGAGGATCTGCGGAGCGTTGACCTCGTTGTAGTCCTCGGCCAGCCGCCGCCGCATATAGGCGATCAGCTGCTGGAAGATGGTCCAGCCCTTGGGGTGCCAGAACACCACGCCCGGGCCTTCTTCCTGGAAGTGGAACAGGTCGAGCTCGCGGCCGAGCTTGCGGTGGTCGCGCTTCTCGGCTTCCTCGATCTGCTTCAGGTAGGCGTCGAGGTCCTCCTGCCTGGCGAAGGCCGTGCCGTAGATGCGCGTCAGCATCGGGTTGTTCGAATCGCCGCGCCAATAGGCGCCCGCCACCTTCATCAGTTTGAAGGCGGTGCCGATCTTGCCGGTCGAGGTCATGTGCGGGCCGCGGCACAAATCGAACCAGTCGCCCTGGAAATAGATCTTGATCGGCTCGTTGCCGGGAATGGCGTCGACCAGCTCGACCTTGAAGGCCTCGCCCTTGTCGCGGAACACCTGCCTGGTCTTCTCGCGATCCCACACTTCTTTCGTGAAAGGTTTGTCGCGCGCGATGATCTCGCGCATCCGCTTCTCGATCGCGGCGAAGTCTTCCGGGGTGAACGGCTCGTTGCGGAAGAAGTCGTAGTAGAAGCCGTTCTCGATCACCGGGCCGATGGTCACCTGCGTGCCCGGCCACAGCGACTGCACGGCTTCGGCCAGCACATGCGCGGCGTCATGCCGGATCAGTTCCAGCGCGCGCGCATCGTCGCGCGCGACGAAATCGATCTTGGCGTCGGCTTCGATCGGATCGTTGAGATCGGTCAGCGCGCCGTTCAGCGCCATCGCCACCGTGCGCTTGGCGAGCGAGGGCGAGATGCCCCTGGCGATATCGAGACCGGTGGTGTCCTTGGGGAATTCGCGCTTCGCCCCGTCGGGGAAGGTGATCGTGATCTTGTGCAGGGGTTCGGCCGGCTTGAGGTTGGAAAGGCTGTACTGGAATCCGGATTCGGATTTGGGCGTCTCTGACATTGATGTCTCCTGTGGCTCACTCCTGCGAACGAGCGCAGGTAAGCGTAAGCAGCGGTATAGCAGGGGATTTTGGCAGAACAAGCGGGCAATCTTGCAAATCGGCGGCACCTTCCGAGACTGCGGATTCGGTGCGATCGCAGTGCCGTCGCGCCGAATAGAAGCCGCGCCATCGATGGGCCCGACATGCATTTAGATGCAGTTGCATTGATCTCGGCGTCTCTGCTAAGACACCGCCCGTGAAACGCTTCGCTCCCACCGCATTGATGCTTGGAAATGTCGTCACCGGCTGTTCGGTGCTGGCGCCGGCAGGAATGCTGGCGGAATTGTCCGAGAGTCTCGGTGTCACGATCGGCACCGCGGGCCTCTTGATCACGTTCGGCGCGATCGTGCTGTGCGTCGGCTCTCCGGTGACGGCGTGGCTGACCAGCCGGATCGAACGGCGCGTGCTGCTGGCCATGACGCTGCTGGTCCTCGCGCTGACCAACGCGGCCTCCGCCTTCGCGCCGGATTACGACAGCCTGTTGATCATCCGGCTCGTGATGCTCGCGGTCGGCGCGCTCTATACGCCGCAGGCGGCGGGCACCGCGGCGCTGATCGTGCCCGCGGAGAAGTGCGGCAGCACGATCGCCTACATCTTCCTCGGCTGGTCGCTCGCGGCGGCGATCGGGCTGCCGCTGATTACCTTCATCGCGAGCCGCTACGGCGTCCGCACGGTCTTTGGTGCGATCGCACTGACCGGTTTTGTCAGCTTCGTGCTGCTGTGGTGGCGGCTGCCGGGAGGGTTGCTCGGCGCGCCGGTCGACCTCAAGACCTGGGTCGATCTCGGCCGCAATCCGATCATCCTGCTGTTGCTGTCGGTCACGACGCTGCAGATGTCCGGCCAGTTCGTGGTGTTCACCTTCATGGGGCCGTTGCTGACGCGGCTCGCCGGGGCAAGCCCCGATGCCATCAGCCTGGTGTTCGCGCTCTACGGCATCTTCGGCTTCATCGGCATCGCGGTGGCAACCCGCATCGTCGATTCCTGGGGCGCCTGGAGGACCTCGGTGCTGTTCACCTCCATGCTGTTCACGGGCGTCGCGGGCTGGGCCTTGAGCGCCGGCACCTACGCGATGATGGCGGGCTCGGTCGCGGTGTGGGGGCTCGGCTTCGCCTCGACCAATTCGATGCAGCAGGTGCGCCTGGTCGGCGCTGCGCCGGCACTGGCGTCGGCCACCGTCTCGCTCAACACCTCGGTGCTCTATATCGGCCAGGCGATCGGCTCGGCGATCGGCGGCCTGTTGTTCGCGCGCGGATGGCTGCACGGCGCGGGCTACGTCGCGGCCGGCTTCGTCGCGCTGGCGCTTACGCTCGTGATCGCGACGCAGCCGCGCCGCACGGTGCAGGCCGCGGCAGCGGAATAAGTTGGCGGAACAAGCTAATCGGTGATCCGCGTCAGCACCGCCTTGAAATGCACGCCCGGCATTTGCAGGGCCTCGCCCTCGAAATCGACCATGTTGCCGCTCTCGGTGCCCTTCAGCATCAGTGTGATCATGTCGCTGCCGAACAGCGGTCGGAAGGCCGGGTCCGGATTATGCCGCTGGGTCGAGACCCTGGCGTGAATGCCATCGCTTCGGTCGGAATAGTTGCCGACGAAAGCAAACGCAGAGTTGCCGCCGCGAAGCTTGCCATTGACGGCGTAGAGCACGCCGGTTCCGGTGCCGTGAACGGTGTGATATGCGAGCTTGTAAAGACCTTCCTGCAATGCCCCGTCCTCAATAAGAAAGCATTTCTGAATGTGTTCACCCTAGAGGGCATACGCTGAGCTAACAACGCTGCGCGGCACAAATTGCGCGACCATCAACACCACAATTTTGGGGAGCCGGCGCCCGCAATTTTGCGGGGATGCGCGCCGGTCAGCGGCTCGTTTGCGGCGGGACACTCGCCACGCGCAGCGCCGGCGTCGCGGCCATCTTGGTCAGCACTTGCTTGATCGGAAATTCGGTCCAGGCCTGGGTCACGTAGCTGCGATGGGTGATGCCGTCGCGCGTCTGCACGAACACCACGCTGCCCGGACGCAGCGGCCCCTCCATGCTCTCGCTGACGGAGATCCCCTTGTTGCGCAGCATCGACATCAGCTCGCGGTCGTGCGGCCTGGTATAGTGGGTGTAGGAGCTGACGAAGAAGCCGCTTCGGTTGTTCTCGATCCAGGACGCGAACTTGTCGAGCTCGCCGTAGACGGCGTCGAGCAGCAGGACGCCGCGGACGCGGTTGGTGGCGCCGCCGACATCGAGGCTCCATGCGGTCGGCAGGAAGCCGCCGCTATAGCCCACGATCACGACCGGCATATTGGCGAAGGCCTGCGCGGATTTCGGGTCGCCATAGAGACGGGCGAGCTGGCCTGCGGACTCGTCGAGGAAGCGCTTGAAGCCGCCGGCCTGCCAGAACTTGCCGGCGCTGGAGTCGGCGGCATCGACAGCGAGTTGCGGAGCAAGCAAAACGGCATTGACCCCGGAATCGGTGATCTGCTGCGGCACCAGCTGACGGTCGCGCACGTCGCGCTCCAGCGTCGCGCCGTTGCCGTGGAAGAACACCACGATCACGCCCGGCTTGTTGATGTCGAACGTCTCGGGGACGTGCACCAGCACGCGGCTGTCATTGTAGGTTTCGTTCTGCCAGTAGACGCGGCCGCCATAGCTGCGGTGGCCGCGGCGATCGCCGCTGCCGACGTTGAGGAAGGGCGCGTCGGTGCGCGGGTTGTTGCCGAAATAGGGGAAGGCGGAGGATTTCATGCTGACTAGCGTGGTCAGTTCCTCGCGCTCGGTCGGCTGCGGCAAAGTCAGGGTCGGCGAAATCGAGGCGACGCGGACCGGCGATGTTGCTGGCTTTTGTGGGGCGGGGGCAGCGGCGACCGCCGCAGTCCGCTGGTAGGGGACGAGGCTTTCCTTCTCGGTCGGGAAGCGGTCCTTGAACTGCGGCGCCGGGAAGCGATCCTCGAAGGTGTCGCCGGCCGGCTGCGTGTTCGCCGCCAGCATGTCGGCGTTCGGCGCCTTGCCGCATTGGGCGAGCAGGAGGGCGAGCAGAATGCAGGCGGCAGCGATCCAGCGGGGCAATGGCTGTGCGTGAACGCGTGAGCAGGGTGCGATCACCCTGTCCACACGTTCATGACTGGCAAATGCTAGTTGTGCCCCGACCATCCCCACCCGTTGCCTCGAACCCACCGGCAAACGACGTATTTGAGCTTGGCAGTATTTAGGTCTCGTTAAGTGTCCGGAGCGTTTCCCCACATCCGGAAGGCATTATGAGACCACTCAATCGTGTCTTGATTGTGGGAGGGGCATCCCATTGCCGACCTTGGGTCGCTGTCCGTCAATGCGGGCGGGCGATTTAGGTATCATAATACTATTTTTTATTCCTGTTTAAACCCTTGTTAACGTTGCTTGAATTGGGCGCAATCAGCCTGCACCATGGCGGCGCTCAGGCGAGCGGCGGTTGAAGGTACGGTCGAGATGGCGGCATCACCCACGGCAACCGCGGCACTGCGCGGCCCGCTCCCCGGCACCGGCTCGACCGTCTCGGTCCTGACGGCCACAGCGATTGTCGTGGCCGACATGGTCGGCGTCGGCGTCTTCACAAGCCTCGGCTTCCAGGTCCACGACATTCCGTCGGGCTTTTCAATCCTGCTGCTCTGGGCGGTCGGCGGGATCGTCGCGTTGTGCGGCGTGTTCTCCTATGGCGAACTCGGCGCGATGTTTCCGCGCTCCAGCGGCGAATACAATTTCCTCGGCCGGGCCTATCACCCGGCCTTCGGCTTTCTGGCCGGATGGGTCTCGGCCACCGTCGGCTTCGCCGCGCCGGTCGCGCTGGCGGCGATGGCGTTCGGCGAGTACGGCCGCGCGATCCTGCCCGACGCACCGCCGCTCGCGCTCGCCGTCGGCGTGGTATGGCTGGTGTCGATCGTGCAGCTCACGGGTGTCAGGCACTCCTCGACGTTCCAACTGCTGGCGACCATCCTGAAGGTGGTGCTGATCATCGCCTTCCTGGTGGCGGGATTTGCGATCGCAACTCCGCAAGCCGTGTCGTTCGCGCCGTCATCGGCCGCGCTGGGGCAGGTGCTCAGTGCGCCATTCGCGATCAGCCTGGTGTTCGTGATGTACTCGTTCTCGGGCTGGAACGCGGCGACCTACATCATCGGCGAGATGCAGCTGCCGGAGCGCAATGTGCCGCGCGCGATGCTGACCGGCACGCTGATCGTGCTGGTGCTCTACCTTGCGCTCAACGCGGTGTTCCTGCACTCGGCGCCGATCGACAAGCTTGCCGGCCAGCTCGACGTCGCCCGCATCTCCGGCAGCTACATCTTCGGCGAGGTCGGCGGCCGCGTCGTCGGCGCAATGATCTGTGTCGGGTTGATCTCCTCGATCTCTGCGATGATGTGGATCGGCCCGCGCGTGATGATGACGATGGGGGAGGACATCCCGGCGCTGCGGCTGTTCGCGCGCCGCTCGACCTCCGGCGCGCCGGCCTACGCGATCCTGTTCCAGCTCACGGTCGCGAGCCTGCTATTGTTCACGCGCAGCTTCGAGGCGGTGCTCGATTTCATCCAGTTCGCGCTGCTGTTCTGCTCGTTCTTCACGGTCGCCGGCGTGATCAAGCTGCGCATCACGCATCCTGACCTGCCGCGGCCCTACCGCGCCTGGGGATACCCGGTCACCCCGGTGGTTTTCCTGCTCGTGACCGGTTTCATGATGTACTATCTTCTGACGCAACGCCCGCTGCAGTCGGCGCTTGGTACGTTGATCATGATCTCAGGCCTTTTGATCTACGCGATCTTCCGCAAGCGGCCCGATCATCCCGCGACCGAAACGCCCGGGTAGCAAATGAAAATATCCTTGTCGGTCACGACGTTGGTGCTGGCGGCGGTGCTGCTGGTCGCCCCCGCCATGCCGGCGCGCGCCGCCGACGTGACGGTCAACGACACCGCGCGCTTCCTTGCCGGCATGCAGCCGTCGGCGGATTCGCCCTTGCAGCCGCTGACCAGGGATCCCGCCTGGCAACGCCACGCAAAATTCTTCGACGGCGCGTTCGCCCAGCTCGAGCAACGGCAATTGTCGAAGATCCGGGCCTGGTCCGACACCAATCTGGCCGCGCCCAAGCCGACCATGTTCTACATGTTCTCGGGTCCGGACTTCCTCTACGCCAATGCGTTCTACCCCAAGGCCACGACCTATGTGCTGAGCGCGCTCGAGCCGCCGGGCGCCGTGCCCGATCTCAGCAGGCTGCCGCGCGGCGCCGTCAACAACGCGCTCTACAGCGTCGAACGCTCGCTCGGATCGATCCTGAGCTTCTCGTTCTTCATCACCAAGCAGATGAAGACCGATCTGCACGCCAGCGAAGTCAGCGGCACCTTGCCGATCCTCTATGTCTTCCTCGCCCGCTCGGGCATGACGGTCCGTGACGTCAAGCCTGTTACGATCGACGAGAACGGCACGCTTGCCGTCGGCGCCGATGGCGGGTCGCGCAACGCGGTGCACGGGACCAGGATCACCTTTGCAGGCTCCGACGGGGTCGAGAGGACGCTGTATTACTTCGCGACCGATCTCTCCAATTCCGGCGTCAAGTCGAGCGGTTTCCTGAAATTCTGTGCAACGCTTGCCCCCGGCAACAGCCTGATCAAGAGCGCGTCCTATTTGCTGCACGCCGGCAATTTCTCCACCGTGCGCGACTTCATCCTCGCCAAGAGCGCGACCATCATCCAGGACGATTCAGGAATTCCGCTGGGCGACTACGGTGCGAAGAAGTGGCGCTTCTTTCCGTTCGGTCATTATCTCGGTCCGATCGACAAGTTTCCCGGTCGCTATCAGCAGACCTATGCCGAGCTGTTCCGCCGCGCGCAGCCGATCGATTTCGGCATCGGCTATCGCTGGCGAACCCAGGAAACCAATCTGCTCTTGTCGGTGCGATTACCGGACGACGGCACAGGCGCGGCGGAGACGGCAACGTCAGCCGCAGAGCCGGCGGCCGCACCGGCCCCGCCGCCAAAGCCGCGGCCGCGCCGGCCCCGTCCGCGACCTCTGCCGCCGCCACCGCCGGGCTATTACTGGTTCTGGCGCTAGACGATGTCACCATCTCACGGTCTGGCTCGGCACGATGAAGGCCGTAGCGTTGGGTGTGCTCGGGCGATAGGTGAAGTAGCCGTAGGCGGCAACGATCAGGATGAGCAAGGCCAGGATCGCCAGCAGATCGATCTGCCGCGGGTCATGACCGTTGTGGCTGATTTTCCAGCGCATTGTTGTTTCCTCCCCGAGGGGGCACAGAAACAATGCGGCAAGTCGGACCCAGTTCCGCGCGTCAGCAATGCGTTGATCGAAAGCGGCGCAACAACATTCAGGCTGCGTTGACGCCGCGCCAGCGCCCATAGCGCCAGGGCAGGTACCAGCGCGCGCCGGGCGGTGGCGTTGTCGGCACGTTGTCGATCCCGGAGGTGCCCCAGGGCTGGCAGCGCAGCAGTCGCGCCAGTGTCATCCATCCGCCGGCCCACAGCCCGAAGCGCTCGATCGCCTCATCGCCATAGACCGAGCAGGTCGGCAGATGCCGGCAGTTATAACCGACCAGCGGTGACAGCGTGTGCCGGTAGATCCAGATCAGGCCGCGGCCGAGGTTGCGCGGCAAGCGGCTGGCGATGCTGGCACACTCCATGCATCGATGAGGACGTGATGTTGAATGGTCTGTCGGCTCCATATGGACTGCAATGTACGTAGTCTTGCGGGGGTTCCAAGCCAGGGAACTCAATCTTTGCAGATATTTACGCCACAGTTCGCATTTATCGCAGCGCGCGAGTGGCGCTTATACAGGGGTGTTATGGACGGTCCGGGGTCGGCAAGGTACCGTTTCGACGACGCTGCGATGACAGAATCATTGCGCGTCGAGATGGGGCCGTTGCCGCCGCTCGTGTCAGAGGCTCGGGGGAAGGAACCACTTTGAAGCTTGTGAGGTCGCTTTCATTGCGCGGCTGGGCGGTTCTCGGCGCCGTCGTTCTTTGCTTCGCATCTCCCGGCACCGTGGCGACGCTGGGCAATTCGGCGCAGGCAAGCTCAACGCTCGAAGAACGCAAGCTGCCGATGAAGTTCAGCTGGGTCGCGTGCCAGCCGAACTGCCGGGGCTGGGTGTCCGCGGTCGGCGTCATCACCGCCGACAGCCCGAAGGATTTCGACGAGTTCGCGCGCGGGCGCCAGCTCAAGGGCGCCACCATCGTGCTCGACTCCAGCGGCGGCTCGGTCAATGACGCGATCACGCTCGGCCGCCGTTTCCGCAGCCTCGGCGCGCTGACGACCGTCGGCACCAGCATCGTCAGCCAGACCGCGCAGGGCGAGCGCACCAGCATCATGCCGGAGGCCTATTGCGAGTCGATGTGCGTGTTCCTGCTGTTGTCGGGCCAGGCGCGCTACGTCCCGCAGGTCGCGCATGTCCGCGTCCACCAGATCTGGATGGGCGATCGTGCCGACGACGCCAAGGCTGCCAGCTACAACGCGCAGGATCTCATGATCGTCGAGCGTGATATCGGCCGCCTCGCCAAATACACCTTCGACATGGGGGGCACCGGCGACCTGCTGTCGCTGGCGCTGAGCGTGCCGCCGTGGGAAGAGCTGCACGAATTGTCGCCGGTCGAATTGCGGCTGACCAATCTCGTGACCACCAATTCCGCAACCGACGTGCTGCCGCGGCAGGACGAGATTCCGGTCGCCGAAGCCGGCAAGCCGGAAGCCAAGTCAAAGGACCGCTTCGTCAGCAGCGCGATCGAAGGCGAGGCGCAACCGCAGACCGCGAAGGCGACCAAGACCGCCGAGGCCCTGGTTCCGACCGGCAGTGCGGCCGTGCCGGCGGCAGCTCAACCGGCACAATAGGCTGCTGCGTTTCTTCGTGGCTTGAGACAACCTTACGCCGGCTGCTTCACCTTGGCTTCGATCTGGCCGATCGCATCGACCACGGCATCGAAGGTGAGCAAGGTCGAGGCATGGCGCGCCTTGTAGTCGCGCACCGGCTCGAGCAGCGCGATGTCGGCCCATTTGCCGCCCTGCGGCGGCTGGCCGTTCTCCTTCAACATCTTGCGCACGGTCTCGCGCAATTCGCGCAGCTCGTCGGCGGTCGATCCGATGACGTGGCTGGCCATGATCGAGGAGGAGGCCTGGCCGAGCGCGCAGGCTTTCACGTCATGGGCGAAGTCCGTTACCACCGGACCATCCATCTTGAGGTCGACCTTGACGGTCGAACCGCACAATTTTGAGTGGGCCGTGGCAGTGGCATCCGGCTCAGCCAGCCTGCCGAGGCGCGGAATATTGCCGGCCAACTCGATGATCCGCTTGTTGTAAATGTCGTTCAGCATGAGGGCAGGGCCTGGTTCCGGGGACGCCGGGCGCACTTGGCGGCTCCATTTCGTCGTCCTATATATGAACGGCAGCGGCGCGGAAACATAGTCCGGCCATGCAGCCATTGCGGCCCACCTCCGCCGCCGCGGCTTCAAACGATGGGACACTCAGGCGCCCGGCGGGCCAAACATCCGCCCCGTCTGCCCGGTGACACATCCGGCCCAAGGGCAGGTGCCAGGGTCGGTCGAACGGAGAAGACGATATGGACGCCTTGATCAAATCGATTCGCCCCGGCAAGCCGTCCGACGCGAAGCCCGCCGAGCTTGACCCCTCCGAGTTCATGGCTGCTGCCGTCCGCGCCGACCTGCCGCGGCCGTCGCGGGCCGAGGCCGAGGAGGCCGTGAAGACGCTGCTCAGCTATATCGGCGAGGACACCGACCGTGAAGGCCTGCTCGACACGCCGCGCCGCGTCGTCGAGGCCTATGACGAGCTGTATCAGGGCTACCATCAGTGCCCGGCCGAGGTGTTGAACCGAACCTTCGGCGAGACCGCCGGCTATGACGACTTCGTGCTCGTCCGCGACATCGAATTCACCTCGCAGTGCGAGCATCACATGATGCCGTTCTACGGCAGGGCGCACATCGCCTACACGCCGGTGGAGCGGGTGGTCGGGCTGTCCAAGCTGGCACGGCTGACTGATATCTTCGCGCGCCGCCTGCAGACGCAGGAGCATCTCACCGCGCAGGTCGCGGCTGCGATCGACGAGATCCTCAAGCCCCGCGGCGTTGCGGTGCTGATCGAGGCCGAGCATACCTGTATGTCGGTGCGCGGTGTCGCCAAGCACGGTGCATCGACGTTCACCAGCCGCTTCACTGGCGTGTTCCGCGACAATCCGGCGGAGCAGCAGCGTTTCCTGTCCCTGGTGCGAGGACCGACCCGGTAACCTCGCGAGTTCGTCAAGCGAGGCTTTCCGTGTCCACATCGACCCACGATCACGAGCGCGAAGAGGGGCTGGCGTTCCAGCCCAAATACGACGCGTCCGGTCTTGTGACCTGCGTCGCGACCGATGTCGCGACCGGCGACGTGCTGATGGTCGCGCATATGAATGACGAGGCCCTGCGGAAGACCATTGCGACCGGCGAGGCCTGGTATTTCAGCCGCTCGCGCAATGCGTTGTGGCGAAAAGGTGAGACCTCAGGTCAGACCCAGCACGTGGTCGAGATCCGCACCGATTGCGATCAGGACGCAGTGTGGATCCGTGTCGAGCAGATCGGCGCGGCCTGCCATACCGGGCGGCGCTCGTGCTTCTATCGCGCGGTAACGGGTGAGGGCGGTGTCGTCAGCCTGTCATTCGTCGACGCCGAGCGGCTGTTCGATCCGGCGCAGGTCTACCGCAAATAGCGACCGGCGTTCCGGCTTCCCGCACGCGGCGCGTCTTAACGTGCCGTTAACCATAATTGCGGCAAGCTGACAGGACTTGGGTGCCGATTGCCGGCGCCCGGCAAGGCACCGGACAGATGTCGGTCGACACAATCAATGCCTCGGCGACGGCAGGTGTCGATCCCTCACGCCTCAGAATCGCGAACTCGATCAAGCAGGCGGCCTCCTCGACCGGCACGAGCTTCGAATATCTGCTCACGACGGCGAAGATGGAGTCGAATTTCAACCCGCAGGCCGGCGCCTCGACCTCGTCGGCGCACGGGCTCTATCAATTCATCGACCAGACCTGGCTCGGCACCGTCAAGGAGGCCGGCAGCCAGCTCGGCTACGGCCAATATGCCGATGCGATCACCAAGAATTCCGACGGCAGCTATTCGGTCAGCGATCCCACGGCGCGCAGCGCGATCATGAAGCTGCGCGATGATCCGACTGCGGCATCGTCGATGGCGGCAGCGCTGACCCAGTCCAACAGTTTCAAGCTCACCGGCCAGATCGGCCGGCGGCCGACCGACGCCGAGCTCTATATGGCCCACTTCATGGGCGTCGGCGGCGCTTCCAAGCTGATCTCCAGCGCTGAGGACTCTCCGAGCGCCAACGCGGCTGCGATGTTTCCGAAGGCCGCGGCCGCCAACCAGTCGATCTTCTACGACAAGTCGGGCAGCGCCCGTACCGTCTCGCAGGTCTATTCGAACCTGACCACGCGCTACGCGGCGGCCGCAGGTTCGAAAGATACGCAGACCGCCTTCGCGGCGGCGGGTGGCGACGCGACGGCTTCCTATGCCGTCGCCAACGCGACGCCGACACCCGCGCTGACCATGGACACCGCGTCCTATCTCTCGACCTTCCCGGATACGCGTTCGGTCACGCCGGTTGCCGCGACCTCGCAAACGGCCTCATCCGGGCAGCAGGCCCCGTTCCGCTCCCTGTTCCAGGTCGGCGATCGCACCCAGCCGATCTCGCCGACGGTGCAGGAATTGTGGGGCAGCTCCGCATCGACGACGGCTTCCGCCGCGTCGTCGGGCCGAACGGTCGGTCGGCTCGATTTGTTCAGCGACCCCGCCGGCACCTATAGCAGCGGCTAGGGGCGTTGCCGGCCGGGCCGAGCCGTATTAACGAAACGGCAATAATCCCAAATGTTTATGGTGAACCCTTTGTTAAGCGTCATGGTTTATTTTTCCTTCTAGTGGCATCGCGTCCCGGTGCCGTTCGTTGCGTAAGCCGGAAGGACCATGATCGTTCGGCAGTTCATTAGTTGGATTAGGACCGCCCCGGCGGGCGAGCGGGCAGAGGCGACGCGGGCACTGGCGCGGGCCTGGCTCATTTCAGATCTCACCGAGGACGACCGCACCGCAGCCGAAGGCGCGCTGCTGATGCTGCTCGACGATCCGTCGCCGCTGGTCCGCCAGGCGATGGCCGAGGTGTTCGCGCGCAGCGCGGAGGCGCCGGCCGCGATCGTGCAGGCGCTCTCGGTCGACCAGCCCTCGATCGCGCTGCCGGTGCTGGAGCATTCTCCGCTTCTGATCGACGCCGATCTCGTCGACATCGTCGCGACCGGCTCCGACGAGATGCAATGCGCGATCGCGCGCCGCATCAACCTGCCGGCCTCAGTGGCTGCTGCGATCGCCGAGGTCGGCTCGGCGTCGGCCGCGCTTGAATTGATCGAGAATCCCTATGCCGGGCTCGCGCCGTTCTCGTGGGACCGCATCGTCGAGCGGCACGGCCATCTCGCCGCCATCAGGGAATCGATGCTGGAGCTCGAAGATCTGCCGTCGGCGACGCGGATGGCGCTGGTGGAGAAGCTCTCCGACACGCTGGCGCAGTTCGTCGTGGCGCGGAACTGGCTCGGCGCCGACCGCGCCGAGCGGATCGCCAGCGACGCGCGCGAGCGCTCGACCGTGAACATCGCCGCGAGATCGGGCGGCGAGGACATGCGGGGGCTGATCACCCATCTGCGCGCCACTGGCCAGCTGACCGCCGGACTGATCCTGCGCGCGCTGCTGTCGGGCAATCTTGACCTGTTCGGCGCGGCGCTCGCCGAACTGTCCGGACTGCCTTACGCGCGCGTCTCCGCGCTGTTGAGCGACCGCGGCGGCGCCGGCCTGCAGGCGCTGTTGCGGCGCGCGGGCCTTCCGGAGACTACTTACGCCGCGTTTCGCGTCGCGCTCGAGGCCACCCACGAGATCGGCTATGTCGACAGCGGGGACGGCGCGGCCCGGCTGCATCGGCGCATGGTGGAGCGGGTGCTGACCCATTGCGAGACCGACCGTTCGGCCGCCGAACCGCTCTTGATCCTGCTGCGGCGGTTCGCGACGGAATCGGCGCGCGAGGATGCGCGGATGTTCTGCGAAGAGCTCGCCGCGGAAGACGCCGTCGCAGCACAGCCTTACGACGATCTGATCGCGGCCTGAGCCGGCATTGCGCTGCCAGTTGGGATCGCAGCCGCGGCGGCCGTTTTATTCGTTCGGGACGATGCTCGGCGCCAGGATGGCCTCGAGGTGCTCGGGCCGCTCGCGATTGGCGTGGATCAGGAATTCATCGGTGATGCCGCGCAATTGCTTGCTCAGCGCGCCGGCGACGACCGCGGTGTCGAGCTTGGTGCGCCCGCGCACGATCGCCTGCACCGCATTGATGTGATGGGCGATCAATTCGGTCGGCACCGCGTTGAGGTCGGGGGCATGCTCGATGATGCGGCACAGGCTGTCGGCGGCGGCTGCCGCCGAGGGATAGCCGAACGTCGCGGCATCGCCCTTGATGTCGTGCGCGGCGCGGAACAGCTCCTCGCGCGTCTCGCGGTTGAAGCCGGAGCGCTTGACCGCGTCATAGGCGGCGGAGAGGCGGTCGGCCTCGACTGTCATCCATTCCTTGAACTCGCCCGACAGACCGGCCAGCGCCTTCTCGGCGCGCCCAACCGGATCGTCGAGGTCGCTCTCGGGCACCCGCAGCAGCACCTTGCGCAGCGGGTTGGGCTGCGTGATCACGTGATGCGTGCCGAAGCTCTTGACCTCGATCGTCCCGGGTTTGTCTTTCGCCATGACGATCTCCTAGACGCTCGTGCGCGCCTTCTCGAGCAGCGACGGCTGCTGCATCACCTCGACCTCGCCGTTGCCGCGACGCTCGGGGCCGATATAGGTGTTGGTGGTGTTGCGGCGCCGGTCGGGGCCGAAATAGGTCTTGGTCTTGATGAAGGGCCTCGGATTGGCGACCACGTTGAGGATGCGCTGGTAGAGCCCCTTGGCCGAGATCGGCTTGGCCAGGAATTCGGTGACGCCGGCATCGCGCGCCACCGTCACCCGGCGCTTCTCGGAATGCCCGGTCAGCATGATGATCGGCGCGTAGGGGTTGCCCTTGGATTCCGGCTGCCGGATCATCTGCGCCAGCTCGAGCCCGTCGAAGATCGGCATCGACCAGTCGGTGATGACGATGTCGGGCACGTAATGGGTGTACATTTCGAGCGCGGTGGCGCCGTCCTCGGACTCATAGACCTCGCGCGCACCGAACGAATGCAACAGCGTCCGCAGGATGCGGCGCATGTGCGGATTGTCGTCGCAAATCAGAAATCGCAGCTTGTTGAAGTCGATGCGATACATGGTCCGGCCCTGCAGGGGCATACCGGCGAGGGGCGGTATTACCCGAAATTAACCATATGCCGCCCGGGGTTAATGTTTGGTTGCCGGGAGGCGATGCTGCGGTCAATGGCCGAACTGCTCCCGCAGGATCCGCTCTTCCAGCGAGTGGCCGGGGTCGAACAGCATCCGCATCGCGATGGTCTTGTCGGACAGGATCTCGACGCGGCGGACGTCGCGGACCTCGTCATGGTCTGCGACCGCGGCGACCGGACGCTTTTCCTCCTCGATCACCTCGATCACCACGAAGGCGGAGTTCGGCAGCAGCGCGCCGCGCCAGCGCCGCGGCCGGAACGCGCTGATCGGGGTGAGCGCCAACAGCGCCGCATTGAGCGGTACGATCGGCCCGCCTGCGGAGAGATTGTAGGCCGTCGATCCGGCCGGCGTCGACACCAGGATGCCGTCGGCCAATAGCTCCGCCAGTTGCTCGCGCTCATCGATCAGGATGCGCAGCTTCGCCACCTGGTAGGTCTGCCGGAACAGCGCGACCTCGTTGATGGCGTGATGCAGGTGCACGGTGCCGTGGACGTCGGTGGCGCGCATCAGGAGCGGATTGATCAGCGACTCCCGCGCGGCGGCGAGCCGCGTGCGAAGATCGTGCATCGAAAATTCGTTCATCAGGAAGCCGACGGTGCCGCGATGCATGCCGTAGATCGGCTTTCCCGTGCGCATGTTGGCATGCAGCGTCTGCAGCATCAATCCGTCGCCGCCGAGCGCGACAACGACGTCGGCGTCCGTGGCTGCATGATTGCCGTACAGACTGGTGAGCTGTTCGAGCGCCGCCTGCGCTTCCGCGCTTGCGCTGGCGACGAAGGCGATCTTGTCATATCGCTTGGAGCTGGACATCGCTCACGAACTCGTTTGGCACGGAATACGCCGGGCTCGTCTATACATCCCGGGCGGTCTTGTCGAGATGGTCGCACCGCTTGCGGCCGCCGCCAAGCTATCGCAGGTTGCGTGGGAATCCTTAAGGCAAGGCGCAAGGACGTGCGGGGAGTGAACGGCATGGCTAACAGTTTTGCGACACGGCTCGCGGCCGCATTGCTCGTGGCCTGCCTTGCGGCGGCGGCGCGGGCCGACGACGAGGCCCCGCAGCCGACGCCATCGCCGAGTGCGCAGGTCCCGGGCGGCCAGGCTCCGAGCGGTCAGAAGGGTCGGGCAGGGCGCAACGAGGCCGGTGCCAACGCCCCCGCCAGCGCGTCGACCGCCGAGCAGCACCGCCTGCCGCCGGACTCCACCACCAAGCAGTCGGTCGCGCTGCCCGGCCGCACGCTCGCCTTCACGGCAACCGCGGGCTCGATCCGGGTGTTCGACGACAAGGGCGAGCCGCTCGCCGACATCGCCTATACGTCCTACCAGCTCGACGGCACCGACAAGGCGAGCAGGCCGGTGACTTTCCTGTTCAACGGCGGTCCCGGATCGTCGTCGGCCTGGCTGCAATTCGGCAATAGCGGGCCGTGGCGGCTGTCGTTCGAAGGCGAGGGCGCGGTGTCCTCGGCATCGCCCGTGCTTGCGCCGAACGCCGACACCTGGCTCGACTTTACCGATCTCGTCTTCATCGATCCCGTCGGCACCGGCTACAGCCGCTTCGTCACGACGGCGGAGGACGCGCGCAAGCGCTTCTTTTCCGTCGACGGCGACGCCAATGCGGTCGCGCTGGTGATCCGGCGCTGGCTGGAGAAATACGACCGGCTGCCGTCGCCGAAATACGTCGTCGGCGAAAGCTATGGCGGCATTCGCGGGCCCAAGGTCGTGCATGATTTGCAAATGCAGCAGGGTGTAGGTCCCCGCGGCTTGGTGCTGATCTCGCCGGTGCTCGACTTCCGCGAATATTCCGGCTCCAGCATCCTGCAATATGTCGCGAGCCTACCGACCATGACGGCGGTCGCGCGGCAGGCCAAGGGGCCGGTCACGCGCGAGGACCTCGCCGACGTCGAACGTTACGCGCGCACTTACTTTCTGCTCGACCTCGTCAAGGGACAGGCCGATGCCGAGGCGACTGCGCGGCTATCCGACAAGGTCGCAAGCCTCACCGGCATCGATCCGGCGGTGAGCCGCAGGCTCGCCGGGCGTTTCGACATCGGCGAATTCCGCCGCGAGTTCGATCGCAAGAACGGCAAGATAACGGGTCGCTACGACGCGTCGGTCGAAGGCTTCGATCCCTATCCGGATTCGAGCTACTACCACTTCAACGATCCCTCCGGTGATCCGTTGATGGCGCCGCTGACGAGCGCGGCCGTCGACCTCACGACGCGCAAGCTGAACTGGCGGCCGGACGGCTCCTATCAATTGCTCAGCGAGAGCGTGAACAAGGCGTGGGATTTCGGCCATGGCCCGAATCCGGCCGAGTCGGTGACGCAGCTGCGCCAGTCGCTGGCGCTCGATCCGAAACTGAAGCTCCTGGTTGGCCACGGCCTGTTCGACCTCGCAACGCCGTATCTCGCGACGCGGATCGCGCTCGACCAGTTGCCGGCCTTCGCAGGGTCGGATCGCACCAGGCTCGTGGTCTATCCCGGCGGCCACATGTTCTACTCCCGCGACGGCTCGCGCCAGGCCTTCCGCAAGGAGGTCGAGGCGCTGATGAAGTGAGGCTCTGCCGGCGATGATGTGGCGGAAGCGAGCCGCACACACCGCTGTCGTCCCGGCGCAGGCCGGGACCCATACGCCGAAGCGGTTGTTGGAGATGGGACTCGTTATTCCAGCTGCGCGCAGCAATCAGCATTCGTGGTTATGGGTCCAGGCCTGCGCCGGGACGACGGCGGCCTCACCACCTCATTGCGAGGAGCGAGGCGACGGCGCAATCCATCACGGCTCCGCGCGCGGCTGCGTCCAGACCGCGATCGGCTGCTCGAGCCCGCGGATAGCCTGCGGGGTCTGGGCCGTCAGCGGACGAAACACCGCTTCCGCACTTTCGAGTTCGGCCCTCGCCTGCCTGACCAGATCGTCGCTCGCCACCAGCGCGCAGCCGAGCGTGCGGGTCAAGGCTTCGAGCCGGCTTGCGGCGTTCACGGTCGATCCAATCACCGCAAATTCGAGACAGGTCAGCCCGATGTCGCCGAGCACGACCGGCCCGTAATGCAGGCCAAAACTGACGCGCAGCGGAGCCTCGCCGACCGCTTTGCGCCGCTCGTTCCATCGATCTGCGGCCGTCAACATCGCCTGCGCACAACGGAGCGCGTTGATGGCGTCAGCGGTTCCGACGAACGGCGTGCCGAAGGTCGCCATCAGGCCGTCGCCAAGATATTTGTCCAGCGTGCCGCTGTGACGGAAGACCTCCTGCTCCATCAGCGCGTGGAATTCGCGCAAGGTGCGCACGACCTCTTCCGGCGTGCGCGCGTCGGCAAAGGCCGTGAAGCCGACGATGTCGACGAACAGCACCGCGACGTTCTGCGTGCGCACCTGCTTCAGCGGCTGGTCATTCCTCGACAATTCCTCGACCACGTTCGGCGAGAAGTAGCGCGCCAGATTGCCGCGCTCGCGCTCCACCGCGGCATGGCGGATCAAGAGATCATTGCTGCGGCGCACCGCGACCGCGAGCGTCACCGCGACGATCGCGAACACGACGATCTCCTGGATGCGCTCGCCGAGCACGATCGAGTTCGGCGAGATCAGATGAAATAGCCTGTGATCGCTGCCGACGGCGGCTGCGATGCGGGCGGTGAGCGCGGGATCGGTGTCGGGCTGCCACCACACCCAGGCGACGCCGATCATCCACAGCGCGGAGGTCCAGGTTCCGACGGCGATGACCGTGCGCCATGAATAGGCCAGCGTCGCGCTCGACAGCAGCACGAAGAAATAGATGAAGTTGCCGAGATGGAGTTGCATCGCTGCCGGCCAGTGTCCGGAGCCGAAGGGATTCGGCCCCAAGAGGACGAACGTCAGCAGCGCGAGGTCGCAGAACAGCAGCGCAAGCTCCGGCCGCGACACGCCGACCCGCCCAACCTTGGCCTGAGCCCAACCGATCAGCGCGAACAGGCCGAGCAGCGCCACATAGTAGAGCTGCTCCCATGACGGGTTGATGATCGGCAGCAGGCAGGCGATGACGGCGAGCGCGACATAGCGCGTCCGCACCGCCAGTTGCAGACCATCCTGCTTCGCCGCTGCGAGCGCGGCCTGCGCAAACTGAACGGTCTCGGTTTCGGTGTCGCGCCGATTGCGCGCCCGCAGCGACGCTGCGGGCAAGTCGAGGCGCTCGACAAGCGTAGTCACGGACAACCTCCCTCGCGTGGTGGTTTCGGCACAGTAGCTGAGATCAGCCGCCACAACCAACAATCTGTCTGATGACGCACGGATTTCAGGTCATCAGCTCGGGCCGGGGACTTCGACGCCCTCGCAAGAGGGCGCCCGCTCTATGTTCGGCTGTCGCATCAACATATCCCGGGGACGGGGAAACCGCGGCACATCTCAACGCTCTTCGATCTAAGGCGGGTGACGACCGCTTCATCCCCCTTCGACCGGAGAGCCTCTGCGATGAGTTCGGCGATCAACCGCATTTCGGTTTCAGCCATGCCGCGCGTGGTCGCGGCCGGCGTGCCGAGGCGAACACCGCTCGGCCTGAGCGGCGGGCGGGGATCATCGGGAATGATCTGCTTGTTAGCTGTGATGCCGACGGCGTCGAGAATCTGCTCGGCCACGCCACCGTCCAGTCCTGCGCTCGCCACCGTTTCCACGACCATCATGTGGTTGTCGGTTCCGTCCGTGACCAGCTTCATGCCGCGGTCCATCAACGCCTCGGCCAGAACCTTCGCGTTGCGCATGACCAGTTGTGCGTAGGCCTGATAGTCTGGCGTAGCCGCCTTCTTCAGCGTCACAGCGGTCGCGGCCACGACGTTCATGTGCGGGCCGCCTTGCAGTCCGGGGAATACCGACGCGTCGATCTTGCCGGCGAACTCCCGACGGCAAAGAATGATCCCGCCGCGCGGCCCGCGAAGTGTCTTGTGCGACGTCGTCGTCATGACGTCGAAACCAGCATCGAGCGGATTGCGCAGAACGTTGCCGGCGATCAGGCCGCCGTAATGGCTGACATCGGCCATGGTCAGCGCACCGACTTCGTCGGCGATGCTCTTGAAGGAGGCGTAATCGAGATCGCGCGGATAGGAGCTGTAGCCGCATAGCACCAGCTTCGGGCGAACCTGCCGGGCGGTTGCGCGGAGCTCGTCGAAATCAATGGCGCCGCCTTGTAACGGCTGCGTCTTGTAACGCGCAAAGTTGAACAGCCGCCCCATGTGCGACACCGGCGCGCCATGGGTGAGATGGCCGCCATGCGACAGGTCCATCGCCAAGATCGTATCTCCGGGCTTCAGCAGGCCGAGATACACGGCCTGGTTCATTGGCGACCCGGACAGCGGCTGAACATTGGCGTGCTCGGCGCGGAACAGCGCGCAGGCTCGCGCGCGGGCGAGGTTCTCTATCTGGTCGGTGAATTCCTGGCCGCCATAGTACCGGCGCCCTGGATATCCCTCGGAATACTTGTTGGTGAAGATTGATCCAAGCAGCTCGAGAACCTCCGGATAGGTGTAGTTCTCGGACGGAATCAGTTCGACGCCGTCCTGCTGACGGCGCTCCTCGCCCTCGAGCGCAAGGGCAATCTCGGAATCGCTGACGTGGAGTGCATTGCGGAATGACGGCATGGTCTGGGCTCCCTAAGACGCTGTGCAATCAGCTGAAAGGTGCCCAGGCGATCGGCTTAGAACCCTTCGCGCTTCACCGTGGTCAATTCCACGCAAAGCTCGCCAGTCGCGCGAGGGACGAATGAGCGTGCAGGGCTCACTCGCAAGCGGAAGGCTAATCAATCCTTGGAGGACTCGCAAGGGTTCGTGATGCGTCTATCGACGATCAGGTCGCAGGCAGCGTTCAGCCCTCGCGCCTGTATTGCCCGAGCTCGTGCAGCAGCGCAGCTCCGGTCCGCACGCCGCTGTGGAAGCAGTCGAGCGTCATGTTCTCGTTCGGCGCGTGATTGGCTTCGTCCGGATTGGCATAGGGCGTGACGAAGGCCGGGATGCCCAAGAGCTTGGTGAAGACGTAGTTAGGCAGGCTGCCAAAGCCGGAAGGCACCAATAGCGGCTCCTCGCCATGGGCGGCGACGAAGGCGCGGCGCAGTGGCGCGGTGTAGGGCGAGGCGATCGGCGTCTTCGAGGGCTGCATGCCCATCGCTTCGGCGATGAACTCGACCTCGGGCGCGTGTTTCGCCACGTGGGCCCGGACCTTGCGCAGGATATCCTCGGCGTCCTGGGCTTCGACGAGACGGATGTCGCATTTCACGAACGCCTCGTTCGGCAGCACCGTCTTGTGGCCGGGGCCGCCATAGCCGCCGTGGAATCCGTTGATGGTCAGCGTCGGATGGAAGCAGAGACGGTCGTAGAACGGACGGTCGGCAGGCGCATCGAGGCGCTTGAGTGCGAGGCTGTTCTTGATGGCCTCGAGATCGAGCGGCAGGCGCTCGATCGCCGCCAGCTCTTCGGGCGCCGGCGGCTCGACGGCATCATGCAGCCCGTCGATGGTGATCTCGCCGGCGGCGTTCTTCATCGTGCCGAGCAAATGGACCAGCGTCCAGATCGGGTTCGGCACCACGCCGCCGTAATTGCCGGAATGGACGTCGCGGCTGGCATGGCGGCAGCGCAGCTCGAAGGAGACGACGCCGCGCGAGCCGAACTTGATGGTCGGCGCGCCAGAAGCATGGCGGGGGCCATCGGCGGTGACGGCGAGATCGGCCTTCAGGAGATGCGCATTGGCCCGCACGAAGCCGGCGATATGCGGGCTGCCGATCTCCTCCTCGCCCTCCAGCAGCAGGATGACGTTGCAGGGCAGCTCGCCATGCACCTTGAGATGGGATTCGATCGCCAGGATCTGGGCGAAATGCTGCCCCTTGTTGTCGCCGACGCCGCGCGCATAGAGCCTGCCGTCGCGGATGGTCGGCTCGAACGGCGGCGAAATCCACTTCTCGATCGGGTCGGCCGGCTGCACGTCGTAATGTCCGTAGAGCAGCACGGTCGGCTTGCCGGGCGCTTTCTCCCGGCGCGCCACCACCATCGGATGTCCCTCGGTGGCGACGAGACCGGCGTCGAGGCCGATCCCTGCGAGCATCTCGACCAGCAGGGAGCCGACCTCGGCGATGCCGATGTTCTCGGCGCTGATGCTCGGATGGCGCAGATAGGCAATCAGGCGCTGCAGGAAGCTGTCGCGGTTGGAATCGATATGGGCGAAGACGGCAGCCAACGCGTCGGAAGAAGCCATGATGAGCACCTGATCAAGCGAGATGTCGTCCCTGCCTGGTGCGCCATTGCGCACGGGAGCAGGGACCCATATTCCGCGGCGGATATTGTAAATGGAATGTGTCGTTCCAGCGTTGGGTAACAATCAGCATGTGTGGTTACGGGTCCGTGCTTTCGCAGGGACCACACCGAGCTTGTGGCGCGATCCCGGCAATGGAGGCGTCCTGCACCGGCGGGCAGGGCACGGATCCATAGGAACAGAACACGCAGCAATCGCCGGCCTTTGGCTTGAGGCGGATGCCGCAGCCCTTGCAGTCATAGAAGAACTGACAGGCGTCAGTCGGCATGGTCTCGGTGGCGGCAAAACCGCAGGCCGGGCAGGAGAGCGTCGAGACGAGTTGCATGCGTCGCAGGTTAAGCTCGTGCGGCGATCGCGTACATCAAATCTCGATGTTTCTGGCGAGATCGTGATCTCGACCGGATTTGCAGGTTGCGCACGAACATGCGACATACAGGTATGCATGTGAGGCGCATCGCCAATCTCTGGATTCTGCTGCTCGTCGCGGCCGGGCTGTTGCTCGCGCCCGTGGCGCCGGCGTTTGCCAGGATGATGGCGGGCGATGCAGCAGCCCCGATGCAGATGATGGCTGGCGAGATGCAGGCCGAGACCCAGGCCATGTCGGATGACATGCCGTGCTGTCCGGACCAGACCAAGAGCAAGACCTGCGATGGCTGTCCGTTCGCCGCACTTTGCATGCTGAGTGTGCCGCTGGCGGCGCCCTCCGGCGCTGCGACGCTGATCGAGCGCCATCCGCTGCGCGGCCAATTCGCGTCCCGTGACGACCTTCTGCTCGACGGGCTCGGCGCCGAGCCGCCGGATCATCCACCTCGAACCAACGTCTGAACAGGCGCGCAAGCGCCTGATCGCTGACGCGTGCATCTCGTGATGCGCGTGTCGCCGTTTGCCGCTGACGCGGCTCATCAGACCTGTCGAGGATTTTGAACATGACGACTTCCAACCTGGCGCGCGCCGCACTGGCCGCGCTGATCGGTGCTGCGATCGCGAGTTCGCCCGCGCACGCCGAGATCAAGAACTACGAATTCCAGCTCGCCGAGCCGACCATCGAGGTCGGAGCCGACCGCATCGTCACGGTGCGGCTGGTCGACAAGACCACCGGAAAGCCGGTGCCGGACGCGGTGATCTTCGCCGTCAGGCTCGACATGGCGCCTGACGGTATGCAGGAGATGGTCACCAGGGTGACGGCGATGCCGCCCTCCGAGCCGGGCAGTTACCGGTTCAAGGCGAATTTCAGCATGGCCGGACGCTGGCAGCTTTCGCTCCGCGCCAAGGTGCAGGGCGAGACCGGCACGGTCGACAACAAGCTCGTCGTCACGGCCGCGAAATGACCCGTCTTGGCCTGGCCGCCGCCGCTGCAATCATCGCAGCGGCCGGCGTCGCATTCATCGCTCGCGTCGATCAGCCGCGACCGGTCGCAAACCTCGTCGCCTCTGCTGCCCACGCGGCGGAGGCGAGCGCGCCGCTCTATTTCCGCGATCCGGACGGCAGGCCGTTCTACTCGCTGACGCCGAAGCGGACGCAGGATGGCCGGGATTACCAACCGGTGCCAGCGGGCGGCGATCTCAGCTTCGAGGAGGCCGAGCCGCCGACGACGACGCAGTCGGCCGACGCCGGTGCGACGCGCAAGATCAAATATTACCGCAACCCGATGGGGCTTGCCGACACCTCGCCGGTGCCGAAGAAGGACTCCATGGGAATGGACTACATCGCCGTCTATGAGGGCGACGACAGCGACGATGGATCGGTCAAACTCTCGCCCGGCAGGATCCAGCGCACCGGCGCGAAATCCGAGCCGGTGGTGCGGCAACCTGTCCGATCGGTCATCCGGGCGCCGGGGACCATTCAGGAGGACGAGCGGCGCACCTCGGTCGTTGCATTGCGCTTCGAGGGATTCGTGGAAAGCGTCGCCAACGTCACGACGGGCGATCACGTTCACAAGGGGGAGCCGCTCATGAACGTGTACAGCCCCGCGCTCTCCAGCGCCGCCGCCGAATATCTGTCCGCGCTCAATGCCGGCGCCACGGGAAAGGAGTTGAAGGGCGCGCGTCGCAGGCTTGAGAATCTCGCAACGCCGGAGCCGGCGATCAGGGAGCTGGAACGCACGCGCGAGATCTCCCTCTCGATTCCGTGGCTTGCGCCGCAGGACGGCGAAATCATCGCGCGCAACGCCGTGAACGGGATGCGGGCGGGACCGGGCGACGTGCTGTTTCGGATTTCCGACCACCGCCTGGTCTGGGTCCTCATCGACATCGCCGAGCGCGACCTTGCGCAGGTCACCGTCGGGGCGAAGGTCACGATCAAGCCGCGCGGGCTGGGTGGCCAGACTTTCACGGGCGAAGTGGGGCTGATCTATCCGCACCTGGTGGCGCAGACCCGCACCGCGCGTATTCGCGTCGAAGTGCCCAATCCTTATGAGCTGCTGCGGCCGGAAATGTACGTCGATGCGGAAATCGAGACCGGCACGCCGGGGCCGGTGCTCGCGGTGCCGGAAAGTGCCGTGCTCGACAGTGGAGCGCGTCAAGCCGTCCTGGTCGACAAGGGCCAGGGCCGCTTCGAACCGCGCGACGTCAAGCTCGGGCGGCGCGGCGGCGGATATGTCGAGGTCACCGAGGGCCTCTCCGAAGGTGAAGCGGTCGTGACCTCGGCCAACTTCCTGATCGATGCGGAAAGCAACCTCAACGCCGCGCTGAAGGGATTTTCCGAGGCCGATCACCCGCACAGCGCCGATGCCGCCGGCGATACGACGATGGGAGCCAGGCCATGATCGCCCGCATCATCGCCTGGTCGGCGCGCAATCTGCTGCTGGTGCTGTTCGGCACCGGCTTCGCCGCGGCCGCCGGATTCTACGCGCTGCTGCATCTGCCGCTCGACGCGATCCCCGATCTCTCCGACACCCAGGTGATCGTCTACACGGAATATCCCGGCCAGGCGCCGCAGGTGATCGAGGATCAGGTCACCTATCCCCTGACCACGGCGATGCTGACGGTGCCGCGATCGAAAGTGGTGCGCGGCTTCTCGTTCTTCGGCGTCTCCTTCGTCTACGTCATCTTCGAGGACGGCACCGACATCTACTGGGCGCGCTCGCGGGTGCTCGAATTCCTCAACAGCGCAACGTCGCGCCTGCCTGGCGGCGTGACGCCGACCATCGGTCCCGACGCGACCGGTGTCGGCTGGGTCTACCAATACGCGGTCATGTCCAAGGAATTGAACCTTGCCGATACGCGCACCATCCAGGACTGGAACCTGAAATTCGCACTGGCCAAGGCCGAAGGCGTCGCCGAGGTCGCCAGCGTCGGCGGCTTCGTCAAGCAGTACAACATCATTCTCGATCCGCAGCGGATGCGCGACCTCGGCATCACCATGCAGAAGATGCGCGAGGCGATCCGCGCCAGCAACGCCGACGTCGGCGGCCGCACCGTCGAGCTGTCGGAGTTCGAATATGTGATCCGCGGCAAGGGCTATCTCAAGAGCATCAACGATCTCGGCAACATCGTGCTGAAGAACGACGGCGGAACGCCGGTTCTGCTCAAGGACGTCGCGCGCGTCGAACTCGGTCCCGACGAGCGGCGCGGCATCACCGAGCTGAACGGCGAGGGCGAGGTGGCCGGCGGCATCGTGCTGCAACGCTTCGGCATGAACGCGCTCGACGTGATCGAGAACGTCAAGCAGCGGTTCAAGGAGATCGCGAGCAGCCTGCCGAAATCGGTCGAGATCGTGCCGGTCTACGACCGCTCCAACCTGATCTATGCCGCGATCGCCACGCTGAAACGCACTCTGGTCGAGGAGAGCCTCGTCGTAGCCCTGGTGTGCATCGTGTTCCTGCTGCACGTCCGCAGCGCGCTGGTGGCGATCCTGATGCTGCCGGTCGGCGTGCTGATGGCGTTCGGCGCGATGAAGTTCTTCGGGATCGGCTCCAACATCATGAGCCTCGGCGGCATCGCGATCGCGATCGGCGCGATGATTGATGCTGCGATCGTCATGATCGAGAACGCGCACAAGCATCTGGAGCGCGCTGAGCCTGGCAAGGCGCGGGTCGCGATCCTGATCGAGGCGGCTGCGGAAGTCGGGCCTGCGCTGTTCTTCAGCCTTCTGATCATCACGGTGTCGTTCATGCCGATCTTCACGCTGGAGTCCCAGGAGGGACGGCTGTTCTCACCGCTCGCTTTCACCAAGACGTTTTCGATGGCGGCGGCGGCGCTGTTGTCGGTGACGCTGGTGCCCGCGCTGATGGTGATTTTCGTGCGCGGCAAGATCGTCCCGGAGCACAGCAATCCGATCAACCGCTTCCTGATCTTCATCTACCGCCCGGTCATCAAGGGCGTGCTGCGCGCCAAGGCGCTGGTGATCGTGCTGGCGCTCGCGGTCCTCGCGGTCTCGGTCTGGCCGGCGCGCCAGCTCGGAACCGAATTCATGCCCAATCTCAACGAGGGCACGCTGCTCTACATGCCGACCACGCTGCCGGGTATATCGGTGACGCGGGCGTCCGAGCTGATGCAGACCCAGGACCGCATCATCAAGGGTTTCCCGGAGGTCGCCTCGGTCTATGGCAAGACCGGCCGCGCGGCGACCGCGACCGACCCCGCGCCGTCGGAGATGTTCGAGACGGTCGTCAATCTCAAGCCGAAGGAGCAATGGCGGGCCGGGGTGACGATCGACAGCCTGATCGCCGAGATGGACAAGGCCCTGCAATTTCCCGGCGTGTCCAACGCCTGGACCATGCCGATCAGGGCGCGCATCGACATGCTCTCGACCGGCATCCGCACGCCTGTCGGTGTCAAGGTGATCGGCTCGGACCTCGCCGGGATCGACAAGCTTGCGCGGCAGATCGAGCAGGTGCTGAAGGCCGTCCCCGGCACTTCGTCGGCCTATGCCGAGCGCGGGCTCGGCGGCTACTACCTCGAGATCACGCCGAACCGCGGGGCGCTGGCGCGCTACGGCATCGCGGTGCAGGACGTGCAGGACACCATCGCGACCGCGCTCGGCGGGCAGACCGTCACCACGACGGTGGAAGGGCGCCAGCGCTTCACCGTCAACATGCGCTATCCACGCGATTTGCGTGACAATCCGTCCGTGATCGCAAGCGACATCCTGGTGCCGATGCCTGCAGGCGGCGCCGTGCCCCTCGGCGAGGTCGCGACCGTCACGCCCGCGCGCGGGCCGAGCTCGATCCGGACCGAGAACGGGCAGCTCGCGACCTATGTCTATGTCGATATTCGCGACCGCGATCTCGGCGGCTATGTCGCCGACGCGCAGCGCGCGGTGCAGGCGAGCATCCAGTTTCCGCAAGGCACCTACGTGGTCTGGAGCGGGCAATACGAATATCTCGAGCGCGCCACCGCGCGGCTCAAGATCGTCGTGCCGGTCACGCTGTCGATCATCTTCCTCTTGCTCTACCTCAACTTCCGCTCGATCGCGGAGACCATGATCGTGATGCTGTCGTTGCCGTTTGCGCTGGTCGGCGGCTTCTGGCTGATGTGGGCGCTCGGCTTCAACATGTCGGTCGCGGTCGCGGTCGGCTTCATCGCGCTCGCCGGTGTCGCCGCCGAGACCGGCGTGGTCATGCTGATCTATCTCAACCAGGCGCTGGCGGAGATCACGGCGCGCCGGACCGCCGAGGGGCGGGCGGTCGAACGCAAGGACCTTCACGTCGCGATCATCGAAGGCGCGGTCGAGCGCGTCCGGCCGAAGATGATGACCGTGGTCGCGATCATGGCGGGGCTGCTGCCGATCATGTGGAGCACCGGCACGGGGTCCGAGATCATGCAGCGCATCGCGGTTCCGATGATCGGCGGCATGATCTCCTCGACCTTGCTGACGCTGATCGTGATCCCCGCGATCTTTGCCGTCGTGAACGGTGTTGGGCTTCGGGCCCATGCCGGGAGGGAGGTAACCCAGCTGGCCGCGGAGTGATCGGTGCTGCGTCGCGGGAACGCCTTTGCCTCTGGCGCGTTGCTGTGCATTCCAGCGCACAGAAGGGCCTCTCCATGAAACTCCACGCGGCGGCCATGCTGATGGCGGCATTGATGCTGTCAGGGACGGTGCTGGCGCAGAGTTCCGGCCCATCGGCGGGCGGTGCGGCGGGAGGCGGGACGGGCGTCACAACGACCGGCCAGGCGGCAAACGGCGACAAGAAGACCGGTGACAGCGGCTCGCCGATCGACAAGGCTGCGCGGCCGGCGAAGCCGGACACCGGCGCGGCCGGCAATACGGTTGGCGTGAACCGCGGGTCCAAGACCGACCGGCGCAACGAGCATTATCCGTGAGATAGGGCACCTGCCTCACAGACCTGTTGAGCGGGCATTGCAGCCATCCGGCGCAGCGCGGTTGCCGTGGCGACGCGCATGGTGAATAACGCAGGTCCGCGGTCGGGGCCGATCGGCACAGCCATTCAAATGTCAATTGGAACAGGTTAGCCCACGGCGGTTCGATTGGGCGCGGTGGGCGGTATGGCAATGCACAGCCGGGTAGGGTCCGGCGGACGATTTTTGGGAATGGACCGGGCGATCGCTCGCATCCTGCCGGTCCTTGCCATCACCCAGCTGATCAGCTGGGGCACGCTCGTGCTTCCGGCCATCGCCGGCAACAGGATCGCGGCCGATCTGCACCTCGATCTCCCGACTGTCTTTGCCGGCAACTCGATTCTGTATGTGACGATGGGCCTTTGCGCCCCGCTGCTCGCAAAACCGTTCCACCGCTTCGGCGCGCGCTGCGTCATGATGGTGGGCGTCACGATCGCCGCACTCGGGATGGTCGTGCAGGCCTGCGCACAGGGGGCCGCGCTCTACATCGTCGCCTGGACCATCCTCGGCGTCGCCGGCAGCGCAACGCTGACCACGGCCGCCCACATCATGCTCAACGAGGTCGCGGGCCGGAAGGCGAAGGGCGCGATCGGGCTGTTGATGCTGATCACCGGGCTCTCCAGCACCATCTTCTGGCCGACGACCGCGTTCCTCACCGTCCTGGTCGGCTGGCGCGACACCTGCCTGATCTATGCGACGCTGCTGCTGCTGGTCTGCCTGCCGCTGCATACGTTCGGATTGCCGCGCCGGGCCATCGCTGCGGCTAGGTCCGCAGAGCCGGCCGACCGGTCCGGCGCGTCGCCCGCGGTGGAGAAGAGCACCTTCCTCCTGCTGGTGGCCTCGATCGCGCTCAACGCCTTTGTGACCTTCGGATTCAGCGCCGTGCTGGTCGAGCTGCTGAAGGCCGAGGGGCTGTCGGCGCCGGAGGCGGTGGCGTTCGGCTCGTCACTCGGCATCGTGCAGGTGACGGCGCGCGTGCTGGATTTCCTCGGTGGCGGGCGCTGGGACGGCATCACCACCGGGCTGGTCGCCGGCGCGCTGCTGCCGATCGCGATGCTGATCCTGCTGGTCGGCAACGGGTCCTATTGGGCGATCGCGGCCTTCGTCGCGCTCTATGGTCTCGGCAGCGGTGCGCTCGCAGTGTCGCGTGCGACCATTCCGCTGGTGTTCTACGATCAGGCCGCGTTCGCCCGGGCGATGTCGCAGATTGCGCTGCCGCTGAACCTGATCTCGGCTATGGCACCGCCGGTGATGGTCGCGCTTTTGGGACGCGCCGGCAGCAACGCGCTGCTCGAGCTTGCGATGCTGTGTTCGATCGGAGCGTTCGCGCTCCTTCTGGTTCTCGGCCGCCGCCGGCGCGTGGTCGGCGTGCCCGTCACCACGTCGTGACGAAAAAGCCGGCGCGCGATCGCGCCGGCTCGTTTTGGTTCAGGTAGCCAGGCTCAGTACACGAGGCCGGTGCCCGGAGGCTTCTCGAGCGCTGCGGCGAGCGAGCGGTATTCCTCGCTGTTGGTGCCGGCGAGCTGCGCGATCTTGTTCAGGTGATACTCCGCCTGGTCGCGGTTGCCCTGCTCGAGCTGCCAGAGGCCGTAATACTGCCAGGTGCGCACATGGTCGGGATCGGCCTTGAGCGCGCGCTCGTACCAGACCTGCGAGACCTTGTAGTCGCCGAGCTTGCGATAGGAGTAGCCGATCAGATTGGCGACGTCGGCGCGGTCGTCCTGGCCGAGCGCCTTCAACTGATCGATCGCGGCGGCGTAGTCGTGGTGGTCATAGATCGTCGCATAGGCCGCATGATAGCCGGCCAGGAACTTCTGGTCGTCGATCGAGGAGCTCTTGTCCTTCTTGGTCTTCTTGGTCGCCTTGCCCTTGCCGCTGTCGGACGCCGGCGGAGTTGGTTCCTCGCCGCCCGCGGCATAGGCCTTGATGACGGGCCCGCCCGCCAGTGCCATTGAGAGCACCGCGAGGGTCAAAAACCGTGTCGTCTTGCTCATTGTGGTCGTCGCTCCTGATCGTTTCTGATCGCGCCCGGTCAAACTACACCGAAGCCTGCCGACTTGAACACCCGCGGTATCGGAACATTCCCGCACGCACGACGATTCCGCGTGATTGATCCCCGCCGAGGACGGGTCGGCGGACCGCAACGGCGGCCCAGGGAACATGACGAAGTTGTCATTCACATGAATGAATTCCGTCCGCGGGCTTCAGAACGGGTTCAGCGCGCGGCCCCTAAGGTCGCGTGTATTGATCGGCGAGGCCGACCATCCGGCCGGAGATCTCGCGATCCCGTGGAAGAGGAGACCACCATGCTGAAGACGATTTCCGCCGCGCTGCTCGCCATGTCCGTGATCGCAGCGCCTGCGTTCGCGGCCGAGCAGGGCAAGACTGCCACCCCCGCGCCTGTGACGTCGGTTGCGCCGGCGACCAAGGCCGCGCCCGTCGTCAAGAGCGAGCAGATCCCGTCGAAGGTTCTGAACGCCAATGCGAAGATGGGCCGCCATCACGCCAAGCACTATCGCCATCATCGCCACCACAAGCACATGGGCATGCTGAAAGTGAAGTCGCCGAAGCACGCCAGCAAGCACGTCCGGGCGAAGGTCGCGACCAAACACGTCGCGCCGGTCAAGCGTAGCTGATCGGTCAAGCGCGGCTGAATCTGATCCGCGGGTGCACTTCGATCCACATCGCCCCCCGCCGCGCCCGTGGATATCAGACCCGGCCCGTCCGCCATTGCTTCCCCAATGGCGGCGGGCCGGAGTGCTGCCGGGGCGGGAGCGATAACCGAGTTGCGAATTCCCTTAGGCCCCGAAGCGGTTTAGGAGATGCCATTAAAGCGCGTTGTGATTGGGCTGAATCGTCATCGCACTTTAGCTTCTTATGCGCGCATGATCTCTTCGGAAGACCGCTGCACAGTTTTCCGGATCATGCGCGGGGGATCAGGGACCTGCGACATTTGGGGACTTCAGCAAAACTGACGGCGATACTGCTGCTGTCGATCGGGCTTGCCGGCTGCGCCGGCGGCGGCGAGGACTCCGGCCCGATCAGCTTTACCGCCGACCGCGGCGTGGCCGAGCAGCCGTTTCCGGCCAACTACAAGCCCGAGATCCTGGCGTTCATGAAGACCTACCTGAACAATCCGGTGGGTGTGCACGATGCCGGGATTGCCGACCCGGTGCAGCGGACGATCGGCGGCCGGCTGCGCTACGTGGTCTGCCTGCGCTACAGCCCGAAGGATACCGACGGCAATTACCGCCCTTCGCGCGACCGCGGTATCCTGTTCGTCGACGGCCGGCTCGACCGCATCATCGAGAACGCCGCCGAGCCCTGCGCCGGCGTGACCTACGCGCCGTTCCGCGACCTCGAAATCATGACGCGCTGAGGCGTGGCGCGGCAGCCTGTCGCGGCCGCTGCGGACGCAGGAGGTGACCGGGCCGTTAGCGCATTCCGATCACTTTTCGGCGAGCGTTGAACCTGCCTTTAGCTATCCGAGACTTCCATAGAGGCGAATTGCGGCGGCTTAACGGGTCAAAAAACCTGCTGTGGCAAGGAACAAATGGGCGCTGTTGCGGCTCGATCACTGTTCGGAAACATCACAGCTACGGCATTGCCCCAAAGCAACCCAATTGAGGTCACGTTGTTTGGATTAACAGCGCAACGTAAGTCACGGGGATCAAGATGAAGAAGTTTCTGCTCGGCACCGTTGCCGCCTCGGCCTCTCTGGCTGCTCTGGCGAGCCCGGCGCTTGCGGCTGACATGCCGGCCCGCACCTATACCAAGGCACCGCCCTATACCGCACCGGCGCTGGTCTACAACTGGACCGGTTTCTACATCGGCGGCCATGTCGGCGGCGCGTTCACCGACGGCACCAACCTGATGGGCAGCGACGCGCGCTTCATGGGTGGCGTGCAGGGCGGCTTCGACTATCAGTTCGCACCCAATTGGGTGGTCGGCGTCGAGGCGCAGTACTCCTGGCTGCCCAGCGGCTCCAACGGCGGTACCACATTCCCGGCCGGCACGCTCGTGACCGGCAACACCGACCAGATCGGCTCGGTCACCGGCCGCTTCGGCTACACTTGGGGTCCGACGCTGCTCTACGCCAAGGGCGGTTATGCCTGGCGCGACAACAACAACATCACCGCCTCGGTCGGCGGAGTGCCTGCGGCCTTCACCACCGACGCCAACCACAAGGACGGCTACACGGTCGGCGCCGGTCTCGAGTACATGTTCGCCCCGAACTGGTCGGCCAAGGCCGAGTACCAGTATTACAATTTCGGCAAGACCACCTTCACCTCAGGTCCGGCCGACATCGTCGGCGCGAGCTTCCGGAACGACGAGCACACCGTCAAGCTCGGCATCAATTACCGCTTCGGCTGGGGCGGTCCGGTTGCCGCCAAATACTGAGCTTCACGTCATCTGATCGATGCGAAAGGCCGGCCCAGCGCCGGCCTTTTTGTTGATCTCGCCTCGCAGATGCGCCCTGCGCCGGCGGTATTCGTGCAATGCAAAAATTAATTTCTGCATTGCACGGAACTTTCATTCTCATGCGTTATTGTGCGTCTGCCGGGGCTGGTGGACAAACAAACATGCGTAGCTTTGCGTTAGGGCTGATGTTCGCTGCGGTCGCCACGCCGTGCCTTGCCCAGACCGTCCTGAAATCCGAACCCCTGGTTCTCGCGCCCTATGAGGTTGCCTTCGTGCAGGACGTGTCCTGCACTGACGGCAAGGTGCTCAAGGTGACCGGCGCGATCCGGGGTCTGCATCGCCGCAAGGCGTGCGTTTCGCTTCCGTCCGAGCAGGCTTCGCTGGTGACGGCGACACCCTAGGCGTCGTCGGGATCGCAGACCTCAAGCCGGCCCGCGTCTGGTGCGCCGGTACTGAAGTCGTCACCCAAATCATCCTCACGAATCCAGTTTGGGCTCCAGCCGCGCCTCGCGATCGGCATCCGCCTTGTTTCGGGCGGGGTCCTCGTTCGGATCGAGCTGGCAGGGACGGATCTCGTAATCATTATCGAGGACCGGGCGCGGCGCGGCCTTTTCGTCTTCCGTCGATGCCTCGACAACCAGGCCGGATTTCCTCGCCAGCTTCCAGACGTCAGCCTCGGTCGGGTAGGCCTTGCTCAGCTTGGCATCCTGGTAGAACAGCGCGTAGGCCATCGAGAACTCCGTCAAACGCCGGACAACGCGGCGACGGTCGAACAGGTTCCGGCCGGCCCATGATCACGGAGCCGTGAGCTAGCAGATGAGCAAGCATTTGAAAATATGAGTCATTTCGGCCCTTTCGGCGAGGGCTTGAGTCCCTAACGAGTGGTAAACTCCGGAAAAAAGAATCCCCGGGACTCCCCGGGTAGAATCGCCGGATGCTGCAATCCATGAGAGCGATCCCGACCCCCGATGAACGCGTCCATGTCGCGCTGACGGTAGCGCTGCTGGCGGCCTGTGCCGCCAATCTGGCGCTGGTCTGGGCCTGGCTGTAACGCTTGGGCCCTGCGACGTTCGGAAGCGCGACAGCCGCTCGGCACCTTTGCCGACCGATGGCAGATTCCATCCCTCCGTAGGCGACCTCGCGGTGCTGCTGACCCTCGTCGAGGAGGCGGCCAACTGCCGCCGTCGAGTGTGACCGCGCAATCCGCGTCAACGGATCATCGGATTGTCGTCGGCTTGGTGGCCGACAGCTCGCTTTGCGTTCCTGAGCGTCCGATCGCAAGCTTCGGCAGGATGGCCGAGACAAGGAAGGCGGATCCTGCCGGGGTGAGGTGCAAGAGGTCGCTCGCGACCGGCCGGTCGTCGATCCGGGTCAGGCAACCGTCCTTGTTGCAGAACACGTCGCGGGCGGAGATGTAGTCGACGTGAAGCGCGGCCGCGATCTCGCGCATGGTCTGGTCGCCGCTCACCTGATCGACGACCTGCCACGTTCGTTCCGGGATCAAGGAGTGTGTGTCGCGGTAGAAGTTCACCGCGGCGCTTGGCAGTCCCCCCGGCCAGACCGGCACCGGCCCGAGGATCGCGATATGGCGCACGCCGGCGGCGCGCAGGGCATCGACCGTGGGCCTCGTCGTCGCGAGCTTGTCGTTTACATCCCAGATCGAGTGGAGCAGGACCATGTCGGGCTGCTGCGCGGCGATCAGCTTGGCAATCTCCGCATTCTTCTCGAGGCAATACGCGTCCATGGAATGGGCCTGCACCAGCAGCGGCGGGCACGAGGAGACCGTGAGCTGTGCGATGCCGAAGCCGCCCGCCGGCTGCGCCTTGTGGAAACCCGGCATCAGGGCCGCGGCGGTCGAGTCTCCCCAGACCGCGATCAGCGGTCGCATAGCGTCCGTGCAGGTCGAGAAGTCACCGCGATCGCCGTCGAGCAGCATGCATTCGTTCACGCGCCAGCCGGTGCCATCATTGATCAGCCGGTTGTAGGCCTCGACTGGGCCCGGCAGCGCCGGCGCGTAACCCCGTGCGGGAAAGGCCGCGAGGCCCGCGACACCGGCCATCGCAGTGACCAGCGGCCAGGCCAGGCGCCGGCGCCGCACCGGTCGCTCGATCGTGAAATAGGTCAGGATGGCGAGCAGGATGGTCACCACGATCGCGGCTGATGCCTCGTCAACCGTCAGCGCGCGGGAGAGCTGGATCCGGAGCAGGCACAGGATCGGCCAGTGCCAGAGGTACAGTGGATAGCTGATCAGCCCAATGGCGACGAATGGCCTGAATGCCAGTATGCGGCTGACAAGCGAACCCTCCGACCAGATCAGCAGGACCGTGCCGCAGACCGGCAGCAAGGCAGCCGTGCCCGGAAACGGCATCTTGTCGTTGAACAGGAGCAAGGCGCAGTCGACCGCAACGGCGCCGGCGAGACCCAAGGGCTCTCGGGCCAGTCGCGGCAGCTTCGGCGCGACAACCATGCAGGCGCCGGCGAGCAGTTCGAAGGCGCGGGTGAAGGGCAGGTAGAAGGTCGCCGCCGGCCAGGTCTCGATCAGCGCGAGGTTGAGCGCAAAGGAGACGGCGATGCCGATCACGATCGCCAGCCGGATTCGTTGCCGTGGCAGTGCCAGCAGCACCAGCGGCCAAGCCAGATAGAACTGCTCCTCGATGCCGAGCGACCAGAGGTGCAGCAGCGGCTTCGCATGCGCCGCGATGTCGAAATAACCGACCTCGGACAGCAGCATCAAATTGGCCGAGAACAGCGCGCCGGCGACCGCGTTCTTGCCGAGCGATGCCAACTGGTTCGCCGGCAGGATGTTCCAGCTGGCGGCGAGCGTCGCCGCAAGCACGACAATCAGCGCAGGGAAGATCCGGCGGATGCGCCGCTCATAGAAGCCGGCGAGCGTGAACGTGCCGCTCCGCAGCTCGTCGCAGATGATACCGGTGATCAGATAGCCGGAGATGACGAAAAAGATGTCGACACCGACAAAGCCGCCGGGGAGCCAGTTGGGAAAGGTGTGAAATGCGATGACACCCGCCACGGCGAGGGCCCGCAGTCCGTCAATATCCGACCTGTAAACCACTTGGTACCGGCAAACGTTGATCTATTGCTGATCCGTTGCTGGTTTGTTATCGGCTGCAGCTCGTTCTTGCAATCAGAGATTGCTCCCCGCTGCAGATTTCGCTTTTGGGGAGGGCATAGGCCCCTCGCTGCCGTTGTTCGATCGAGGACGCCGATGCGGCGCATCGGTTATGGTTGGGGCTCTGTCGACGAGTCTTGCCCCCGGCGTGGAGTGACCTCCACACGCCATGCCGTGCGCGTCGGCCTCCTCCGCGGACGGGAGAAGCCGAGATGCTTACTTGCCGGAGCGCGGCAGGTCGCTGTTGTCGCGGATCGCGGCGCGCACCTTGGCCATGGTGGAGCTGCAATAGTCCTCACGCTCCTTCAGGAAGCGCTGCTGATTGGCGCGGAAATTCGCAACGCGGGCACGCACCTCGGACTGGAAGTCGCCACGGAGGTCGAGCCTGGCGAATTGGGGCAGCTGTGCGGGAGGCGGGACCTCGACGACCGTCGCCGTCGCGACCGGAGCCGCGACAGGCGGCGGTCCTTCGATCACGGTCGGCACCGGCAGTGGCGGCGACGCTGATCGCACCGGCAATGGCGGTGGAGCGGCCACCAGGCTCTGCGCCATTGTGCTCTGCGCCGGCTCGGGGATCTGTGCGTGAGGAGGCTGTGCTTGCGGGGGCACCGGCGCAGCGGTCTGCGCCTCGATGTTGGGCCGCTTGCCCGTCACCGACTGTACGAAGGCTGCTGTCTGCGCGAGCAGCAAATCGCGCTCTTTCATCCACTTCATGGCGCACCCACGAGCGTTTTCGAGCGACGTGAAATCCGGTTCGCGTGATGAAAACGCGTCAAAACAAAAAATTGGCTCTGCACGCACGGATTGCAGCAAAGCAACTCGGCGGAATCAAGCTTTCACCATGATGATGGTTGACGAAGACGTTCGTTTTGTCAGCACGGTGACAAAACTGTGACACAAGGCCGTCAGGGCCACAACAGCGGGGTACCGGGGGATACCGATGACCGAAAGGTCACCACGGGTGAGGATGGCGAATGCGCCACCTCGCGCGGGGTGGCGATTCGAGAGGCTCCTGCGGATGAGGCCGCCTAGGCGGCAGCCTCGGCGGTGGCGGCGCGCCGGTCGGCCGCGCGGGCCTCGATCAGGTCGGCGTAGCGGCCATACTCCTCGGCCATTTCGAGCAGCTTGGCGCGGACGGCGTCGTCGGTGACCTGACGGGCCAGCCGTTTCGCCTGATCGGATTGGAAGCGGTAATGTGCGGTGTCGGACATGGGGGACCTCACCGATATGTAGGGGCCAGTCCCTAAAGGTTCATTGACGAAGCGCAAGATCGGCGTGATCGATGTCTTCGATCGAGCCTCACTGCGCGGGTTGCGGCGGCTTCGATGCCTGGAGCGCCTTCTGCATCTCCATCACCCGGTCGTAGATCTCGGCGATCCGCTTGTTTGCGGCGGCGGACTCGAGCGTCTGGATCTCGACCTTGTTGACCCTGGCTTTGATCTCGGCGAGTTGGGCTGCGGTGTTCCGGGCCGCATCGCCCGACGCCAGGTCGATCTCGATCCTGTTGATCCTGGCCGCCATGTCGGCGAGTTGCGCGGAGATCCTGGCGGCATCGTCGGACGGACCCACGACGCCATTGGCCCGGTCCACGATCTTGGCGAGTTGCTCTGAGGTCCTCTTCAACATTTCCGCCTGCTGCCTGCTCCATTCGCCGGCATCGGCATGAAACTCGGCCTGGGATGCGAAGGTGTGCTCGACAAGCGCACGGCGTTGAATCTCCGACAGGCCGATCGCCATCACGTTGATGATCACCAGCGCAATCAGGATCGTTCGAGTGTCGAGCCGCATGTCGTTGTCCCGCGATTTTGGCAGCATGCCGAGCGCATCCTTCGGCGAAATTCGCAGGAGATGCAACTCGGGGAAACAGCCGCAGGGGTTGGCGGCCCGCGCGCCCGCGGGGGCACGCCACGTCATCGGCCGGCGGCAAGCATCGGCCGTTAACCGGTCGCGCACCGGTCCTGACGGTTCACTGCAGGCTCTGCCCGCCAATCCCCGGCGCGGCCGGGATGGCACCGAGGCCCTGGTCCTCGCGGACCTCGACCTCGAACCAACCCATTTCCTTCAGCTCGCGTGCCTTCTTCGCGGCAGCGTCCTCGCTGTCACGCTTCAGGACAATGCGGCTGGTGCCGTCACGGGCAAGGATCAAATAGGTCATGATTGAGTCCACCCGCCAGCAGCGTACACGGATTTTGCCGGCTGCAACAGGAATGTTGCTGGCGATGCGTGATCCTACGGGATTCTTCCCACGAATCCTGCCACGGGCGTTGCGCGAGACCTGGTGCCGGCTGAGGGGATTGAACCCCCGACCTTCAGTTTACAAAACTGCTGCTCTACCGCTGAGCTAAGCCGGCGAAGGGTGATGGATTTGCCGGCTCGCATAGCAGACTTGCCGGGCGAGGGCCAGAACCTGACGGCCTGTCCGGTGGCCCTTGGGATGGAAAAGGCGGCCGCCGGGCCGCCTTTCCGCATCGAGCTGGTCAAGGCCTTACTGGCAGGGATGCCTGCGGCCGTCATCGCCCTTGAACCAGGTGCCGGGGGTGCAGACGAAGCCGTTCTGCTGGGCATATTCGGCGCTGCCGCGGGCGTAGTAGCCGCCGGGCGGATAGGCTGGGCCGCCGAACGGCGCAGTGGCGATCGCGGCGGCTGTTCCAACGGCGCCGCCGACCACGCCGGCCGCAACGTCGGCCGCCGCATCGACCGGCGCGAACGGGCCGGGGTCGTAGCGGTTGTAGCTGTCGTTCCAGCCTCGATCCTGCCAATCGCGATCCTGCCGATAGGCGCGGCGGTGATAGCTGGCGTCGGCGGCATAGCCCGGTCTGATCGTCCGACAATTCCCGTTCATATCGACGTTGGAGCAGCGGGCAGGACCGTTGACCATCTGTTGCGCCATGGCGGGCGTTGCGAGCGCCGAGGCGAGCAGTGCGGCGGCGCCAAGGATCTTGAGCTGCGTCATGCGAAGTCTCCTGTTGTCGTGATCGGAAACTAATTTCGCCGTCGCGCGCCTGTTCCTGTCTTACTCTGCCTCGTGATCAAACCGATGTGAGGTTCCAAGCCGCGGCGATCTGGTGTTTGATCCGGACCTGGCGCGGCACGGGGGAGTGAATGTTCGCAATCTTGAGTCTGGGATTTCTGCTCGGCATGCAGCATGCGATGGAGCCTGATCACATCGCGGCGGTCTCGAGCATTGCGGCGCGCCGCACCAACGTCAGTGATATCGTCAAGCATGGCCTGACCTGGGGGCTCGGGCACACGCTGACACTGTTCGTGTTCGCCGGCGCCGCCATCCTGGTCGGCCGCGCGATCCCCGAGACGGTGACGCAGCCGATCGAGACCGCGGTCGGCATCATGCTGGTCGGCTTGGGGACGCATGTGCTGTGGCGGCTAAGGCGCGACCGCATCCACTTCCACAGCCATGCCCATGGCGACGGCACCACGCATTTCCATGCCCATAGCCATGCCGGCGAGACGGTCGCGCACGTACGCGCGGCGCATGCCCATGCGCACGGCTTCCGCTGGCGAACGCTGCTGGTCGGGCTGATGCACGGCATGGCGGGCTCGGCCGCGCTGCTGGTGCTGACGGTGTCGCAGGCGCCGAGCCCGATGATCGGGCTCGGCTATGTCGCGCTGTTCGGCATCGGCTCGATGATCGGCATGGGCGTGCTGTCCAGCGTGATCGCGGTGCCGCTGGCCGCCTCGGCGCGCTGGCTGACCTGGGCCAACCGGGGCCTTCAGGCCGCGGTCGGCCTCGTCACCATCACGATCGGCATCCATTCGATCATCGAGAACGCCTTCGCCTGACGCCGCGAGACACACGCGTTAACCATTCCTGATCCTGTTTGGTCAACATTGAGCGGGCGCTGATGCGTGTGCGTTAGGCTTACCGGCAGTTTGGCCGGCGGCCTTAACCCCTGCATCCGCGCGTTGCACTAGGTTGTGGCTCGAACAACGGGACGTTGCGTGACATGCGCGTTGGCATTGCACTCGCGATATTGGCTGGCTTGACCTCGACGGCGATCACCTCGGCTGCATGGGCCGGCGGCGGCTTCGACATCGTCGTGCCCTATCGCCCGGGCATTCCCATCATCATCAATGGCGTCGATGCGTCCTACGCCGTGGTCGAGGGCGAGACCGGCCTTGGCCGCAACGAGCCGATGCAGCCGACCATCTATGGCGGCCGCCCGATCGATCCGGAGCCGAATGTCGGCCACTATTATCCGAGCATGGGCCACATGCCCGGCTACGGCCGTGTCGAGATCGAGCCGCCGGCAAACCGCACGCTGCCGAAACCGGCCGAGAGCTATCACCAGTCATGGTCGGCGCAGTCGGCGCCGCTGCCGGCGCAATCCAATGTTCCGGTGGAACCGCCGCCGGTGATCTACGCACCGCAATTCAACGGCCAGCAGCCTGGCTCACGTCCGCGGCCGCCACGCCCGAAAGTGTCCCCATAGATTTCAAGACGTCTAAACCAACGAAAAAACACCAACAGGAGAGAGTAATGCGTCACATGATCACTGGAATGATTGCGGCCGTGGCCGTGATGGCCGCTGCACCCGCAATGGCGTGCGGCTTCAATCCGTGCGCCGCGCCGGTCTATTCTGCGCCGGTCGTGACCTATGGTGGTTACGGCTATGGCGGCGGCTGCAACCCCTGCGGCGGCGGCCTTGGCGCGGTCGAGCGTCTGCCGGACCCGGATGCGGTCTATCCCGGCGTGTCGCAGCAATACTATTACGTCAACCAGGGCCCGACCTTCACCGGTCCCGGCGACTGGGCGCCGCGTCCGTATTACCGCGAGGGCTATGGCCGTCCGTATTACGGCCATCGCCACTATGGCTACGGCTATCACCACTACGGCTACCACGCTTACCACGCGTATCGCCCGTGGTATCACCGTCCGCACTATGGCTACGGCTATCACGGCTATGCGCATCACTATGCGCCGTACCACTACGGCCACCCGGTGCTGCGCCGCTATTACTGATCTGACGATCGGCTGATATCGGAAGCGCCCGTTCGCCGTTCGCGAGCGGGCGTTTTGCTTTGACGGTTGAGGAGTTGAGTCCAAGTCGTTGCCACAGCGACGGTCCATTGCCTCTCGCGCTTGCGGGGAAGGGCGCACTGCCAAAGCGTGAAAAACAACCCCATGCAAAGTAGCCTGCCGGCGTTCGACATCGCAGCCGTTCGACATCGCAGCTTGACACGTCGGGCAAATCAGCCGCATAATTCCATTATTCCGAAATCGTGCGAGCGCGCCTCGCCCCGGAGGTCTGCAACCGACGTTTCCACGTCGTCATGGCCGGACGTGGCCGTCGCCATGTGCGACTGCCCTGCGCTTGCGGGGAGGTGACCAGGCCAACGGCGCGAAGCTCGGCCGGGACGCCGGGCTATGCCATCAGCCCGAGCCGGCTGGCGCCGATATAGAGCGCGAGCACCGCGGCGTTGGAGACGTTGAGGCTCTTGATCTCGCCGGGCATGTCGAGGCGTGCGACCACGCTGCAGGTCTCGCGGGTCAGCTGCCGCAAGCCCTTGCCCTCGGCGCCGAGCACGAGTGCGAGCGGCGCCTGCAACGCCACCCTGCCGAGATCATCGGCGCCCTGGCTGTCGAGCCCGACCGTCATGAAGCCGCGGTCGTTCAATTCGGTCAGCGCGCGGGCGAGGTTCTGCACGGTGACCAGCGGCACCAGCTCGAGCGCGCCGGAGGCGGATTTCGCCAGCACGCCGGTCGCCTCCGGGCTGTGGCGCGCCGTGGTTACGATCGCCTTGACCGCAAACGCCGCCGCCGAGCGCATGATGGCGCCGACATTGTGCGGATCGGTGATCTGGTCGAGCACCAAAACGATGCCCTCCTGCGCCAGTGTGTCGATATCGGGCGAGGGCAGGGCATCGGCCTCGGCGAGGAACCCCTGGTGCACGGCGTCGGGGCCTAGCCGCGCGTCGATCGCGCTGGGGCGGACGATCTCCGGCGCGACGCGGGTCTCGATATTTTCGTCCGCCAGCCGCTTTGCGGCGTTCTCGGTGAGGTAAAGCTTGCGGAACTGGCGCTCGGGATTGGCAAGCGCGGCCGACACGGTGTGCCAGCCATACAGAATCACCGGCCCGTCGGAACCGGACTCGCGCTCCCAGCGGGCTGGTGGGCGGGCAAATTTCCGTCCTTTTTCGAAGGGTTTACCGCCCTTGCTTCGGAAATTGGGTTTGCGGTCGCGATCGCTCATAAGGGGTTTGTGTCACGGGTGTCGATTATTGGCAATTTAACCGGCAAATACCTCGTTGGCTTGGTTGACTTTGGCAGGCCGCTTCGCCCATAACGGCGCCCGACCGCGCACCCGAACCGGGCCCTGTGCGGTTATCAGCGTCATTTCGATGACCCGGTCCGCCGCCACTCGCGCGGCCGGTCTGATGCTGTTGGACGGGGGAGTGTCCCGAGTGGCAAAGGGAGCTGACTGTAAATCAGCCGCTTACAAGCTTCGCAGGTTCGAGTCCTGCCTCCCCCACCAGCCTTCGCTCGCTTCGCGAGCTACGGCTGGGCAAGCCAGCGCAACTCCATCGTAGCGAAGTGAGCGAAGGCTGCCGCGCCGAAGCCCGCAGGGCGCAGGCGGGCTTCTTATCCGCTACGGCTCGCCAAGCCAGCGGAACTCCATCGTACCGAAGTGAGCGAAGGCTGCCGCGCCAAAGCCCGCAGGGCGCAGGCGGCCCGTCAAGACAAATGCAAAGACGACACCACTTGCGACGTTCGTCTTCGAGGGCGACGCAGCCGGGCTACTTCCGCGTCCAGGTTTCTGACGTGATGTGCTGGGAGCCGCCGTAGGTCCAAACCCCCTCCCAGGATCCATCTCGTCGCAGGTAATAGGTCCCGATCCCGAAGGAATTGTTGTTGATGTAGCCGACGGAGAGGCCGGCGTCCTTCTCGGTCGCCGGGCCGGTGGCGATGGTGGTGTCGTTTTCGAAATGCGAGCCGAGCGCTGTTCCGACGGACTGCTTGCCGGCGATGTTCCACACGACCTTGTAGGTCGGGCCCAGCCGCGAGACTTCGACCGTTCCATGATAGGTGTTGCCGGTGTCCACGTTGCGTCCGGTCACATTGTAATTGCCGGTGGGATCGGCCAACGCCAGACCAGGCGCGGCGATCAGGGTACATGCGAGGATGACTGCGGAGGCGCGCATCGATTTGTCTCGGGGATCAGTGTTGCGTGGTACCCGCATACTAGAGCCGAAACGTTGTAAATTGGTGACTGTGTCAGGCCTGTTCGGACGTTCGCAATTTACCCTGCCTTGAGGATGCAGCCGCGCAGTGGATCAAATCCGGCAGCTGCCTCCTTCCCGAAGCGGCCGGTGGTTTCGGGTGGCACGCCAATTTCCACCTCAAAAGGCTTGATCCAGATCAACGGCCTCTGAGCCCATGGCTTTCAAACCAGACACGTCACAAACGTGGATTGGAGGCCAAGCCGTGAAGATCAATGCAAAGACAACAGCGCTTGCGACGTTCGCCTTCGGGTGTGCCTTGCTGTCATCCTTCGGCTGGTCGGAACAGCGCGGGGTAATGATCTCGGTCGAGAGCGCGCAGGCGCGGGTCGGTCGCCCCTTGACACCCATGAGCGCTGCGGGCGTGGCTCGCCGTCATACACGAAGGGCCGTGTACGGCACCGCGGCGGTTGGAGCAGCGGCTGCGGCCGGCGCTTACGGCTATTATCACTATCCATCCAACGGCCAGGGCTTCGTCTGTCAGCCCGGCACGTATTTCCATGGCGAGGATGGCCGCCAGCACCTCTGTCAGTAAGGGCCATGCCGGACGCAGTACGCGCAAGCGGGCGTCAGGCCGGAAGGACGGTCCAAAGTCACAGGAGCGTGAAATGACGAAAAGCGCAGCAGCCGCAGCGATCGCAATTCTCATGACGACGTCGTCTCTTGCCTGTGCGGCAGAGGCAAACTCCACTGTCGGATTGGCGCAACCCAGCGCCGCCGACATGAAAAGCCTGACCGACATGCGTGTCGGCATCGTCAAGGCTGCCCTGCAACTGACGCCCGACCAGGAAAAATATTGGCCGGCGATCGAGGATGCGATCCGTGCGAGGGCGAAAAATCGGCAGGCCCGATTGGAGCGGGTGGCCGAATTGCACGAGAGCGGGCCGATGGATGCTTTCCACGACGCCAATCCGGTCGAACTCATGCAGCGCCGGGCGGACGGCCTCATTCAGCGTGGAACCGATCTCAAGAAGCTTGCCGACGCCTGGGAGCCACTCGTCAAGACGTTAAGTGATGATCAGAAGAGGAGGGTGGTCTTCGTGTCGCTCGCCCTTATGCGCGGCGTACGAGATGCACTCGAGCATCACAGCGAGCCTGACGATGATGACGAGTGGTGAGAGGGCGCGGCCACCTGGCCGATTTTACTTCGGGAGACATTCCACATTGTAGGCAATGATGATTTGGGCGGGATCGGCCTTGCCGACGGTCTTCAAGTCTTCCAGGCCGCTTCGGAGCTTGGCTCCCGCCTCCTTCAGGCTGCCTTCGAGCGTGGACTTGGCCTTGCTGCATCGCTCCTCGCTGGTGAACTCCTGAAACACCACGGTTGGGAGGAGCCGCCATTCTGCCTTGTCGTTCGTGGCGGCAGGGCTCACCGAGTAGGAGAACACGTACATCAGCACCCACATCAGCGTGCTCCGTTGTGCGTATGATCCTAATTTCGCGGCGAGGGCCCCGGGTCGGCGATGATCTAGATCAAGGGCGCAAGGAGCCGGGCTGCGGCGCACCGAGCGGCCGTTTGATCTAGCTCAAGACATTATCCGAAGCGAAGCCCGAGTTTGCATTTGGAAGGCAGCGGCAGGTCATCCAGACAATCGTGAGGTGAGGCATGTACCGGCATATTCTGATTCCGACGGATGGGTCGGAACTCGCGGAGCATGGGGTGAGGCACGGATTGGCGCTCGCGAAGTCGCTCGGGGCCAAAGCGTCGGTCATCTTCGTCGTGGAACCCCTTGCGGAAGTCGGGGGCCGCTACCGCGAACTGCTCACGAGTTATGCCGAGATACGCAAGGAAGAGGCCACGAGCGCGCTGGATCGCGCGGCAGATGCGGCCAGGCAGGCCGGTGTGTCCTGCGAGGCGAGCCGCGTGGAAAGCGGGCCTATCCATCAGACGATCATCGAAGCCGCCGAGGAGAGAGGCTGCGACCTCATTGTCATGTCCTCGCACGGACGCAGCGGGCTCTCCATGCTTCTCATCGGCAGCGTGACGAACAAGGTGCTGATGCAGACGAAGATTCCCGTGCTGGTTTGCCCGTGAGTGCAACGATCGCCCGATCCAAGGTGCGGCGGGCGAGTGCATCGTTCCAGCCCGCAAGATCTTTCATTGCGACGTGAAAGGGGCTACCGCCTGCCGCGTCTGGTCCTTTCCTGCGGCGGCGGAGCGGGCTGGGGCGCTGGGCTCTCCGCCTTGGCCGACGCCAGCGCGTCAACCCGTGCGCTCAGCGCGCCGAGTTGGTCGGACAGCAGCTTCTGGTCGCCGCGTTGGGTGGATACGTTCTGCTGCACGCCATTGATCTGGTCGGCGAGTTTCTGCTGGTCGGACTGAATGCCCTGCACAGCCTGTTGCAGCGATGCCAGGGTCTGCTTGATCTGCTCGATCGCCGGGTCCGGGGGCGGCGGCGACAGCTCGGCTTTCTGCTGCGGGGGCGCCGATCTGGTTCCGGTGCCGTAGGTCACCCATACGAGGCTACCCGCGACGAGCACGGCGATGATTGCGACGACCAGCCATGGTGCTGACGATCGCCGTTGCGGCGCCTCGGCGTGCATTGAAGGGTCGGACATGGTGATGGCTTCCCCAATTGCGATGCAACCAAGGTAACGACCCAATCCGCGGTTCGTTCCGCACGGCCGGCCGCATGCTCGTCGCAAAGGCGATGCTGCGCCCGGTGCAACGGGGCGCAGCATCCATCCTCATGAAGGTTTGGCGAGATCAGTGCCCGTTGCTGCCTTGTCCGTCGTCGTCATCGAAGAAGTCGTGATCGCCGCCGGGTTTGAACTGGGGATCGACGCAGGCAAAATTGGCTGCGTTGTTGGTCATGCCACTGCCCTGATAGGCCGGGATTTGCGGATAGGGGCATAGCGGCCGCGTGCCGCCGGTCGGGAAGTTGATCGCAACCCGCGGATCAAACGGCGCCCCGGCCGGATAGGGCGAGGTGGTGTTGGTGTTTTGCGCCACGATGCGCTCCGGTGCGATGCCCTGCTCGACCCAGTTCGTGATCGCGGTGAGCTCGTTTCCGGCGAAGCTGTTGGTCGCCGCGCCGCCGCCGCAATGGTCCATGTTCGGCACCATGAACAACCGCGCGAAATCCGGGGCATGGCTGCCCATCTGCCGGTTCATCTTGCGGTACCAGCGGGCGATCGCAGCACCTGAGAAGATGCCGTCATTGACCGACGAGGAGACGATCAGCTTGCCGCCACGCTGCCGGAACGGCCGCAGATCGGTCGACACCGCAGCCATGAAGTCCATCGAGCTTTCCGGATAGGCCTGGGTCGAGGTGAAGATCTTCGACGCGTCGGTATCGAAGTTGAAGTGGAACACGAAGGCCTCCTGGCCGGTCGGCCCGTTGACCGGCGTGACGACGGGCGGCGTCTGGAACACCATCGGCAGCGCGCCTGCGCCGAGTGTCAGGTTGATCGCGGTGTTGACGCCGGGCACCGGCGCCGTGACGACGTTCCAAAAACCCCAACCGGCGCCGGGCGCACTCGGCGGCGTCCAGATCCCCGCATCCCAGAACCAGTTCGAATAGAGCCGCTTTCCGTTCGAGGTGACCGGCCCGGTGTAGATTGTCTTCAGCGCATCGACTTGCGTGCTGGTCAGGCAGGTGCCGCCATGCGGGGTGCTGCCATGCGAGCCGCTGCCGCAGGTGTAGCTGGCGAGCGCCGGGTACACCTTCTTCGGTGTGCAGGCGTGATAATTGTCGATGATGCCGTCGACCAGGCCGTCGAGCGCATCGCATGCGCTGAGGATCGCGGCCGAGGCCACCTCCATGTCCTGAGCGGGAAAGGTCGCGGGAATGAACGGCTCTCCGTTGACATCGGTGCTGGTGGCGAGCTTGCCGAGTTGCTGCTCGTTCCAGGCTTCCGCAAGTCCGGCCTGCGGCAGGTTGAAGCCGGGATTCTGCGAGATCACGCCGTCAAACAGCCAGGGGAACTTCTGCGAGGCGACCATCGCGTCGCGGCCGCCGTTCGAGCATCCCATGATGTAGGAATAGACGGTGTCGAGGCCGTAATAGGCGGAGATGATCTGCTTCGCGATGACAGCCGTCTTCTCGATGCCGTTGTAGCCGTAGTCGCGGCGCGCCTGGGCGTCGATGGCGAAATGGGCCGAGCCTCCGGCATTCGCGTCATCGTCCTGGTAGCCGCCGACTGCGTTGCTCGTACTGTCTTCATGGCCGCCGTCATCGGCTGCGACCGCCCAGCCTTGTCCGAGTTCGACGCCAACGGAGCCTTGCGGGTCGCTTTGCAGGCTGCCGTCGGTGCCGCCGCCGCCCATCATCTCGAAACGGCCGTGCCAGGTGTTCGGCAAATTGAGCGCAAAGCCGATGGCATAGGTGAAATGATCGGGATCCTGCGTGCTGGTGCGCTTGTTGATGACGCCGACCACATTGCAATAGCCGGACTTCTGTGTCGCGCTGAGGATCTGCGTGTTCGCGAGCGTAAGGCCGGTGAGGCCCGCGCAGGATGCACGCGGGGCGACGCCGCTCGGCGGCAACCCTTCCGATGCCTGTGCGCCGAGCGCCCAGCCCGCAACAATCGTCGACGCCAACAATAGTCGTTTCATGTCAGTCCCTCCGTGGTGATGAAACGTGATTGCCGCAACCAGCGGCTTGCCGTACGGCCGCGCGCAGCGAAGCTCGCCGGCGCAGTTGCCGCGGTCCTGCCGAGTGGTGTTACGGGGTGCACTATCGTGTCGCCGCGGCGCGTCACAGCGCGCTCATCGGCGTCCACCCTTGATGGACGCACGGACGTGATCTCCCTTGGACGTGTCCTCGTATTTCCCTTGTATTTTCCTTGGACCGGCTCGTGTTGCGGCTGGTTTCCGTGATCCTCGCGTAGCCATGTTGTCTTGTCAACATGGATTCCAGATCGGATACCGAGATGCAACCTCTCGTGGCATTTGCGGTTGCGGGCCGCGCCGATGGACTTCGGCCCTCGAATCCCCGATCTTCTGGGCGCGAGCTTGCGGAACAGGCTTCTGGAAACAGGCTTCTGGAAACAGGCTTGGGAAAGATGGATGTCGATGGAGCCGGAGCAGGCAGGCGTCAGGAAGCGGCCCGCCAAAAAGCCGCGCCGCGCAGGACGCGCGGCGAAGTCGTCACGACAACAGCCGCGTGCGACACAGGCGGAAAAGCCGGCGCGGGCAAAACCGCCGGCCTTGAAACAACTGGCCCTTGGCGACCTGTCGCATCTGCTCGGCTATCGCCTGCGCCGGGCGCAGCTTTGGGTGTTCAAGGAATTCGGCCGGCAATTGTCCGCCTTTGATATCAGCCCGGCCCAGTTCTCCGTGCTCTGCGTGATCGACGCCAATCCCGGCGTGAACCAGCTTGCGATCGCGCAACTGCTGTCGATCGAGCGGGCTGGGCTCGGCCGGCTGGTGGATCATCTGGAGGGGCGCGGCCTGGTGCGACGCACGGCGTCTGCGATCAACCGGCGCTATTACGTGCTCCATCTGACCGACGAAGGCGCCGCGCTCCTGGCCCGGATCAGGCCCGCAGTGGCCGAAAACGACAAGCGGCTCGCCGAAAAGATCGGACCGCGTGCCTACCGCGAATTGCAGCGGGCATTGTCGATCTTTCTGCAGGAGACCTGAGGGCTGGGATCACGGGGCTGAACCGATGCCGGCTGTCTCCGCCGAAAGGTCGTCGGCATTCGGATCGCTTGCCGCCGTGGCCCACGCCAGTTCGACCAGCGTCACGATGCGCCGGCCGGCGCCGTCGAGCTGGCAAACGATGAGGCCCTGGTCCTCGATGTAGGTCAACAGATGCCGCGCGCGCCGCAGCGAGTGCGTGCCATAGGCGCGGGCGATTGCCGCATCGGCTGGGCAGGGCCAGCCTTCCCTGGCGGCGCGGGCGATCATCATGAACACGCCCTGCATGTCGTCGGGCAGGATCGCGGCGCGCAGCAGCACGTCCTGCCAGGCGGCATCCTCCGCCATGTCGGTGCCGAGGCCTGCGCGTGCGCGCGTCAGCATGCGGCGGAAATCGGCGAGCTCAGGCACGACGGCACCGAAGCCCTCGATCCGGCAGCGCACCACGAATTCCTGATAGAGCACGCCGATGGCGCGGAAGCCGGCGTCGGGCTCCGCCAGGATGGCGCGCAGGATGCGATCCAGCCGCTCACGCCGCTCCGCCAGTTGCTCGGCACTGAGCGGCTGCTCCGCAGGCTCGGATTCGATCTCAGGCGCCGCCTGCTTGGCCGCCATCAACTGATTGAGGAGATCCGGGGCCGCACGGCGCTGCGGCCGTGCCGTCTCCGGCGGCGGGGCTGCCAGGATGATGGCGCGCGCGTCCTCCAGCACGGCCTCGGGCAGCGGCATCAGGCGTGGCGCCGCGTTGCGCGGCTGGGTGTCCGTCGGTCCGATGCGCAAGCCCAGCGGCCGGCGGGAGAGGGCAGGTCCCAGCGCCATGAACTGTCCGCGCTCGAGGTCGCGGAAGGCCTCCGCCTGCCGCCGCTCCATGCCCAGCAGATCGGCGGCGCGCGCCATGTCGATATCCAGGAACGTCCGGCCCATCAGGAAATTGGACGCCTCGGCCGCGACGTTCTTGGCGAGCTTGGCGAGCCGTTGGGTTGCAATGATCCCGGCCAGTCCGCGCTTGCGGCCGCGGCACATCAGGTTGGTCATCGCGCCGAGCGAGAGCTTGCGCGCCTCGTCGGACACTTCACCTGCAATCGCCGGCGCGAACAGCTGCGCCTCGTCCACCACCACCAGCATCGGATACCAGTGGTCGCGGGCGACCTCGAACAGCCCGCCGAGGAAGGCCGCGGCGCGGCGCATCTGATTCTCGGCGTCGAGCCCCTCGAGATTGAGCACCGTAGACACGCGGTGAATGCGCACCCGCTCGCCGGCGGCCTGCAGGCTGCGCTCGGTATGGTCCTCGGCGTCGATCACGAGATGACCGAAACGCTCGGCCAGCGTCACGAAGTCGCCTTCGGGATCGATGATGGTCTGCTGCACCCAGCGCGCGCTCTGTTCCAGCAGCCGGCGCAGCAGATGGGATTTGCCGGAACCGGAATTGCCCTGCACCAGCAGGCGGGTGGCCAACAGCTCCTCGAGGTCGATCGCCGCAGCAGTGCCGGCCGTCGTCTGTCCCATCTCGATCGCGACCGTCATGTCCCCGACTCAAACTGTCCTTGCGGAGAGGCGGCTTAACAAGCTGATCGCGCGCCGTCGAGCGAACCGAACCATCATCCCCAGGCGCGCAAGCAGTCGGCAAATTGCCGCGCGATTTGCTGTGATCATCTCGCGACGGCTCGTCCTTGCGGAAAAGATGTGATAGAGGCTCTCTGATCCAGGGAGATTGATCGTGAAAAAGGCAACCAAGAAACGCGTGAAGCGGCGCGAGTGGACCAAGGCGGACATCAAGGAACTCAAGGCACATTCCAAGGCGCGCACGCCGGTTGCCAAGATATCCAAGGTGACCAAGCGCACCGTCGGCGCGTTACGCCAGAAGGCGCTGCATCTCGGCATCGGTCTCGGACATCAGCGCTAGAGCGTTTTCGAGCGAAGTGGACACCGGTTCGCGTGAAGAAAACGCGCGTCAAAACAAGAATCTAGAGCTTCGGTTCTGATTCAATCAGAACCGAAATTGCTCTAAGGCTGCGCCGCCCGCTCACTCCATCCGCGCGAACAGCTCCACCAGCGTCTCGCGCAGCCAGCGCTGCGCCGGCACGGTGTCGTTGCGCTGGTGCCAGAACAGGCTGACGATGCGCGGCGGGGCCTCGAGCGGCAGCGGCATCGCGTGCAGGAACGGCGCATGGCGCGACTGGCCGCGCAGATCGCGCGGCAGCACGGCGATCAGATCGGACTGGCGCACGGTCTCGTAGGCCGTTCCGTAGTGATTGACGATCGCGACCAGGTTGCGCGACAGCCCGCGCGAGGCGAGGAACTGGTCGTAGGTCGGCAAGGTCCGCCCGGCAAGGCTGACATCGACATGCTTGGCGGCGAGGAAGCTCTTCACGCTGAGCCGCGTCTTGCCCGCCAGCGGATGGTCGCGCCGCATGAAGCAGGCATAGTCGACCGTCCACAGCGAGCGGGAGCGGATCAGCGCCGAAGGCTGCGACTCGTTGACATAGACCGAGAGCACGCAATCGACCCGGTTGTCCTCGAGCTGATCGGCGATGCCGATGATGGTGTTGGGCGCGGTGCGGATCCGCGCATTCGGCGCCATTTCGCCGAACCGGGTCATGAGCCGCGGCATCACCAGCGAGGCGACGTAGTCCGACATCGACAGGCTGAACTCGGTCTGCGCCCGGTGGGAATCGAACACCTCCTCGTCGAGCGCGCCGCGCACGCTCTCCAGCGCGTCGCCGACGATGACGACGCGTCCCGCCGCGAGCGATGACAGGTCGCCGTCCATCAC